>Ga0194113_10005279_pt1 | contig 16680 bp, 19 predicted proteins | sample TA2MahC200mmetaG_FD_146193 | JGI IMG/M metagenome (GOLD analysis project Ga0194113, IMG submission 146193) | Freshwater microbial communities from Lake Tanganyika, Tanzania - TA2015017 Mahale Deep Cast 200m | ecosystem: Environmental > Aquatic > Freshwater > Lake | place: Tanzania: Lake... | reverse complement strand
AACCCTGAAAGTGTCATTCTGAACTTGGTTCAGAATCTCTTCAGGGCATGCTTATTTCAGCATCTAATAAAATCAATAGGTTATGAGACCCTGAAACAAGTTCAGGGTGACAGAAAAAAGACTTTTGCAAGAGCCTCTAATAACTGAAAATTCCGCAAAGTGGAATTTTCATGGCGCGCCTGAAGGGATTCGAACCCCTGACCCACTGCTTAGAAGGCAGTTGCTCTGTCCTACTGAGCTACAGGCGCACATATAAAAGTTTCAAGTTCAAAGTTTCAAGTTCAAAGTTACTAATAAGACCACAAACAAGTAAAGTCACATTCGTGTAACCATTCTGTCATGCTGGCTCTTGTCCTCGCCTTGTCGAGGATCGGTCCAGCATCTTTCTTTGAACAACCCCCTTAATCCCCCTTTGTTAAGGGGGAATCAGAAGGATTCCAGACAAGCTGGAATGACAGACAATGTGGCCTTACTTATGAACTCCTTAGCAAAAGCTGAAAGGAAACAGAAAAACAAAATTAAAAAAACCTTTTAAATTATAAGAAGTTATATGAAACTATGTCAACAAACCCACAACAAGTTATGCACCCTTCGACAGGCTCAGGGTGAGCTCAGCCGAACACTCGGCGTGAGATCAGTCGAACGCTCAGGGTGACACAGTACACAACACATTGTGGTTTTGTCACCCTGAGCCTGTCGAAGGGTGGATACCGGATCAAGTCCAGCATGACAGCATAACTGACTTTATACTCAGAAACACTTAGATCATGTGGTATAATTAAAAAATTACAAGCTAATGTCACGTCCTTTAGATATTTTTACTGCTTAAGAAAAAAAATATGACACTGCGGAAGAAAACACTGATACTGCTTGGTGTAGCAAGCGTAATCCTCCTTGTTGTCTTATATGCTATTTCAAGAACCGTTTTTCTGAAAAGTTATGCCTCACTTGAGGAGCAGAATACCTGTGATCATGTCGAACTTGTTCTGAAAACATTATCCGGGATCATATCTGCACAGGACAGCAAGACAGGCGACTGGGCTAACTGGGATGAAACATATTCTTTTATCGAGACAAACAATCAGGAATTTATCAAGGCAAATCCCACTGATAAGACATTCAGTGAACTGAAAATAAACCTTATGCTATTTATCCGCTCTTCAGGCAGGATTGTCTTCAGCAAGGCATTTGATCTTCAGAATGAAAAAGAGGTACCTGTTCCACAGAGTATTCAGAAACATATCTCAACCGGGGGTATCCTTCTCCGGCATCCTGATGCTGAAAGCAAACATTCAGGAATTATTTTATTGCCGGAAGGACCTATTATCATTACCTCACGCCCTATCCTTACAAGCGAAGGCAAAGGACCTGTCCGTGGCACACTCATTTTTGGGAGGTATATTGATGATGTCGAAATCCAGAAGCTGACCGAAGAAGCTCATTACACACTTTCTGTACATCGTATTGATGATATGAACATGCCCCGGGATTGCCTGTCAGCAATTCCCCTGCTCTCTGATAAAACACCGATACAAGTAAAACCTCTAAGTTCTGATATTGTCAGCGGATATACTATTCTGAAAGATATATACGGGAAACCAGCACTTATCGTGAAGCTTCTTGTCAAGAGAGCTATCTTTAAACAGGGGCAGGAAACAGTGCGTGATTTCATTATCCTTATACTTATCGCAAATTTGATTCTCGGAGCCATTACAATTTTCATGTTAGAGAAAAAAGTCTTATCCCGGCTGATGAAACTCAGTAAGCATGCAAGAGAAATTGGTACGAGCGGAGATCTTTCAAAACGCATAACGGTTGAGGGGAAAGATTAATTGTCTCACCTGTCAGATGAGATGAACAGAATGCTGGAGGAGCTGGAAAAATCAGAGGAAAAATTCAGGGCGGTCAGCAGTGCAGCAAAGGATGCCATTATCATGATGGATGACAATGGAGATGTCACATACTGGAACAAAGCAGCAGAAAAGATATTCGGATATAAGGAGGATGAAGTTATCGGCAAGGAACTTCATGTTGTTCTTGTGCCTCCGGGCTACCATGAGGCATTCCGGAAAGGGATGGAGACATTCAGAGCTACAGGTAAAGGACAAGCTGTTGGAAGAACAATAGAACTCACTGGATTGAGAAAAGGTGGAATTGAGTTTCCGATTGAACTTTCACTTTCATCAGTGAAATTGAATGAAAAATGGAATGCCATCGGCATTGTCAGGGATATAACCAAACGAAAGCAGATTGAATGGATGCTGAAGGAGAGCGAAATAAAATACAGACGGTTTGTTGAGAATCTTAGACAGGAACACTTTTTTTATCGGCATAACACTGATGGGGTTTTTACATATCTTAGTCCCTCAATAACTGATGTACTCGGATATTCTCAAGAAGAGTTCCTTACACATTTCACGGAATATTTAACTGACAACCCCATTAACAAAGAAGTGATACATCATACAGAACTGAGTATCAAGGGTATACAGCAGCCTCCTTATGAAGTCGAAATATACCATAAAGACGGAAGCATCCATAGATTAGAAGTTTCTGAATTTCCCGTACTTGATAACAAAGGAAATGTGGTTGGAGTTGAAGGTCTGGCTCATGATGTTACCGAGCGTAAACGCATGGAGGAAAAATTGCAGGTTATGTCACTTCATGACGAGCTTACAGGTCTCTTAAACAGGAGAGGATTTATGACCCTTGCGGAACAACAGTTAAGGATAGCTGAAAGGATGAAAAGGTGCATGTTGCTCCTTTTTGCCGATCTGGATGGTTTAAAATGGATTAATGATAACCTTGGCCACAAAGAGGGTGACCTTGCCTTAAGCGATATTGCAAAGCTTCTCAAAGAAACCTTTCGGGAATCAGACATCATTGCTCGCATTGGAGGAGACGAATTTGTGATTCTTGTCATGGAAGCTTATGATGAGAGTGCAGAGATACTCACTGCTCGCCTGAATGCAAACATAGATAACTATAATGCAAGAGGAGAACGAAGATACAGGCTTTCATTGAGTGTGGGTATTACACATTACGATCCTGATAATCCTTGCTCCCTTGATGAACTGCTATCTCAGGCAGACAAAATGATGTATGAACAGAAACAGAAAAAGCATTGAAACAAAAGCAGAATCCGGAATATTCTGTTGTGATAAAATACAGACCATTAGAGAAGGGGTAAGAGTATTTCCACTGAAAGGAGTGCATCAATGGGAATAATGGAGCAGAAAAGAAAAGAGATGAAGAAGGAGTTTCTTGCTCTGACGCCTGATAAAAGGATTCAGGAAATGGAGTTTCTTTTTAATGAGTTTGTAAAAATGAGGGCAAAAAGGGAGGATATAACCGAAGGTGAAGCCTATATTAGATACGCTGAACGAGTTAAAAGACCTTATAAATAAATTCTCATCTGAAACACAATATAAAGACACAGTAATCGCACTTATTGGTGGTTATGCGGTTATTGCTCATGGAATTGAGAGGACTACCAAAGATATTGACACACTCTGCGTTGGCAGTCCGTACGATAGTTTCGGCAAAGACTTATCTCAATTTTTGAAGAAACATTTCCACCAAAAAGGCGCTAAAGTGGAATATTTTCCACAAAGCCCTGATATTCATGATCCCTTTCAGCATGAAATTATTTATATTAAAGACCCTAAGGGCATAGTTCCAAGGATAGATATAATCATTGCACGTTATAAATGGGAACTGGAAGGTTTATTATCGTCTGAACCTGAAAAGAAAATACCGATTAATCTCCTGCCCAAGCCATACCTTATTGCCATGAAACTGAAAGCAGGAGGACCAAAGGATGATTATGACGTGATTGAGTTATATGAACTTCTGACAGATAAAGAAAAGGAAAAGACCCTCAAACTTACAAAACTCATTCATATGGACAAGAAACTTGCAAGACTTACAAAGCCGAGGAAGATTAAAAGAGTCAGTGAAGATAAAGACCAGTTGATATAAAGAAAATCGGTCAATGGTACTGTTTCTCCTCTTTACCAAAGAGGGGTATTTTCGGGTCAAACCCTCACGAGCATTGGCTCACAAAGGAAAATGAAGATAATCCTTGTCCGTCATTCCCGCAGTCTGTTGAGCGGGAATCCATGGTTCGACAGGCTCACCATGACAACTGTCACCTTAAGCCAGTCGAAGGGTGTATTCCTGCTTTCGCAGGAATCAACATGAGCCTTTGGCTCACAAGGGAGAATGAAAATGTATAATCTGTCACTCCGATTTGTTCGGTCTACGACTCGTAGAGCGGGAATGACATTAAGGAGGCTTTATTCACCAGTTGCATAAATATTGCTAAAAGAGATCTGCAAATGCAAGACAGAAGCACATTTGAGCCAAATAATAACGTAAGTTTTAAAGTCCACCATGAGTTGACTCCTGACTGTAATATTTTCGTCATGCCCGAAATTTTTAATCGGGCATCCATGGTTCGACAGGCTCACCATGACAAATGTCACCCTGAGCTTGTCGAAGGGTGGATTCCCGCTTAAGGACTGCGGGAATGACAGATTAAATATAATTCTGTTTATGCAACACTTAGGTTTACTTATGACCACATTAGTAAGTATAAGTAAAAGGGCATCTGGCTGAGTAGTGCTGTTTACTGAGCTTGACAAGAAGCACAAAATATGTGATAGTTTTTATAGATATAGATATTAAAGTCTGGAATCAGGGGTATGCTTCTGCATTTATTGATGGAGGCAAAAATGGCCCTTGCAGAAAAATTGCACTCACTTACTCACTCACTCACTCACTTCTTCAACCTTAACAGCGGTTTTTGTTCTTCAATAATTTCAATAAGAATATGGATTTTTTAGATGAAAGATAAGAACAAGACCAAAAAACAGCTTATTGAAGAATTAGAAATTCTGCGTCAACAGGTAGCTGAATTGAAAGATGCAGAAAATAAGTACAAGCAGTCGGAGGAGGCGCTTCGGTCTTTATCTTTAATCTATGAAGCAATACTTGCATCCGTTCCTGACATTATCATGGAAGTTGACAACAATAAGGTATACACATGGGCAAATAAAGCAGGTTATGAATTCTTTGGTAATGATGTAATAGGTAAAGAGGCAGATTTCTATTTTGAGGGTGAGCAGAAGACCTACAGTATTGTCGAACCCTTATTCAAAGGAAGCGAAGATGTTATTTATGTTGAGAGCTGGCAGAGGCGAAAAGATGGTGAGAAACGCCTTCTTGTGTGGTGGTGCCGTGTTCTCAAGGATTCAAGCGGGAATGTTATCGGAGCATTATCTACAGCACGAGACATCACCTAAAGCAAGAAAGCGGAGGAGGCACTGGAGAAGAGTGAGCGAGAGTATCGCACACTTACGGAGAGCTTGAAAGAGTTGATTTACAGAGCCGATCCAGTGACGTTAGTGGCTACATTTGTGAATAAGGCGGTTGAGGATTTCTATGGTTACACAGTGGAAGAATGGCTGGGAAAACCTATGTTGTGGCAAGAAACGATTTATCCCGATGACAAGGGAAGGGTCTTGCAGGCATTTAAGGAAGCATATCTGCTTGGCAGAGATTCTGTTGTTGAGTACAGAATTACCAGAAAAGACGGTGAGCTGAGATGGGTGAATGATCGATTCTCGTGGGAGAAGGATGCGGATGGGCGTGTCGTGGGGCTTAATGGTATTATGTCAGACATCACCAAGCATAAGAAAATGGAACAAGAGATTAACAAAAGGGTCAAAGAGCTTGAGGAGTTTTATCAAATGGCTGTGGGAAGGGAACTCAGGATGGCTGAACTGAAGAGAGAGATAGAGAAACTTCAGAAGGAGCTTTCGAAGTACAGGAAAGGATAAAAAGGATTAAAACTTTATCCCGAAATCAAGCAGGAGCAACGACAGTTGACGCACCTTATTACTCAGAAGCATAATGCCAAAGATAATCAGGATGATTCCACTCAAGACCATAATCCACCGTAAATGTTTGGCAAGCCTTGTTGAATATATCAGAAAAGAATTAATTGCAATAGCTGATAAGAAAAAGGGTATTGCAAAACCAAGTGAATATATTAAAAGGAGCCAGAATCCATAGATAGCAGACGCCTTTGAACCACTATAAAGAAGAATAGTCCCGAGTATAGGGCCGATACACGGTGACCATCCTGCTGCAAAGGCCATTCCGACAAGAAATGACCCGATATAACCTGCTGGCCTGCCACTGATGTGAAACCGCTTTTCCCTCATGAGGAAATCGAAATTCAGAAAATTAGCTACGAAAAGTCCGAGGATAATAACAAGGATACCACCGATTATTCTTAAAAAGTCCTGGTAATCAAACAGAAGCCTTCCTATTGCAGATGATGATATACCAAGTACAATGAATACAGATGAGAAACCAGATATGAATATGAGGGAATGTGTAATGGTAAGATATCTTATCCTTTTTCTGTCTGTCCCAACTGTAAGGTCCTTAAACGAAATGCCAGTTATAAATGATACGTAAGAAGGGATTAACGGCAGGACGCAGGGTGATAGGAATGAAAGAATACCAGCAAGAAAGGCAAGTGGAAAAGAAATATCTTTCATACAGTCTGGCTGTCATTCTCGCTTGTCGGGAATCTTTCTTAGAAACAATCCCTTATTAAGGAGGGCTAAAGAAGGATTCCGAACAAGTCGGAATGACTGAAAAATAAAGGAGTAATTTACAATTGCTAACGGGCACATTCTGAAGGGTCTCCTTTTATCTTTTCTATGGCATGGGGTATGACACCTAATATAACATCGAGGTTTTCTTGTACCGCCTTTGGGCTTCCGGGAAGGTTAATAATCAACGACTCTCCTTTTACACCTGCAACTGCTCTTGAAAGTACAGACCTGTTTGTCTTTTTGTAACCTTCTAATCGCATAATCTCTGCGATGCCAGGTATTTCTCTATCGATAATCTCAAGAGTTGCATCTGGTGTAACATCCCGGGGGGCAAGCCCTGTCCCCCCTGTTGTGAGGATGAGGTCAGCCTTTCCGGAGTACTCAATAAGTTTCTCTTTTATCAGTTCCTTTTCATCAGGAAGGATCTCATAGTACTTAACTTCAGCGCCTATTCCTTGCAACATATCTTTCATCATGGGTCCACTCATGTCTTCACGCTCACCTCTTGCTCCCTTATCACTTATGGTTAACACAGCAACAGTTATCATCCTACTATGATCGGGTCTCCTTCCTTAATCTTGCCGCCCTTGAGAACCTTCACAAAGATTCCTTCTTTTGGCATAATACAATCCCCTGCCTGGTAGTAAATACTACATCGCGTATGGCATTCCTTGCCTATCTGGCTTACCTCAACCTCAATATCCTTTCCAATGGTCATCTTTGTGCCAAGAGGGAGTTTAAGCAGGTCAATCCCTTCCGTTGTTATATTCTCTGCAAAATCACCAGGATTTACCTTAAGGCCCAGGGCCTGCATCTTTTGAATACTTTCAAGCGCTAAAAGGCTCACCTGCCTGTGCCATTGAGAGGAAGCATGCGCATCGCCCTCGATGCCAAAATCTGTCTTTATCTCAGCCTCTTTGATAGGCTTCTTCCGTACACTCTTTTTGGTGCTGATATTGATAGAGACTACTCTACCCTTCATTGTTATGTCCCTCTCTCCCAGCTCGTAAGATATTTTTTCTGTTCCCTGCTCAATGTATCTATTTTGATACCCATTGCCTTGAGCTTGAGTCGCGCAATCTCTTTATCAATCTCCCCCGGTACCTTATAAACCTTCTTTTCAAGTCCCTTATAATTCTTTACGATATGCTCGGCACAAAGGGCCTGGTTTGCAAAGCTCATATCCATTACTGCAGAAGGATGTCCTTCTGCAGAAGCCAGATTAATAAGCCTTCCTTCACCAAGAAGGTAGATTCTCCGATTATTCTTGAGGGTATATTCTTCGACGAAGTCTCTTATAATCCTTCTCTTCCTGGATAGCTTTTTGAGATCATCTATGGATATCTCAACATTAAAATGGCCTGAATTACACACGATTGCACCGTCTTTCATCAGGGTAAGACATTCCCTTGAAATCACATGAACGTCTCCAGTTGCTGTAACAAAGATATCTCCTATCTTTGCAGCCTCTCTGATAGGCATTAACTCGAATCCATCCATTGTTGCCTCAAGTCCTCTTAAAGGGTCTACCTCTGTAATGATAACCCTTGCACCCATCCCCTTTGCCCTCATAGCTATGCCTTTTCCACACCATCCGTAACCTGATACAACAAAGATAGAGCCTGCAATGAGCCTGTTGGTAGCCCTCATGATGCCATCAATTGTAGACTGACCTGTGCCATAACGGTTATCAAAAAGGAATTTTGTATAGGCATCATTGACTGCTATGATTGGATATTGAAGAACACCGTTTTCAGCCATTGCCCGAAGTCTGATGACGCCTGTTGTTGTCTCCTCAGTACCGCCTATAACATCCTTTAATCCTTTCCTCTGTTTATGAAGCGTGGAAACGAGGTCTGCGCCATCGTCCATCGTAATATGAGGTCTGAATGAAAGGACATCATGAATATGTCTGTAATAGGTTTTGTTATCTTCACCTTTTATCGCAAAAACAGGGATCTTAGAAAATTGCACAAGGGAAGCGGCAACATCATCCTGTGTACTTAAAGGGTTAGAAGCACAAACGGAGACCTTTGCACCACCTGCTGACAGGGTTTCCATGAGGGTTGCTGTCTCTGTTGTGACATGAAGGCATGCAGATATTCTAAAACCCTTCAGGGGGTTTTCTCGTTTAAAACGTTCTGCAATCTTTCTCAATACGGGCATCTCCTGTGCAGCCCACTCCATACGTAATTTGCCCCTTTTTGCCAGATTAATGTCCTTGATATCGTGTTTTACCATTGTTTTTTTAATCCTTCCTAAATTCTGTATTTTGAACTTTGAATTTTATTTTTCTCTGTGCCCTCTGTGTTCTCCGTGGCTGATTAACTTGTGCTTTTTATAGCCCTGCTTCTTTCTTGAGGGTCTCTGCCATATCTGTCTTCTCCCATGTAAAGTCAGGGTCAGTTCTTCCGAAATGGCCATATACTGCGGTCTTTTTAAAGATTGGTCTCCTGAGATTCAGGGTATCTATCATACCCTTTGGTGTAAGATTAAAGTTTTTCCTTATAATTTTTACTATATCCTCTGAGGGTATCTTTCCTGTTTTGAATGTCTCGGCAAGTACGGATACAGGTTCAGGTACGCCAATGGCATACGCAATTTGTACTTGAACCCTGTCAGCGATCCCGGCTGCAACAATATTTTTTGCTATATATCTCGCCATGTAGGAACCTGACCTGTCTACCTTTGTAGGATCTTTTCCAGAGAAGCAGCCTCCACCATGACTTCCAACTCCTCCGTAACTGTCAACAATGATCTTTCTGCCTGTAAGCCCTGTGTCACCCATTGGACCTCCTACAACAAAACGGCCTGTTGGATTTACATAATATCGAATATGCTCTTCATCAAGAAGCTCAACAGGGACTATCGGCTTTATTACCTTCTCAATAATATCTTCCCGCATTTCTTTCAGGGTTAGTTCAGGGCTGTGCTGGGCTGAAATGACAATGCTATCTATTCTAAACGGTTTACTGTCTCTATACTCAACGGTTACCTGTGTCTTACCGTCAGGCCTTAAGTAACCGAGGATATCCTTCTTTCTGAGGTCTGCTAATCTCATGGCAAGTTTATGTGCAAGTAAAATGGGAAGAGGCATAAGCTCTTCGGTCTCATTACATGCAAATCCGAACATCAGACCCTGGTCACCGGCACCTCCTATATCAACACCCATAGCAATGTCAGAGGACTGTCCATGAATAGAGGTAATAACAGCACATGTTTCATAATCAAAACCATATTTTGCCCTTGTATATCCAATCTCTTTTATAGTTTCTCTCACAATATCCGGTATCTCAACATAACAGTTTGTTGTAATCTCACCAGCCACAAAAGCCAGGCCTGTTGTTACAAGTGTCTCACAAGCGACCCTTGCAAAGGCATCCTTCGCAATGATCGAGTCTAATATTGCATCCGAGATCTGATCCGCAACCTTATCCGGATGTCCCTCTGTTACTGACTCCGACGTAAAGAAATAGTTTTCCCCTAACATCCGTCACCTCCTGTATTTTTTAAGTAAAAATTATCAATGGACAATTATCATGTCAAAATGAGATGATAATTTTGCATTGCTAATGGTAAATTGTTAATTGACTATTGTAACACCTTTTCACTCTTGATGGCATCTACAACCTTTACCACCCTTGCCATCTCTTTCACATCATGGACACGGATGATATTTGCACCGTTCATGATAGAGACAGCGACTGATGCTGAAGTGCCTTCAAGTCGCTCTGTTACCGGTACATCTCCGAGGATTTTACCTATGAATGCCTTTCTTGAAGGACCTATCAGGATTGGTTTCTCTAAAAGGGTGAATTCTTTCAGGTTATTTATTACCTCAAGGTTATGATCAAATGTCTTGCCAAAGCCGATACCGGGGTCAATTATTATCTTATCTTCTGAAATTCCTGTGCTTATTGCTAACCTTATACCGACCCTGAGATAATCCATTATCTCCGGTATCAATGCCTCATAAACAGGATCCTGCTGCATATCTTTTGGCTTTCCCTTTATATGCATGATTACCACAGGGACCTTGTATTCAGAAACAACCTCTGTCATCATGGGGTCAAACCGTAATCCGCTTATGTCATTTACCATGGATGCACCTGCATCGAGTGCCTTTTTTGCAATTTCTGATTTGTATGTATCAATGGATATGGGGACATTAATCTCCTTTGCAATTGCCTCGATAACAGGTATCGTGCGTCTTATCTCTTCTTCGATAGTGATGGGTTCCGAGCCAGGCCTTGTTGATTCACCTCCAACATCAATGATATCAGCGCCTTCTTCAACCATCCTGTATGACCTTTCAATTGCAGCATGCTTGTCGAAATAGAGGCCACCATCAGAAAAAGAATCAGGCGTGATATTCAGGATTCCCATGATATAAGTCTTTTGAGAAAAGTCCAGGCAGAAGTTTGACCATATAAGTTTCATTCTTTAAATCCTAAAAAAGGTTTACTCATACCTCAATGCTACCACCGGGTCATAGAGTGACGCCTTTCGTGCAGGATAAACCCCGAAGAATATTCCAACAGCAGCAGAAAAGAAGAATGCAAGGATTACAGACCACCAGGCAAGCTTCGCAGGTAAATAGCTCATAAAATATGGTGCAGTAAACGCAATAGCTGCACCCAGCAGGACGCCTCCGATCCCCCCTATAATACTCAGTGTCATTGCTTCGGACAGAAATTGAAAGAGTATATCCCTGTTCTTTGCTCCGATGGCTTTTCTGATCCCTATCTCCCTTGTCCTCTCCCTGACAGAAACAAGCATTATGTTCATGATGCCAATACCACCAACGATCAATGATATGGCTGCTATACCAGCCAGCACTGCAGTCATAATATTCAGTATCTTACCCATTACAGCAATCATCTCATCCTGGCTGAGTATAGTAAAGTCCTCCTTGTTTGCATGCCTTTTGATTAATAGTTCCCTTATCTCTCTTTTGGCATCCTGAATAAGATCAGGCCCTTTAACCTTCACCGTAATGTTGAAAAGCCTGTCAGTATCAAAGAGTTCCCTTGCCGCAGTATTTGGAATAAAGACAACATCATCTATATCAAAGCCAAGGGCAACGCCTTTTGGCTGCATTATACCAATAATCCTGTATTTTGCATTCCCAATTGTTACAAACGTTCCGAGTGGATTCGCTTCCCCCAGTATTTCTTTCTTAACTGTCTTGCCAAGAACGCACACCCGTCTCGCGGAGTCCACATCAGAGGCACTAATTCCTCTTCCTATACCTATCTTCAGGTTCCTGACATCAAAATAATTTTCATTAGCACCTACGATATATGTGTCTCTGCTTTTCCCTCCATATTTTATCCACGAAGTACCCAGGATAATAGGGACAGCGTGAAGTATATTCCTCGAACGCTTCTCAATGAGAACAGCATCACTGTAAAGGAGCTTTCTTACAGCAGATGTTCCCATATGCATACCACCTTCTTTCGCTGTCTTGCCCGGAACCACCACAAGGATATTCGAGCCTAAATCTCCGAACTCCTTCTGAATATAGCTTCTTGCACCTTCTCCTAAAGAGACAAGCAATATGACTGCAGCCACGCCGATTATGACACCGAGCATGGTAAGCATAGACCGTATCTTGTTAATCATTAAGGAATCATAGGATATTCTGAGCGTCTCAACTACATTCACTGACACACCCCCCGTCTTTTATTCTGATAATACGGTCTGCCTTGTCTGCATTCTCCTTGTCATGCGTGACAAGGAGAATGGTGGTTCCCTCTCTGTGCAAATCCTTAAAAATCTTGATTATCTCAATACCTGAACGGCTATCGAGGTTGCCTGTGGGCTCATCTGCAAGCATTATGGATGGATTATTCACAAGTGCCCTTGCAATTGACACCCTCTGCATCTCACCACCAGAAAGTTCACTCGGATTGTGCTCTGCCCTCTCCTGTAATCCTACCTTCTCCAAAACATCAAGAGCTCTCTGTTTCCTCTCTTTCACAGGTATTCCGCTGTATAAGAGTGGTAGCTCAACATTCTTCCATGCAGAAAATCTCGGAAGGAGATTAAAGTTCTGAAAGACAAAGCCCATCTTTCTATTCCTTATCTCAGCAAGTTCATTGTCTGATTTTTCTGATATATCAACACTCTCAAGAAGGTATGTCCCTGATGATGGCCTGTCAAGACAACCGATAATGTTAAGGAGGGTGGATTTTCCAGACCCTGATGGACCCATGATTGCAACAAACTCACCTCTCTTGACCTCGATATCAATACCCTTCAGGACGTTGATCGTAATCTTCGGAAGTAGATATGATTTTTTTATATTTCTGAGCTCTATCAGATGTTGATTTTGCAAGGCATTAGGAAATTATAAACCACAGAGGCACTGAGACACAGAGATTTAAAAACATAAATTTTAATATTTTTTCTCTGTGCACTCTGTGTTCTCTGTGGTTAAATCAAGTTTTTTGTTATTCTGAATTTCACTTCTCCTTCACCCTTGCTCTATCTTCAAGCCCAGGTGTGTCAGGATTTGTAGCTACAATATCTCCCTCCTTGAGTCCTGACACAATCTCAGTAAGATTCCAGTTATAAAGACCTGTTTTCACAGGGATAACCCTTGCGATTGAACCTCTCTTTACAAAGACAAATTTCCCTCCTGATCTTTCTATTATAGCCTGTGATGGTACAACAAGCTTATCCTTCACACTATCAACAATAATCTCTACATCTGCAGACATGCCAGGTTTTACGGTGATACCCCTTTCCTTGTCCTGAACTTGATTCAGGATCACCCTCACCTCAAATGTCCTTGCCTCCTGCTTACCACCAAGTACAATCGGGGAAATCATATATACCTCACCCTCAAATATCCTGTCAGGATATGCATCCATGGATACATGAACCCTCTGCCCTTTTGACACCTTTGCAATATCTGCCTCGTCTATAAATGCCTCTATGTATAATGAGTCTGTGGATACCACAGATGCCATCAAGGTACCCTTTGCTGCTGTATCTCCAATCTTTACAGGTACTGATGTAACAACACCTGATAGTGGAGAGCTTACAAACGAATAATCGTAATTGAGCCTTGCGAGCGAAAGATAGTTCTTTGCCTCTCGTACAGCGGCCTCCTGGGCCTTAATCTCCTCTGCCCGGGCTATCAACTGCTCACGTCCGGATAGTGCAGATTCATAAGTTGCCTTTGCAACATCATGGTCTCTCTGCATAGAGTCCACCTCAATTTGTGAAATATATCCCTTCGCACTTAAATCCATAAACCGTTTTAACCTCTTCTCTGCTTCCTGCAGATTCGCTTTTGCTTTATCAATAGTTGTCTCAACCTCTATCCTGAGTGGATTATATGCTGCCTTCAGTTCATCAAGCCTCGCCTGCATTCTCTGCAAGGCTGCCTGAGCCATCTGGAGATTGTACATCGTCTCGTCAGGATCAATCTCTGCTACTAAATCTCCTGCCTTGACCAGGCTACCTTCTTTGATATAGAGCTTTGAGATTCTGCCAATCCTCTGTGCTGTAAGCCTAACCTCCTCATCAGCCTTTATTGTGCCTGTGGAAGTGGCTGTGACAGTGACGGTAAGATTTTGTCTTTCGACCCTGACAGTCTTAATCTCAACTGCCTTGAATGTTTTATTGACGATAAAGGCTGCGATGCCGAGGAGTGCAAAAACAAAAATATAAAAGCTAAACCTTTTATACAGGGGCATTGGGTGATATATATTCTGACGTATAAGCATTCAATGGATTGTACCGATAAATGAAAAATACAAAAAAGTGACTACAAGGAGATGCACAGGGAATAGTTTTTTTCATTCAAGACTAAGGGTTATGCTTTTTCTGTTTCTGCTCGTACATTAATTTATCGGCCATGGAAAGTAAATCATCAATCGTACATGGCTGTTCAGGGTTATATTGTGCTAAGCCAATACTTAACGAGATATTGTATGGCCTATCCATTTTTGTATTATGAAAATCTAACTTCTCTTTTAAACGAGGACCAATTGACTGAGCACCATTAGAAGGTTCTATTATGAGCGCTACAAACTCATCGCCGCCAATACGAGCAATGATATCAGACTCACGAAATGTATCCTTGAGGATATTGGCGGTATCAATTAATGCAAGGTCACCTTCGTGGTGCCCCAGGGTATCATTAATCGCCTTTAAACCATCAAGGTCGGTAAAAAGCAAAAACATTCCTCTCTTCATCCTGTTGGCTATCTTTATCTGTTGTTCGGCAAGGGTAAAGAATCCCCGTCTGTTGTATATACCAGTAAGGTCATCAATAAGTGACATGGTGCGAAGCCTTTCCTCTGCCTGCTTGCGATCGGTTATATCCCTCCATGTCCCAATGATTTCCTTCGGCTTACCCTGCTCATCTCGTACGAGGACAGCAAGATCACGAAACCAGTAATACGAGCCATCTGCACACTGCCAGCGATATTCTAAGGCGATTGTACCTTTGTTGTGGATTGTTTCAAATTCCATTAATACTTGATCACGGTCATCAGGATAGATTCTCGATGACCAGAAACTTGAGTCGTCAATAAATTTATTAGGAGGGAAGCCTGAGATGTCTTTAACCTGTTCGCTAATCCATATCCTACCAAAGTCGCCAGAGGCTTTTGCGGTGTAAAACGCTATGGGCACAGAGCGAAGGATGAGTGATTCTCTCTCTGATTTTTTACGTAATTCATCCTCCGCGTTCTTGCGCTTTGTAATTTCTCTGGCTACACTTTCAATCATCTGGTTTGTTACATTCCCTAATGCCTTCAAAAGCTCGTCCTGCGAAACTTCAGGAATTCTCGCGCTCAGTTCCCCTTTTGCAACCCTGTGCAATATATCGAAGTGCTCAGCAAGACCAATAGCAAATTCATGAGATTGGTCAACAATAATCCCGATTTCCCCTGCTGTTTTATTAACTGTTTGTTTTAATTTGGCAATCAGCTCATGCTTGGAGTCTTCAGGTATCCTTACTCGAGGGTCTCCTGAGGCAATCTTATTCAATGCCTCAAGAACCTCTGATAGTCCTACCGATAATTCCATGCTGATGTCTTCCAGCTCCTTATCTCGCTCCTCAACAATCGAGGCAAATTCTTTGAATTGTTTATCTATTGCCTCGATTGTTTCTTTCATTGAAGAGACATCCATATTTGCTTTAAAAACCTCGCAATCAAGGCACATCGCCATCTTTTCAAGGTACTTCCCCTGTATTTCGTCCCGACAATGGGTCCTTGAGAATAGCCAGCACTTCAAGTCCTTTGACTTATATGCCGGACATTCCTTTTCCTTACATGCAAAGACTTCCCAGCATTTTACCTTCTTTTCCATCTTATACCCCAAATTCCCCCTATACCCCCCTTTACTAAAGGGGGGTATAGGGGGATTACTGATTTTCATTATCCTTATGTGTCTTTTTAAGACATGAACGTTTCATTTTATGGTTCTACCGGCTTTCCTGTGGGTAATAGATAACATCAAATTTTTATTCCTTCTCCTTTAAAAGGCCTTTCTTTTATTCCCCCTTTTCTAAAGGGGGATGCAGGGGGATTACAAATCTCCATATATCCTTTCAATTACTCCTGATAGATTTTTAAATATTTCACTATCAGAAAATCTTAATATCTTATATCCTTGCTCCCTCATATAATTGTCTCTCATCTTGTCCTTATTTATCCCTTTCTCAGTATAGTGTTGACCGCCGTCAAGCTCAACAATAAGATTTACTTTGGGACAGTAAAAATCAACAATATAGTCTCCTATTATTCTTTGCCTGTAGAACTGTCTGCCCTTCAGTTGTTTTGCCCTCAGCCTTGACCATAAAAGCTTTTCAGCATCAGTCATATTCGACCTGAGCTGTCTTGATATCTGTTTCAACCTGGTATTGTAAAACAGCATTGTTTTAGTAATCCCCCCTCACCCCCCTTTAAAAAAGTGGGGTATGTATCCACACAATTCCCTGAAGAACCCATTTTATACCCCAAATAAAGGTTTTCATAATGCTTTTCGTAATTATGGATCAAAATTGTATCTGAATCTTTTTCTT
>Ga0194113_10005278_pt1 | contig 16680 bp, 10 predicted proteins | sample TA2MahC200mmetaG_FD_146193 | JGI IMG/M metagenome (GOLD analysis project Ga0194113, IMG submission 146193) | Freshwater microbial communities from Lake Tanganyika, Tanzania - TA2015017 Mahale Deep Cast 200m | ecosystem: Environmental > Aquatic > Freshwater > Lake | place: Tanzania: Lake... | reverse complement strand
GTGACGGTGGCCGGCGCGATTGCGGCGGCCCGCCAGGCGGAGCCGGCCTTCGATCCGCGCGACATCGTCGGCATCGGCGTGGACACGACCGGCTCGACCCCCCTGCCGGTGGATCGTAACGGCACGCCGCTGGCAATGCTGGATGCATTCAAGAATAATCCCAACGCGCATGCCTGGCTCTGGAAAGACCATACGGGCTACGCCGAGGCGGCGGAGATCACGGCCCTGGCCCGCGCGGAGCGGCCGCAGTATCTGGCCAAGTGCGGCGGGACCTACTCCTCCGAGTGGTTCTTCAGCAAGATTCTGCACTGCCTGCGGGCGGACCCCGCGGTCTTCGACGCCGCCTACACCTGGGTCGAGCACGCCGACTGGCTGCCGGCGGTCCTGACGGGGACCGACAATCCGGACAGACTGCGACGCTGCCGCTGTGCGGCGGGGCACAAGGCGATGGCCAGTGACGCCCGGGGCGGCTATCCCGACGCCGAGTTCCTCGGCAAGCTCGATCCCAAGCTCGGAGCCCTGCGCGGGACCCTGAGCAACGAAACGTTTGTCATCGATCAGGCGGCGGGCCGGCTGACGGAGCCGTGGGCCGCAAGATTGGGTCTCTCGGCCGGGATTCCCGTGGCGATGGGCGCGTTCGACGCCCACTTGGGCGCCGTCGGCTCGGGGATCCGCAGCGGCGTCCTGGTCAAGATCATCGGGACCAGCACCTGCGACATGGTGGTCGCCCCTAATGACGCCGCGTTGGCGGATGTCCCGGGCATCTGCGGGATCGTCGATGGCTCGATCCTGCCGGGCTATTTCGGCCTGGAGGCGGGCCAATCGGCGGTGGGCGATATCTTCAACTGGTTCGTAAACTACCTCCAGCCCGGCGGCAAAGAGGCCGGCTCGCACGCGGCCCTGACGGAGAAGGCCGCCCGGCTCAAGCCCGGCCAGTCCGGCCTGCTCGCCCTCGACTGGAACAACGGCAACCGGACGATCCTCGTCGACCAGCGGCTCACGGGCCTGCTCCTGGGCCAGACGCTGCATACCCGGCCCGAGGAGATCTACCGGGCCCTGGTCGAGGCGACCGCCTTCGGGGCCCTGACCATCATCAACCGCTTCGAGGAGTACGGCGTCAAGATCGACCAGATCGTCAACTGCGGCGGCATCGCGGAAAAGAACGCCATGCTCATGCAGATCTACGCCGATGTCACCGGGCGCGAGATGAAGATCAGCCGCTCGGCCCAGACGTGCGCCCTGGGCTCGGCCGTCGCCGCCGCGGTCGGCGGCGGGGCCCACCCGGACTTCGCCCAGGCCCAAACCGCGATGTGCGGGATCAAAGAGACGACGTTCAAACCGATCGCCGCCCACCACAAGGTCTACAAGCAGCTCTACAAGCTCTACAAGAAGCTGCACGACGGCTTCGGCATCCAGGGCAAAGTCCTGGGCATGGGAAGCATCATGAAAGAACTGCTGGCGATCAAGGAGAAGGCAAACGCATAGAAGAGAATCCGAAATCCGAATTTCGAAATCCGAAACAAGCTCGAATGTTCAAATCTCAAAATTCAAAACGGGCTCTCGCCCGGCGGCAGCGTTTGGGTCATTTCAATTTTGGTCATTTGAATTTGTTTCGAGATTCGAAATTCGAATTTCGGATTTGATTTCACAGTTATGTCCGACCAGTTGAAACAACGTGTCTACGAAGCCAACATGGCCCTGCAACAGCACGGCCTGGTCGTCTTCACCTGGGGCAACGTCAGCGGGATCGATCGGGACCGCGGCGTGGTCGCCATCAAGCCCAGCGGCGTCAGCTACGCGGACCTCACGCCCCAGGGCATCGTTCTCGTCGATTTGCAGGGCAATGTCATCGAGGGCGACCTGCGGCCTTCTTCCGATACGCCGACGCACCTGGAGCTGTACCGCAGCTTTCCCGGCCTCGGCGGCATCTGCCACACGCACTCGCGGTACGCGACGATGTGGGCCCAGGCCCAGCGCGAGATCCCCTGCTTCGGCACGACCCACGCCGACCACTTCTACGGCCCGGTCCCGGTGACGGACGCACTGGTCCGCGACGAGATCGACGGGCCCTACGAGCAGAACACCGGCCGGGTCATCGTCCGGCGGTTCGCCCAACTCGACCCGCTGCAAATGCCGGCGGTCCTGGTCGCCAATCACGGCCCCTTCACCTGGGGCAAGGACCCCGCCCAGTCCGTCGAGAACGCCGTCGTTCTGGAGCAGGTGGCGATGATGGCCTACGGCACCCTGCTCGTCAACGCCCGCCAAAGCGGCATCGCGCAGGCCCTCCTGGATCGGCACTACCTGCGCAAGCACGGCAAGGACGCCTACTACGGCCAGGCCAATAAGGCCGAGGAATGACCTCTCACTTCCGGATCTCGACGACGCAGAAGAGGCCGTGGCCGCAGCCGAGGCCTTCGGGGAGGTTGAGCTCGTGGTTGCGCAGGACGCACGCGACCTGGGGACCCATGACACTGGCCCAGAAATCGACCACCGGAAAGCGGTCGGCGTTGCGGTAGAGCCAGGCGAGCATCTTGAGATCCTCCGCCAGCGCCTCCGGACTGGACTCGATCCACTGCTTGACCCGGGCGTTGTCGCCTTGCATGAGCGCGTCCAGCGTGCCCGTGACGGCGCACCACGAGCCATGATAGCTTCGAATGCGCCGCTGGGCCTCCCGGCCGGAGCTCCGACCGTCGGCAAGGTAACTGAGATCGAGCTGCAGCCCCGCGGTCTCGCCCCGGTAATCCCTCTCGAAGAGGTGGTTGACCTGGTTGCGTACCGCGAAGCGGGTCGGCTTGAAGAAGCACGTATCCATGTGCCGGCCCACAAGAAGGGACCGGTCCTTGAGCGTCAGCACGTTGACCTGGGTCCCGGCGGCCAGACTCGCCCGTTGGATAGCCTGGACCAGCTCCGCGCCGGTCCAGAAGGTCACGTCGAACCAATCGGCCGTGGCCGAGTCCTGCTTATGCGGCGGGAACAGATACGCCATGTTGTACGGCAGTTGCTCGTCGACGCTGCGGTCCCAGTACAGGGGCCATTCCGCCGACCACCGGCCGTACAGATCGTAGACCATGATGCTGCCGTTGGCGGCGTGGGCGAAGATCTGTTGGGAGAGTTGCTCCAGCTCGCCGACGGTCAGATGGGAGAGGGCGCCGTACGAGGAGAAGTAGACGTGGAACGGCGGCTCCTCGGGCCGGGGAAAGCCTTCCGAGAGATCCGCCTCCAGGAAACGGGCGTGCGGCTTGCTCCGATAGTTGGCGGCGCCCTGGGCCACCATGGCCGGCGACAGATCGACGCCCTCATAGACCTCGATGCGATCGTGGTTCAGCACGAACGAATGGGCGGCCTTGACCACCCGGGCGGGCGGAATATGGGTCAGCAATCCCAGCCCCTCGCCGCTGCCGGCGCCGAGGTCGATGATCCGCAGCTTTTCGGCCCGGGCCAGGAGGGATTCAAGCGCCGGACGAACGCTGGTCTTGATGAAGACATCCTCCCAGTATTTGCGGACGTTGTCTTTCTTGCCGAAGATGCCGCCTCGTTCCAGGCCATAGAACCCGGCTTTGACCGCGACTTCATAAAACTCGGTACGTCTGATCATCGGCCTTATCCCAACACTTGTTCTTGTGGCCCCCGGAGGATACACGTCTCGTGCCTTTCGTCCAGAGGGAACGTCGGAGAAATTGGCCTGGTTCAAGAAACAGTCTTTTCGGGTAACAGAGAGCGGGTGGCAGCGGCAAGCGCAGTCTTCGGAGCTTGCCGATGGTCTTGCTTGTCCGCCATCGGCAAGACCTGCGCAAAGCCTTCGGCCTTGCCGCTGCCACCCACCCAGACTGTTACCCGGGTCTGAACCAGGCCGAGAAATTCCGCCGCGAGTTTACCCGGATCGTCCGCAAACGGCGCCCATATCAAGATTCCCGGGCACAAGCCCTTGCGGCGCCGGGCGGACTATCGGACGCACGCTTGCGACTGCGCCACGCGGATCTCCCGGAGCAGGTCCAGTACCTCCCTGTGGCTGGGCAGACTGAACTTCGCACAGGAATGACGGTTGCCGACTCGGATCGAGCAGGCCGAGCCGGGCAGGATGCGGAAGAGATCCTCGTCCGTCCAGTCATCCCCGATGGCAAGCAGGAAATCGGCCGTGTCCTTCGGCAGAAAGGACATGGCGGCGGCGCCTTTGTTGATGCCGCCGCAGCGGACTTCCACGACTTTGTGCCCCTGCTGCACCTGGACGTCGATATTGGCCGTGAAACTCACCAGATCGTCCACCAACTCTTTGACGCAGGCGGAAGCCAGCTCGGGGTCCGCGCGGCGATAGTGCCACGCGACGGAGTACTGCTTCTCCTCGACAAAGGCGCCCCCAAGCCGATCGGCATAGGTTTGCAGGATCGGCAGGAGGTCGGGCTTCCAATCGTTGCCCAACGGCCGGGCCTGCCGCCAGGTGCGGTTCCGCGGCTTGATCCACGCCCCGTGCTCGGCCACCAGCGCGACGTCCAGACCGCCAAACCAGTCGTCCATCGTGTCCTTGTCGCGGCCGCTGATCAAAATGACGTCGAGGCTGGGGCCTTGGGAGAGCGTCTGCAGGAGCGCCAGGAGGTCCTGGGTGGGCCGGACGTCCTTGGGATTGTCGGCAAACGACACCAGGGTGCCGTCGTAGTCGAGAAAGATCGTGCCGTGTCCGGCCTGGCCCAATTGCTGGAGGAGCTTTCGCCGGGCTACAGGGTCCAACAGCCGGGCCTGCAGGCGTTCCTGTTCCGCCTTGACTTCGCCCAACTGACACAGAAAATCGTCCGCCCAGCGGATCACGTCATAGCGCCGGAGACGATCCTGCATGATCTCGTTGCGGCGGATCTGCTCCGGCTCGGGCATCTCCAGGGCCATCTCCAGGGCGGCGGCAATCTCCGCGACGCTGTTGGGGTTGACGCTGATCGCTTCCGCCAGCTCTTTGGAGGCCCCGGTCATCTCGCTGACGATCAGGACCCCGGTCCCGTCCGTCCGGCTCGCCAGGTACTCCTTGGCCACGAGGTTCATCCCGTCCCGTAACGGCGTCACCAGGGCCACGTGGCTGCTGGCGTACAGGGACACCAGCGGCTCGAACGGCAGGTACCGGTACTGGTACAGCACCGGGGTCCAGCCGACGCTGCCGAACTTGCCGTTGATCTTGCCGACCAGCTCATCGATCTGCCGCTTGATCTCCTGGTACTGGTCCACGCCGATCCGCGAGGGCACGACCACCAGGACGAGGACCGCCTTTTTGCGCCAGTGCGGATTCTGTTCGAGAAACAGCTCGTACCCTTGCAGACGGTTGAGGATACCCTTGGTGTAGTCGAGCCGGTCCACGGACAGGATCATCTTGAGCGGCGCCTCGCTCGTCGCCGGGGCCGGGTCGCCCGCGCCGGCGGTCTCCGCGCGGGTCAAGGGCGAGGGGTGCGCGACCAGCGCCGCGACCCGCCCGGCCGCCGCCTGGAACTTCTCGAAATCGACGCCCATCGGGAACGTATCGACCTTGGCCAGGTGATTGGGCAGGAGAATCCGGCCCATGTTGTGCTCATGGCCGAGCACGCGCAGGACGCTGTGCAGAAAATGCTGGGTGTAATCGTGGGTGTGGAAGCCGATCAGATCCGCCCCCAGCAGCCCTTCCAGGAGCTCGGCCCGCCATGCTTTCGGCAGCAGCCGGAAGATCTCGAAGGACGGAAACGGGATGTGCAGGAAGAACCCGATCGTGGCGTCGGGCCGCTGCCGGCGCAGCAGGTGCGGCAGCAGCATGAGATGGTAATCGTGAATCCAGACCACGTCCCCGGGCTGCACCAGCGGGGCCACGGCCTCGCAGAAAATGCGGTTCACGCACCGGTAGTGGGCGTAGAAACTCTCCTCGCAGACGGCGTACGATGGGAAGTAGTGGAACAGGGGCCAAATTGTCTTGTTGCAGAACCCATGGTAGAACTGGTCCATGGAGCGGTCCGAGAGGAACACCGGGTGCGCGTGGAAGCCGGCGAGCGTCTCGCGCACGAGGGCCTGTTGGGCCGGATCGTCCACCGCGACGCCGGGCCAGCCGATCCAGCGGTACTGCGGGCCCGTAAAGGACGAGCCCCGCAGGGAGTCCAGGTAGGCGCTGATGCCGGAAACCAGGCCGCCCGCCCCCTCGCGGAACAGCAACTGACCCTCCTCTTCGACGGTCACGATGGGCAGCCGGTTGGACACAATCAACAATCTCATTGGGCGCAATCCTTTCTGCGAAACTCCCCGTGACCGGTATTCCATTATAGCACCTGTCCTCGCCGGCGACAACCCCCTTTCTCCCGGCCGGGCCCGCGGGGGGTACATGACCGTTCCTGCGCGGGTGTCCCGGCCCGGTCCCGACCGCCGCCGGAAAAGGGGACATTCTACTTTTCCCCTTCCGGGAGGGAAAAGTAGAATGTCCCCTTTTCCTTTACCGTGCCGGGACCGAAGATCCGTTGCCCCGGAGGCGCGCAAGAACGGTCATGCACCCGCCCCCGGGACGCGTGCGGGCGCGCGACTCCGTTTTGCAGGGGCAGACGGCACTGGCCCGAAAGCCCTGGTTTGTCGTGTGCTCGCAAGAGCATACAAGGAACGCACAGAAGCCTCCCCGGCAAACAGGGACGCACGGCGCCACCAGGGTCTCCCGGGCCCCGAGGACTCTCAGCCACCGGTCCCCAGACCGATCACCGCGGCAAAGCGTCCGGCGGCGTCCCCCTCGCACCGGTGGCTGGGGAACAGGTCGTTGTAACAGATCGTGCACAGGCCGGCCACATGAATGGACCCGGCCGCCAGACCGGCCCGCGCCAGGGCACAGGCATTGGCGCGCCACAGATCGAAATGGAGCGGCCCGGCGTGGGCGGCCCCAGTGAGAGCGGCCGCGGCGCCGGCGGCCCGACCGTGCGGGCGGGGAGCGCCCACGGCCTGTTCGACCAGTGCCACGGCGCGCGGCCGGGGCCGGGCGCTCTCGGCCAGGCGGAAGAACGACGCCGCGTGCGGTCCGATGTCCCGGAGGGCCGCCGCGCGGACGTCCGCGCCGACCTCATAGCAGCACGGCCCGGCCGAGGGACAGACACACGCCACCAGGTCGCTCGGATCGCAGCCCCGCTCGGCCATCCGACGCACCACGGCCGACGTGATCCCCGCCACCGTCGCCCGCCAGGAAGCATGGGCGAACCCCACGGCGCGACCGCCGCGATCGGCAATCAGAATGATCGGACAATCGCCGCTCTTGCCCACCAGGGCCAAGTCCTTGGCGGTGGTGACCAGCCCGTCGGCGAATCCGGCACAACCGCCCGCGGCGGCCTCCACGACAGCGCCGCCGTGCACCTGCTCCAGAAAGGCCGCCTCCTGCAAATCGAGGACGCGGGTGATCTCCCGGCCGGCAGTGACGGGGTCGCGCCGGACCTGCTGCACGTCCGGCCCGCGCCGCGTGGTCACGAGGTGGGTCATGCCGATGGCCTCCAGTGCCGCAAAGCGGCCCACCTGCCAGCCATTCGCCAGTCGTTCCAGCCGAAAACCCCCGTCCGAATACGTGTAGGCATCCACCATTCCTGGCCTCCTGTGCATCCTTCGACCACGGTCACGTTACACCCCATAAGTGAAACGCATCATACACGATCCGGCGGCACGGGCCAAGCCTTTTGCCGGCCACTGGAACATTTCCGTCCGCAAGGACACGATCGGAGGCCGGAAATGATGACCGTGGAACCGGCTGCGCCGGAAGACCTTTCGGACCCGCCTAATGAGTTTTGACGAGCAAGTTCGGTAATGTGTAGGGTGGGGCTTGCCCCACCGCTTTCCTTGGGTCCGGCTTCCCGGTGGGGCAAGCCCCACCCTACAACCACACGTTGCCCGGCGCGAGGCACATCGGCGAAACGACGGGTGCGGCGCGATTACCGGTTTTGTCCGTCAACATTCATAAGGCGGAACTCCGAACGGCGGAAAACGCCGGCAGCAGGCCCCGCACGCGTTTCCGAGCTTGCTCCTCAAGATTCGTCAAGCGACGACTCGGGAAGCAATGTCCATCAGAAGCGGGAGTTGAGGTACACCTGCTTTCCGAAAATGCTGTGGAAATTTGGGGGGGACGGGGGTACGCTGTTTCCGGCCGTGACGGTGCCTCACGACACGATCGTCGCAACCGTCGCCGTGGACGGACATAACGAATAGACAGGGGTTCGGCAATGGAAGCAGCGTTTGCAGTGCCGCAGTCGCAGGACCGCGTCCGCTACAACAATCCGTTCATCTGGCTGATCTGCTCCGTCGCGGCCCTGGGCGGCCTGCTCTTCGGCTGGGACTGGGTCGTGATCGGCGGGGCCAAGCCGTTCTTCGAGCCGTACTTCAACCTGCCCGAGATCGCCGTCCGGTGGGGCCAAAATCCCGTGGCGCGGCTGCTGGGCCTGAACACGGAGGCGGCCCTGAGCGGCTGGGCCAATAGCTGCGCCCTGCTCGGTTGTCTGGCGGGCGCGATCCTGGCGGGCGGGCTGAGCGACAAGTTCGGGCGCAAGCGCATGCTGATCCTGGCGGCGTCCCTGTTCGCGATCTCCTCCCTGCTGACCGGCTGGGCCGGCAGCTTCAACCAGTTCATCGTCTGGCGAATCCTGGGCGGCGTGGCCATCGGGATGGCGTCGAATCTCTCGCCGCTCTATATCGCCGAGGTCGCCCCGGCTGCGCTGCGCGGGCGGCTGGTGACGTTGAACCAGTTGACGATCGTCTTCGGCATCCTCGCCGCCCAACTGCTGAACCTGACGATCGCCGAGAAGGTGGCCGACGGCGCCACGGTGCAGATGATCGCCCAATCGTGGAACGGCCAGTACGGCTGGCGCTGGATGTTCACGCTCGTCGCGGTCCCGTCGGCGGCGTTCTTCCTCTTTGCCTTCTTCGTGCCGGAGAGTCCGCGCTGGCTGGTCAAGAACGGCCAGGACGACCTGGCCCGCCAGGTGCTGGCGCGGATCGGCGGCGAAGCGTACGCCCAGGCCCAGACCGCCGACATCCGCAAGACCATCGCCGCCGAGGAGGTCGCCCGCGTGCCCTTGCGGACGTTGCTGCAGCCGAAGCTGAAGCGGGTCCTGCTGATCGGCTGTGGCCTGGCGGTCCTGCAGCAGTGGAGCGGGATCAACGTGCTGTTCAACTACGCCCAGAACATCTTCCAGGGCGCGGGCTTCGGCGTGAATACGGTCCTGCTGTTCATCGTGATCACGGGCCTGGTGAACCTGCTCTTCACGTTCGTCGCGCTGGGGACGGTGGACCGCTGGGGCCGGCGGAGTCTGATGCTGTTCGGCTGCGCGGGCATCGCCGCCTCGCACGTGCTGATCGGCCTGGCCTACGCGCTGCAGCTCCAGGGTCTGGCCGTGCTGCTGTTTGCCCTGGCCGCCATCGGCTGCTATGGCATGTCGCTGGCGCCGGTGACCTGGGTCCTGATCTCGGAGATCTTCCCGAACCGCATCCGCGGCACGGCGATTTCCGTCGCGGTCTCCGCTCTGTGGATCGCGTGCTTCGTCCTGACCTACACCTTCCCGATCCTCGAACGTGGCATTGGGACGGGAAACACGTTCTGGACCTACGCGGGCATCTGTATCGTGGGCTTCCTCTTCATCCGCGCCTTCGTGCCGGAAACCAAGGGCAAGTCGCTGGAAGATATCGAACGACAGTTACTGAAGGAATAATGGAATGATGGAGTATTGGAATACTGGGTGGCGGGAGGCACCTCCTTCCCCATTATTCCATCATTCCAATATTCCATTATTCCAGTCTCACTTTGGAGGTAGGACGCTATGAATCCTGCAGTCGCGTTGTTCTGGCTGAGTTGTCTGTCGGTGGCGCCGCTGGCGGCGGCCGAGTCGGCGGACGTGCTGGTGTACGTGGGAACCTATACCGGTAAGGGCAGCGAGGGGATCTACATCTATCGCTTGGACGCCTCGACCGGCGCCCTGAAACCGGTCGGCAAGGCGACCGGGCTGAGTAATCCCTCATTCCTGGCCCTCGACCCGAAAGGCCGCGCCGTCTATGCGGTTCGGGAAGCGGGCGGGCCGGTCGGCGGGGTCGTGGCCCTGTCCCGCAATCGGGCGACGGGCGAGCTGACGATCCTGAACGATCAGCCCTCGGGCGGGCGGGGGCCGTGCTATGTGGCGGTGGACCGGGAGGGACAGTTCCTCCTGGTCGCCAACTACGGCAGCGGCAGTGTGGCCCTGCTGCCCATCGCCGCAGATGGCCGCCTAGCGCCGGCGACCAGTGTGATGCAGCACGAGGGCTCCAGCGTCAACCCGGCCCGGCAAAAAGCACCGCACGCCCATGCCTTCGTGTTCGATCCCGCGAACCGCTTCGCCTTCGCGCCGGACCTGGGCATCGACAAGATCATGATCTACCGCCTCGACCGCGCGAACGGCAAACTGGTGCCCAACGATCCGCCCTTTGCCCAGTGCGAGCCCGGCTCGGGTCCCCGGCACTTCACTTTCCACCCCGACGGCACGCGCGCCTACGTGATCGAGGAGCTCAGTTGCACGGTCACCGCGTTTGCCTATGACGGCGCGACCGGCGCGCTGAAGACCGTGCAGAGGATCAGCACGCTGCCGAAGGATTTCGAGGGAAGGAATACCTGTGCCGAGGTCCAGGTGCATCCCTCGGGCCGATTCCTGTATGGCTCCAATCGCGGACATGACAGCATTGCCTGCTTCACGATCGACGGCCGGACCGGCGCGCTGCGCGCGACCGGTCATGTCTCCACGCAGGGTCGGACGCCGCGCAACTTCGCGCTCGACCCATCCGGCACGTTCCTGCTGGCCGCCAACCAGGATACGAACACTGTGGTCACGTTCCGCATCAACCAGGACACCGGCGAGTTGACCCCCACCGGCCAAGTATGCCAGGTGCCCACGCCGGTGTGCTTGAAGATGGTGAAGCCGTAGCATGGGCGTCCCGCCCATGAGTATCACGGGCGTCCCGCCCGTGCGGCCAGGGCCAGGGCCTGTCCCCGCGAAGGTGGGGAGGGCTCAGGAACTCAGGCGTTAGCGGCATTGTCTCCTGCGACAGGAGAGCATATATTAGGACGATGAGGTGCGACCGCTCGTGAGTCGTACGGCCATACTGGCCTGTCTGCACGGGCGCTCGCGCCCGTGATACGCATGGGCAAGATGCCCATGCTACTGGGAGGAGCACGATCATGAGAACGCAGTGCAGTATGCTGGTTCTGCTGATGAGCATCATCAGTGCGGGGGCCATGGCGGCGGAGCCTGCCTTTCTGCGGCGGTCAGTGGGCGATGTTCAGGAGCAGGCCATCGACCTGAGCACCGCGACGGCTCGCTACAAGCCGCTCTTCGGCGCGGGAGACCCGAACGTCCACAACGTCAAGGGCCTCGTGCGCTTCGGAGAGCTGACCGTCGAGCCCGGCGGCGGCAGCAAGACCGTAAGCCATGCGGATGCCGAGGGGATCGTTTTCGTCCTGGCGGGCGGCGGCACTCTGCACTATGGGCAGGAGAAGGTCCCGGTGAAGGCGAATGATTTCGCCTATCTGCCCGTCGGGATCGAGTATGGCGTCTCGAACGCGGCGCCGGAGCCGCTGCGGGCGCTCGTGATGATCTCCCGAATCCCCGAGGGGGCCCAGGTCGCGCCGACGCCGAGCTTGATGATGGCCAATGCCGACGATGTGCGACTCGAGGTCCTGCCCAGCCATGGACCGACTGCCCAGTTCAAGTTGCTGCTGGGCACCACACGCAGCACGCGCGACAAGCTGGCGGCCTCGCAACGGATCAGCAGCCTCTTTCTCATGGACTTCGCCCCGGGCGGTACAAATATCCCGCACCGGCACAGCAAGGAAGAGGAGCTCTATTACGTCCTGTGCGGTCACGGCGACATGGTGGCGGGCACCGACGCGGCGCGAAAGGAGATGCGCTACCCGGCCCAACAGGGCGACGCCTTCTACTTTGCCCGCGGCACGCTCGTCGGGTTCTACAGCAGCGGCACAGAAGGCGAAGACCACGCCCAGATCCTGGCGGTCCGCTGGCCCACGCCAACCGATCGTTGAACGGCTGCGGTTGCGAAGCTCGTCACGTAGGACGTCAACCGTCGGACGAAACGAGCCGCGCAACCGCATGACGACAAACGTAACGAAAGACGAGATTGACATGAACCGGCGTGAGTTCCTGAAGCAATCGACGAGATGGGCGGGCATGGCGGCGGCGGGCATGGCGCTCAATCCCGCCCGGACCTGGTCACGACCGACCCGGCTCAAGATCACCGACATCCGCGGCTGCACCGTGGCCTCCAACTATGACTATCCCCTCATCAAGGTCTACACGAACCAGGACGTCTACGGTCTGGGCGAGGTCCGCGACGCGGGCCATCTGGGCCAGGCGCTGATTCTCAAGCCCTACCTGGTCGGCAAAGACCCGCTCGACATCGAAGGGATCATGGAGAGTCTCCGCCCGTACTCGGGCCACGGCCGCTTCGGCGGCGGCTTCAGCGCCGTCGATATGGCCCTGTTCGACATCGCCGGCAAGGTGCTGGGCGTCCCCGCGTACAAGATCCTCGGCCAGAAGGTGCGGGACCGGATTCCTGTCTATGGCGACACCAACGCCAGCCAGGACCCCAGGATCCTCGCGCAACGAGCCAAGATCCGCGTCGAAACCTGGAAACTCAAACACCTCAAGATCGATCTGGTGCCCCGGCTCCTCAAGGGTAGAGAGGGCGCGTTCGAGAATGGCGTCGTCTCGGACAAGGGCATCGAGTACTGGGCCGAGTACGTGGAAGCCGTCCGGGACGCCATCGGGTACGACATCTCCCTGGGCGCGGACCACTTCGGCCGCATGACGGTGGCCTCTGGCATCCAGTTGGGCGAAGCGATGGCCCAGCCCCGCCGCAAGCTGGCCTACATCGAGGATGTGATTCCCTACAGCGCCCCCAACGCGGTCGAGATGATGCGACAGATCACGGAGAAGTCCCCCACGCCGACCCTGGGCTACGAGGACCTCTTCGGCCTGAGCGGATTTCGCCCGTTCATCAGCGAAGGGGCCGTGAGCATGGTCCACCCGGACATGGAGACTTCCGGCGGTCTCCTGGAGACGAAGAGGATCGCCGACCTCGCCTACCGCTACGGGATCAAGGCGATGTTCCATCACGCGGGCTCGCCCATCGGCGCCATGGCAAGCATCCACTGCGCATGCACGATCCACGACTTCGTCTGCATGGAGAACCATGCGATGGACATCCCCTGGTGGGACGACCTGGTGACCGGTCCGGCCAAACCGCTGATCCAGGACGGCCATTACACCGTGCCCGAGCGGCCCGGCCTGGGCGTCGAACTGAACGACGAGGTCGTGCAGAAGTACCTGCGGGAGCCCAAGTACCTGCACAAGGCCGGCTACTTCGAGCCGACCCCGGAGTTCGATGAGCCCCTCGACTGGCAGGAAGCCATCAAGAAGAGGATCATCGGCGGCTACACCGCCCGCGGGCCGTGGGTCCACATCGATGAGGAAGGAAACCTGGTCAACCGGGAGGATACGCGATGAGCCGCTTTGTTTATATGACAAGGAGCCATCGTCAAGGCCGGAGGCCTTGGCGATGCCACCCGTCGCCTTCGGGCGGGTCAAAGGATCTTCCGTTTGGAGTTCCGCCTTCAGGCGGGTCCGAAAAGTCTTCGGGCGCAGCCGGCTCCACCTTCTGCCCATGCGAAAGAGAAAAGGAGGGTCGGACGGTTTGACCCGCGTCAACGCGGTACTCCGAACAGCCTTCACCGGCCCAATTGGGATGGATACAGCAGTCAAACGGTGCGTGGTACGTACCCGACGAAATTTCGATATGGCACTGATAAAGGAGCATCTCATGAAACGATTTGTGCCGGTCCTGGCGTTCTTGTTCCCGATGGTTACGATGGGGTTGGCCGCGCAGAGCGGGGAGCGCGGGGCGCCCGAGGGCTGGACGACGGCGGCGCCGCGCGAGGAGATCCGGCCGCAGTTCGCGTTCGAGCCGAAAGGCGGGCCGGGCGGCACCGGCTGCTTCGTCATCCGCGCCGATGGGCGCGAGGGGCTGGACGGCTGGTGGCGCAAGACCTTCCCCGTCGAGGGCGGCAAGCACTACCGCTTCGAGTCCTTCTACAAGGCCAACGGCGTGCCGGTGCCGCGGCGCAGCATCGTGGCCAAGATCCACTGGCAGAACGACCAGGGCCGGTCGGTGCGGCTGGATGAGCAGCCGGTCACGGGCTACCTGCGCGGCGCCACCGCGATGGCGGAGACCGAGTTCCCCACCCCCAAGGCGACGAGCGCCGACGACTGGACGGAGCTCTCGGACACCTACCGCGCCCCGAGTGCCGCGACACGGGCGGTGATCGAGCTGCACCTGCAATGGGCGCCGAACAGCCAAGTCCGCTGGAGCAGTGTGTCGTTCACGGAGTCGGACCCGCCGGCGCCGCGCGCCGTCCGGCTGGCCGCGGCCCATTTCCGGCCCCGGGGCGGCAAGACGCCGATGGACAACTGCCGCATGTACGAGCCGCTGATCGTCGAGGCCGCCCGCCAGAAGGCGGACCTCGTGGTCCTGGGCGAGGTCATCCCCAGTGTCGGTTTGGGCAAGCCGACGCACGAGATCGCCGAGCCGATCCCGGGCCCCTCGACCGACTACTTCGCCCAACTGGCCAGGACGCACAATCTCCACATTGTCTTCAGTCTCGACGAGCGGGACGGACACCTGATCTACAACACCGCCGTGCTGCTCGACCCGGACGGCAAGCTGATCGGCAAGTACCGCAAGGTCTGCCTGCCGCGCAGCGAGATCGACGCGGGCGTCGCCCCGGGCCATGACTACCCGGTCTTCGACACCCGGTTCGGCAAGGTCGGCCTGATGATCTGCTACGACGGCTTCTTCCCGGAAGTCGCGCGGGAGCTGGCCAATCGCGGCGCGGAGGTGATCGCCTGGCCGGTCTGGGGCTGCAACCCCCTGCTGGCCCGCGCCCGCGCGTGCGAGAACCACGTCTACGTCGTCAGCAGCACCTACGAGGACATCTCGCGCAACTGGATGCTCTCGGCGGTCTTCGACCACACGGGCGAGACGATCGCCCTGGCCAAGGAATGGGGCACCGTGGCGGTCGCTGAGGTGGACCTCAACCAGCGCACCAAGTGGGTGAGCCTGGGCGACTTCAAAGCCGAGATCCCCCGGCATCGGCCGATCGCAGAGCCGGAACCACAGCAGTGAACGAGCGCGGACGTCCAAAACCGATGTTGCTCCAGTGACAAGGGGAAGGTAAGAATCCCAAGCACCAAATTCCAAATCCCAAACAAATACAAATGACCAAAATCCAAAATTCAAAACGAGCCACCGGGCGGCGGGTGGCAGCGGCAAGCGCAGTTTTCGGAGCTTGCCGATGGTTTTGCGTCTGGACCATCGGCAAAGCCTCCGGCCTTGCCGCTGCCACCTATCCAGACGGTTACCCGATTCTGAGCCAGGCCCAATCTCTGCTGCTACAACCACCGGCGCCGGCGCAGCCGCCCAACCAGGCCGGTGCCGAGGATGCAAAGAACAACCGCGCCGGGCGCCGGGACAATATTGATGAAGGACTCACTGCCCCCGCCGGCGAAGCCCTGGACGTGAATCCCGACGCGAAGAGTCGCCGAGCCAAGGTCATCGAGGACATCCGCGTAGGTCTTGCCGGACTGGAGAGCGAACACGATCGAGAGCTCCTCGCCCGGATTGACGCCGTTGGACGCGACGGGCGGGTCCGAGTCCGCCGAGAAACCCACTGTGGCTACAAAAGGTGGGACCACGTTGTTGCCCCCCGGCAGATCGGGCGGGTTTGCCGGCGCGGAAAACAGGACGCCGGTGCCGTTGATGATGCTCGCGATGCCAAAAAGCGATCCGTCATCGAAGTACACATCGGTGAGCGCGGAGGCCTCCGGCCCGATGTTGTAGAAGCGGAAGCGGACGTTGTCGCCCTCCGGCAGGACCTCCAGGAAGAACTGGGCTTCCCCAATGGCGGCATCCCCCGCGCTGTTGTTCGTGATATTGAAGAATCCGTACGTGGGCCCGGCAAGAACCGGTGTTCCGGCCGTGAACACCGCCAGAGCCGCCAACAGGCCGACCAGTCTCGCACTGAGTCTCATGCATCATCCCCCTGTCCCTCCCTGGCAATGGAGCCGTCCCCTCGACGGCAAGAATGGAACACACACCGTTTCCCCGCGCAACGAGCAGTCAGAGACACGCTTCACTCGCTACTCGTATATGATTATATCCATTCCGGATCGCTAAATCTATTCGTGGAACTACGCGTTTTTCCCGTTCGCATCTGCCCCCGGCTCGGCCGAAGCACCCGCAGTTCTACGCATGCACCGGAGTTCCGCAAAATGGAGGTTGGGCCCGTTGTTCTTCTCGGACGGTAGCGGCAGGCTTCGATCCGGACGCACACGAATGGCCGAGACTGGGAACCGGTCCCAGATCGGCGCCGGCGTCTTGATCGCGGTGCTTCGGATTTCGGCTTGTCGCGCTGCGCTCAAGAGGGTCAGTCAGAAGTGGCACGGGCATCCTGCCCGTGGGCTCTTGTGGTATCGGCATCCTGCCGGTGATTCATGGGCTGGAAGGGGACCCCAAGCCGACAGGCGGAAACCCGGAATCTCAAGTTCCAAATTCCAAACCAATACAAACAGGGTCGTACCTCATGATATTGGTAAGACTTTCTTGCGAAAACGACAATCCAAGGCCGATTCTTGTACG
>Ga0194113_10005277_pt1 | contig 16680 bp, 14 predicted proteins | sample TA2MahC200mmetaG_FD_146193 | JGI IMG/M metagenome (GOLD analysis project Ga0194113, IMG submission 146193) | Freshwater microbial communities from Lake Tanganyika, Tanzania - TA2015017 Mahale Deep Cast 200m | ecosystem: Environmental > Aquatic > Freshwater > Lake | place: Tanzania: Lake... | reverse complement strand
TCCAGGTCTACCTTGCCCAGCATGTCCTCGTAGTTCTCGAAGCACAACTCCGGCTTCACCCCGAACCGCTCCACCGCCGCCTTCCTCGCCGCCTCGCTCACATCCGCCACCGCCACCAGCTCCGCGACGCCCTCCCCCTTCAGCTTGCCCCACCCGGGCATGTGCGCATCCCGCGCAATCCCCCCGAAACCAACGAAACCGACCCTCAACGGCTTGGCCATGTCAGAAGCCCTCCCTAACAGTCTATGGTTCGACGCCTGCTCTCCTATGACCGATTGTCCATCGGTGCGGGCCGCAGGAAACACGCGATTCGTCGTTTCAAACGCACAATGCGCGTCTCCAAACGCGCAATCGCGTTTTCAGTCGCGTTTCCACGGCACCACATACCGCGCTCCGCGCCCGGCCCTACTTCAACTCGTCCGTCCCATACCCGATGACGAGCGTCACGGCCTGTGCGTCCTCACCCAGTTCGGCGCGAAGGACCTCCCAGAGGAAGTCCTGCTTCTCAGACTCGGTCTTGCCGTTGAACTGGCTCGACACGACTAGCACATGCACGCGACCCTTGTACCCTTCCGTCAGCTCGACGGTGTCGTGGGGGAACTGCTCCCGCAAGGCCTGCTCGACCTTCGGTCTGATGCTCGCGAAGTCAAACACCTGAGCGGCCATTGGTCTACACCTCCAGTTCGGACGTTCGGGCAAGCTCGATGGCTGTGTGCAGCGTGGCCGCCGCCTCAACGAACAGCCCCGCCTCGCGGCGGGACGTGAAGTGGCTGGGGTCGTAGCGCCAGTCGGGATCCCACTTCTGGCAGCGACCCCAGGCCTCCCGGATATCGTCGCTCTGATCCAGCACAGGGTCGAGGTCTGTGGCCCTCCGCAGCGCCCGCAGGTCATGTGCCCGCCTGCCGGTGAAGTCCAACCCGGTCTCCCCCTCTTCAGCACGTCGCCTGATCGCATCCTCGAAGCTTCGGGCGCCCGGGACACGGCTGATGATGTACGCCTTCAGCGAGCACTCGACCACGTACCCCGCCAGGTAGACGGCGGCCCGCAGGTGCCGGTGAGCGGCGTCGCCTCGCTCACGACCCCACGTCGGTGCCTCCAGCAGCTCCCTGGCATCGTCGAGGCGCTTAGGGGCGGCCTTGACGTAGTCCCCGATGCGGTCGAACCGCCACCGGCCCCTCACAGGATCACCTCATCCTCCTCATCCCACGCCGGCACGCCGAACACGACGGTCGTGAAGCCGCCGTAGCCACGATGGGGGCAGCCGGGAGGGATGAGGATCGCGGTGCCGGGCCGGACCGCGACGGTTTGGTCTCCCACCTCCATCGTGCCGGTGCCGGCGACGCAGTAGTAATACTCGGTGCAGCGTTCGTGGTAGTGGCGCTTCGCGTCGTGGATGGTAGTGACGTGGAGGTTGGCGGCGTCGGTGTCGCGGTAGGTGAAGACGCGGATGCTCTTGCCGCAGGCCGAGTGGGCAACCGCGTCAACCTCATCCACGTGGCGGACGAGTGGCGTGGCCGACATGACGGGCACCCCCTACTTGTCCTTGCCCATACGCTGCGACTTCCAGTACACGAGCAGCGGGATCAGGATCAGCCCGACGAACAACGCCCCGCAGAGCAGCAGCTCGGTGAAGCCCACGCGCATGAAGAACATGGGATGGCTCCTGTTCGCGGTATGGGCGTGTCGGAGCGGCGCTCCGACCTACGACGGCGGTCGGACGCGGGCGGCGACGGCGGCCGGCAGGCCGAAGATCTTGATGAAGCCGGCCGAGGCCGCCTGGTCGAAGCGGCCGCCCGCCTCGTAGGTGGCGAGCTTCAGGTCATAGAGCGAGCACGGGCTCTCCCGTGCCACTGGCGCGGCCGAGCCCTTGTACAACTCCATCGTAACCGTGCCGGTCACGGTCTCCTGGGTCTGGTCGATGAAGGCGTCGATGGCCTTCCGCAGCGGCGTGTACCAGAGCCCGTAGTACACCAGCTCGGCGTACTTCTGCTCGAGGTAGGGCTTGAAGTGCGCGGTCTCGCGGTCGAGCGTCATGGCCTCCAGGTCCCGATGCGCGGCGAGGATGATGGTCGCCGCGGGGGTCTCGTACAGCTCACGCGACTTGATCCCCACCAGGCGGTTCTCCATCATGTCCACCCGCCCGATTCCGTGGCGCCCGCCGCGTGCGTTGAGGTCCTGCACCAGCTCCACGCCCGACATCCGGTCGCCGTCGAGGCCGACGGGAACGCCCGCCTCGAATTCGATGGCGATGGTCTCCGGCTCGTCCGGGGCCTCGGCCGGGTTCACGGTCCAACTCCACGCGTCCTCGGGCGGCTTCTGGCTCGCGATCTCCACCGGGCCGCACTCGATTGAGTGGCCCCACAGATTCGTGTCCGTCGAGTACGGGCTGGCCTTCGTCACGGGCACCGGGATTCCGTGCTCGCGAGCGTAGTCCATCTCGGCCGCGCGATCGGCCCCAAACTCCCACTCGCGGACCGGCGCGATGACCTTCATCTCCGGCGCAAAGACCGAGTACGTCACCTCGAACCGCACCTGGTCGTTGCCCTGACCGGTGCAGCCGTGCGCGAGGTACTCGGCGCCCTCGGCTCGGGCCACCTCGACCTGCTTGCGCGCCAGCAGCGGACGCGCTAGTGATGTGAAGGCCGGATAGCGACCCTCGTACAGCAGGTTGGCCTTGATGGCGCGCGAGATGAAGCTCTCGAAGAACTCCTCCTTCGCATCGACCACCAGCGCCTTGACCGCGCCCACTTGCTCCGCCTTCTGCCGGATGCCCTCGTAGTCGCGCTCCTCGCCGACGTCGATCGAGACCGCAACGACATCGACGCCCTTCTTGTCCTTCAGCCACTTTATGCAGACCGACGTATCCAGCCCGCCTGAGTAGGCGAGTACGCACTTCGCCATCGTCGGACCTTCCTTTCGCTCACCTCGGCGGCGCCGGCGCCTGCGCGCCGGTGGCCGACCGAGAGATGCGGGTCTCTACGTGATTCACTACGGTCGGACAACGGTGTGGTTCCGTCTCCGGCCTCCCGTCGGGGGGGTTCCCCTTTGGAAGCGTGCGGCCCTTCGGGAGGGATCGAACCCGCCGAGGCGAACCGGGCGCCCACGGCCTCGCGCGATGCCGGCGGGTCCGCAAGTGATCCCCATGGCCGATGGCACGAAGAGCGGTTCCTGGTGGGTACCGGCGCGATTCGCCGTCTGTCTCGTGCTCCTGTGCCTGTACGTGAGGTATCGCGTTGAGCCACACATCGGCTTCCCCACTCACCCGGGGTTCCCCAACTTCTACACCAACACAGCCTTCCTGCGCGAGTTTGTGAGCTACCCCGGCGGCCTGGCGACCTACGTCTCCGGGTTCCTGTTGCAGGCCTGCTCCTGGGCGTGGGGCGGGCCGCTCGTGATCACCGCCATCGTCGGGCTTATCTGCTGGTGTACGGACGTCCTGATCGTGGCGATGGGCGGCTCCCGGGTGCGCGGCCTGGCCTTCGTGCCGGCCATCGTGCTGATCCCCTCGATCAACGCGGTGTTTGGCCAGCTTGCGCTGTTCGTCACGCTTCTGGCTGCGTTGCTGGGTCTGGTGTTCTACCTCGGTCTGGCGGCCGGCGGCGAGGGTCGGCGGATCGCCGTGTTCGCCGCGGTGGGGGCTTTACTGTACTACGTGGCCGGCGGAGCGTTCCTGTTCTTCGGGCTGCTGGCGGCCCTCTTCGAGCTGTTCACCAAACCCAGGCGGCTACCGGCGTTGGTCTGCCTACTATCCCTGGAGGCCGTACCCTACGTGGCGGCCACCTATCTGTTCACCGTCTCGCTTGCGGACGCATACGCGGAGGGCCTGCCGCTGCCCGGCCGGGCGACGATGGGGCCTGTGTACTGGGTCGCTGCCTGCTACGGGTTCCTGCTGGCCCTGACCCTCGGCCTGGGCCTGTGGGGTCTGGCCGCCGCCCGCAAGGGCCGCCCGGCTGAGCGGAAAGGCGGCCGCGCCACTCGGCGGCGCCGGGACCGCCCACTGGTCGGGTCACTCGCGCTGCTTGTGCTGGGCGTGCTGGCGGCCCTTGCCACCTTCGACGCGAACGCCCACCGCGTGATCCGCGTGGACTACTTCACCTGGCGCGAGGACTGGGAGGGTGTGTTGCGGGAGGCGCGCGGACTGCCGCCGCAGTACTACACCGAAGTTGTAAACCAGCATGTGAACCTGGCGCTCTATGAGACGGGCCGCCTGGGCGACGAGATGTTCGCCTACCCCCAGAGGCCCACCGGGCTGATGTTGGACAGCGATCTGGGACGAACCGTCGGGGAGCAGACGGCGAAGATGGGGCTGCGGACCGATCTGTGGTTCCAGCTTGGCGACCTGGACCTGAGGCTGGGTCTGGCCAACGAGTCCGAACACGAGGCGCACGAAGCCCTGGCGATGCACGGCCCCCATCCCGAAGTACTCAAGCGGCTCGCGCTTGTCAACTTGGCCAAGGGGCAACCCGACGCGGCCCGCGTGTTCCTCAATGCCCTGCGCTACAGCCCCCTGCACCGCACTCGGACGGAGGCGGTACTACGACGCATGGCGACGGATCCGTACCTCCGCGATGATGCCTTCCTGAACCGGGTGCGGTCTGCGATGCTCACGCGGGACCACCCGTTCCCCCACAACGCGCTGGACCAGCGCTGTCTGGGCTTGCTTCAGGATCACCCGCAGAACCGCATGGCCTTCGAGTACCTCATGGCGTGGTACTTGCTGAACCGGGACCTCGCCGCCTTCGCCCGGCAACTGCCCCGGTTGAAGACGGTAGGCTACCGTACGATGCCGTGCCACTACCAGCAAGCAGTCCTCCTCTACGAGAAGGAGACGACCCGCGCCTCGGACCGGGCCGGCTACTCGATCTCGCCCGACGTGCTCCAGGAGTTCGCCGACTTCATCCAGGCGCTTCAGGCCACCGACAGCGACGCGGCGGCCCTGGCGGAGAGGTTCGGGGACACCTACCTGTTCTACTATGTCTTCGGCATCACCGGGGCGATGGTGCAGCCATGAGGGACCGCTGGGTGGTGCTCTCCTTGGCCGTGGCGGCCGTGCTGGCACTCGCCATAGCGGCGCCCGTCGGCGTGCGGATCCTCCGCTGGCGGGAGTTGGGCCGGGTCCTGCATGCGCCCCGCGTCAAGCCCTCGAGACCCCCGCGGATCAGCCCGGACTACACGGGTCTGGTCATCCCGCCGAACATCGCCCCGCTGAACTTCGCGGTCCTGGAGCGCGGTTCCCGGTACTGTGTGAACCTCCGGTGGATGCCCCGGCCTTCGGCCGGGTTCATCGACGTGGCTGGTCGCGCCGAGATCGGGATCATGAGCGACTCCCCCGCGGTGCGCTTCCCCCTTCGCCGCTGGCGAGCCCTCCTGCGGGAGGCGCAGCTCTATCCATCGCCGATGCTGACCATCGACGTTGCGGTGCGGGACGACGAGGGCAAGTGGCACCAGTATGCCCCCATCGATCTGGAGGTTGCCGAAGAGCCCATCGACCCCTACCTCGTCAACCGCATCATCCGGCCGCTCTACAACTACTGGACGAACATCGAGATTCGCCAACGGTGTCTGGAGAGCTTCGAGGAGCGGACGGTCGTGCACAATCGGGCGACGGCGAACGCGTGCCTGAACTGCCACTCGTTCCGTCAGAACCACACCGATCGGATGACGCTCGGCGTCCGCAGCGGGAGGGTGGGGAGCGCGACCGTGATGGTGCGGGACGGCCGGGCGGAGAAGATCGGCACCAAGTTCGGCTACACGGCGTGGCATCCGAGCGGCCTGGTGGCCGCCTATTCCGTGAATGAGGTCCGCCAGTTCTTCCACACGGCGGGCGGCGAGGTGCGGGACGTGGTCGATCTCGATTCCGGCCTCGCGTACTACGATCTGCGCACTCAGACGGCGAAGACGGCGCCCGCCATCAACGCTGAGGACCGTCTGGAGACCTACCCAACGTGGTCGCCCGACGGGAAGTGGCTGTACTTCTGTAGCGCGGCGTTCCCCTGGCAGAACCGGCACAAGCTCCCGCCTGACAACTACGATCGGTGCCGGTATGATCTTCGGCGGGTCAGCTACGACGTCGCCTCCGACCGATGGGGCGAAGCGGAGACGGTTCCTTCGTCGGCAGAGCTGGGCAAGAGCCTCCTGCTGCCCCGCATCTCGCCCGACGGGCGGTTCCTGCTGTTCTGCGCATGCGACTACGGCTGCTTTCCGATCTACCAGCCGAACAGCGACCTGTACATGCTGGACCTGAAGACTGGCCGGTACTCGCGCCTCGACATCAGCAGCCCGCGGAGCGAGTCGTGGCATTCGTGGTCGAGCAACAGCTGCTGGATCGCCTTCAGCAGCAAGCGCCGCGACGGTCTCTTCACACGCACGTATCTTGCGTACGTCGATCCCTCGGGGAGGGTCCACAAACCGTTCGTCGTGCCCCAGGAGGACCCGACGTTCTACGACTCCTGCCTGGACACGTACACGGTGCCGGAGCTGATCGCCGAACCTGTCCCGGTCCGGTCGCAACGCCTGGTGAACGTCATCGCGAGCCCGCAGGAGGTCAAGGTGGAGAGCCCCGTCACCTTCGGGGCGCCGCCGACCTCCGGGGCAACTGCCTCTGATTCGCCGTGGATGCCCGGGCGCCGCTGACCGGCCGGCGCAGCGTTTACTGATGCGACTCGATGTATCGGCCGATCTTGTCTGCAATGCTGCTGTTGGGTTCGAGTTCCAGGTAGCGCTTGAAGCAGCGAACGGCCTCCCCCGTGTTGCGGGTGAACCGGGCGTGCACCAGGCCCAGGTTCAGCCAGGCCATCGCGTAGTCCGGCACGGTGTCGGTCGCGACCGCGAACTCCTTCAGTGCGTCCTCCGCGCGGCCGAGCTGGACGAGCGCGATCCCCAGCGAGACGCGCGTGTTGACGCAGCTCATGTTCTGCTTGAGGCTCTCGCGGAATTCGTCGACGGCTTCCTCAAGCTTGCCGCTGTCGCGCAGCGCGCCGCCCAGCCGGCAGCGGTCGCGCGCGGAGTCGGGGCGTTCCCTCACCGCGTCGCGCAGCGCCTGCACGACTGCGTCCGCGTTGGGCTCCAGGGTGATGCGGGTCGTGCCGCCGTCGGCTCCCTGGATGGCGATGGCGATCTTGCTCTTCGGCCCGAGTTCGACCGTCGCCCGGAACTCCAGACAGGGGGTGTCGGCTGCCGCGCCGAAGGGCGCCAGTTGCCCGGGGAAGAGCTGCGCAGCCTGGTCGTCTACCGTTACCGCCTTGACCTTGCCGGCCGGCGCCAAGGTCCCGAACACGGTTGCGTTGTTGACCTGCGGGAAGCCTACGTAGTGACCCTGGCTGTCGCTCTGGGGATGGACCAGTTCGACCTGGAACCCATTGGCTCCGGCGATCGTGCCGTTGCCAACCAGCACCGCGAAGGCCATGGCGACCGTGAGAGCGTAAACCGTGGCGGATCTCATCTTCACACCTCCATCATGGCAACCCGGTCCCAGGGGTGCCTGCGAGGCAGGAGTGCAGTTGGCTGCAACTGTGGACGTTCCTGCCTTCCCGACATTATAGACCTTAGGGGGTATTCGGCAAGGGTCTTTTCGGGTAATTCCCGATGGACCCGGCGAAACCCCGCCAGGAAATGAGGGGAAAAACAGTCTGGGCAAGAGGAGTAGGGTCGTGCTAATCTTCGAATTGGCGGTCCGGAATACGGCAGTGCGCGGGGGCCGTGATGTGTCGCAGAGCGTGATGAGGCAGCTGCGCCGGCCTGCATCCGCAGACCGCCAGCGCCGTGAGTTCAAGGGAGTTGGCGCCTGTGGACTGCAGCCCCGCTACGCGCAGTATCGTCTGGCTCGCGGCGGTCGCCGCCGCAGCCCTGGTCCTACCCTCCCTGTTGTTGAGCGCCCCTGAAGCCAAGACCACACCCGAGTACGCGGACCCCGACGCGTGCGGCCTATGCCACAAGGATGTGGCGGACGCCGCGGCCAAGCGGCTGCATGGCGCGATCCTCGAGCGGCGCGCCGCGGAGGCGAAGGGGCAGAACTGCCAGACGTGCCATGGTCCGTCGCAGGCGCATGTCGAGAACCCCATCGAGGTCAAGACGGCCTGGACGCCCGAGTTACTCAAACGCAACACCTCGGCCGTGATGTGCCTCAACTGCCACAGCAACCAGATCCCCGCGATCTCCTGGCGCAAGGGCGACCACCACGCCGGCGGCGTGCAGTGCTGGGACTGCCATTCGGCGGACCGGCCCGCGAAGGCCCACAGCGAGTTCATCGCCCGGCCCGCTTCACCCGTGTGCGTCGAGTGCCACCAGGAAGTCGAGGGCCTCTTCCGCCTGAACAGTCACCACCCCGTCCTGCGCGAGACCGAACAGGAGCGCGTCGCGTGCTCCGACTGCCACGATGTGCACGGTCGGCGCAGCGAGCGCGACTGGGCGCAACGGTGCCGCAGTTGTCACCTGGAGCAGCGCGGGCCGTACCGGTTCGAGCACGGCGCCATCAGCGGGCGGCTCATGGGGAGCTGCCTCGAGTGCCACAGCCCGCACGGCTCGCCCAACGCGAACCTCCTGAAGTTCACCGGCCGCGGCCTGTGCCTGCAGTGCCACGGCGACAAGGTCACGCACTTCCCGGGCCCCGCCTGCTGGACGTGCCATACCGCAGTGCACGGGTCGAACACGAGTCCGCAGCTCCTGACGAGATGACGTGTCTCACGGGCGCCCTCGCCCGTGAGGAGCCTCGGCCGTTTGTGAGCGGGACGCTCATGCCACCATGGAGGGAGGGGCCCGTGAGAACGCCATTCGCATCACGAGGCCGCGCGCACCCAGTGCTCCTGCCGCTTGTGGCCCTGGCCGGGCTGGCCCTGGGCGTCGCGCTTGCGGCGCAGGAGAGCGCGGAAGCGCCTGTGGCCGGCAAGCCCCCCGACGCCGACAAGGGGCCGGGCGAGTCGCGCATCACGATCGCTCTGGGCACCCAGCGCCAGACGGTAGACGGCAACCCGCAGCGCTACTGGCAGTACGTCACGCCGCCCTCGGGAACGCACATCGCGCTGATCGAGGTCGATCATCCCCTCAACGAGGCGGGGCTGGTGTTCGGGGCCCAGGCGTACGACTTGCTCGAGCCGAGCGCGGGCGGCGTAGGCTACTTGTATGAGGTCGACGAGGGCGTTCGCGTCGATACGCGCTACCGGCGCTCGCAGTTCTACGACGACTTCTACGCCGGGGCCGACCACCTCACCCGCACCGACTGGCGTACCGATGTCCGCTGGCGCGTAACGCCCAGAGACCACCTGATGGGCGGCTACTCCACCGTCCGGGTACGCGGCGCCGAGGAGGGGTGGCGGCGCGAGAACTGGCGCGCCACCTACACGCGCGAGACGGGCGCGCTGGATGCGTACGCCTCCGTCAACGTCGAGCAGTTCAACTTCATCGACGGCAGCCCCTGGTTCTCCGGCGACGCAACCACTTGGTCGGTGGGCTTCGGGCCGTCGCGGGATGCGCGCACGCTCATCGCCGGTAACGTCTCAGGAACGAACACAAACCTCGAGGGCCACGTGCGCTCTCCCAGGGAGACGTTCGTGTCGCTCAGCGGCTTTCGTCAGGTCACCGATGACCTCACGCTGAGCGGTGACCTGAAGTACTGGGAGCTTGAGGACTCCATCGCCCGGACCGCCTACGCCAAGCGGGAGCGCCTGGCCGCCATCGAGGGTGAGTACATCGGCCTGCCGAAGACGGTTATCCGCGCCGGCCTCGAGACCGCCGACGTGGACTACGTGAACGGTCGTCAATCGCAGGTCCTCCAGCCGGCGGTGAACACGGGCACCGTGAACATCCGCGTTCGCCCGCGTAAGGATGTGAAGCTGCAGGTTGACCTCAGCCGCCGGCGCGTGGACGCGCGGCCATTGGCCTACGATGTGGGCGGCTATCCGGTGACGACCTTGATCTACTCCCAGGCCGACCTGCTACGCTTCCGAGGCTCGTGGACGCCGACGTTCGCGCCCATCGGCCTGACCCTGGGCTACCAGGCGGACCAGCGGGAGAACGCGGACCGGGGCCTGCGCAATGAGATCATCACTCGCGATCTGTCGGCCTGGTGGAGCGTCACCGACGACGTGACCGCGACGCTGTCGCTGCTGAACCAGAGCTACGGCCTCGTCGGCGCCGGGAGGCCGACACCCTTCGTCAGCGATGCGCGTAGCTGGAGCCTCGGGGCGGCCTGGCGCGTCTCCGACCGCACCAACTTCGAGACGAGCTTCACGCGGGCCGACTCCTTCGGCGGCATCGAGCTGAAGCAGCAGACCTGGTCCGCCTCGCTGGAGCACAAGTGGGACGAGCACTCGGTCCGCCTGGGCCTCGCCCTGGACGATCTCGACGACTACAACGGGACGCTCCTCGGCTACGACGCCGACTTGTGGTACGCCGAGTTCAGCACACGCTTGCCGTGAAGTCGCACGGTGCGACGCAGACTGCATCATCCGCCCTACCGTGCAGTCACTTCGGGAGGTCATGCTTATGCAGCGGGGACTCGTAGTGGGACTTGCCGTACTGGCATCCGCGCTGGCGGTGATGGCCGTCGTCGCCGGATGCGGGGGACACGCGGCGCAGGCTCCGCCTGTCCCGGAGGGTGGCTTCGTTGGGGCTCTCGTCTGCGCCACCTGCCACCCGAACCAGATGGAGGACCATCGCGCATCGGGGCACCCGTACAAGCTGGTCAAGATCACCGGCGGGCAACCCCCTTTGTTCCCCTTCTCGACGGTTCCGTCGCCGCCGGCGGGGTACTCGTGGAATGACGTGACATACGTCATCGGCGGCTTCGGCTGGAAGGCGAGGTTCGTTGACCGCAGCGGGTACATCGTGACCGGCCCGGCGGTCCAGTACAACCTCGCCACCGCAGCCTTTGGTCCCTACGAGGACACCCTCCCGCCAGGCACCAAGCCCTATGACTGTGGAGCGTGCCACACGACCGGATGGGTGGCCACCGGGGCGGCGGGGCCGCATCAGGACGGACTGGCTGGGATGTACGGCACGTTCGCCGAGCCTGGCATCCAGTGTGAGGCCTGCCATGGGCCCGGAGGCCGCCACGCGCGTACCGCCAGCGTGTCTGACATCCGCATCGACCGGACGGCAGAAGCTTGCGGCCAGTGCCACTACCGAGATGCAGCCAAACGGCGGATCCCGGCCAAGGACGGTTTCATCCAGCATCACGAGCAGTTTGAGGAGATGCGCTCGGCGGGACACGCCGCCCTGAGCTGCCTTGACTGCCACCACCATCACAAGGGCTCGCTCTATTCGAGCGAAGGCATCACGCGCACGTGCCGCGGCTGCCACTCCGCTCAGGCCCGTAACACGGCGCACGGCGCCATGGCCGACTGCGAAGACTGCCACATGCCGAAGGCGACGAAGTCGGCACTGGCCCCGAGCATCTACCAGGGAGACGTGCCAACCCACATCTTCCAGATCAACGCGAACCCCGTCGGCAAGGCCGCTATGTTCTACACCGACACGCCTGTTGCGACCCATCGGGGCGAGTTGGACGAGGTCACGGCCACCGCGCCCGAGTACGCTCGCGGCTTCGTTACGTTGGACTTCGCCTGCTACGGGTGCCACAAGGACGAGAACGGGATCGGCGGCAGAGGCAGCCGGAAGACGCTGGCCGAACTGTCCGCGTACGCACGCGGGTATCACGACTGAGCGCTGGATCGCGCTTGGTCCAGTTGACCAAACGCGCCGGACCTCCTCCCACCCCGGTGGGACGGAGTCCGGCGCGTCGCTCTACGTGGCACGGGCGGCCTCGCCCGTGACTGCTCTGGTTACCACGCCTTCGTAGGCCTCAGGTCGCCGCTCTCCACCATCGCCACCAGCGGGTTGTCGTCAATGTCGAGCGGGAAGTCGACGCGGCCGCGGCGGCGGCTGGACTCGTACGCACCGAAGATGATCTCCGTCGCGATGAGCGCGTTCCTGGCATCGAGCTGACACACGCGCCCGGTCAGCAGGCAGTCGATCACGTCGGCGACCGCGCGGTCGATGAAGCCCGGACCGTGGATGCCCTCGCCGCCCGTGTCGGGCCATCGCCACTCTGCGTCTCCGAACTTCCGCCAGCGGATCGCGTCGGTCGGCCCGTGGCCGAAGCCCACGTCGATCGCGCCCTCGCTGCCGATGAGCCGATCCACGCAGCCGACTGGCTTCCTCTCCCCGGCGCCCGTCATCACCAGGCCGAACACGCCGTTCTCATACTCGGCCAGCAGCACCTGCTGGTTCTCGCAGTGCGCGCCGAACACGAGGTTCTCCCGGCGGTAGTCGATCTGCGCGATCACCCACTTCGCGGGCGTCTCGCCGTTGAAGAAGCTGAACATGTCGATGAAGTGCGTGCCGGAATCGTAGATGTTCCCACATTCGCACTCCATCCGGAACAGCTCGCCAATCTCCCCGGCCTCCACGAGCTGCTTGGCGATCACGAACGGTGCGCCATAGCGACGCTGATGGTTGAAGGTGAGCTGCACGCCCGCCTCCTGGGCCGCCTGGGCGATCCTCTTGGAGCCGCCCCAGGTGTAGGCCATCGGCTTCTCGCAGTGGATGGCCTTCACGCCCGCCTTGCAGGTCTCCAGCACCATCTCCTCGTGCAAGTGCATCCACGTGCAGATGCTGACCACGTCGAGATGCTCGTTGGCGAGCATCTCCTTGTAGTCGGTGTAAGTCGCAGTGAACCCGTAGTTCTCGGCGAAGGCCTTCGCGTTCTCCTCGACGATGTCGGCGCACGCCACCAGTTCGCACGTATCCAGCTTCTGATAGGCGTCCGCGTGCTGATACGCCATCGCGTAGCCGAACTGGTCTCCGCGTGGCTTTCGCTTCCCGGTCCCGATGACTCCGACGCGCAGCTTGCTCAAGTCGCGATCCTCTCTTTCGGTGCAGTACGCCGGCCAAGCCGCCACCAGTTCCGCCGACCGGCGTGTAGGTCCTTCCCGACAGACGAAACGCGCCTCTGCTCACGGAGGCGAGGATCGGGAAGGCGTGGAAGGAGCGAACTGAGAACACCGCTGCCGCTCGGTTCGGGCGGCGCGAAGGAGCAAGAGTGCCATGTCGCGGCATCTACACCGCGAGGTTGAGAACCTGAAGCAGCAGATCCTGGCCTTGAGCGCGGTGGTGGAGGAGAACGTGCAGCGCTCCGTGCGGGCGCTGGTGGACCGCGACCTCGCGCGCGCGGCCGAGGCCATCCGCATCGACGACGAGCAGATCGACCAGGCCGAGGTGGACGTGGAGGAGGAGTGCCTGAAGATACTGGCACTCCATCAGCCCGTCGCGTCAGACCTGCGGTTCATCATCGCGGTGCTGAAGATCAACAGCGACATCGAGCGCGTCGGCGACATGGCGGTCAACATCGCGGAGCGTGCCGACTACCTGGCCAAGGCGTGCTACGTCGAGGCGCCGGTCGACATTCGGGCGATGTGCGAGAAGGCGCAGTCGATGCTGAAGGGCAGCCTCGACGCGCTTGTCAACCTCGACGCAGACCTGGCCCGACGGGTGTGCGCGCAGGACGATGAAGTGGACAACCTCAACCGGGACAACTACGCCGCCATCCAGGACCGCATCCGGCAGTTCCCCGAGGAGATCGAGTGCCTGATGCACATCCTCGCGGTCTCGCGCCACCTGGAGCGCATCGCCGACCACGCGACGAACATCGCGGAGGACGTGGTGTACATGGTGGAGGGTGAGATCGTCCGCCACCGGGCCAAGGACTACGCCACGCAGTTCTAAGGCCCCGCTCACTCAGTTGGCCATCGTGCGCTCGCCGGCGCGCTGGAGCAGTACGCGCTGCCTCATGTGGCGGAGGTTTCCCGAGGCGTCCTTCACCGTGTAGACGACCTCGTACACGCCGGCGCGGGCATTCTGGCCCGTCAGGTCCTTGCCATCCCAGATGACGGTCTTCTCCCCCGGGCCCGGGGCCGACCAGGTGCGGACCGCGTTGCCCGCCGCGTCGCGGATGTCCAGGATGCGGGCGGCCACGCTGTCGTCCGGCCCCTCGGCGTACAGCCGGAAGGCGATGGTGTCGCCCACTCCGTCGCCATCGGGGGTGAAGGCGACCTTGCGGGAGGCCGCGGGCTCCGGGCTGGTATCGACGACCACCAGGCGGCAGGCGACGCGTTCGTTCCGCGTGCCCTTCCCCGTGACCATCATCACGGGGTATGTCCCGTCGTCCTCGAAGGACCGGGCCACCTCGATCCGTCCGTCGCGGTTGTGCACGAGTTGTCCATCGACCTCGGCAGATGGTTCGGTCGTGCCCCACACCACAGTGGTCTCGCGTTGGTTCGTCAGGTCAATCGGCAGCTCGGCGGCGTCCGCCGGCTCGGAGGTGAGCCGCATCCGGATCCCGGAGGGTTCCTGCGGGAGGACGACAGGCGGTTGCTTGGGTGACTCGGGCTTCGGCACCGAGATGATGCTGCTCTGCTTGTCGCCCGAGGGGCTCGGGGGGGTGGGTTTCTCGAACCAGCCCGGCGGAGGCGTCCAGGAGCGCTTCACCGGGGCGAGGTCGGGGAGAGCCGGCGGCTTGCCGCCCGGCGCACCGACCTCCGGCCCGAGGCCCGTCACGCGGGGTCCGGCCGCCACGCGGTTCTGGGTGACACCGTCCGGTGGCGTCTTGGCGCCGAAGGCGTAGACCGAGCCGTCTTCGGAGCCGCACACGAGCTGACCGTGGGCCACGGCCGGCGAGGCGCTGATCGGCGCACCCGTGGCGAAGTCCCACCGCACGGCGCCGTTGCTCCGGTCGAGGCCGTAGAGGTGGCCGTTCGCAGACCCTACGTACAGCAGGGGTCCCTGGACGCCGATCGGGGTCGACCCGATCTGGCCTGGAATCTCAGCGGTGGACTCCGCCTCGCCGGTGGCCAGGTCTAGGCCGACGAGACGGCCCACGCGAAGCGGGACGATGGCCCGGGTCCCATCGATCGACGGCGAGCCGCCCGGGCTGCCGGGCAACTGCTGCCTCCAGGCCTCACGGCCGTCGGAGCCGTGGAGCGCCAGAGCCACACCCTCTTCGTTGACGACGAGGACCTTCTTGTCCCATGCCACGGGAGTGCTCCGCACGGGCGCCCCTGTGTTGACGCTCCAGAGCACCTGACCGTCGCGTTCGGCCAGGGCGTAGAGCTGGCCGTCTTCGCTCGCGCAGAAGATGACATCCCGTTCGGTCCGCTCCCGACCGCTGCTATCGACCACGGCCAGTGGCTGGGGGCTCTTCACCGGGGAGGCTGTCACCGGGCCCCCGGTGGGATGCGTCCAGACCGGCCGTCCGGAGACGACGTCTACGGCATACGCGGCGCCATTCCGGGAACCGAAGACCACGTGCCCGGAGAGGGTGACCAGCGGGGAGCCAACCACGGCCTCGCCCGCATCGAAGCGCCATAGCTGCAGACCGACCCGGTCCTCGGTCAGCCGCTTGTCGCCTTCCGCCAGGAAGGCGTACACCGAGCCGCTGTCATCGCCGATGAACACCCGCCCGCTGGCAACTGCCGGGGAGGAGGCCACGGGCGACCCGAGTCGGTACTTCCACCGTAGGGCGCCCGTTTCCAGGTCGAGGGCGTAGAGATAGCCGTCATCCGAGCCGACGTAGACCGTGTTCTCGGCGATCGCAGCGGACGAACGGACCGGGCCGCCCGCCTCGCAGACCCAGACCTGCGACAACTGGGACGGCAGGGCAGCGGCGGTTGCATTCTGCCCCGCAGGTCCCTGGCCGAAGCGGGGCCACTCGGCGTCGCGCGGGAAGAAATACTCCGGCTCGGTGCCCAGAGAGGGGCTACCCCCGCGCAGCGACAGCGAGATCGCGGTCCTGGCGCCCAGGTCCGTCACACGACTGCGGCCGTGAACGCGCTCCCCGAGGGACTCCTTGCGCAGGGGGAACCCCCACGCTAGCGGTAGCGATACGAAACCGCCGATCTCCAGATCGCCGTTCATGACCCCCAACCGAACGCCGGTGCCAAAGCGCTTGCGCTGCTGGAAGGCCGTCACGCGGGCGCCGAGCTCGTCGTCGAACATCCCCGCACCCAGGCGGAGCGTCGTGTCCCGGTTGAGGAACCAGTCGTAGTTGCCGACCGTGGACCAGAGCGGCTTGTCCTTGAACTGCAGGGAGAAGGTGGCCAGAGCACTGGTGTGGGGCGAGAAGGGCACGACCAGCGTGCTGTCGATGCTGTTGAAGAAGCGGTCGTGGTCCGTCCTCCGGTCCATGATGCCCAGACCGGGAGTGAAGAACACGAACGGGTCGTCGGGGGTGCTGCCTACGTCCTGCGAAAGTCCTGCCGCAGGGAGCCCGGCACAGACCGCCGCGAGTAGCACGCAGACGATGCTTCGGTGAGGGGTGCCCACGGTGTCACCCTCTTTCCTGTGTTCGGTGTTGCGTACTGGGCTATGTTATAGCATTATCTAGCTTTTGCTGTCCAGGCTACTCTTCTCTTTACCCTCCCATCTTCCCTGCATGAACCCCAGCGCCTGGCGCACGAGACCTTCGGCGGCGGCCGTCGCTGCCGGGTCGCTCTCGGCGGTTGAGGAGGGAGCGACGACCGCAATCAGGGCGCCGCCTCTCTTCGCTCCGCCGAACGCCATTCGGGCGCTATGGAGGAACCAGCTTCCCGTTGTGGCCGGCCCGGTGGCGAAGGTATACACGGCCACGAAGCGCGAACCGTCGGGCTTGCTCATGACCAGCCGCGTGGCGTGGATCGGGTCGGTCTTACC
>Ga0194113_10005272_pt1 | contig 16685 bp, 11 predicted proteins | sample TA2MahC200mmetaG_FD_146193 | JGI IMG/M metagenome (GOLD analysis project Ga0194113, IMG submission 146193) | Freshwater microbial communities from Lake Tanganyika, Tanzania - TA2015017 Mahale Deep Cast 200m | ecosystem: Environmental > Aquatic > Freshwater > Lake | place: Tanzania: Lake... | reverse complement strand
ATTGGTACGCTACTGAATGACCATGAAGGTAACCCCATGGGTATTAGTGGAGCGGGTAGGGATATCACTAAACGCAAGCAGGCGGAAGTGGCGTTAAGAGCGAGTAGGGAACTTTATCAACGTACTATAGACAACATGTTAGAAGGTTGTCAAATTATCGGTTTTGATTGGCGATACCTCTATGTTAATGATGCCGTTGCCAGACAAGGCCACCGAGCAAAGGAGGAGTTTTTGGGTCACACCATAATGGAGATATACCCTGGTATTGAGGATACGGAGATGTTTGCTGTTCTACGGCGCTGTATGGATGCGCGTACCCCGCATCACATGGAGAATGAATTTGCTTATCCCGATGGCAATAAAGGCTGGTTTGAGCTCAGTATTCAGTCTGTGCCAGAGGGCATTTTTATACTTTCTATTGATATCACCGATCGCAAACGAGCAGAGGAAGTGTTGAAACTGAATGAATCCCGTCTGGAAGCTTTACTGAAACTTAACCAGATGACCGATGCTTCACTTGGTGAGATTACGAACTTTGTTTTGGAAGAAGCGATCCGGTTGACGGGGAGTAAAGTTGGGTATCTTGCATTTCTGAATGAAGATGAGACTGTACTGACAATGCATGCGTGGTCGAAAACCGCAATGGAAGAATGCCGTATTAACAATAAGCCCATAGTCTATCCGGTTAAAACTACCGGTCTCTGGGGAGAAGCAGTACGACAGCGAAAACCGGTCATTACCAATGATTACAATGCACCAAATCCATGGAAAAAGGGCTACCCAGAAGGGCATGTTCACATCATCCGTCATGTGAACGTCCCAATTTTTGACGGTGATCACATTGTGATTGTAGCTGGTGTGGGCAACAAGCCCACAGATTACGATGAATCTGATATTCGTCAACTTACGCTCCTGATGGAGGGGATGTGGCGAATTATTCAGCGCAAACAAGCAGAAGAACAATTAAAACGGCGACTTGGTCATATTACAGCGCTGCGTAACATAGACATGGCCATTACATCCAGCCTTGACGTGCGTGTTACCCTTAACATATTTCTTGAACAGGTTGTGACCCAACTACACGTTGACGCCGCATCAGTGCTTCTGCTAAATCCGCACACACAGACCTTAGAATATGGATCTAACCGTGGCTTTCGATCTTCTGCCCTTAAGCACACCCGCCTGCGATTAGGCGAAGGACATGCGGGCCGCGCTGCGATTGAACAACGGATTGTCAGCATCCCTAATTTGGCCGAAACGCTGGACAGTTTCAGTCGCTCCCCACTGCTGGCTAACGAAGGGTTCATTTCCTACTATGCCGCACCAATTATTGCTAAAGGCAACGTTACCGGTGTTCTGGAAATATTTCATCGTTCTTCATTCAAACCTGATCAGGAGTGGCTGGACTTTTTAGAAGCCCTTGCAACACAGGCAGCCATTGCTATAGATAATGCTGAACTTTTCAACAACCTACAACGTTCTAATATTGAACTTATTTTAGCTTATGACTCCACCATTGAAGGCTGGTCACGTGCCCTTGATTATCGTGACAGAGAGACAGAAGGACATTCCCAGCGTGTTACAGAGATGACTATAAAGATAGCTCAAGCTATGGGGGTGAGTGAGGCTGAACTGGTGCATGTGCGAAGGGGTGCATTACTTCATGATATTGGAAAGATGAAAATCCCTGACAACATACTTCTCAAACCAGGCCCACTTACTGATGAAGAGTGGGAAGTAATGCGTAAGCATCCAGCCTATGCACATGAACTGCTTTCGCCTATTGCTTTTTTACGTCCAGCACTCGACATTCCCTATTGTCATCACGAGAAATGGGATGGCACAGGTTATCCACGGGGACTGAAAGGAGAACAGATTCCACTATCAGCACGTATATTTGCAGTAGTGGATGTGTGGGATGCTTTACGTTCAGATCGTCCCTATCGTCCTGCCTGGCCAGAAGAGAAAGTAAAGGAATACTTACGAGACCAAGCAGGAGAACATTTTGACCCACAAATAGTTAAGGTGTTTTTAGAAATGGAGTGGTAGGATTCAGAAATCTTTGAACCCTTAAATTGAGATGATAATTCCAAGTTGCAATCAAGATGACACCTTCGTCATTCCGGCTTGTCCGGAATCTTTCTTTGTTTTCAGAAGGATTCCCGACGCTCTCCGCTTGCGGGAATGACAACTTAAACACTTAATGGAATAAGTGAATTTGATGACATGGATTGAATCGTTAAGGTACAATTATATCGTATGCCTTGATCTTTTTGTGGAGGTTGCTCCTTTCGATCTGAAGGACTTCTGCTGTCTTTGATATGTTCCAGTTGTTTTCCTCAAGCCTCTTTATAATAAAGGTCCTCTCAAATGCATCCCTCGCATCCCTCAATGTTTTGATGGCAAAATAATCAGGGGGTTCGGTATCTCTTAAAATTAAATTCTTCGGTTCTATGACATTTGAAGGGGTCATGATAACAAGCCTCTCTATCACATTCCTGAGTTCCCTTATATTTCCAGGCCAGTCATATGACTTAAGTGATTTTAATGCCTCCGGGGTCATTTTCTTGGGTTTCTGTCTATATTCAAATGCAAAATATTCAAGGAAATACTCAACGAGTGCCGGAATGTCCTCCTTCCTTTCTCTCAATGTAGGAACAACTATTGGTATGACATTCAGCCTGTAAAACAAATCCTCTCTGAAAGCACCATCCCTTACCTCCTCTCGGAGTTCTTTGTTCGTAGCTGCAATAATTCTCACATCTACCTTTATATTCCTGCTCCCTCCAACACGTTGAAATTCCTGGGTCTCTATAACACGAAGTACCTTAGCCTGGGTTGGAAGTGACATATCACCAACCTCATCAAGAAATAAAGTACCTTCATCTGCAAGTTCAAATTTGCCTTTTTTCCTTTCAAATGCACCCGTAAAAGAGCCCTTTTCATGGCCAAAAAGTTCACTCTCTATAAGTTCCTGTGGAATTGCAGCACAGTTTACCTCAATGAATGGTTTTTCTGCCCTTCTGCTATTTTCATGAAGTAAATGTGCAATAAGTTCTTTGCCTGTGCCACTCTCGCCAAGTATTAACACCCTGCTGTTGCTCTGTGCTGCCATATCTATCTGCTCTCTGAGCTGTTTCATCTTCTGAGAATCGCCAATAAGTCTCCATCTCTTTACCATATCCTGTTTGAGTGCCTTATTTTCCATCTCAAGCGTCTTTCTTTCAATTGCCCTTTTAACAGATATAAGCACCCTCTCAAGGGAAAGTGGTTTTTCAAGAAAGTCGTATGCACCAATCCTTGTTGACTTAACTGCAATTTCTATATTGCCGTGACCGGAGATCATGATTACTGGAAGCTCAGGCTTTATGGTCTTAATCTCCTCAAGCGTCTGGATACCATCCATGCCTGGAAGCCATATGTCAAGGAGTATCAGATCAGGACTTTGCTCTTTTATCACCCCGATCGCCTCTTCACCGGAACTTGAGGTTAATACCTCATATCCCTCGTCCTCTAAAATCCCGGAGAGACTCTCCCTTATACCTTCTTCATCATCTACTACAAGTACAACCGGTCCTGCCATTTAACTCTCCTTTAGGACGTAGCTAAATAGCAACGTCCTTTATCGGAATCTCTATGGTAAACACAGTCCCTTTTGGTTCGTTGTCACTGACCTTTATATACCCTCTGTGTTCTTCAATAATCCTGTTTGCTATTGCAAGGCCAAGACCTGTGCCATCTTCTCTTGTAGAAAAATGTGGGAGGAATAACTTTTCCTTATCCTCAGCCTTTATACCAGGGCCATCATCAGCAATGTCTATGTAAGCCTTGTTCGATGGCTGATCATACTGCAACCTAACATCAATCCTGCCTTTGCTGGAGACAGCCTTTAGGGCATTGTCGAATATATTGATCATAACCCTTTTGAACTGTTCTCCATCCAGTTCCACCAAGGGATTTTCTCCCGGGGCTGATACCGTTATCTCAACACCCTTATAGCCCTTATACAGATTAATAACCTCATCTATTATACCTGTGATAAGGGTTGGTGTCTTTTTTATCTCAGGCATCTTACCAAATCTGGAAAAATCATCAACCAGCCTTTTCAAGCTATCAACCTCTTTTATAATGCTCTTTGTCGAGCGGTCGAATACCTGCTCAAAGTCTGCATCCCTGTGCTGCCATTTCTTTACCATTCGCTCTGTTGAAAGTTTAATGGGGGTGAGAGGATTCTTTATCTCATGAGCTATTCTTCTGGCAATCTCCTGCCATGCTATTTCCTTCTGAGCCATGATAATATCTGTAATATCGTTAAAGACAACGAGCATGCCGATGTATTTCTGCGAATCCCTGAGACTGGTTATAAATACCCTGAGGATACCTCGTCTGTTTCCTATGATTGCTTCTACTTGTCTATTGACAGGCTTAAATTCCCTGCCTTCTATCCCTTTCACAAGGGTATGGAGATCTTTGGATTGTATCATTGATACAAGCTCACGGTAATTTTTATTTATAACATCCTCCTGATGTATATGAAGTATTGAACACGCTGCATCATTAATCATGAGAATAGTCCCCGCAGTATCAAGCATAATCACACCTGAATTGATATTCTTCAGGATATTTTCTATAAAGAGTCTTCGTTGGGTAGATTCAAGATATGCGGTCTGGAGCGATTCCTTCCCATCTTTGAGTTCCTTCACCATATGATTAAATGAATCCACGAGAAGCCCTATCTCATCCTGCCTGTCCACATCAACCTTTATATCGAGATTCCCTGCGGCAACCTGCTCGGTTGCCTGTGCAAGATTCTGTATGGGGTCAGTTATGTTCCCTGCAATCCTCAAGGCAATCCAGAGGGCCATAAAGACAACAAGCAAGGTAATGAACCCAAGGATGAGGAGGTAATTTATTTTTATGGGCATCTTCCAAAATTCCAGCGTCAGATAATTTTCATAAGCATCCTTTACCGTTTCTACATTCTCAGTAATCTTTTTGGGGATAAAGGATTCAACAACGATTATGCCTATCTGTTTCCCACCCCGGTATTCAGGTACAACAGCCCTCACGGTATCTCCATTTACCCCTGATATAACTTCAACATCTGCCTTACCATCAAATGCAGATTTAATTGTTTCCGTAACATCCTTTGGTTTTTCTGTAAGATGCCTGACTGTATAATTACCACTATATGTCCTGCCCTGTGATAAGGCCTTCGCGTAATCAAGTGCCTTTTGCCTTTCAATATCATAAACAGCCTTGGCAATCTCTATAGAGCTTTTCAAGGGTTGTTTGAGTTCTGACGTAAATAAATGATCAATGAAATTCGTTACGAGTCCGCTTGATACAATGAATAAGAAGGCAACAGGGATTAATGTCAGGACAACGAGAACGACAACAAGCCTTGTTTTGAACCTGTATCCAGTGATTCGCTGTTTTTTCTCAAAATAGAGTTTTACAAGACTTTTCCCGACAAAAAACATGAGTGTCAGGAGTGCAATGACAGTCAAGTTCACCAATAAAAGGAGCACCAATTTTGTAAAGAGGGGGATGGTCTTGAGCCTCATATAATGCAGTTCAACGGAAAAGGATAAAATGACCAATAACAATATAGCTGCTATGAAGAGACCAAAACGGAGATTTTTCACCTACCTGCCCCTATACTGAAAAAAGAGGAGTCCTTTGTTATCTTGAATTCATTTTCGGAGAAGAAAATGATAAAGTATCCTATTACAGGAGGCAACTTCCTTATCCTTGACTCAACAGTTATCCTGACAAAATAGACACCAGGCTCAAGTTCTCGCATATGTGCGAGTTTAAGGTTATTGATGTTCAGTGACCAGCTTATCATGGATTCAAATGACTTAAACCTCTTCTCTATGAGGGTATTTCCATCAAATGAGGTTGCAATATATTCCTTTTTAACAGGATCACATTTCAGAGTTCTGATAAAGGATTTACCAAGCACAAACTCATCCGGCCACATATTCCAGACCTTGAAAAGGTCTATATAAAATCTAAATTCTTTTGTTATTCCATTACTGAGCTCATCAAGATAAGTTGCCTCCAGTGAAAGGGCAGTTGTGATATGGATTTCGTTTTCCTGCAACCTTACTTCAAGGCCAGCTATTTCTGCACCGTTTAATGGTGAATGAAAAAAGAGCAGAAAGCAGATGACAAGGAATACATGAAGAGTGAAGAGTGTATACTTTGACATTTAAGGCTTGACATCTCCAAAAATTTATTTTCATTATAACATAGCTGCAATACACTTAATTTAACCACAGAGGACACAGAGAATGGAGGTTTGTATGGAACTAAAAACAATAAAGATAGACATTCCCGAAGATTGTAATATTATTTTAGGACAGACACATTTTATAAAAACCGCAGAGGACCTTTATGAAATCATTGCGACAACCGTGCCCCAGGCAAAATTCGGTATTGCATTTACAGAGGCATCAGTGCCATGCCTGATAAGGACAGAGGGCAATGATACTGAACTTGTTAATACCTGTGTGAAAAATCTTAAGGATATAAGTGCAGGCCATGTATTTTGTATTCTGCTTAAGAATGCTTTCCCAATCAACATTCTAAACCAGATAAAGAATTGTCCGGAGGTCTGCAGGATTTTCTGTGCAACAGCAAATCCAGTTGAGGTTATTGTAGCAACGACATCGCAGGGGAATGGAATACTCGGTGTTATCGACGGCTTCTCACCAAAAGGGGTGGAGTCGGCTGAAGACAAGGCTCACAGAAAAGAGTTTCTGAGGAAGATCGGGTATAAGTTGTAGTGTACAGGAGGGATAATGATACCTGAATTAAAATATGATGATAAAGGGTTGATACCAGCCATTATACAGGATGTCAATAATGGTGATGTTCTGATGATGGCGTACATGAACATGAAATCGCTTGAGATGACACTTGAAACAGGATTCACACATTTCTGGTCACGTTCAAGACAGAAATACTGGAAAAAGGGAGAGACCTCCGGACATGTTCAGGAGGTGAAGGAGATACTGTATGACTGTGATGCTGATACTCTATTGGTAAAGGTAATCCAGCATGGCCCGGGCGCCTGTCATACAGGCAACAGAACCTGCTTTTATAGAAGTATTACACAGGCCCAAACTTAAGCCCATCTTCTACAGTTGAGGGCTAAAAACGCCCTATAAGGAAAGAGCAAACCAAGTATTCAAGCCATTCTACGAAATCAAAGTTTTTAAAATACCCCTAAAATGTAGTGCCACGTAATGTAATAATATACTTGACATAGCATTATATAAAGCGTATATTAGTAGTGATATGTTTTTAAGAATCAAGAAGTCAGGGCCGAGGGAATACCTTCAGATTGCTCATAACCGCAGGGAAAAAGGCAAGGTACGGCAGGATGTTATTGCCACCATAGGCCGGATTGATGTTTTGAAGGCATCGGGGTCTCTGGAGAGTCTTCTGCGGTCTGGGGTAAAGTTTTCAGAAAAGCTTGCTCTTATTGATTCCGGCAAACAGGGGGAGTCATTATCGTCGAGGGAGTATAAAATTGGACTGCCGATGATATTTGGTCGTCTTTGGAAAGAGACAGGAATAAAGATAACGATAGAGGCACATTTGGACGAGAGGAAATTCAGATTTTTGGTAGAGCGGGCTATATTTCTGACGGTACTACACAGGCTAAGCAAACCGGGATCGGACAGGGCAGCAGAGAAATGGCAAAACGGATACAAGATAGAAGGTACGGAGGGAATAGACCTTCATCATCTTTACCGTGCAATGGCATGGCTGGGGGAGGAATTACCGGAGGGATATCAGAAAGGGGCGACTCCATTTTCGCCCAGGAGTGTTAAAGATTTGATAGAAGAGGGGATATTTCAAAGAAACAGGGATCTGTTTGGAGAGCTAACGCTGGTATTTTTTGATACAACAAGCATATATTTTGAAGGCAATGGTGGTGAAGAAATCGGGGCATATGGACATTCAAAAGATCATCGTCCTGATCTTAAACAGATGGTGGTGGGCATAGTAATAGACGGTACGGGCAGGCCGATATGCTGTGAACTATGGCCTGGCAACACGGCTGATGTAAAGACATTGATGCCCGTCATCGACAGGTTAAAGATACGTTTCGGGATACAGAGGGTATGCATAGTGGCAGACCGTGGCATGATCAGCAAAGAGACTATCCGGGAGATAGAGGAAACAAAAGGGATACAGTATATACTGGGAGTACGGATGAGGAAGCAGAAGGAAGTCAGGGAAGATGTGCTTAGCCGCGGAGGGCGATATGAAGAAGTTTATCCGAAGAGTACAGACAGCAAAGCACCCTCGCCGCTTAAAGTAAAGGAAGTAGAATTTAAAGGCAGAAGATACATCATCTGTATCAATGAAGATCAGGCGAAAAAGGATGCACTGGACAGGGAAGCCATTATTGCTACGCTTAAGGAGAAACTTAAACATGGGGGGAAGAGCCTTATAGGGAATAAGGGATACAGGAAGTATTTGAAGAATACAGGTGCGGTCTTTGAAATAGACGAAGATAAGGTAAAACAAGAGGTTCGATACGATGGCAAGTGGGTATTGACGACCAATACGGCGCTGTCGGCAAGGGAAGTGGCACTGCAGTACAAGCAGTTATGGATGGTTGAGCAGATATTCCGGACGATGAAGACAATCCTCAGTACACGCCCTATTTATCACAAGTGTGATGAGACGATACGGGGTCATGTGTTTTGCAGTTTTTTGTCGCTTCTACTGATAAAGGAGCTGCAACAGAGGATGTCTGCAAAAGGCTGGGAAGTGGAGTGGGCAGATATTATCAACGATCTTGAGGAATTGAAGGAGACTATAATAGAAACCGGTAATAAAGAAGTCATTCTCAGAAGTGAACTGAAAGGACAAGCCGGCAAGGCATTTCAGGCTGCCGGTGTGGCTGTACCTCAAAGGGTAAAATAACGGTTAAAAATGAGAAGAAAAAGAAAGTTTAATTGTAAGTCAGCACTGCTCAGTAAAATGGATATTGTAGTGCCACGCCCTTTTTATGTCGCCGTAACTCATTGTTATTGCTTCATTATTTTTTTGCAAGTGTTGAAGATGGGTCAAACACATGTTGCAACAAAGAATGTTCTTGGCGTGAGGAGTCCGCTCGATAAATAAGAATCCTTGCAATGGAAGATAATTTTTAGGTAAGTATTCGCTCAGTCCATTCCATCATTCCAAGGTTAGAATCCTTTTCTTATCCTGATTGTATTCCCATGAGCCTCGAGGCCTTCGATATCTGCAATGGTCTCGACAGCAGATGCAAGTTCCATGAAACCTGATCGGGTAAACTTTAGCAAGCTTGAGCGTTTGAGGAAATCATAAACGCCGAGAGGGGATGAGAACCTTGCTGTTCCTCCTGTTGGAAGGGTGTGATTAGGGCCTGCTGAATAATCCCCTAATGCCTCAGGTGTCCACTCTCCAAGGAATATCGCACCTGCATTCTTGATCAGAGGTAAAACATCCATTGGCTTTTTCGTCATAACCTCAAGGTGCTCAGGTGCAATATGGTTTGCAAGCTCTGTAGCTTCTTTAATATCTTTTGTGATTATTATCGCCCCATAATTATCAAGAGACTTTCTTGCAATCTCTTTTCTTTTAAGATTAGAAAGTTGTCTTCCCAGTTCCTTATCAACAGCATCTGCCAGCCTCTTTGAATCAGTGATTAATATGGCTGATGCAAGCTCATCATGCTCTGCCTGGCTGAGTAAATCAGCAGCAACAAATGCAGGGTTTGCTGAATCATCTGCAATAATCAATATCTCGCTTGGTCCTGCAATCATATCTATATCCACCTCTCCAAAGACCATCTTCTTTGCTAAAGCGACATAAATATTCCCGGGCCCTACAATCTTATCAACCTTTTTTATTGTCTTTGTTCCATACGCCATCGCCCCAATTGCCTGTGCTCCGCCGATGCGGTAGACCTCTTTGACTCCGAGCAATTGTATTGCGGCCATGACATACGGGTTTATCTCTCCCTTAGGCGTCGGGACACAGAGGGCTATTTCTTTTACCCCTGCAACCTGCGCAGGGATAACATTCATCAGAACAGTAGATGGATATGATGCCTTACCACCCGGTATATATACACCAACCCTTTCAAGCGGCCTTATTACCTGTCCGAGGAGATTATCTCCTTCAGAAAATGACCACGATGTCTCCTTCTGCATCTCATGAAATGCCCTTATCCTTTTTGCAGAGAGGTTGAGGGCCTTTATTACCTTCCTATCAGCCTTTTCTGCATATTTTGAAATTTCATCAGACCTTATTTTCAATCGTTTTATATCATCGGAATCAAAGGTTTTTGTATATTGAAGGACTGCCTGGTCACCGTTTCTTCTGACGTCATCAAGGATTGCTGTAACCCTTTGCTCAATTTTACTACTGATACCAAAAGAGCGCTCCCTCAAAGATTGAAAGAAAGCTAACACATCTTTATTTTTTCTTATCATTCTCATGTGAGATAATTCTACCTTTTAGGCTCTGATTATTCAAGGCTCTATATCCCAGAGCCCGTGATAGAGTTTCTATAAGCAGGATTTAGGTACATGTTCAATCAGGTCTTATAAAAAGTGTATAATTAATACAAAAAATCAAATGATATTGAGAAAAATAAGATGAGACTGAAGATTATTTTCATCCTCGTATTACTCTCTATTATCGTCGGCGTTTCTGCCGGGGGCTACATTGCACTAAGTAAAGGGATCCCTTCTGTTGACGAGATAAAACAGTACAAGCCTGTTACAGGCACGAAGATATATGCGGATGACGATGTGCTCATTGGAGAACTGAAAAGCGAAAAAGGGACATTTGTACCAATACACAAGATTCCAGGCCACATGATAAATGCTGTCATTGCAGTTGAGGATTCAAGGTTCTGGAGACATAAAGGCATTGACTACATTGCAATCGTAAGGGCACTTATTAAGGATGTCCTTCACGCAGAATTAAAAGAGGGCGGAAGCACCATAACGCAGCAACTCGCCAAGGTGGTATTCTTGACCCCTGAAAAAACCCTCAAAAGAAAGCTCAGAGAGGCAGCTCTTGCCATAAAGATAGAAAAGAACCTTAGCAAGAAAGATATCCTTGAGCTATATTTGAACAAGGTCTATTTTGGCCATGGTGCATATGGTGTTGAGATGGCATCAAGGATATATTTTGGGAAATCAGTAAGGGATTTAACGCTGTCAGAGGCTGCACTGATCGTAGGTCTCATAAAGGCACCTACATTATATTCTCCATATAACGATCTTACAAAGGCCAGAGAGAGACAGATGATTGTCCTTTCACGTATGGAAGACGAGGAATACATCAAAAGATCTGAAAAAGAGAATGCATTAAAACAACCCCTTTTGCTTTCAAGCACAAGGAAAGGGATTGAGGCAAATAACTATTTCATAGAGTACCTGAAAAGAGAACTTGAAGCGAAATATGGCGAAGAGACTGTATACAAGAAGGGTTTGATGGTACATACAACACTGGACAGGAATGCACAATTATCTGCTGCAAGGGCATTGCAGCAAGGTCTCAGGGAACTCGATAAACGGAGGGGATGGCGTGGTACCCAGGAACATAAGAAGGATGTCGATATTGAAAAGGAGATGAAAAGCAAGAAGCTCTTAGCCACGACTATTCCAAATACAGGTGATATCTCTTCAGGGCTTGTTCTGAGGGTCTCAGAACGTGAGGCCATCATTAAGACGAGAGGCATTATAGGAAAACTTTTAATCGAGGACGCAAGATGGGCTTCAAATCTCATTGATTCCAAGAAAGGTACTCGTAAGGTTTTAAAGGATTTTAAGTTGACAAAGATCCTGAGCCCTGGAGATATCGTAAAGGTAAGTATAAAAAGCATGTATCGTAATGATGTCAGGCTTTCACTTGAACAGGAACCCGAGGTAGAGGGTGCTGTTGTTGCTATTGAGCCACATACTGGTTATATCAGGGCATTGATTGGCGGATACGATTTTGTAAGGAGTGAATTTAACAGGGCTATCTATGCAAAACGCCAGCCAGGTTCTGCCTTTAAGCCGATTATCTATGCTGCTGCTATGGACCATGGCTTTACCCCGGCAAGTATTGTCGTGGATGAACCTGTAACCTACTACGGAGGGCCAAAAGGTGAATGGAGCCCTGAGAATTATGACCACAAGTTCTATGGACAAACACGGTTGAGAGAGGCACTGACCTATTCACGAAATGTGGTCACGGTAAAATTGGTTGAGGCAATCGGGATAGACAAAGTAATAGACTTTGCGAGGAATTTGGGCATCCAGGGAGAGATACCAAGAGACCTGACCGTTGCCCTCGGTTCGTTGAGTATCAGTCCGCTTGAACTTGCGCTGTGCTACAATGTATTTTTAGACAATGGCATGAGGGTAAAGCCGATTGCAATCAAATATGTCACAGATTCAAAAGGAAGGGTCCTCGAAAGCAACGAGCCAGAGGCTCAACAGGTAATCAGTCCTGAAACTGCTTTTCTGGCGACCTCCATGATGGAAGATGTTGTACGATATGGAACAGGATGGAGGGCAAAGGCACTTGGTCGGCCTGTGGCAGGTAAAACGGGGACAACCAATGAATACAGAGATGCATGGTTTGTAGGATATACACCTGATCTGCTTGCTGCTGTATGGGTTGGGTTTGACGATATGAGACCCCTTGGCACTCAGGAGACAGGAGCACGTGCAGCGTCTCCTATCTGGGTTTCGTTTATGAAAAATGTGGAGGGTGGAGAATCTCAGAACTTCCCTATCCCGGAGGGAATAGTCAGCTATCCAATAGACCCGGCAACAGGACTTTTAGCAAAGGACGAAGCAGCGGCTATCAGAGAATTTTTTAAAGAAGGGACCGAGCCGAAACAATTTGCACCTTCTACTACGAAATGGAAGGTAAGAGAAGATCAATTAAACCTTAATTTTGATTAGGAGTTATTAAGGAGTTTATAAGTAAAACCACATAGTTTGTCATTCCCGCTTGTCGGGAATCTTTCCGAAAGAAGGATTGCGGACAAGCCGCAATGACAGAATTTAAGGGGGGAACATGATTAGTCCTGCAATCTAAAGCATTTTAGCAAAACTTGTACCATTTTTTAATGGTTTTACGTGGAAAATCTCTGCTATGGTCTGTCCTAAATCGGCAAAAGTCTGACGTATTCCAAGATTTGTTCCTCCTTTAACTTGAGAACCTGAAATCAAGAGGGGAACATATTCTCGTGAGTGATCTGTACTTTCAGTTGTTGGGTCGCATCCATGATCGGCAGTAATAATCAGTAAATCGTCTTCTTTCATGGCATTGATAATTTTAGGTACTTTTTGATCGAATGCCTTCAATGCATTAGCATATCCTTTAACATCGTTCCGATGACCATAAAGCATGTCAAAATCAATTAAGTTAGTAAAGATTAGGCCCCGTTTTATTTGAAGAATAGCTTCTATTGTCTTTTCGATACCTTCTTCATTGTTTTCTGTATGGATGATTTCTCCAATACCTCTGCCAGCAAATATCTCCCCGATCTTTCCTATTCCAATCGTAGGAATACCTTCTTTTTGTAGTTTATCAAGAAGGGTCGTTTCTGGAGGAGCAAGTGAAAAGTCTTTTCTTTTCGGGGTACGTCGAAAACTTCCAGGTTTGCCAGTAAAAGGTCTCGCAATAACACGATCAACACTGTAAGGCCCGACTAAAATTTGTCTCGCAATCTCACACATATGATAAAGTTGCTCTACAGGAATAACTTCTTCGTGGGCCGCTATCTGAAAAACGCTATCAGCAGAAGTATAAATAATTGGGTATCCTGTTGTCAGGTGAAGTTCTCCGAGATCTTTAATAATTTCTGTTCCAGATACAGGATAGTTCCCCAATATGTCCCTACCAATCGCTTCTTTGAATTTGCTAATTACTTCTTCAGGAAACCCGTTAGGAAAGGTTGGGAAAGGTTTTTTTAAAACCAATCCCGTCATTTCCCAGTGCCCTGTAGTTGTATCTTTTCCTGCCGAGGCCTCTGCCATCATGCCAAAGGCTCCTCTCGGGTGTAAAACCCGGTTAACACCTTGAAAGTTACCGAGATATCCCAGGCCTAACGACTCCAGACAGGGCACATGGAGACCTCCAACAGCTTCTGCAATATGTTTTAATGTGTTACTGCCAATGTCTCCATATAAGGCTGCGTCAGGGAGTTCACCGACCCCTAAACCATCCAGTACTATTAAAATAACACGCTTAAAGCTTTCCCGATTTTTTCTTTGTTTATCAAGTCGTTTCATGTTTAACATTATATCCTTTTATGGTATATTTTATAATAAGGTCTTAGAAGTGGGAGGATATATAGAAATGTCTTTTTAGGTAATTTAATGGTACTAAGGAATCGGAAATGATAGAAAAATTAGGTTCAGATTATTTTGGAATTACGTGGGGAACAGCTTGAAGCTGATATTTCATAATCATAGAGATGCTGAACGAAGAAATGAAATAGTTCCGGTAAGAATAGATAGTTCTGGTGAACCATATATTCTTTTTAGTTCACTGGATAAAAAGGGCAACGGTTTTATTTGAGAAAAGAAGGATATTATTTGTTCGGTAAAGTACTTTGTATAACCGAACAAGGCGAAAGAAAATATTTAGAATTTAAATAGAGGTGTAAAAATGAAAAAAACAATGTTTCGGGAATACGATATTAGAGGTCGTGTTTGTAAGGATGAAGATAAAGAAGATGAACTTTGTCCTCGCAATGTAGAGCTTATTGCAAAGGCTTTTGGAACTTTAATAAAGAAACAAAAGACCGTTACTATGGCTATCGTCGGATATGACAGCAGAAAGTGCTCCCCTGATTTTAGAGACACGGCTATTAAGGGGCTAAATTCTGTTGGTTGCTCCACGGTCGACATCGGCATGTCGACAACGCCTGTCTTCTATTTTGCCCAGTATATGCTCGGCATACCGGCTGGAGTTATGATAACAGGCAGTCATAACCCTGACGGATGGAGCGGCTTTAAGTTGGCCAATGGATATTCTTCCACTCTATTGAGCGACGATATTCAAAAGATTTACGAGACAGCCGTAAAAGAGGATTTTGAAAAAGGGCGCGGAAATGCCTTTAAATTCGACAACATAAAAGAATCCTATATCTCTGCGCTAAAGTGGAGAGTGAAACCCGGAAAAAGGCTTAAAATTGTAATTGACGCAGGCAATGGCACAGCCGGAATTTTTGCGCCTGCACTTTTCCGCGCAGCAGGTTTTGATGTGGTAGAAGTATTTTGTGAGCTTGACCCAAGTTTCCCAAATCATTTTCCTGATCCCTCAGATATTCGTTCATTAGAGATATTAAGCCAAAAAACGATAGAAAACAATGCAGATATAGGATTAGCTTTTGATGGAGATGGTGATAGAATAGGTGTAGTAGACGAAAATGGTAAAGTTATCTCTTCGGATAGGGTTCTTATATTTCTTGCCAGACAGATTTTAGAGAAAAAACCGAAGGCTAAAATAGTGTTTGATGTCAAATGCACAAGGGCATTAATTGAGGATATTGAAAAAAGAGGCGGTATTCCCATAATGTGGAAGACAGGGCATTCTTACATAAAAAGAAAGGTTTTTGAAGAAAAAGCAGACTTAGGAGGAGAGCACAGCGGACATATCTTTGTAGTAGATAATTATTATGCTTTTGATGATGGATTATATGCAGGGCTAAGGCTTGCAGAATATCTATCGTATCAGGAAAAGCCTTTTTCTGAGCTTTTGAAAACAATCAAACATTATTATAGTTCACCAAATATACACGTTAAGTGTCCCGATGATAAAAAATATGCAGTTGTTGATAAATTGGTTGAAGAATTTAAAAATGAATTTGGGGAGGAAAATGTTATAGATATTAATGGAGCAAGGGTGAATATAGGAGATGGCTGGGGCTTGATACGGGCATCCTCTAATAAAGGTGAACTTGTTGTAATGCTTGAGGCAGCTTCAAAAGAAGGCTATTTGAACATAAAAAAACTACTTAGGTCTAAACTTGAAAAATTCCCAGAGGTCGAGCGAGAGTGGGAAAATGATATAGATCCATTTTAATACCCAAATATTACTCTTACGAGAGGAGACTTAGGCAATAATCAATGGAAATATATAAAGAAATGCAAGGAATAGATATAGCTTATTTGGACAACGCAATTAAGACATCCATTCGTGCCTTGAAGAAATTGGAAAATTTGACGATCAGCGAAGCATTGAAAATTCAAGTTACTACTGCTAAACCTGATACGTTACACGTAGATTACTTAACAGAATTTATATACAAACAATTCTTGTCCGATTTTGATCAAACTTCGATAATTATAACGGAAGAAATAGGTAGAACTCCACCCGGAATCCTACTTTCCAATGACAAGATAGTTTACTTTCTGGATCCAATAGATCGTTCCAAAAATCTTTCGAGTATTTTAGAAGAATCTAAAACTAAATTTGATCCGAGAGAGACAAGACTTAAAGAAATATTCGAACATTTCAAAAATGATAATTCAATTTTAACTAGTACATTGTCAACTTAATTATTGATAGTTCTGGCTTTTCGTGGTACTATCTTCTGAAAAGGAGGTGTCCATGAGCCAAAAACAATTTCTGGTACAACTGAGCGAACAGGAACGTTTACGATTGCAAAA
>Ga0194113_10005268_pt1 | contig 16691 bp, 17 predicted proteins | sample TA2MahC200mmetaG_FD_146193 | JGI IMG/M metagenome (GOLD analysis project Ga0194113, IMG submission 146193) | Freshwater microbial communities from Lake Tanganyika, Tanzania - TA2015017 Mahale Deep Cast 200m | ecosystem: Environmental > Aquatic > Freshwater > Lake | place: Tanzania: Lake... | reverse complement strand
AGCCTTGCGAGGGTCCCAATTATCCCCGCGTGTGGTTCGTAGAAATCGAGGGAGTCCGCCCCCTTCCCTCAGCTACCGCGCAAGAACCCATCCCCCTGCGCCTCGCCTTTCGTGCCAAGGCTCAGGTGAGGAAACGCAAGTCCGCACCGCGCGCAAATTCTTGAACGCAACCCTCCCGCAACAAGGCGCAATGACCGCGCACCTCTGCTCCATGAAGATCACCGAGGACGTCCGCAAATACGCCGCCGAACAGGAAGCTCTGCAAAGCGGAATGGAAGAAGAGAGCCGCGAGTTCGTCGAGAAAGGCGGCGAGCTTTACGCGAACGGGTGGTGCAGGCGAATCGCGCGCCTGCCCATCTCAGGGACTGGCCTTGTTTTTCGTCTGGGCGAACAACGAAGCCTGTTTCGGTTCTTGCAAAACCCGCGATAACAAGTCAGTTCCTTTTACCTCTTCGTAGCGGGCTTGGAGATTATCGCGAAGTTTGAACAGGCGAGCTTCCCCGGTTCGCACAAGTTGGCCGTAGGTGGTGGCCTGAACGCGCCCGAACTCAGGGTTCTTTCCGAGCGTCAGAACGCGCTCCACTTTATCGCCGACAGTATGGCCGACGACAAAAACATCAACGAACGGTGGACCATCCAGCAGGCCGCATTTGAGCAAGTCTTGAACGTAATCCGTAGCCTGATGCATTTCGCTACGCCCAATCTCGGAAGCGCCTTTTTTCAGTTCGATGAGCAAGACGTGCTTCATCGCCAAGAGCATTCCCTTGTCGTCAAAGCCATCAATTGCCACAGCGCTCAGTGAGCCGTCTTTTAGTATCACCAAGTCCGGACGCTTTCTGCTGTTCAGAAAAGCATCGGCTCACAAGCGTTCGCCAAAGACCTCCTTCACCGCGTTTTGCAATGACACGTTCGAGGCATACTCAGCCGAATCGAAGTCCGGGCCAAAAAGCCACCGAGCTTGGGTGACGAGCGGGTGAAGTGTGTGAAGCTCATCGGTTTTACTCTCAGACGAGAGTTTCTTGATGGCTTCGATTGTTGCAAGACGACGGTCAATTTCGTCGAGCACGGTCAGCGCGTCGCGAACTGTCCACTCGCTCAGAAGGCGATCCAATCCTTCAATGTCTTCCTCTGAAAGCTTCGCCAGCTTTTCCAACAGCGAGCTTCCGCTGTGTGATTGTTCCAAGTTGATCATGGCCTGGACTGCGACCGAAATCGTCTCGGATTGCATTGTTGGCTGCTCTTTTGACAGCTCTTCCACGAATTCCGATACCTCGTATCTCGCTCGCGGAGAAAGCGCTTGCAGCCGCTCAATGTTCTCGCGAAAGACTGCCTCCTTCGTTTCCTGAATCCGCTCCGAGGAAACTTTCTGAAACATGCCTCTCACATATTTTTCCACCTCCTCAAACACAGCGTCCATGACCTCCGACTTCCTGAAATCCGACCAATCAGGCAGTGCTTCGTCAAAAAGCGCGTCCGTCTTGACGACGACTGTGTATCGCTTGGCAAAGTGCGTTCGGCCGTCAACGAAAACCCGCTTGCCCCACGTCCAGCTCGGTTCTCCGACGAGTCGTCCGCCGACCCAGAAGGCCACGCCTTGGTGTCTGATTGTCCTCGCTACTTCTGTCGAATCAATGAACGTGACGTGAAGGTCTATTCTGTCATTGATCGTGATCGTTGTTTGTTCGACCAAGCCCGGCAACTCGGTCAACGGAACGGATCGCTCGTTGACGAACACCGTGAATTTCGGGTCGTGGAGAAAGCGCGCGGCCAAGACTTCACGAATTCTATCAGGCGAGGCCAAATTCCGCTCCAGTTTCGCCCTCAGCTTCGTCCCGTGGCTCTTCCGTTCGCTGGGACTCTCACTTCGCAGCACAAAAGGCTCATCGCCGCTTGACGTCGCCACCACGAATTGCCGAGCTTCTCCGTCTCGACACGTCTCGACTTCGTAGTGATCCGCAAAGCACAGAAGACCGTGTCTGCCGACGCCGTTTCTCCCAAATGCCATTCGTCGCCAGTCTTGGCGCTCGGGCGGGAAATCCGCCTTGCGCCCTTGGTGCTTCGTGCGGTCATAACCAAGCGTCATCCAGCGCTTCTTGAATTGGTCCGGCGTCATTCCGCAGCCATCATCTTCGACAACCAAATCCAAATCATGGTCGGGCGGAATTGTTATCCGTACTTCAGAAGCGCCCGCGTCCCAAGCGTTGGCGACCAATTCGGTGAGCGCCACGTCGGCGGAATGCGCGATTGAGCCAAGCGATCGAACCAGAAAATCTTCCTCGAACAGAGTGCCTTGAACTGGACCTGTGTTTTTCTCTGGCATTGACGTTTCGCTCTTTGTTGGCGTCGGAGCTTCCTAGCTGGGCGGCATTACATCCGGATACGGCCCAAGAAACCGCTCGCCGTTGAAATGAATCAGGTGGTCAGGATTGTCCGCAATCCACACTTCTGTCTCCCACGAAATCAGCGGCAAGAATGTTTGCATCGCGCGGCGCGTCTCGAACGCGGTCACGAAGACCAGCCCGGCCTTGCAGCCTTTGAAAAGTCCCTTGAGTTCGTTCCGGCGTTTCGAGTCCACCGCGCCCGCGCTTGTGACGGCTTCGACCAGCAGCAGCCAGTTGCGTTTCGTGTCATGCACGACGACATCGGGCATTTTCGCCGACGGCGCGATCACGACGCCCAAGCCTTCGAGGTAGGCTGCTTCGAGATGCAGAAATTTGCTTTCCGCGTCGCCGATGTAAACGACCGTCGCCCCCGGCGCGAAGCGCGGACAGAATTCCTCGATGATTTGTTTGATGAGCGGGTTCTGTCCGCCCGGCGAGAGCGTCACTGTTTCGCCGGACGGCAGACTCACCGGGATGCGCGCCAGCTTGCGCTCGCGCTCGACGGCCTTGCGAATCTTCACCCGGTTCGCCAGATATGCCTTCAACTGCGCCTGCCACGGCTTCGTTCCGAACGTGCGCACCAGCGCCAGCGCCGTAGGTTCGACTTGATAAACGGTTTGGCCGCTGTTCGTCGGGCGGCTCGGATTGTCCGGGTTGCGCAGCAGCAAGCCGGCTTCGACGAAGTATTTCACGGCTTCGTCGCGAATCGTCTCGCGCGTGTTCGGCGCGTAGCGGACGCCGTAGGCTTTGGCGATGAACTCAATGATGGGCGTGATGCCGCGGAGTGGATTGGCGGCGGCGCTCCACGGCGCGTTGGCCGCAAGGTCGAGCAGCGCGAGGAGCGTGTAGGCGGCGACTTCGTTGCTCTGCCGCGGGCCGAAGCCGAGTGCCTTGAGGATGTCCATCGCTTCGCCAAGCTTTCGTTTTCTGGCTGCGGGGCTGACGCGAGCGTTGGTGGCGGCCATCAGAGCAGCTCCTTTTCAACGAGCGCGTCCAACTCGGCTTGGCCCGGAAACGCATCGCCGATTTTTCGACCGAGCGATTCCAGTTCCGCGCGTGTCGGGTAGTGCAAGTTCCGCAGGTCGGTCGCGTTAACCTGGGTGTGGCCGTTGAACTGGCGGAAGTAAACGTCAACGAGCGTCGAATTCAGAAACGCCGCGAGTCCCTTCGCCAAGTCCATTGGCAGCCCGCGACCGCGCGCGTGGAAATAGTTCAGATGGTTTTCAAAGCCGACTCGCTCTGCCCGGATGCGATGCGGGTCGTAGATGCAGGCGACCACTCGCCGCCGCTCTTCTTTCGACGTGAAGCGCTTCACCAGCACGTAAATCGCGCCGGGCACGAGCAATTCTTGCGTGTGCTCAACGTCGCGGATGGCGTTCGGCTTCCGTCCGCCCGGCTTGGGCCAATGCACGAAGCCACCGTTGAAGTGACACGGGTAAATCAGCGGTGCGGTGTCGTTCTGGGCTTCGCGGACGAGGAACTGCTTCGCGCGGAAATCCACGACGCGGCCTGTCGAGATTTCCAGACCCATCTTGGCCAGCGGAGTCGCAAATCGCCGCATCTTCTGTCGAACAGCTTCGTCCGACTCGGCGGCGACCAAGTGAATGAACCGCTCCGGGTCGCGCGGCGAAATAACCTCACTGTATGGGCAAGCCCGCTCCGTCACTTTGCCTCCGACCTCACCACTGCTCGTCGAGATGATGACGGACTCGGGCTTCTCCGGCGACTTGACCGCATGAACGATGATGTTCTCTTGCAAAACCTCATCGTGCTGGAAGGCAGCCGACCGCGAATCGAAAACGTGAAGCCGTCGAAGCGACATCATGTCGAGGAACTGCTCGCGGAACGGGCGGAAGTAAGGGCCGTTGCAGAAGCTGCGCGGACAAATAGCGACCATCTCGCCGTTCTCAGCAAGGAGCTTGGCGGCAAGCGCAAGGAATCCAGTGTAAAGGTTGCTCGTCTCAATGCCGGCCTCACGCAGCAGCCGTCGTGTGTGCGAGTCGCTGTTAATTTTCCGGTAGGGCGGGTTAAGAATCGCCGCGTTGAACGGGGTGCTCGATACACCGAACAAGTCGCGGCGCACGAGCGATACCGCAGCCTCGATGAAATCCTCGTTGCGAAGCTCGGCTGAAAACTCAATTCCACTCTGTCGGCATTCCCTTTCGCACGCGTGCAAGGTGCGCTCAAGAGCCAGAACAATCGCCTCGTCAAGCTCGTAGGCGGTGACGGCAATTCGCTTTGGCCGACGCCTGCCGCCACACGACTGTCTTACGAAAGCAGCGATGAGCGCGCCGTCTCCCGCGCCCGCATCAAGCAGTCGAATTTCAGCCGGGTGCGCCTCAAACAGCGAAGCCATGAAAGCGCCAATGGATTCTGGCGTGAGGAACTGCCCCAACTCGTGTTTGCGCCCGGCGGCAGAATCAGCAGGTAGCCTCGTATGCGGAGGCTCAAGCACAGAACTTCGAGTCGAATCCAACGCCTGCATCGCTGGGCGTGACGCTACTCGTAACAGCCTTGCTTCCGCAAGACGCTTTGCATCTCCTCAGAGATTCCGCGCCGTTAGGTTGAATCGAATCAGCGTGCATCAGCGACGAGCCGCAGTGTCGCTCGGCGGGCATGCGCTTCGCCACTTTTTCTGCGTCCTTTTCGCGACCCGTTCGTCTCAACCCCTGAAGCGACCCGGCGTGTCAAGCCGGGCGCGATGACACGAAAACGCGATTATGAAACTGATGGTGGACCACATTTGGAACGAGTTCGCCGCAAGGCTCGGACGGTTCATCCGCGCGCGAGCAAATCGAAGTTGTGACCGGAAGCAGAGAGGCAGTACCACATGACTTCGTTCACCGAACTCCTCAATCAAGGCCAGGCCAGCGCGTGGCTGTTCGCTCCGACCGCGATTCTGCTGGGCGCGCTGCACGGCCTTGAGCCGGGCCACTCGAAAACGATGACGGCGGCGTTCATCGTCGCCATCCGGGGCACGGTCGCGCAGGCCGTGTTGCTGGCGCTGGCGGCTACTGCGTCGCACACCGCCGTCGTCTGGGCGCTGGCGCTGCTGGCGTTGACGTATGGCCGGAACATCAACGTGGAAGCGACCGACCCGTATTTCCAAATCCTCTCCGGCGCCATCATCCTGGGCATGGCGGTGTGGATGATGCTCCGCCTCTGGCGCGCGCGCCGACAACACGAACACACGCATCACGCGCACCCGCATGACGCGCACGAGGCGGAGGACGAGCATGCACGCGCCCATGCGCACGAACTCCAGGCGCGGTTCACCGATGGCAAGGCTACGACGAGTCAAATCATCCTGTTCGGCCTGTCCGGCGGACTGCTGCCCTGTGCCGCCGCCGTGACGGTGCTATTGCTCTGCTTGCAACTGCAACGCTTTTGGCTCGGCGTCACACTCGTGTTCTGCTTCAGCCTCGGGCTGGCGTTGACCCTGATGCTCTCCGGCGTGCTGGCCGCGTGGGGCGCGCGCCGGGCCGTGCGGCGCTGGAAAGGCTTTGAAGCTCTGGCGGCTCGTGCTCCGTATGGCGCGAGCGTGATTTTGATCGGCCTCGGAGTGTTCGTGGCTGTGCGCGGATTGCTCGCGCTGTGATTTCTGAACGCCGGGCGCGCGTCCTCGGGGCGTGCGCTCGGCGAACTGAACCTCACCGAGTCGAAAGGAACATCCCATGTCTCCAGTGAAATCTTGTTGTCACGTTGAACCCGCGAAACCTCGCCGGTTCGTCCGACCCGCGCTCGCTCTGGGCATCGTCGCCCTCGGCGCGGGAATTTCGCTTCACCTCTACGCCAGCCACGTTGCGCACTGGTGGCTGCCGCTCGTGCTGCTGGTAGTCGCGCACGGCGCAATCATCAGCGCGATGGTCTGGCTCTTCGTGCGTGTCCGGCGCGGACTACACGGCGCAGCGCCTCACTCCTCCGAATGTAGCGACAGCCACGACCACGGCGAGCACGGCAAAGTGATCCGCAACCCGCACGCTTACGACTGGCTGGTGCGAATCCTGACGCTTGGCGGCGAGAAGAAGTTCCGCGAGCAGACACTGGACTTGGCGGACCTCCAGCCAGGCGAAAGCGTGCTCGATGTTGGGTGCGGCACGGGAATGCTGTTAATTGAAGCCGCCAAGCGCGTTGGCCCGTCCGGCACGCTTCACGGCATCGAGCCTTCGTCGGAAATGGTCGCGCACGCGCGGCGCAAGGCGGCAGCGGAAAGCGTCACAGCGCATTTCGCCGAAGGTTCAGCCGAGCGATTGCCATTTCCCGACGCCTCATTCGACGTGGTGTTCTGCACGATGGTGCTTCACCACCTTCCTGTGCCGATGCACGCGACTGCCATCGCCGAAATGCACCGCGTGCTTCGGCCCGGCGGCCGGATCGTCATCGTTGACTTGGATCGTCCCAAGACCCTTTCCGCCGCGCTGTCGCTGGTCACGCTCATTCACAACATCGGTTCCCATGCGGCCGCACCGGATTGGCAGGGCATTTGCCGGTTCTTGGAGGAGCACGGGGTGCAGCCAGTCCAATGGACGGCGATGTGGAGCGGGGCAGTGGCGGCCCTCGTGGGCCGGCGGTCTTGATCGCAATGCCTCGCCACCACTGGAACGGCCGCAGGCCTCAGGCGCGTACCACCAAACGTCAACGGACTTCGCCAACGCTTCATTCATGCCGTAGGCTGGAGCCGGCCCTTTGGAACGCGCCGTGCTCTTGGTCGCAGCCGCTTCGTTTTGCTCCATGAGTTCCGCAGCCTTCGCCTTCTCCACGATCTCCTCCACGCGCTTCATCATTTTCACGTAGCGCTCGTAGTGAATCGGGTCCGTCGCCGCCAGGTCTAGGTGCAGCCGACCGTAAGCCTTTCCCACCTCCAGGTAAGCGATGGTGTCGAAGCACTCTGGATCGTTGGTCGGATGGGGCGAGCCAGTGCAGTCCACGTAGATCAGGCCCTGGTCGGTGGTCTGGAAGGCGTTCAAGCCGTGGCCAGGCCCGCGCTCGAATTTCACCGTCACCAAGGCGCAACGGATGCCGGCGGCCTCGGCGGCGTCATGCAACGCCACCGCGAATTCCGAACAGACAAACTTGCCCGGCGTGTATTTGAGCATGTTGATCCGGTTGGACCTGACGAAGGTGAGCACCCGCTGAAACGGCACATCCTGGGCCTCCGGGTTGTTTTGCAGGTGTATCGGCTCTTGGTTGGAGTCAACGATGATCTCCCGGCCGTCCTTGGAGATCAATCCAGTGAGCGGTTTTCTGGCGGCGGGCGAGGCACAATTCACCGCCAACAGCGGCGCGAGCAGCAGGCATCCAAGGAGAGGCAGTTTACGAATCATAGAGCGAGGACGGGCGCCGGGAGTTTAGCGGACGGATTCCGTTTCCCTGCCGCCGTCAGCCGAACTCTTCAAGTGGGCCACCAACGTGTCGAACTCTGATGCGATCCGGTCGGCATCCCGCCGGGTGGCCATGGTGAGCGGGGAGCGGCTGTGCCAAACGCAATGAAGCCGCAGCGGACTCACCGCTCGGACAGAAACCTCGAGCGTGGTCGGGACCTTGCCGATTTTGAACGTGTAGAGCGCCGCCAGTTGGCTGCCGCGCTGAAACGTCCAGCGCTGCGGCGAGTCGCACAGGCAGGCAAACCCAGCCGCCTTGGCCCAGCGCTTGAGACGCAACGCGACGTCCGCTGGGGTTGTTTCCAATTCAAATTCCCTTTCGAGCTTGAGATTCAAGCCGAGGCCCGCTGACGCGGCGGACGCCGGAACGGACGCGTCTTTCGAGACCGCCCGCGCATCCGGGCCGGCGATGGACTCTACGTCCGACTTCACCTCCGCCTGCATGTTGGTAGCGGCGGGCGGGATCCTTCTCCAGCGACTTGAGCACCACTTCGTCCAGCCGCACGTCCACTTGGACTTTTTGCGAAGGCGGCGCGAAGCCTCCCAGGGGCAACTCGCCGGTGAGCATTTCGTAGAAGACCACACCGAGCGAGTAAATGTCCGCGCGATGGTCCACGGCTTTGGCGTTCTCGATTTGTTCGGGCGCCACATACTTCGGGGTGCCCATGCCCATGCCGGTGCTGGTAATGGCTCGACCCGCCGGTTCCTGGCCCAACAGCTTGGCCAAGCCAAAGTCGGCGATCTTCACGCGGCCTTTCTTGTCAATGAGGACGTTCTCGGGCTTGATGTCGCGGTGCATGATGCCCTCGTCATGGGCGAATTGCAGGGCGTCGCAAATCATCGGCACGATGGCAAAGGCTCGCTCGGGGGGAAGGTGGCCGGCTTGCAGCATCTCACGCAGGTTCGCGCCGTCCACAAATTCCATGAGAAAGAAGAACAACCCGCTCTGCTGCCCGAACTCGTAGATCGTGACGATGCCAGGATGGTTCAGCCGGGCCAGCGTCCTGGCCTCGCGCATGAAGCGTTCCGCAAACGCCGGCTCCTTGCCAATTCCTGGCGGCAGGAGCTTGAGCGCCACCACGCGGTCCAGGGCCTTCTGCCGCGCCTTATACACCGCGCCCATGCCGCCTTGGCCGACGAAGCCCAGAATCTCTTGGGCGTACCGGGTTTCGGCCGCTCCCGATTCGAGTGGGACCACCTGCACATCCCCTCCCCGCTTGAGCGCTTTGGCCTTGTCCCATTCCTTGGCCAGAAACCGTTTCATGGCCATCAGCAGAAAGGACCGGAACCGCCCCTTGCGTCGGTCGGCGCGGGCGATCCAGTTGTGCTCCAGCAAGCGGGCGAAGAACTCCTGCGTCAAATCCTCGGCGTCCGGCGGCGAATAACCGCTCCTTCGCACGAAAGCGTAAAGCGGATAGCAATACGTTGTGCAAAGCCGCTCCAACGCCCGCGCCGATTCCGGCGAAGGCGTCCCCCCGGCAGCCAGCACCACCGTCCACTGGGTCACGGGGAAGACCTGCGGGCGGTCTCCAGTTGTGGCGCGCTCAGTCATATCTAGTGGCTATTCAATACGGAAACCTGGTTCAAAGTTACAGGATTTCGGAAGGCCCGGTAACCCCGCAGTAAAGACCCGTTGTAGCGTCGGCTCTGTGAGCCGGGGCCCGCTGCGCTCACAGAGCGCACGCTACATAGACATTCGGTGGAACAAGGTGAAACTCACGCTCACGACCCATGACCAGGGCGGGTTGACGAAAAAGGACTTCGCGCTGGCTGCCCAGTTCGACGCAGCGGCGGGGCGCTCGTAGCCCTCGGCCCGCCGGGTCAGGGGACCCGGCCTACAGGAACGGCCCGGCTTGTAGGCCCGGTGCCCTCACCGGGCGGGCTACAGGAACGGCCCGGCCTGTAGGCCCGGTGCCCTCACCGGGCGGGCCAGGCCATCTCCATGGGATCAGGAGTCTCGGAGGCTGGCCGATGGAACTTCCCCAACTGGGCGTCCGCCTCGCGATGGCCGTAGGAATCGCGCCTGAGTGCCCATCTGCCCCGCGCGCTCAATAGACGCGGCTCTCCCAGCGGCGGCTGTCGCGCACCAATTCCACGCTCGCAGCGCCGCGGGTCATCACGAATCGGGCCGGCTCTGTGCCTGGGGAGCGGACTTCCACGGACACATCGGTGGCACTGGCCTCTTTGAGGAGCGTGACCTTGCGAACGGCGCTGGCGGGCAGAATCAGGCGGAACGGCGTCATGCCGTTGTGCTGGATGCTCGCGCCGTCTTGCAGCCACACGCATTGCACCTTGCTGGGCGTGGCGCTGCGGACGTGCAGAACGGCCCGGTCGGACCACGTTGGCTCGCCAATGGTCACCGTCGGGGTGCCGCAGCCGGGGGTGAACAGAAGTCCTCCGAGCAGAAGTGCGGGGAGGAGAGTCTGGAGTGTTTGCGTTTTCATTGTAGTGCTCAATGGTTGTTGTTGTTTGTTTGTGGGGAATTGCTGGCCGCACCATGCGGTCAGAAATCAAAAGAGAGATTCTCTGCGGTGCCGGCGCTCAACGCCCGGCGTTCGATCCGACTTGGGTCGGGCGGGCCGTGAAGGAAACGCGCCGGCTCTCCTGACGGACAAATCGCAACGTCAGCGAACGCGCGTCTGGCTCCGCTGCGAGCAGGTAATTCAGGATCGCGCTTTGCGAAGAGCCGCCCAGTTCAATCGTCACCGGACGCCCACGCTCGTCAGTCACCGCCATCAAAGTCACTCGCTGGCCAACTTCCGCACCTTTGGATTCCACCAGGAGCTTCAAATATCCGCCCGGCGGCAGACCGACACGTTCTTCGATTGAATTGCCTTGGGCGTCCAGCCTGACGCGAACCCACCCTTTCTCGGGCGGATAAGCTTGTGATCCCAAGAGCGAAAGGAGCCGAAGCGGCTGACCCGCCAATTGGTAGTCCTGTTTGAGATCCATCACCTGGTTGGTTGCCGGCACCGGCAGGTTGGTGACGGTCAGCACATCCGTTGGCGCGAAGTCATCGGTGCGCAACAGTCCCAAGTCGAAACGCCACGCCGACTCGCTTGGCCACAGCGCGCCGCCGAAGGCGGCTTGCAGACGCGTTTTCTGGCCGGGGAGCGCGCGCGTTGCCAGCGGACGCGTCCGCCATTGGTTGCCCGTGGCATCGGCAACTTGGATGGAGTCCAAGGCCCAAGGCAGGCGGGAAAGTCCTTCCTGGCGAAGGCCGACCGTCAGGCACGTCAAAGGCACATCGTTGCGCCTCGAGGGCACGGGCGCGTCCAAGCCTGCGCGCGGATGGCCGACCTCCACTCGCTCCAGCGTCACCGCCAGATTTCCATCGCTGGTTGTCGCCGGAAGCGTCTGAGCGGTGAGTTGCGGATAACTCCCACGCGCCGGATTGGGAATCTTGAACTTGGCGGCGAAACTCTCGCGTCCGTCGTCGCCAAGTTCGAAGAAGCGCAAGAACAAGTTGGTGCCGCGGCGCGGGAACGACGGCACCTGCCACAACTGGAACTTACCACCCTTGGCGTCAAAGAGCGTTCCGGGCTGGAAGTCCCCGGCAAACGAGTCGCCCCGGTCGTCCGCGACTTCGAGACGATGGACGAGCGCCTGCGGAAACAGCCGGCGAAGTCGCTCGACGATGTCTCCCCCGATGCCCCATCGCCTGCGCTGGGAAGTCAGCACAAACAGGTTTGTGACGCCTTGGTCGGTGGACCACGTGAAGGGCGGGCTTTTGCTCTGGAACCGGCTTGTGAAGTGGACCTCGTCCACCCGGAAGCGCGAGCTGTCGCTGAGGACGATTCCGCCAGAGGCCAGCGCCGCGAGCGCCACCACAGCAGCGGCGATTTTGGCTTTCGTCCAGGCCACGACTTGGCTGGCACCCTGAACCAACGCGGCGACGGAAGCTGAAAGCACCGCACCCTTCGCCACCGCACTCGCGGTCACCGTGCCCGCCAGCCCGGCGGGCGCGGCGCTGACGCTGTGCGTGCCCAGCACCACCACCAGCGAAGTTCCCGCCACCGCGACGCCGCGCCGCGCGAAGAACAGCCGCAGCCGTTCCACGGCCCGCGACAAACGCTTGCGCGATACCGCTTCGTTGACGCCCAGGCGAGTGCCGATTTCCTCGTGAGATTTCTTTTCGAAGAACCGCAGTGTCACGACATCGCGGTCACTCGCGGTGAGCGACGCCAGCGCGTCATTGAGCAACGGAGCCAGTTGCTCCCAGAGGGAGTCGGCTTCAGGTTCGGGACTGTTCGGGATCATGGCAGCGGCTTCTTTCTCGTAGTGTTCACGACGCCAGGCCGCCCGCCGCGCATTGCGCGCCGCGTAGCGGACGGTCTGAAAGAGCCAGCCCGACAACGACTCGCCGCCGCGAACCTGCCCGGCTTTCCGAGCCAGCAGGATGAACGCCGCCTGCGTGAGATCGGAGGCCGTGTGCGGCTCGCGGATTTCGCGCCAGGCCGCCGAATAGACGTGGTGGACGTGGCGGTTCACCAACTCGGCGAAGGCCGCTTCCGAACCGTCGTCGGCGTAGCGTCGCAGCAACTCGTGGTCATCAAGACTCGTGCTCATTTCACCCGTTATATGTCCGCTCGCTCGGAAGTGTGACACCTCCCCGGCGGTCGTGACAATCCACCGTTTATGTCCATCGGCGTCGGGGCTGCGGTCCCCGCCGCGCTGCGTCCTTTTCTGCCGTTTATTCGTCTTCATTGGTGATGGCGTCCAAAGCGATTCAACCGGGCGCGATGAAAAGAAAGAACGACTATGCAGACACAGGAAATGGACTCGGTTCGAACTTCGGTTCGAGAACACTACGGCAAGATTGCCGTGCGTGGCGGCGGCTGCGGATGCATGCCGACTTGTTGCGACTCGTCCAAATCCGCCCAGCAGCGGAGCGCGGCCACGCTTTCGCGAACACTGGGATATTCGACGGAAGACGTGCGCAATGTTCCCGACGGCGCGAACCTCGGCCTCGGTTGCGGCAATCCCGTAGCCATCGCGTCGCTCCGACCCGGCCAGACGGTGCTGGACCTGGGCAGCGGCGCGGGCTTCGATGCTTTGCTCGCCGCGAAGGCGGTCGGGCCAGCGGGCCGGGTCATCGGGGTGGATATGACGGCGGAGATGATTTCCAAAGCGCGACAGAACAAAGCCAAAGGCGGCTACACGAATGTCGAGTTTCGTCTCGGCGAAATCGAGAATCTGCCGGTGGCGGATGGCTCGGTGGACGTCATCTTGTCCAACTGCGTCATCAACCTTTCGCCCGACAAAGCGAAAGCGTATCGCGAGGCGTTCCGTGCGTTGAAGCCTGGCGGGCGGCTGACGATCTCAGACATTGTCGTGTTGCAGCCGCTCCCCGAGAGCGTCCGCCAAGAGGTGGAACGCTACACACCTTGTGGAGGCGGCGCGGCGTTGGTGGGAGATTTGAAGAACATGCTGCGCGAAGCGGGTTTTCAGAACATCCGTGTCGAACCCATAGCCGAGAGCCGCGAATTGATTTGTGAGTATTTCCCCGGCCGAGGCTTGGAGAACTACTTCGCCTCGGCCACGATTGAGGCCGTGAAACCGGACGCCGCATGAAGCCCACGGTCGAAAGCATCTGGAACGAGTTCGCCGCGAAGCTGGGGCAGTACATCGCCGCGCGCGTGGCAGACCCGGCGACGGCGGAGGACATTTTGCAGGACGTGTTCGTCAAGATTCAGACGCGGCTCGGCCAGCTTCAGGACCCCGCGAAGCTGCAAGGCTGGCTCTACCTCATGGCGCGCAACGCCATCATTGACCACCACCGCACGCGCAAGGAAACCACCGAAGTGCCGGAGTCGCTGCCCGCCGAACCGCCAGAGCACGACGCCGAGATCGAGGAACTCAAGGCGGCGTTTCGCCGGATGATTCACAGTCTGCCGGCACCGTATCGCGATGCTCTGGTGCTGACGGAGTTTGAAGGGCTGACGCAGAAGGAAATGGCGGAGCGGCTCGGCATCTCGCTCTCGGGCGCGAAGTCGCGCGTGCAGCGCGGGCGCGAGCAGTTGAAGCAGATGCTGCTCGAACGCTGCGAGTTCGAGTTCGACCGGCTCGGCCGAATCATTGACTGCAAGCCGCGCAGGAAGGACGCCTGCCAGAAGTGCGCGTAGGACGGAGTGCTGCGCAGGCGCGGTCTGGCGCTGCGGTCAGAAGATGCGCAGGTCGTGGTTGCGCTGGAGTGATTGCCAGAATGAACTTCCACTCCGGAACGCCGGCCTCCGGCACGGCCCGTTGGCAACCGCTTTGGTGACTGGCCGTGCCGGAGGCCGGCGTTCCGAAGGCCGAGCCGCTTTTCGGAAATTCACTTTGGCAACCGTTCTAACACTACAGCGACACCTTTCGGCGGACAGAACCACGGGAATTGTGTGAGTTGTATCTGCAGGGGTTGTTGAGCGACACCGACCGCAAGAACATGGAAGCGATGGCTTTGGGGTTAGCGGGACCGGAGACGGTGCGTAATCTGCAACGTCTCATGAGCGAGTACCGGTGGCAGGAAAGCTGGATGCAGCGACGGCACTGGGAACTGTGTGCCGAGAGGCTCTCCGACCCGCGAGGGGTATGGAGCGTGGATGCCAGCGAGATGGCCAAGAAAGGAACGGAGTCGGTGGGGGTGGCGCCGCAGTATTGCGGCTCGCTGGGGAAAACGGCCAATTGTCAGTCCGGAGTATTCATTTGTTACGCCAGTTCCAAAGGGCACGCGCTCCTGAACCGGCAGCTCTATTTGCCGAAGTGCTGGTTTGAGCCAGAGTGGGCTGATCGTCGCAAGCAGTGTCGGATTCCGGTCGAGGTACAGTTCCCCGACTTGGTGCTGGAGATCACGCTGACCAGCGGCGGGGTCAGCAAACTGGAAGTTTACCGCCGGTTCCGGGTGCCGGAGGTTTGGTACTGGCGCCGGGACGCGGTGGAAATCTTCGCCCTGCTCCCGGACGGGTTCGGCTACGAGCAGGTTGCCCAAAGCCGCCTCCTGCCGCGGCTCGACCTGGCCTTGCTTGAACGTTGCGTGAGGATCGCTTCGTGGCGGGAAGCCCGTCGCGCCTTCCGCGCCGCACTGACCGGCGGAAAGTGATTCGCGGGAATCGGGCTCGGTTCCCTGGCAAGCGGCTTCAACCGGCCCGGATCGACTGCCCCGAGGCGTCGCGCAGGTGCGGCGTCCAGGCCAGGGCGACCAGTTTCACGGTGATGTTCGCCTTGTTCGGGCGGAGCTCGAGGTTTCAGACGGACGCGATCTTCGGCGCCAAGGATTACGGCGCGGTGTTCGCCGGCGTCAGGAAACTTCCAGTTCCACACCTTCCACGGTTTCATCAATCCTCCCAGGAGGGCCGGCCCTGGGCGGCGACCGCCTTAGCCTCAAGGCGGTCCGAACTCTTGCCGGCCCGCTTGTAAGCTTTGGTCAGCGCGCCGCGTGGCCAGGGGGCCAAGCTGGTGATCCGGCCGGCCAACACTCTGCAGGCTTCGCGCTCGATCACCTCGGGCAGATGCCGGCGCAAGGTCAGGCGCATCAACGTTTGCTTATTCTGGTGCGTGCGTTTGGTTCCTTCGGAGAGCAACTCGATCAACTCGCCATCGAGGCGGACGGGCATGGATATGCTTGTCATGGCGGTATCGTAGGCGGACCTGCGACCGATGCAACCCGGCTGGGAGCGTCATGTCCGAGCAGAGGTCGGTCCGATAATTGAAGAATGACACGCGGGTTGAGCGCTCTAGAGTCCTTGAATCCAAAAACACGCTGTAAACAAGTCAAGTTCACTCAGGCTTATACGGAGAATAAAAGTGGTCGTCTCATGCACCTCTCTGACAAGGTGCTTGAAGAATTCGAGGAAAGCGCCGAAAACGCTGACTGATTCACGTCCCGTTGGCCGATTAGCTCAGGCGGCGGCCTGCAAAGCCGCAGAGGCTGGTGCATTGCAGTTCGCGAAAGCGAACAGTTCCGTTTGAGGCATCCATCTCGCAAGACTTGGAAGTCCATTCCAGCACGGGATTCCAATTCAGTTAAGGGTTGGGAGCAGAAATCAGGGCTTCGTTACACCGGCTGCTACAAAGTTTCGGACGCGATTGATACGACTTTCAACCCTTCGGCTTTGGCAAGTTGCGCCTGACGACCGTCAGTGGTCAGGAACAGCTCGCTCTCAAGCGCGAGCGCGCCGGCCACGTGGAGCAAGTCTATCGCGCGCGCGCCTAAACGTTCAGTGTGCTTCGCGGAAAAATTCACGGCCTGGGCGACGACGCCGTCCATGTCCAGCGACACATCGAGTAACGCACGACGGACGACCAGATGTTCGAGCCGTGCCAGCGCGGCATCGCGTTCGCGCGCGACGTGTTGGCGTTGGCCGGAGGAGAGCGCGCGGCGCTGATGGAAGGCGCGTTGCAGGATGGCGTTCCGCACTTCTAGTGCATGCAGTGGCAGGTAAAACAGCTTGGGCGAGTCAAGCCGGCGGTACTCGGCAATGGCTTCCGGCGAATCGGCCTCACCAGTTACCAACCGCAGGATGAAGCTGCTGTCGGCGTAGGCTCTCACCGTCGGGATTCTTCGAGGAGCTTGGCCGCGCTGATTTTCGACGGCTTCTCGCGCAGCACTTCGTCGAGGATTTCATCAATGGCCCGGCGGCGTTCCGCCTCGTCCGTGTCCGTGCCGCTGGCGGGTTCAAGAATCCAGAGCGGTTGGCCATTGTCCGTAACCTGCACGGATTTGCCCGCGCGCGTCAGGCGTTTGACCTTAAGCGGTTCACGAACCAGTGTCCGGAGCGAAATTGTTTTCATGTGTCAGACACTAGCGGCTGACACTGGTTCTGTCAGCTGATAGGCATTTGCTTTTTCGACGCGGCTGGAGTGTGCCTGGCTCGGGGTGGCCATTCAAGGCGAAATGCGGCAGAATTGTCCGCTGCCAAGTGCCTGGTCGGCCTTTGGGGGCTGGCGG
>Ga0194113_10005266_pt1 | contig 16693 bp, 12 predicted proteins | sample TA2MahC200mmetaG_FD_146193 | JGI IMG/M metagenome (GOLD analysis project Ga0194113, IMG submission 146193) | Freshwater microbial communities from Lake Tanganyika, Tanzania - TA2015017 Mahale Deep Cast 200m | ecosystem: Environmental > Aquatic > Freshwater > Lake | place: Tanzania: Lake... | reverse complement strand
GGCGGAGGTTCAGTAAGGTTCGGCTTGGCCAGACTGAAGAGGTGTTCCCGCCATTTTTTCTCGGAACGGCTGCCGCCGGGAGTGGTTTCGCCGGTTTTATAAATCAGGTCGCCGGCCTGGGCCGACCCCGGCAGGCCTATCTCAACCTTATCCCCGGCCTCGGCCACGGGCATCGCCTTGCCCTGCCAGAACATTTCCTTCAGGGTGAAGGCCCGGCGCTCGCCGCTGCCGGCCTCGTGCAGCCGCAAACGATCCCCCACGGCCAGGGATTCGAGCAGCCTCAGGACGCCCCGGGACTCCTCCACCCCGGTCACCTGTCCCAGCAACAGGCCGATGTTGCCGGTATCCTGGGGAGCCAGCATCTCCTGAGGCCGGGCGTTCAGGAAAAAACCGGTGGTGGTGCGGCGGCTGTAGGTCCGGGCCAGCAGTTCCTTGGCTTCGCTGAAGGCCTGGGGCCTCTCCGGCGTAGAGGCGTCCAGTACCCGGCGGTAGGCCTGCACCACCCGCCCCACGTACTCCCCGCTTTTCATGCGCCCCTCGATCTTCACCGCCCTGATCCCCAGGGCCTCCAACTGGCTGAGAAGCTCCAACCCCGACAGGTCGCTGGGCGACAGGATATAGCCCGACTCCTGGCCGTATTCATACAGCCGCCGGCAGGGCTGGGTACAGCGCCCCCGAGTGGCGGCCCGGCCTCCCAGAAAGCTGCTGAACAGGCATAAACCCGAAAAACAGAAGCACAGGGCCCCGTGGACAAAGATCTCCAGTTCCACCGGGCTTTGGCGGCAGATGGTAGCGATTTCCGTCAGGGTCAACTCCCGGGCCAACACCACCCGCTTAAAACCCATGGCCGCGGCCTGGGCCACCCCCAGGGAATTATGCAGGGTCATCAAGGTGCTGGCATGGAGGGGCAGGTCGGGAAAATGCCGGCGGGCCAGGTGATAGACCCCCAGATCCTGGATGATCAGGGCGTCGGGGCCCATCTGCCGGAGGGCCGCCAGGGTTTCCAGGAGTTCCCGCCGTTCCCCTTCCTTGAGCAAAGAGTTGAGGGCAATATAGATTTTCCGGCCGCGCTGGCGGCAGACCTGGACCAGGGAGGAGACCTCCGCCAGACTGAAGTTGGCGGCATAGGCCCGGGCGCTCAAGGCCTTCAAGCCCACATAAACGGCATCGGCGCCATTGTCCAGAGCCGCGAAAAAGGTCTCGATGCTGCCCGCCGGGGCCAAAAGTTCCAGGGCGCGGCGGCGGGATTTCAGTTCCGGGTTCTCACCCGGCCGCGCCTGGCTTCCATGAGGCGGTTGCAGGTCTTGATCAGCTCGTGGGGGGTTAAAAGGCATAATTAAAATTCTATCACAGACCGCCAGAAGGCGCCACCGGGGAGACTGCCAGGGCGGGTCTGAGACCCGCCCCTACATAAAAAACTATTATTATCGGGGCCTTGTAAAATCAATTTCTCGCCTTCGGTGCCATTCTGCAAGAGTCTTTAGCTTAGAGGTTATGCCAAGCGGTCAAAATTGTGGCGATGGACTTGCATGGCCTTGGCTCCGCCCGTGCTTAAACTCTCAAGGCCTGGTGAATAGCCAGGACTTTTTCCACCACGTTGTGGGGGTCGGTCCCCAGCACCCGGATCATGGGCTCCTTACCCCACTCCCCCCGGTCGTAGATCAGGTCAGGGGGCAGCTCATCCCGCTTAAGCACCGAGGCCACGCCCCACGCCAATGTGCCTCCCTCCCGGGCCTTGATCTCCGGGGGTTCCTGGCTGCGCTGGAAGGAGGCCACCTTGAGGTGCAGCAGGGTCGCCATCTGTTCCACTTCCTCAAAAAACCGGATGTTCATGGCGGCCCGCAGAGCCGGGAACATACTTACCGCGGTGAGAATGACCGAGGCGATGTGCCGGGAAGCCCCGAAGGCCGGGGTCTGGGGGACGATCACCCCCTGGGGACCCCGCCGGATGCGTCCGGGGAAGGCGGCCACGTCCTGGGGACCTCTGGCATAAAGAGTAGCGAAGCCCAGATTGCTCTGAACCTCGGGAATAAGGTCGGCTAACCCTTCCTGGTTCAGGCGCCGGGCCGCCGCGGCCAGGTTCATGAGCACCGGGTAGCGGTCCAATTCCCGGGCAAAGGGCGCCAGGGTATTAACCGGCCCCCTGCCCTGCCCCAGGGGCAGCCCCCAGCGGATGGCCTCGCTCACCAGCTCCCGGACCTGATTCACCGCCTCGGGGAGTGACCGACCCTGGCCCAGGAGGGTGGCCAGGGCCGCGGCCAGGGCGCAGCCGGTGCCGTGGGTGTGGGGCCCGGGCCAGCGCTCTCCCGGCAGTTCATAACAATTACGGCCGTCCCAGAGGACATCCACCGGCGGCCCGGCCAGGTGGCCGCCTTTCACCAGAACATTTCCCGGCCCCATGCGGCCCAACTCCCGGGCCGCTGCGGCCATATCTCCGGGGGTGTCCACCCCTCGGCCCAGAAGATATCCGGCCTCGGCCAGGTTGGGGGTGAGCACCGTGGTCACGGGGAAAATTTCCCTCTTTAAGGCTTCCACCCCAGCCTCGTCCAGCAAGGGCGAGCCGTCGCTGGCCGCCAGCACCGGATCAACCACCACCGGGACCTTGAGCTGGCGGATTTCCGCGGCCACCGCCCGGACTATGCCAGCATTGGCCAGCATACCCACCTTGACGGCGTCCACCGGGATGTCGGTCAGGAGTGCTTTTAATTGGGACGACACCACCTCCGGGGCCACCGGGTTCACCCCCTGCACCCCGATGCTGTTTTGGACCGTCACCGCAGTGACCACGGTCAACCCGTAGGCCCCTAAAAGGGTGGCGACTTTCAGATCCTGCTGCAATCCGGCCCCGGCGCTGGGATCGGAACCGGCAATGATGAGTAAAGTTTTCATATTGGCATATCTTATATGTAAGCGTTCAGCGGTCAGCTAATGCTTTAAATTCAAATAGTTATTCTAAGGTGGCGGATCACTGGTTCTTCACTTAGTTTCCCTAACCCATTGTTTTTGCTGAAAGCTGATTGCTGATAGCTGAACGCCTGCTTTTATATTATACCAAGAAGAAATGATATTTTAAAAGATAATATTCATAAAATCAAAGAGTTGCTTTTTTTCGAAAAATACTGTTCTCGGTCTCGTTTCCGAGTTATACTTGATTAAGTCCGGGAAAAAGTTTAAAATTAACAAGTATCTCATGATCTCTCTCCCCATGGATTTATATCAATATAATTTTACTATATTAATCACTACTAGAATCATCGCTGGCAGGCAAGGCTGCAATTATGGCCGTGATTGTCCTGTAACCGCGCGCAGTAAGATAATAGCGGTGGGTCAGGGCAGAGAATGTCCTTATCCCGGCCATACCCCGCACCCATGATGGATCATCGGCCCCTCGACCACATTACCCACCGACGGGTCCTGGTAATCGGCGGCGGCATTGCCGGAATGCAGGCCTCCCTGGACCTGGCTGCCATGGGTCTGCCGGTCACCCTGGTGGAGGAGCAACCCTCCCTGGGAGGCTTAATGGCCAGGTTGGACAAGACCTTTCCCACCAATGACTGCGCCATGTGCATCCTCTCGCCCCGTTTACTGGAAATCAGCCGCAATCCCGACATCGAGCTGATCACTTCGGGTCGCATTCTGCATATTTCGGGCCGGGCCGGGGATTTCCGCGCCGTCCTGCACCGGGACCCCCGTTTTGTGGACCTGGACAAGTGCTCGGGGTGCGGCGAATGCACCCGGGTATGCCCGGTTAAGATACCGGATCACTACAACCAGGGCCTCAATCAGACCAGAGCGATTCACCTGCCCTTTCCCCAGGCCGTGCCCCTGGCGGCCTTTATCCAGGCCGAGGCCTGCCGGTTCCTGAGGGGAAAAAAATGCCAGGCCTGCGTCCAGGTCTGCCCGGCCGGGGCTATAAATCACGGGGAGAAAGCCCGGGAAGAGACTTTGCGGGTGGGGGCCGTCATCGTGGCCGCAGGGACCGGACCGGCTTCCCTGACACCGGATTTGATGCCCCGGCATCCCAACGTGGTCACCAGTCTGGAGTTCGAGCGGATTTTGAGCGCCACCGGTCCTTCTGCGGGGAAATTGCTCCGCCCCTCGGATGGTCAACCCCCCGGCCGGATAGCTTTTATCCAATGCGTCGGCTCCCGGGACCCCCGCCTGGGAACGCCTTACTGCTCCACGGTGTGCTGCACGGCCAGTCTCAAAGAGGCGGTGATCGCCGCCGAACTCAGCCATGGCCCACTGGAAACTTCGATATTTTTTATGGACATGCGGACGCCGGGTAAAAATTTCGAACGATATGCCCAGCAGGCCCAGGCCCGGGGGGTGCGCCTGGTGCGCTCGAGGGTCACCCAGGTCAATCCTCTCCCCACCGGAGACGTGGCCATCCGTTTTAGCGACGCCCAGGGCCGGCCCCAGGAAGAGACCTTTGACCTGGCCGTCCTGGCCGTCGGCCTGAAACCCACCGGGCTCGGGTCCGCGGCCCGCTGGGGAATACGCCTCAATAGCCACGGCTTTATTGCCGCCCCGTCCCTGGACCGGGTGCAGACCAGCCGTCCGGGCGTCTTTGTCTGCGGCACTGCCCGGGAACCCATGGATATTACCGAAAGCGTCACCTCCGCCAGCGCCGCGGCGGCGGCGGTCTCCCAACTGCTGGCCATTGCGCCGAGAGATATCGGGAAGGGACCTCCCAAGCCAGCTTCTGCCATCAGAACCGAGACCGACCTGCGGATCGGCATTTTCCTCTGTCATTGTGGGGCCAACATCGCCGGCGTCGTCGATCTTAAGACCCTGGCGCCGCAGGTGCAGCATCTCCCGGGAGTGGCACATGTGGAAGAAAAACTGTTCGCCTGCTCCCTGGAATCAACCGAGCAGATAGCCGCGGCGATTCGGGCCCGCCGGCTGAATCGGGTAATCGTGGCTGCCTGTACGCCCAGGACCCACGAGCCGGTTTTCCGGGAGGTAGCCCAGTCGGTGGGCCTTAATCCGGGTTACGTCATTATGGCCAATATCCGGGAACAGTGCGCCTGGGTCCACCAGGCCGAGGCCGAGGCCGCCCTGATCAAGGCCCGGCAGCTCATCGCCATGGCGGTGGCCCGGGCCCATCGGTTGCCTCCCATTCTGTCCCAGACTTTTCCCATCATACCCAGCGCCCTGGTTGTGGGCGGCGGCCCGGCCGGCCTCAGCGCCGCCCTTAGTCTGGCAGATCAAGGCTTTCACTGTTATCTCATTGAACGGCGGGAGTGTTTGGGCGGGCTGGCCAACAGGCTGCATTTTACCCTGGAAGGTCACAATCCCCAGCGGTTTTTACATGAGCTGAAATCAGCCGTCCTGGGGCATCCTAATATCGACGTATTGCTGGAAAGCGAGTTGATGCAGTTAAAAGGTCATTGCGGCCAGTTCCGGGCCATGGTGCGGCAACAGACCGCCTCTGGCACCCAAGTCCATAACTTTGAGCCCGGTGTCATTATTGCGGCCACCGGCGGCCAGGAAATTAAGCCCTTGCAGCGCTATTTATACAGGGAGGACAGGCGGGTCCTTACCCAATTGGAACTGGAGGCCCTGCTCCGATCGGATTCCTCTCCCCTGAAGCCTACTGCCCGGTTTATCATGATACAGTGTGTGGGCTCCCGGGAACCTGACCACCCGTATTGCAGCCGTCTGTGTTGTTCCGCAGCCATAAAAAATGCTATAGTAATAAAACAGCGTTATCCCCTGGCGGAAGTAACCGCCTTATACCGGGATATCCGCACGTACGGCCTGCAGGAAGAATACTATCTCCAGGCCAAGGATGCGGGCGTCAGGTTCCTGCCGTTCGGGGCGGAGAGCCCTCCCCGATTATCGCTCCAAGGCCGGGAAGCCCTGGTGGTGGATTTGTGGGATGAACTTCTTTCCAGGGAGATTTCCCTGCCAGCCGACTTTGTAGTCTTGAGCACCGGGGTTGAACCTAATCCTGATGGCGGCCGCGTGGCCCAGGTGTTGGGATTGCAAAGGTCCGCGGAGGGTTTCTTCCTGGAAGCCCACCAGAAGCTGAGGCCGGTGGAGGCTTTTTCGGAAGGGATCTTTCTCTGTGGACTGGCCCATTCTCCCCGAAGCCTGCCGGAGACGATCCTCCAGGCCCAGGCCGCGGCCGCGGCCGCGGCCCGGGTGCTCTACCAGAGAACCATAGCCAGCGGCGAGATGACTGCCAGCTTACATGGGGAATCTTGCCGTCGTTGCCTCAGTTGCCTGGCAATCTGCCCGGTGGGGGCCGTCAGCCTGGGCCAGGAAGGCAAACCCACCATCCACCTGGAATCCTGCCAGGGCTGCGGCCTGTGTGCGGCCCAATGCCCGGCGGGGGCCATTGCCATGAGTCGAGGCACAGACGCCGAACTGGCAGCCCAGATTGATGGTTGCTTAGGCCTTCAGCGGCCAGCTTAGAGATTAAAATCAGATAGTTCACAAATTATGGCTGATCCCGTTTTGAACCTTAAACCTAATTTTTAACAGGAGATGGTCCCGTGAGAGAGAGTTATTGCGGACTGTGCAATGAATGTCATCTGGGGGACTTGGAATTTCTGGAAACAGTCGCTCTCATGAAGGAATACATGGAGCGCTTCCGGGCTAATTACTGGACGCACTGTTTTCCTGAGGGCGAGGGTTTTAATTTTGCTGAATTTCACAAAGGCCTGAATTGGCTGTTAACCCACACCGAATGCCTGGGCTGTAAGCAGGGTCGGGGCATGGCCGATTGCCCGATTCGGGTCTGCGCCTGCGGCCGGGGCATCGGTAACTGTTATGAATGCCCTGATCTCAAGAACTGTGACAAGTTTATCTTTTTGGAGGTGCAATTCCCGGATGTCAAGATCAAGTTGCTGCGTCGGCAGATGAAATTCAAGGCCCGGGAGCACCACCGACGGCTGGAGGCCCAGAAGAAATCATAAGACTTTGAGACCAGCACGAAAGAACATAATCGGCAAACTCTTGAGGTGCAAAAAGATCGCCCTGACCGGGCAACATATTGATTCCTGAAACTCTCTGCCATATACCCGGCCGGCTCGTGAAAAGCCAGCACCGTCTTCCAAACCTGGAGATGCCAGAGTTCGGTCACGGGACATCCACTGAAGCATCCGAGGGCGCCTTTCCCAGAACGCCCCCAGGGGGGATTGTTCTCTCCCCAAAAAAGCGGACTAGCCGATCTCGGATAATTTTTCCCTCTTCCCCCATGCCGGCGAGAATCTGTTCCGTCAGCCCGCAAAGCTCGAGCCGAGAAATCCTCGTTGTCTTTTTATTTCTCTTGCCCATTTCTTTCTCCCATATTGAAAGATGTGCAATTATCTTTTCCAAGATGTGTGCCAGATTATATCTCTTTGATTTTTCATAAAATCTATTTAAATCGGGCTTCAAAAGGACTATACTTTCCTGTCCAAAGTCTAGGCCTGGAAAAGAAAAAAGCATGGCAAGAGGGAAATGGGAATCACTGGCCCAGGGAGGCCTGGGATTTTAACCCTGCCGCCTCCCTGGTTGATGGTATGCAGCCCCCGACCGAGTCCTCAATCGTGGGCTGATATTAAGGTAGTCGTTCAGCTCTCGGCAGTATTTAACCGAAAACTGGAAACCGGAAACCGGATTATTTGGCCAGTTTGAGGAATCGAGCTATGCTGCGATCATACGTCCTCTCCACTTCAGGGGGGAAATAACAGGCGGGGAGTTGCCCCATGCCGCGATGATAGTGGAGGCATTCACAGCAGATACCCTTGCGGCTGCACGGTTCATAGGTACAGTTGCATTGCTGCATATTCTTTTCTTGATTAGGGCACTCTTTCATGCTGAACTCCTTTCGGCCGCCTTCCGGGCCAGGGCCTGCCGGTAAAGGGATTCGTAGGCCTTGGCAGAGGATTCCCAGGAAAAATCCCGGTTCATGGCATTGGCCATAATTTTTTTCCAGAGAGTTTTGTTCTGATAAGCCTGGCAGGCTTCCCGGATACAGGCCAGGAAAGCCTCCGGGGAATATTCCTGGAACAGGAAGCCGGTGCCGGTTTTTTTCTTGATATCCACCGGTTCGATGGTATCCACCAGACCGCCCGTGGCCCGCACCACCGGAATGGTGCCATACTTCAGGGAATAGATCTGGTTGAGGCCGCAGGGCTCGTAATAGGAGGGCATCAGGAACATGTCGGCGCCGGCCTCGATGAGGTGGGCGATTCTATTGTCAAAGGCGATTGTAACGCCGATTTTGCCTTTATATTCTGCTGCTGCCTGACTCAGGAGCTTATGGTATTTTTCTTCCCCGGTGCCCAGGATGACCAGGGTGACGTTGTCGGCCAGCAATTCCGGCAGGATGGCCGCCAGGAGATCAAATCCCTTCTGGTCCGCCAGGCGGGAGACTATGCCCAGGAGGGGCGCCTCCTGCAAGGTGGGGTCAAGCTGGTATTCCTCCATGAGGGCTTTCTTATTGTTTGCCTTACCGGCAAGGCTGGTGGGGGTATAGGGCGCCGCAATGAGGTTATCGGTGGCAGGGTTCCAGACGGTATAGTCAACCCCGTTGACAATGCCGGTAAGGACCTCGGCCCGGGTTTGGAGCACGCCTTCCAGGCCGCAGCCGAACTCCGGGGTCTGGATTTCACGGCTGTACTGCTGGCTGACCGTGGTGACCACATCGGACCAGAGGATCCCGCCTTTGAGGAAATTTATTCTGTCGTAAAACTCCAGTCCGTCAATGCCGAAGAGGGAGATATCCAGATCCAGCAGGTGATACTTCTCTTTGGCAAAAAGTCCCTGATAGGCCAGATTGTGGATGGTAAACACCGTGGCGGCCTGGTTCACCTCTGCTTCATCCTGCCATTTTTCCCGTACGTATACCGGCACCAGGGCGGACTGCCAGTCATGGCAATGGATAATATCAGGTTTCAGCTCCAGGGCTTGACAGAGCGGCAGGAAGGACTTGGCAAAAAAGACGAACCGCTCCAGATTGTCGAAATAATCTCCCTTGGGGGTGCCGTATAATTGTCGCCGGTCAAAAAACTCATCCCGTTCCACAAAATAAAAGGTCACCCCGTCCCTAACGGCGCTATACACATCACCTTTCAGGGTAAAAAAATCGAAGGGAATCTCCAGGTCAGTAATAGCCTTTGTTAAGTCACTGCCACCTTGCCTGATCATCCCATACAGGGGCATCAGCACGCTGACGCGCAGGCCCGCTTTGCTCAAGGCCAGGGGCAAAGAACCTGCCACATCAGCCAAACCGCCCGTTTTGGCGAAGGGCACCGCTTCCGAAACAACGAACATCACATTAAGGGCGCGGTCCATGCTCTAGTTCTCCTCTTCCAAAGGATTTAAAGATAGCCTCAACCCAACAGGTTCAGGAATGGTATTGATAGATAATGGCAATATCCTGGGCCAGATAGCCTTTATCGCTTTCTGCCAGGGTGAATTCAAAAATATGGTCCCGGCTGGGAAGTTCTTCCGGATAGAGGCCCACGGGCAGATCTTTCTCCAAAAAGAAGACCGACTTGTAGGGGGAATCCTCCTGCCGGGTGTCGGTGATCCACAGTTTCCCAAAGGTGTGCATGTAACGCATGAAGCCATAAGATTTGTCATGGAGGTATTTGGTGCACACACCCCTGACCCGGCTGCCGGGTTCACCCCAGGAGGGGGTGCTCAGGGGGACCTGGACCGGCAGGAGCCCGGGGATCAGATAACCCGAGACAAAGAGATCCGCTTCCCGGCGCAGGCGGGAGGAAACATTGGCAAAGGCCACCAGTTCCACCCGGCACCCCTTGTTCTGCACCATGGTGACGACGTTGCAGAAATCACCGTCCCCGGTGAGCAATAGAACGATATCCAACCGGTCGGATTGGGAGATAATATCTAAGGCCATATCCATATCAGCATTGGCTTTGCCATAGGTGCGCCCCGATTCATCCGTGAACCAGCGGATAGGCTTTTCAATGACCTTAAAACCTAGATCCCGCAGGGTGGAAATAAAATTCAGGGTGGCGTTGTAATTCGGATCTGAGCCGGCCCGTTCCTCATCCAGGGCCACATACGCATTCAAACGAACCACCTGGCCTCCATTGCGGGTGGCAAAACGGCGCAAGCCTTCGTAGCGCATGCCGTAACCGCCGTTTCGCACAATGTTCATGGAATCTACATAAATGCCGATTCTATTCATCTCTAATTTCTTTATCTTCCCTCCAAAAATAATTTTCCTGATTTGCTATCAATGCCTTTCTAGAAAAATCGAGTAACAGAAATGGATCAAAAGATAAAAAATTCTTACACCGCAGAGTCGCAAAGGACGCAGAGATTCCAGGTAACGGAATCTCTTCTTACTTTCATTCAGTCTGTCTCAGCGTCCTCGGCGCCTCTGCGGTGAGTCTTGTAACCACCACACCTGTGGGTTTCTTCTTGTCCGTCTTGGCCAGGGTGTTTTTTAAGGGATGAGGTTATCATGGGGCTGATATCCCTGTCAAAGTATTTCCGTTGCCGTTCGGCTTCTCAGTTCGTGATCTATTTTTGATTGCATGTTCACTGCGACTGGGGTATCACTTCCCAGGATGAACCGGCGATTCCCCGAAAATCCCGGTTCCTGGAGGGCAGTTCCTCATGGGCCAGACATACACCACATCTATGGACCCCGGACCTTGAGCTTGGAACTTTGGACCTATTAGACCAGTTTTAATAAATTCAAGAAGTTGCAACCGATAATCTCGCGGCGCGGGACTTGACAAGCCCGATCCCTCGAATTAATGTACAATAAATTATGAGGAATGAAACCTTGCGAGAAAGCAACGGCGGTTTAGGGGAGCGGGAGACCCAAGTCCTCCATACCATCATCTTACACTATATCAAAACCGGGGAGCCGGTGGGTTCCCGCACGGTGTCCAGATATTCAGGACTTTCGCTCAGCCCGGCCACCATCCGCAATATTATGTATGATCTGGGGGAGCAGGGGTTATTAAGTCAACCGCACCAGTCCGCGGGGAGGATTCCTACGTCCCAGGGATTCCGGTATTATGTGGACCATATTCTCGCCAGCCGGGATTTGCAGATAAGCACCCGCATACAGATCGAAGGGGGCTTTACCCCCCCGGCGGCCGAGTTGCATGACCTGATACGTCAGGCCTCCAAAGTACTATCAAGGGTCTCCGGACACCCGGCCATCGTCCGGGCCCCCAGGCCTGCCATCGGCCACATCCGACATATTCAATTCATCAATGCCGGGGCAGACAATATTCTGACGGTGCTGGTTTCCCAGGATGGCCTGGTGCAAAACCGCTTTATTAAATGTACGGAACTATTCAGCCAGGATCAACTGGACAAGTTCAGCCGCTATCTCAATGAGCTGCTCCAGAATCTCAGCCTGGCGGAGGCCCGCCACCTCGTATTGGTCCAGTTGGAACAGGAAAGAGTCCTTTTTGACCGGATGTTGGCCCAGGCCCTGACCTTGAGTCAAAAAGCGCTTCAGGCCGAAGCGGATGAAGAACTCTACGTGGAAGGCGCCAGCCAGATTTTGGACTATCCGGAATTCGCCCATATTGATAAAATCCGCGCCCTATTTCGAGCTTTTGAAGAAAAGCAGCAGCTCATAAAATTGTTGGACCAGAGCCTGGACTCGGATGGGGTGAAGATCTTCATCAGCCCGGAAACCACCTTCCCGGAAATGGAATGGAGCCTGGTGGCCTCAAACTTTCAGCGTGATCAGGAGCCCATCGGAACCCTGGGCATTATCGGCCCCATGCGCATGAATTACGGCCGCCTCATCCCGCTGGTGCAGTTTACGGCCAAGATAATGAGCGGCATACTCAACAAGTGGCCGATTTTACCTCGCTAACCCTAAGTCTCGGGGTTCGCGACGATTGATGCAGCAAAGCAATATTTTTATAAATCAAGATTATCATAAGATAACAGCCTTGCCCAAGCTTGCGGTTCCCTCCGGGAGCTCCCTTTTTTTCAACCGAATCAACCAGGCGGAAAAAATCCTGGCCGATGGGACTGCGAGCCGGCCGCGTCGTCAAAGGAGGTCGTTTTCTATGGGTTTTTCTTCCCAAAAGCCTAACCAACAAACTGATGCTGATGTCGTGGATTCCCAAGAGATGGAGATGGCCGGGACCGTTTTGGAAGAATACGACTCCGAGGCTTTGATACGCCAGCTGGCGGAAAAAGAAAGAGAAAATCAAGAACTCCGGGAAAAAAATGATCAATTGCTGCGGCGCCTGGCGGACATGGAAAATTTTAAAAAGCGCCTGGAAAAAGAGCAGGCCGATCTGAGGGAATACGCCAATGAGTCTCTGCTGAAAGAACTGCTGCCGGTGGTGGATAACCTGGAAATGGCTCTCAGCCACGGCCGGCAACAGAAAGCCGACCCCGCTTTTCTGGAGGGAGTTGAAAATGTTTTAAAAGGTTTCCTCCATGCCCTGGAGAAATTCGGCGCCAGGCCGATCCAGGCCCTGGGGGAAAGGTTTGACCCGACCTTTCACAATGCGGTCATGCAACAGGAGGATAACTCCGTGGAAGATCAAACCATTATTCAGGAGCTCCAGAAAGGCTACCTCCTGAAAAACCGTCTGCTGCGCCCATCCATGGTGGTGGTGTCCCGCCAGAACTCGGCATCGGGATGAATCGGAGCAGATCAACCCTAAGCGATGAAATAATTAAAGACTATGTGTCAGGAGGAATATATTTATGGGAAAAGTAATCGGTATTGACCTGGGCACCACCAATTCAGTGGTTGCGGTCATGGAAGGGGGCGAGCCCAAAGTCATTGCCAATGTGGAGGGCGGCCGCACCACCCCCTCGGTGGTGGCTTTCTCAGAGAGTGGGGAGCGTTTGGTGGGACAGATTGCCAAGCGTCAGGCCGTCACCAACCCGCAAAATACCATTTTTTCGGTGAAGCGGCTCATCGGGCGCAAATTTTCCGACCCGGTGGTGCAAAAGGACCTCACCATTCTGCCCTATAAAATCGTCCAGGCCGACAATGGCGACGCCCACGTGGAGATCAGGGGACGGGTTTACAGCCCCGCGGAAATCTCCTCCATGATCCTGGTGAAAATGAAACAGACCGCGGAGGAGTATTTAGGCGAAAAAGTAACGGAAGCCGTTATCACCGTCCCGGCCTATTTTAACGACTCCCAGCGCCAGGCCACCAAGGACGCCGGCCGCATCGCCGGCCTGAACGTCCTGCGCATCATCAATGAACCCACCGCCGCGTCTTTGGCCTATGGCCTGGATAAAAAGAAGGACGAAAAAATCGCGGTCTTTGACCTGGGCGGCGGCACCTTCGACATCTCCATCCTGGAGATCGGGGACGGGGTTTTTGAGGTTAAATCCACTAACGGCGACACCCATTTAGGGGGCGACGATTTTGATCAGCGCCTCATCGACTATCTGGCCGATGAATTCAAGAAAGACCAGGGCATAGACCTGCGCAGCGACCGCATGGCCCTGCAGCGGTTAAAAGAAGCGGCGGAAAAGGCCAAGATGGAGTTGTCCTCTTCTCTGGAGACGGAAGTCAACCTGCCCTTCATCACCGCGGACGCCTCCGGTCCCAAGCACCTGCTCATCAAACTGACCCGAGCCAAACTGGAAGCCCTGGTGGAGGAACTCATTAAAAAACTGGAAGGCCCCTGCCTCACCGCCCTGAAAGACGCCAACGTTTCGGCCCGAGATATTGACGAAGTAATTTTAGTGGGCGGCATGACCCGGATGCCCAAGGTCCAGGAAAAAGTCAAACAGATATTCGCCAAGGAACCGCACAAAGGCGTTAATCCTGACGAAGTGGTGGCGGTGGGCGCGGCCATCCAGGCCGGTGTGCTCAAAGGCGACGTCAAGGACGTCCTGCTGTTGGATGTCACTCCCCTGTCCCTGGGCATTGAAACCCTGGGCGGCGTTTTCACCAAACTCATTGAGAAAAATACCACCATCCCCACCAAGCGCAGCCAGATATTTTCCACCGCGGCGGATAATCAGCCGGCGGTGAGCATTCACGTGCTCCAGGGTGAACGGGAAATGGCGGCCAACAACAAAACCCTGGGACGGTTCGAACTGGTGGGCATACCCCCGGCCCCCCGGGGCATCCCCCAGATCGAGGTTACTTTCGACATCGACGCCAACGGCATCGTCAATGTGTCCGCCAAGGACATGGGCACCGGCCGGGAGCAGTCCATTAAAATCACGGCCTCCAGCGGCCTCACGGAAGAAGAAATCAAGCAGCTCATTAAAGACGCGGAGCTGCATGTCGAAGAGGATAAAAAGAAACGCCAGCTGGCCGAAAGTCGCAATCAAGCCGATTCATTAATCTATCAGACGGAAAAAACCCTCACGGAATTGGGCGACAAGGTTGATACCGCCACCCGGGCCACTATTACCGAGCACGTGGACCGACTGAAAACGGCCATGGCCGGGGAGGACGCCGAGGCCATTAAACGGGCCAGCGACGAGCTGATGAAGGCCTCCCACAAACTGGCCGAGACCATGTACGCCCACACGGCCGGCGGCGCGGCCGGGGCAGCCGGGGCCGAAGCGCACCAGGCGCAGGAGAAGAGACCCGAGGATGACGTGGTGGAGGCGGAATACGAGGAAGTAAAGGAAGAACCGAAGAAATAACTTAGTGGTCAGTGGTCAGTGGTCAGTGGTCAGGGGTCAGTGGTCAGTGGTCAGGGGCCAGTGGTCAGGGGTCAGTGGTCAGGGGTCAGGGGTCAGGGGTCAGTGGTCAGGGGTCAGGGGCCAGTGGTCAGTGGTCAGGGGCCAGTTAAAACGGCAACCGAGGCGGGGAGGGACTTCTCCCCGCCTTTTTTATTGGGGGAGGGTATGAAATGGAGATATAAAGCACGCGTCTTTGATGCAGGTTTTTTAAAATCAACGCGAAAGAATATTATCCCCCCCACATAAAAAAGATATTGTACTTGAAATAATTATTAGAGAAGAATAAACTTGCACTATCAATTCAAGATATTTCCCACATTATACAATAGCTTTCTACGCGAAAAAAGGAGACCAAAATGGAAACGGGTGTCGGCGGACCCTTTTTACAAATGGCGGTTTTTTGCGAAAAAGTACTTCAAGAAAAAGATGGTGTTATAAGTCCAATTCGAATCGTAGACAGTTTTACATTCGAAGTTCCCTCGGATAAAGAAACCGCACAAAGAACATCTTTTAAGATGGATATATTCATTGTAGTTGCCCTAAAGTCAGGAGATTATAAGGGAAAAAAACAATTAAAAATTACCCCAGTGTCACCTTCCGGAAAAGAATTGCCAGGTTTCTCCGGGCCAATTCTATTGGAAAAAGATGGAGGGGCATGTGTTATTGTTAGATTTTTATTCGCAGCGGATGAAGAAGGAATTTATTGGTTTGAAGTTGAGATTGACGGAGAATTGCTAACGAAAATGCCTATGAATATAATATATCAAAAGACTGCAATAACATCGACCACATCTCAAATCGCGAATTAGAACCTGATTGGACAACAGGAATAAATTCATTACTAATATTATAGTTTTTAACCAAAGGCCGAAGAAGATTTTTAAGTTCATCTTCGCTTCTGAAACCATCAGAATATTCGGATAACCATAGCTCAATTTCATATACAAGATTAATCGCAGCCTGATTTTTACTCAGATTCACATTCCATGAAGCAGAAACAAACCACTCCTCGAATTCCACCAGAGAAATATCCCCAAGAAGATAATTTATTAATTGGTCACGAATTTCGTTATCGAGCGATGGAGCCATATGGGCACCCCGTTACCTAGAAAGCGGATTTCCCAAAAGGAAATGCGGGAATTGTTTAATGCACGATATTTCTTGGAGCGGGCTTGCTCGGGGGAATTATATTCCCGAGTCGAATCAGAAGGTCACCCAGCACCAGAGAGATCGGGGCAACCTTTATGTACCCGTAGCCAAATGATAGCATATTTCGATGAAAACAATCAAGAGGTGGCGAGAGTGCACCAGTATAAACGTCCTGATGGTTCAATCGGCGCATCTGGAAGACCAGATCCTAAACGGCTTCTTGTTGATGGGATTATCTACATTTTGGAATCAAAAGCCAAATAACGCTGGAATTCTTAATGAGAAACCGGCCTGATAATATCTCAAGGAATATGATAACGAAAGAAAAAGGACATTGCCATGCCCATATCCTGGAATGAGATTAAAGATCGGGCCTTGAAGTTTGCCCATGAATGGGCGGGGGAATTCTCGGAAACGGCAGAAGCGAAATCTTTTTTAGATGCCTTTTTCAATGTCTTTGGGGTGTCCCGGAGGCGGGTGGCCACCTTTGAACAGAAGGTCAAGAAGATCGGCGACCAGGACGGCTATATTGATCTGCTCTGGAAGGGAATTTTGCTGGTGGAGCAGAAATCCCGGGGCAAGGATTTAGACCGGGCCTATCAGCAGGCCAAAGAATATTTCCCCGGAATCCAAGACCGGGACCTGCCCAGATATATCCTGGTGTCGGATTTTGCCCGGTTCCGCCTCTATGACCTGGAGGAGGGGAAGCAGCAGGAATTCCCGCTAACAGAGCTGTACAAGCATGTGCAGCTTTTTGGGTTTATGGCGGGGTATCAGAGCACGGCCTACCAGGAGCAGGACCCGGTCAATATCGAGGCGGCGGAGCGCATGGGGCGGCTGCACGACAAGCTCAAGGAGGCGGGCTACGAGGGTCATGAACTGGAAGTATACCTGGTGCGGCTGCTGTTCTGTTTAT
>Ga0194113_10005262_pt1 | contig 16702 bp, 9 predicted proteins | sample TA2MahC200mmetaG_FD_146193 | JGI IMG/M metagenome (GOLD analysis project Ga0194113, IMG submission 146193) | Freshwater microbial communities from Lake Tanganyika, Tanzania - TA2015017 Mahale Deep Cast 200m | ecosystem: Environmental > Aquatic > Freshwater > Lake | place: Tanzania: Lake... | reverse complement strand
CCTTAGTAACTTGACCATATCAATCTGGGATTGACTGGTTCATGAAGTCGCCTTCAGCGCTCATTGATTGTAGTTTTCCCACATGGGTTTGTAGAAAAACTTGCTGAGAATTTTCATTCTCACGCATCCGCATATGGACTTGTCAAAGATCGCTTTGTCCGGCGACCTCGGCCGCCGGAGCCACGTATTATACGCTCGTGGTTGGGCGCTGCAATCAGGATTTTCCGATTTTCCGAAAATTTTTTCCTGCTTGCCTCGGGAGCGTCTTTCGCCGCCCCGATCCTGGCCTTCTCCACGTTCTCGGACGCAGACGCGTCCGCCAGTGGAGACGACCGGGATCGAACCGGCAACCTCCGGCTTGCAAAGCCGGCGCTCTCCCAGTTGAGCTACGTCCCCAGGCCGTCGGCATTTATGATTTATGAATTATGATTTCTGATTTTGGATGACGCCGGGCGAGAGCCCGAATCATAAATCGTAAATCGAAAATCATAAATCCGAACTGGGCCCGGGTAGATTCGGACTACCGACCTCACGCTTATCAGGCGTGCGCTCTAACCAACTGAGCTACGAGCCCTGGCAGAATCCAACCTCGGCTTCGTGCTGCAAAACCGGTCAGCCTCAATTGGTTCGAACGTCGGTTTATACCGATTCCGTTTCCAAAGAGCAACAAAAAAACCGCTGCTTTTTCCTGCCAGCGGTCCAGAAACCTTGCCTTGAGGTTTCCCCGGCAGTCAAAGCTTGAATTTCGAGGTTATCCGGACTCGTTCCAAAACTCGTTTGCCTTTCAAAGGTGAGCCTTGTCGCCCACGATGGGAGCCATTCTACCCCCCTATCGGCCTCCCGTCAAGCCCTTTTCAGTTTTTCTTCCCGGAATTGCCGTGGGTATTCTACGCCCCCTACCGCCGGAGGTTCGACCTGCCAGAGTTTGGGGTACGGTTTCCCGGCCGGGCGAAGCTCCGTCGCGGTCGAATCACGGCACGCGGACGGGCCTGCTCTGGGACGGCGTGATCGTCTGGAGGCCGATATCCTCGGAGAGGGTGAACGGTCCCTCGGGTGCGACCACGCCCGTCAGGGCAACGCCCGACACGTGCGCCTCGGCCACCCGACCGACGTGGTGCGATGTGACCGCCAAGCCTACGCGGACGGCCTCGTCCATGGCAATCTCGACCGGGCCGGACTGATTCGGGTCGCCGCTGCGGACCTCTTGCCAAGCCACACCGTCAGCGGAGTGCTCGGCCGTGAACGTCGCGCCACGACGCGTCAGCCGAACCCGGTGCGGCAGCGCCACGGGTCCCACGGCGCCGTGTCGGCTGAATCCCGCCCCGCGCGGGACCTGGCGATAATGGAAAGTCACGACCCCCGTGGGCGTGATGAAGACGGAGGCATGTTCCGAGGTGGGGTCCAACGTCCGCCGGATCATGACCCCGGTTTTCGCCCAGGAATCGGTGTTCTGGATCTGATCGACGCGCGCCGTGATCGAGCCGTCGCCGCGGAGCGTCTTGTGGGCGAAGTGGAACTCGTCGAAGACGTCGTAAATGTCCATGCCGCAGCCGCGGATCGCGTAGGCGTTCTTCTGGGCGTCGTGATGAAGACTCCCCGCCAGACTGCCGGCGTCGGCCGACTTGGCGGCGGCCAGTCGCGCCCGCCACTTCGAGGCCTCCTCAGGTCTATCCCAGGCAACGTAGAGACCGACGAGCGTTTCCACTGACAACAGGGTGTAGGGGTGAGCCGCCCCAAAGACACGGCTCTCGTGACTGACCGCCTCCGTCAGCAGTTGCTCGCTCTGGGCGAAACGGCCTTGCAACAGGTAGACCCATCCCAGGGCGTCGGTGAAGGTACCCCTCCACGAGTGGTCCTCCCCCAGCACGCGCCGGGCGGATCGCAGCGCCCCATCAATCCACCTCTCCGCCTCGGGGTAGTTCCCGCGGAGGGCATGCACAGTGCCAATCCGGTACGCCGCCAATATGGCGGCCGAGCGTTCCTCGCCCCCGGCGCGGCGGGCGGTTTCGAGCACCTCCTGGCACAACCGCAGCGCTTCGCCGTGGCGACCCAGAGCGACGCAGTTCGTAGCCAGGATCGTCTTGGCGTAGAGCGTCTTGTCATGGGCTTCGCCCAGCAGGCGCGTCCGCCGCGCGACGGCCTCCAGGAGCAGGGGCTGCCCCTCGTGGGGATGACCGCGACGGCGGTGCACGTTGCCAAGTTCGAACAGGGAATCGATCGTCGCCAGGTCGTCCTCCCCCAGGTACTGACGGCGGAGGTCCAGGGCCCGTTGCAGGTGCCGCGCCCCGACGTCATGCGCTCCCTGGCGGTAGTAGGTCATGCCGAGACGGTGGCGAATCTCGGCTTCCATGAGGGGGGCGTCCGTGAATCGGCCTTCCAGCGCATCGGACACGCCGTCGAGGACCGAGAGCACCGTGATTTCTCCCCCCTGCCGTCGCGTGGGATCAAGGGCGGCAAGCACGGTGTTGTTGAGCAGATCGCTGACGGCTTGCTGACGCTGTGCCTGGACCTGGGCCCGCACGTACATCGTCAGACTCACCACGGCCCCGGCGGCCAGCGCCAGCGCCACCACCGTGGCCGCCGCCACGAGTGTCCGATTTCGTCTCACGAACTTCCTGATCCGGTAGGACCGGCTCGGCGGGCCGGCAAGCAGCGGAGCGCCGTTCAGGTAGCTCCGAATGTCGCTGGCCAAGGCGGCGGCGGAGCGATAACGCCGCTCGCGGTCCTTGGCCATCGCCTTCAAGGGAATCCACTCCAGCTCCCGGTGCAGGCGTTTCGCCAGCGTCCGGACCTCGGTGTCACGTTGGCCGGCAATGCTCTCGCCTTGGGCCCCGAGAGCAGCCAGTCGCCGGCTGGGGGTCTTGGGGTCCTCCTCCAGGAGGACCCGGCGGACGGTGTCGGGACCGCCCTGGCGCAGGGTTTCGGGGTCGAAAGGCAGAGCGCCGGTCAGCAGGACGTAGAGCAGCACGCCCAGGGAATAGACGTCGGATCGTACGTCGATCGCCTCGCTGCCACCGCGGACCTGCTCCGGACTCATATACTCCGGCGTGCCGACGAGTTGGTTCTCCTCCGTCATCAAGGCGCCTTCGGCCAAGGGCCGGCTCAGGGCGCGAGCGACGCCGAAGTCGATAATCTTGGGGACCGCCGTGCCGCCTTGGACCACCACCAGAATGTTGGACGGCTTGAGGTCGCGATGGATCACGCCCTTCTCGTGCGCATGCTGAATGGCGTCGCACACCTGGCCAAACAATGCGAGCCGCCCCTCGATGCTCACGCGGTCCCGGTCGCAGTGTTCCGTGATCGGCAGACCCTGGACGTATTCCATGACGAAGTAGAGGCGTCCGGCCTCGGTCGTCCCGGCGTCCAGGACGTGCGCGATGTTCGGATGATCCAGCAAGGCGAGGGTCTGCCGCTCCGCCTCGAACCGGGCCACGATCCGCTGGGAGTCCATCCCGGGTTTGATGACCTTGAGGGCCACCTGCCGTTGGATGGGGTGCTCCTGCTCGGCCAGGTAGACGATCCCCATGCCGCCCTCGCCGAGGACCCGGAGCAACCGATAACGCCCGATCCGGCTGCCCGGCTGCTCCGCCGACAGGCCCCAGGAGCCGACGGCGGGGGCCGGCGCCGACTCGTCCGCGTCCTCGATCCCCAGCGCGAACAACCGACGCAGCCGCTCGGGTCTGGCCCCAAATGACGTATCTTCTTTCATGGCAACAGGATATCCCGCGTCTTTCTCGAATCCTGCGCGATCTCCGGCAGAAACCGCAGAATCTCGGACAGCTCGTCGTCCACCTGCTCGTCGGCGAGGACCGTCGTTCGGACGTGCTCGCGCAGGACCGATCGAAACCGCCTCTTCACCGTCACGATCATATTGGAGACCTGGCGCGGGTCCGCAATCCCATACCGCGCGCCCAGGTCCGCGAGCGACGGCGCGGCAACGCCGTGGAGGATGGGCCCAACCACCTTTTCCTGGAACAGATGCCAGTGAGTCTCCAGACCTTCGTCGCGGCAGCCAAGCCGCACGGTCGCCAGGACCTGATCCATCAGAGCGGACATCCAGGCATAATGGTAGCAGTCCTCCGGGCCGGCCTCCAGAACGGCCGCCGGTACCTCCGGGGGATCGAGCGGGTCCAGCGGCACGAGCTTGTCCTTCGGGATCCGTTTGCCCGCCGTCTCCTTGACGCTCTCGTTGATAACGTACTGATTCAGGGCATGTAGCAGAAACGTGCGGAAATGGCCTTTGGAGGGGTCGGCCCGCCCGACGAAGCCGCGATTCAGCACGACGGCGTGGAAGAAGCCTTGCGTCAAGTCCTTCGCCTCTTCGTTGGGGTAGCCCTTCCTCCGCAGGTAGCAGTAGACGGGTTTCCAGTACCGCTCGATCAGCACGCCGATCAGGGCCTTGTCCCTCGTGTCCGCCGCCTGGATACCACCAATCAAGGACCACTGCGTGGTCAGAAACGCCTCGCAGGCGCCGCCCATACTCGTTCGACCGCCGTCGCTCATCGCTGCCGTTTCCAGGAGTCTGGGTTTCGGGCCGGGCCACCCTCGTCTCTGGTGGCCCGTAGACGATCAGGCTGCTGCATAGACTGTAGCCAATAACTCCTTCTTTTTCAAGTACCTATGGCAACAGAGACAGGCCGAACGCAAAGCCGGCCCCCGATGTCATTGCGAGCGAAGCGAAGCAATCTACCACCCGCGGGATTGAGATTGCTTCGTCGCTGCGCTCCTCGCAATGACATCGCGGGATTTGCCGAGCGACTTTGCATTCCCCCTGGCAACGGAGGTGATGCATGAACCCACGTCGCGTGCCGCGAAAGCGTGGACTTCCCGAGTTTGTGAGGAGCGGGCGCGCAACATCGAGGATTTCTGCGGGATTACAGGGGGAGTGAATCGTTTGTGCTATATTCATAAGGTGTAGGTGCCGCAACCTATACGGCCCGCTCGTCCGAAAGGAAGGTGTCCAATGAAGCGATCCTGCAATTCCGCGATTGTCATGCTCGCCACCGCACTCGAGTTCTTGGCTGTCTGCAGAACGCCGACCGCCATAGCGGGTTTCACCTTCGGTGAGCCGACGCCCCTGAGATCCATGACCTCGGCTCTCCTCCCGAGCCCAGACGAGATCTACTGTTTCTCCTACGACGGTTTGGAGATGTACTTCGGCTCGCCCCGGCCGGGCGGGCAGGGCGACTACGACCTGTGGGTATCGAAACGTGCCTCACCGAACGAAGATTGGGGTCCCCGGCAGAATCTGGGCCCCGCCGTGAACAGTCCGCAAGGAGACTACTATGCCTCTATTTCCGCCGACGGGTTGTCGCTGTACTTCGCCTCGTCACGGGGCGGTGCTTCGGTTGATTACGACGATCTATACGTGACAACGCGGGCGACGCGGAAAGACCCCTGGGGCCCAGCAGTGAATCTCGGGCCCGTGGTGAACCGTTCGGGCATCCAGGAACGTAGTCCTTGGATCCTCCCCAATGGTCTGGAACTGTACTTCATGTCACATCGGTCCGGCGGATATGGCGGATCGGATTTCTGGGTGACAAGACGGGCGACGGCGGACGACCCCTGGGGACAGCCGGTGAATCTGGGGCTGCCCGTGAATACGGCGTACTACGAGTCCTACCTCTCTCTATCGCCAGATGGACTGCTGCTCTTGTTCAACGAGAGTTATACGGCTGGTCGGCCCCGCCGGCCCGGCGGATACGGTGAAAGCGACATGTGGATGTCCAGGCGGGCGAGCCTTTCGTCCCCCTGGCAGACGCCCGTGAACCTTGGGCCCCGGTTGAACAGTCCCGCGGGCGATTTTCTCCCCCGCATCTCGCCAGATGGTCGCACCTTGTACTTTCTGTCCGACCGGACCGGTTGGGACTGTTGGCAGGCATCCCTCGACCCGGTCCTCGACTTCAACACGGATGGCAGAGTGGATGAGAAGGACGTGCTGATCATGACGCAGCACTGGGGCGAGGACTATCCACCCTGCGATGTCGGTCCCTTTGCCTGGGGCGACGGCATCGTGGATGGGCAGGACTGGATAGTCCTCCTGGAGACCATCGAGGGCTCGGAATTCGCCCTGACTCCCAAGGTGCACGCGGCAGATGTCCCGCGCGACGTCATCCTGAGCTGGACCTTGCCGAAGTTCGCGAAGGCACAGGATGTGTACTTCGCGGTTTCCCTGGAAGATGTCCGCCGCGCCGGCCGCGCCGACCCGCGCGGCGTCCTGGTCAGCAGGGCTCAGTCCGCGACCACGTATGATCCCGAAGGGCTCCTGGAATTCAACTGCACGTACTATTGGCGGGTCGATTTCGTGGTCCCCGGTCCCACGCCCACCGTCTACCAAGGGCCGGTCCTGAACTTCAAGACCGTTGCGTATTCGTACCCCATTACGACGAGGATCACGACCACTGCGTCCGGTGCCCAACGCGGCATGGGGCCCGAGAAGACCGTGGACCGGTCGGGACTCGACAAGAGCGATGGGCATTCGACACAGCCCACGGACATGTGGTTGAGCACGAACGTGGCGCCGGCGTGGATTCTGTACGAGTTCGACCAGGTGTACACGCTGCACGAAATGTGGGTCTGGAACCACAACTGGGTGGCCGAGCCCGCGATGGGCTTCGGGTCCAGGAAGGTCGGCGTAGAACACTCGACCGACGGGACGAATTGGACCTCGCTGGCGGACACGGAGTTTGCCCGGGCGCCGGGGCAGGGCGGCTATGTGCACAACACGACCGTCAGCTTCAACGGCGTGCCGGCCAGGTACGTGCGACTGACCGCCCAGAGCAACTGGGGCGGCACGCCGGCTCCCTGTGGGTTGAGCGAGGTGCGATTCTTCTATATCCCGGACCGATCTGCGACCCATCCATAGGAACGTAGAAGTCGCGGACTTCCTGATCGGACCAGGGCTTGATCTCGATCAACTCGAAGACACGGGCGATGGACGGCGGCAGTCTGACCATTTCCTGACGCCTCTCTTCGAGGCCGACCACCCGTAGACACAGCGACAGTCCCTGCCGGCTGGTCGCGATCTCATCCACAATACTCTTGAGCCAGCTCACGAAGCTCTCGGAGGTAGCCAACCCATTGATGTCGTCCAGGATCAGGAGCAGCCCCCGCCGATCGCCCGAGAGCTTGTCCAGAAGCCGGCGCATGGAAGGAACGAAGTCATGCGCGATCATGGAAAGGTCTTGCGGGGAGACGCTCAACTCCACCGAGATACCAAAGAGACCGACGTCTCGGACGTGCGCTCCAAAGAACTCCCGTGTTTTCGAATACCAGGGCGTCTCAATGCTCTCTTTGAGCAGGCGGTCAAACGTCCTGCGGATCATCTCCGGCACATCGCGCACGCCACCCAGGAACACATGACAACCTGCCACCTCTTGTTCTCTGGCCGTGAGATGCCGCACAAAGGACACCAGGGAACTCTTCCCGATCCCTCGTTCGCCCGACACGAATCCGACCCGGAGCCGCTTTTGGAGTGACGCCTCGACCATACTCCGTAGACGCTCGATCTCCGCAATGCGTCCGACGAAGAACTCGATGGGAACTGGTTGTCCCGGGCTGAATGGACTGGACTCCGGATCCATGTCTGCCCCTCAAACATAAGCGGCCGTTCTTGACGCAGCCTCTATGCCATCTTGGGCTGAGCCTGCGCCTCCTATAGCCCCGAAGTCTGCACCTTGTCAAGATCAAAGAGGTCGGGCTGATCACCTTGAGAGCCTTAGCGTTTCTGTTGCTCCAAACCGAGATGCTCACAGGCCTGGCGGGTGATTTCGCGGCCGCGCTTGGTGCGGCGGACGAAGCCGATTTGCAGCAGGTAGGGCTCGACGACGTCCTCGAGCGTGTCGCGCTCCTCGCCCAGGGTGGCGGCGAGGGCCTCGATGCCGGCGGGGCCGCCGTTGTAGACCGTTGCCAGCGCCCGCAGGAAGGACCGGTCCAGCTCATCCAGGCCGAGTGCGTCGATCTGCTCCATTTTGAGGGCGTTGTCCACGATCTCGATGCTCAGGGTCCCGGAGCCTTTGACTTGGGCGTAGTCGCGGACCCGCTTGAGCAGGCGGTTGGCGACCCGCGGCGTGCCGCGGGACCGGGCGGCGATCCGTTCCGGGGTGCCTTCCTCGCAGACCAGTTTCAGCAACTGGGCGGAGCGGCTGAGGATTTCCGTCAGCTCGCCGGTCGTGTAGAAGTCGAGGTGATAGAGCATGCCGAACCGGCTGCGCAGGGGGGCGCTGAGCAGGCCGGCGCGGGTGGTGGCCCCGATCAGGGTGAAACGCTTGAGCGGGAAGTTGATCGTCTTGGCGTGCAGGCCGCTATCGACCGTGAAATCGACGCGGACGTCTTCCATTGCCGGGTAGATGAACTCCTCGACCGGCGTGCTGAGCCGGTGGATCTCGTCGATGAAGAGCACGTCGCCGACGTTGATGTTGGTGAGCAGGCCCATCACGTCGCCCGCCTTGACCAGGGCCGGGCCGGAGGAGGACCGGATGCGGGCCCCCCTCTCGTGGGCGACCACGTTCGTCAGGGTGGTCTTGCCGAGGCCGGGAGGGCCATAGAAGAGCATGTGTTCCAGCGGTTCCCCTCTTTTCTTCGCCGCCGCGATGGCAATGGACAGCTTCTCCCGTACGTTCTGCTGGCCGATACACTCGTCCAGGGACTTCGGACGCAACGACACGTTGAACGTCTCCTCGGCCTCGCTCAATGCTTGCGCGCTGATGACTCTACCGATTGCCATGTCGGCAGTGTATCCGTTTTGCAGGAAACTGCAACAAGGCGGTGTTCGGTAGTTGGTGGTATGTAGGATGGGCTTTGGCCCATGCGGCGCTTGCGCGACCATTTGGATCATCCGCATGGGCTGAAGCCCATCCTACACATCTACGCGTCTTCCTATTGATTTGCGAGATATCGCTCGTACTCGGCGCGGGTGTCGACAAGTTCCAACTGCTGCCCGCTCCAGGGATTCTCGCCGCTGAAGTTGGCCGTGTTGTAGGCCTTGCTGTCGATCCGCCCTTCGGGTCCTTCGAGGCCCCAGGAGTCGGTCTGGTAGACCTTGGCGCCTTCGCTCTGGGCGACCCAGGTGCCCTGGCCGAGCGTGGTCTGGCTCCACATGTGGCTGGTGTAATCACGGCTGCGCGCGCCGTCTCTGACCGTGGCCAGGTAGTCGTCGAACGCCCGGCTCGACTCGGCGATGGACTTCTGCAGGTTGCGGTTCAACTGCTGCTGCCGGAGGGCCTGGTTCTGCATCTCCTGGCCCATCCACTGCGGGTTCACCTGGACCGTCTTTTCCAGCCGCAGGAACAGCGGCAGCCACTGGTCATACTCGCTATCCGGCGCCCAACTGCCCTGGAGCGAGACCTGCCAGACCGGGCTGATGGGCTTGATCGAGCACATGACGCAGAAGAGACCCCGGCACGTCAGGCCGGTCGGGACATTGCGGAACTGAACGTGGATCAGGCGCGCATCGACCTGGAACCCCTGGGAACGCATTTGCTGGATCAGTTGGGTGCTCTCGGGCACCGCCTGCTCCACCGGGCACTCGCTGATGACCTGCACGTCCCGGGTACTCTTGCCGGATTCGAGCACGACCTTCAGCGCCTGCGGTGGAGGCTGATACGGGACGTTGATCACCCCCGGAACCGGGATGTCCGTCGGCAGGATCGTGAGCCACAGACTGCCGAGTCCGTGCGTCCGTGTCTGGGCGTTGTTGATGGCCGCGTATTGGACTCGGCCCCCTTCCAGAGCCCAGCCTTCGGGGATTTGGAGCGACAGCGATTGGTCTGTCAGGGCGGCGGGTTGCAGGGGCATCTGCTTTCCCGGTCGTTGCGAGGCCTGCTGGATCATCGCGGCCAAGGGCAGCTTCGCCTCTGGAGCAGCGGACGCCTGCTGTGCCGCCTGGCGGCCCTGCTCCTGCACGGACGCAACTCCCTGGGAAGCGTAGGCGAGATTGGCCGCGACGGTCGTCAACGTCGGGCGAAACTCGGTCCATCTCGTCGTCCTGGCCAAGAGAATGTAGACGCTGCCGGCATTGCCGGTATGGAAGAAATAGCCGTGCCCGGTGCCTTTCTCCCCTTCGGCGGTCAGCGTCAGGTCCGTGATCGTGCGGTCGCGCTGGGGTGTCGAATTGACGTTGGCCGCCTGGAGATCGGGATATTGCTGACGCAGCGCGGCGATGCACCGGGCGGCCAGCACGACGGAATCCCGGATCTCCGGACCCACCGGGAACGTGATGAACAGGACCATCGCGTTCTCCTGCGGCTCCATCACGGTCACGCCGTACGTACCCGGGCCGAACATGTCGCCTTGGGCCGCCTTCCAGTCGCGGGGCTTGTAGAGCAGGACCTTGCCATCGGGGGACTGATACTTTTCGAAAGAGGCCGGGGTGGCGCCAACCGCCGCCGGCGCGGCAGGACGCTGCGGCTCCGGCGCTGGAACGGCGACTGTCAGCTTCTGCCCGCACTCGGGGCAGAACTTCGCCTGGGCCTCGACCGGGACGCCGCACTGGGGGCAGCGGGGCTGCGCGGGAGCCTGGGCCTTCGGCTGGACCTGCGGCTCCAGGGCCGGCTTGACGTCGCTGATGGGCGGCTTGGGGGCCGGCTGACTGTCGGCCTTCGGCGGCTTCGACGCCGCCTTGGCACTTGTGGGCGGCTTCTGCCCCGGCTTGACATTGGTGGACGTGAGCGTGACCACGGTCTGCTGGCCCCCCGCCATCATCATCTGCTTTACGGGCCCGACCCCGTCGGCGTAGTAGCTCAGGGAGGCCGCCGACGGCTGGCCGGGCAGGCCGTTGACGACCGAATAGACCTTGACGGTGTCGAACGTGCCCGCCGGCGTCTGGACCCGCTCCTTGCCGATGGACTGGAACGTCGTCGTCAAGGACATGCCGGGCTGCTTGACGGTAGCGGTCCACGAATCGCCTTCCTGGTACGGCAGCTTGATCCGCATCACGGGCGGATCGTACCGGAACTCCTGCCCCTGGGCCTGCCCCATGTAGGTCTTGACCCCCTGGGCGTCCACGGCGATGTATTCCTGGCTTTTCTGCAACCCCATCGTCGTCTCGACAACCGCGCACCGCACCGTCCCGACGTCCGTAAATCCGGCGACCCGCATCGTCATCTGGGCCCCGTTGGACATCGTGAAAACCCACTGGTTTCCCTCCTGGAGCGGCAGATAGTCCGCAGCCACTTCCGTCGAAACCAGGAAGACAGTCAAAACTGCTGCGACTCTGACCGTTCGCATAGTGCTCTCCGTCATAGCAGGAAACGTCCGTCGGCCAAGCTCATTCTGCTTGGAACCGCCATCAGCATGATATGAGGGCACGGGAGCGCCAGTCAAGGTGGACGGCAGCAGCCCTTCGCCGCATACAGGCCGCGCACGAGGGCAAGCATCTTTTGGCTGACCAGAGCGTCTCCTGCGTCACGCCGAAATATGTCGCGCGGCGTGGTGTTACTCCTCCCCAACCTCCCTTTGCGGGAGCTTCGCACGCCACTTCTCAGCTTCTTCAGATTTGCCCCAGGATCCGTAGAGGGTCACAAGCTGCCTCAGCGACTTGATGGTGTGCGGGTGTTCGCGGCCGAGCTTGGCCTCGCGGCCTTCAAATGCTTCCTTCAGAAGTCGCTCCGCGTCCTCGTGGCGGGCCTGCTGGATGTACAGCACACCTAAGTCGTTTATGGATTCCAGCGTCACTGGATGGTCGTCACCGAGCGTACGGCGACCGATATCTAATGCATTCGTAAGCAGCGGCTTGGCCTCGTCGAACCGGCGTCGAGCCGTGTACAATTCTGCCAGGCCGTTCATGCAGCGTACGGTGTCCCGGTGCTCCTTGCCACGTACCTTTCGTAGCCCTTCCAGCGCCTCGGCAAGTGCCTTCTCGGCCTGTTCGTACCTGCCTTGACCAGCATACAACCGGCCGAGCCCCTCAATGGACCAGAGTGAGTACACGTGCTCCTCACCGAGCACACGGCGCTGCATCTTGAGCGTCTTGAGGTACAGTGACTCTGACTCTTCGTACCGCCCCTGCTGTCTATATACCCTAGCCAAAAAGGTCATGAATGCCAGTGTGTATGGGTTCTCGTCACCCCACACCCTGCGCTGGGTTTCCCGCGTCTTGAGGTACAGTGCCTCTGCCTCGTCGTACCGCCCCTGCTCCTCATATACCTGGCCGAGGTTGCCTAATAAACGAAAGGTCGACTCATGCTGCTCGCCCAGGACATTACGGCTGGTCTGGAATCCCTTGGAGAACAACTGCTCGGCCTCGTCATACCGACCAAGGTCCGTGTACGCGATGCCAAGGTCATTCATGGAGACCAGCGTAATCGGATGCTCGTCACCGAGTACGCGGCGGCTTATCTCAAGTTTTTTGGCCCAAAGCCGCTCTGCTTGCCCGTATCGTCCCTGATCGCAGTAAACCCAGCCAAGGCGTCCCATGGAGTTTAGTGTCTCGGGGTGCTCCTGGCCGAGTTGTTCCTGACGTATTTGCAGCGCGCGCTCAAGATGAGGCTCAGCCGCCTTGATTTCGCCAAGCATCCGGTATGTCCAGCCGAGCGTGTCACGTATAGATGACTCAACCAGGGGCTCATTTCTGAACTTGCCCTCGAGGTTTTCTGAGGCGGTGTCAAGAAAGGAGCGGACGGTCAGTTCCCGGCCTTTGGCCTTGGTCGGATCAACCGACGCCAGAAGGTCTTCACGCAGGAAGTCGCTCACAGCCTGTGAGATTTTCGCTTGTCGGTCGGCCTCAGCGCGGGCGCGGGCCTGGCCCAGGGCGAAGATCACCGAGACCATTGTCCCAATGAGACATACGGCCAGAACCGCGGCAAGGCCTCCAACAAGTGCCTTATGTCGCCGCACGGACTTCTTCAATCTATAGATCGTGCTGGGCGGTCCGGCGATCAAGGGCTTGCCCTGGAGGTAGTTCTCGATCTCGTCCGCCAGTTCCGAAGCGGAGCGATAGCGCTCGGCACGCTCTTTGCGCATCGCCTTCAGGGGAATCCATTCCAGCTCGCGGCGGAGGCACCTGGCCAAGGTGGCGACCTCGGTGCGGCGGCTCTCGGCCACTGTTTTGGCCTCTTCCCCGAGCTTGGTCAGCCGGGTGCTCGGCGTCTTGGGGTCCGTCTCACGAATGGTCTTTCGGATGTGCTCGATCCCACCCTGGCGGAACGTCTCGGAGTCATAAGGCAAGATACCGGCCAAGAGCACGTAGAGCAGAACTCCCAGCGAGTAAATATCGGAGCGAGTGTCGATGTCCTCGCTGGCCATATCCGCCTGCTCGGGACTCATATACTCCGGCGTGCCGAGAAGGTGGTTATCTTCCGTGACCAGCGTTCGCTCCGTCAACGGCTGGCTGATCGCCTTGGCCACGCCGAAGTCGATGATCTTGGGAATCGCTTCATCCCCTGCGGCGAGCACCAGAATGTTGGATGGTTTGATGTCGCGATGAATGATCCCCTTCTGGTGCGCGTGCTGCACCCCGTGGCAGACCTGCTGGAACAGGCGCAGTCGCTCGTCGATCGTGAGCTTGTGGCGGTCGCAGTAGTCGGTGATGGGCAGGCCCTTGATGTGCTCCATGACGAAGTAGGGCCGGCCGCTGTCCGTCGTGCCGGCGTCATAGACTTGCGCGATGTTCGGATGGTCCAGCAGGGCCAGGGCCTGGCGCTCGGCCTCGAAGCGGGCGATGACCCGCTTCGAGTCCATCCCTGGCTTGATCACCTTCAGGGCGACCTGCCGCCGAATGGGGCCTTCCTGCTCGGCTAAGTAGACCATCCCCATACCGCCCTCGCCCAGAATGTCGAGGAGCTTGTAGCGGCCGATCCAGGCGCCGGGACGCTCAAGGTTCGCGGGGGCGGCCACGGTGGACTGGGGCCCCGCCCCTTGTTCGTCGCCTGCCCCCTCGGTTCCCAGGGACAGCAGACGGCCCACCTGATCGCGGTCCAAGCCGTAAATTCGTGTCCTGCCCATGATTCTGCGCCCCAAGCACTTCCACACAAACCGCTGGGAGCAGAGCACCTTGCTGATACCGCACGCTGCTCCCTATTGCCCAATACAGCAGTTATCTCGCATCTTGCGCGATTTCCGGGAAAAACCGTTTCAATTCCTGCAATTCCTCCTGGGCGTCGCCGTCCGACACGACGGACTCGCGCAGGCGTCGCCGCAACGTGTCCTGAAAGCGCCGTTTGACCGTCACGATCATGTTCGAGGCCTTCCCCGCCTCGGCGATTCCATAGCGCTCGCAGAGGATCGGCAGCGGCGGCGGATCGCTCCGCTCCAGGATGGGCGCAAGCACCCGGTCGCGGAAGAGGTGCCAGTGCGCGCTCAGGCCGTCCTCGTGGCACTTCGCCTCCACCTCCGCCAGGACGCGCTCCAGCAGCGTGGAGACCCAGGCATAGTTGAAAGAGTCTTCCGGGCTGGATTCGGCCACCGGCTCGGGCAGGTCCGAGGACTCGTCGAGGTCTAACGAGACCAGTTTCTCCTTCGGAATGCGTTTGCGGGCCGTCTCGGCGTTGTGCACGTTGATCAAATAGCGGTTCAGGGCGATCAGCAGCAGCGAGCGAAACCGGCCCTTGGAGGGCTCGGCCGTCTGAAGCAAATCGTGGCCCAGAACCACCTCGTGGAAGAAGCCCTGGGTCAGGTCCTTGGCCTCTTCATTACCGTATCCCTTGCGGCGGAGGTAGCAGTAGACCGGCTTCCAGTACTGCTCCAAGAGCAGGCCGATCAAGGCATAGTCGCGGCCCTCCTCGTCCGACCCCGCCTCCTGGATGAGAGACCAGTGCGTGGTCAGAAAGGCGGCCCCCACCCCGCCCATGTCCGTGTAGTCTCTCTGTGCCATGACCCGTTCCCCTGCGGCCGGCCCGTGGAGCTTGGTGGCATCGGCATCCTGCCGATGGTACATGGGCTGGAAGGGGCCCCCCAACGCGGAATTGTGCGTTGGGGACCCCAAGCCCATGCCACGCCGCACCTGGTTCTCGTACGTGGTCTCACAAACATGCTGGTTCCAGTCTACACCATAACCGCCAACAATAGAAGACCTTTTCCAGATGATCTCAGACGTACCACATAACTTTCTACAGCAAAAGGAGTTATGCTCACACAAAGCCGCACAGACCCCGCTGCGGCTTCGCTGCGCTCCGCCGCAACCAAAACGCTCTTCAACCACGAATTGCACTAATGCCCCAGCGCGGCCTCGCTGCGCTCGGCCGCAACCAAACCTCTCTTTCCTTATTTACCACGGAGGTCGCGGAGGACCCGGCGCGGCCTTCGGCCGCAACCAAACTTCTTTCTTTATCTACCACGGAGATCACGGAGGACACGGAGAAAAGAGAGTCGCGCGGCGCCAGGGCTTTCCGTTACGGGTCGCCGTTCATCCTTCGTAGCTCAAATCGATATTCTCTTGATGCCATTCGGCACCGCCTTTCCGACCACAGAGTGCGAAAAGGACATAGGCATACCGAGCACACCGGTTCTCTTGCTCCGTGTCCTCCGTGCTCTCCGTGGTTCGGAATCGTCTTTCTACCACAAGGAACGGGACGCGGCCACCGACCCCGAGCAGAATTTGCGCGGGAGAACAAGATTGGAACAAGTAGTGGTACAAATCCGATCTCTTCATCTCCCTTTCTTTCTGCATTTTCTTGCGGCTGTCGGAAAAAATCCACATTCTGCGCAAGATCGCCAAATTTTCCTGTGTTTACCTCCAGATGACAGAACCTTTTGGAGGACAGAACCATGAAACGCCAAGGCAGTTGCAGAACGACAATGGTGTGGTCGGGAGTGGTCGTAGCCATCCTGATGGGCGGCGGGGGCGCCGCCAAGGCGGATTTCACCTTCGGCGAGCCGACGAATCTCGGCGTGCTTGTCAATAGTCCCCAGAACGACGTTGGGGGGTTCATTTCCGAAGACGGCCTGGAGCTCTACTTCAACTCGCGCAACCGGCCAGGAGGGTACGGCAATTGGGACATATGGGTAGCCAGGCGTGCTGACAAAAGAGACGAATGGGGCATTGCAGTCAACGTGGGGCCGCCGGTGAACTCATCGCAGAACGACGGCGTTGCAAGCCTCTCCGCCGACGGCCTGGAGATGTACTTGTCTTCTAACAGACCCGGCGGGCAGGGCTTGAGCGATCTGTACGTGAGCACCCGACCCTCAAAGGAGGCCCCGTGGGCCGAGCCGGTCAATCTCGGAGCCGTTCTCAACAGTTCATCCGACGATGCGTGGCCCCTCATTTCGTCGGATCGTCTTGAGCTCTTCTTTCACTCCAACAGGGCAGGCGGGCTCGGCAATCTTGACATCTATGTGACCACACGCGCGACCGCATCGGATCCGTGGGGTCCACCGACGAATCTCGGTCCAACGTTCAACAGTCCCACGCGGGATTACGGTGGCTGGCTCTCGCCCGATGGCCTGAGGTTCCTTCTGGCGTCGGACCGCCCGGGCGGATTCGGTGGCATGGATACATGGATGGCGTCACGCCCATCCAAGGATTTACCCTGGACCACGCCCGTGAACCTTGGGCAACCTCTCAACACGGCGTACGCGGACTTGGCGAACAGCGTCTCACCTGACGGACTCTTGCTTTACCTCGACGACGAGACTGCACCCCGGCCAGGCGGATTCGGCGGCAGTGACCTCTGGCAGGTACCCATCATCCCCATCGTCGATTTCAACGGCGACGGTCTCGTGGAGATCGGGGATCTGGTGATGCTGATCGAAAGCTGGGGGAAGGCCG
>Ga0194113_10005260_pt1 | contig 16704 bp, 9 predicted proteins | sample TA2MahC200mmetaG_FD_146193 | JGI IMG/M metagenome (GOLD analysis project Ga0194113, IMG submission 146193) | Freshwater microbial communities from Lake Tanganyika, Tanzania - TA2015017 Mahale Deep Cast 200m | ecosystem: Environmental > Aquatic > Freshwater > Lake | place: Tanzania: Lake... | reverse complement strand
CCGCCTGCACGGCGTGCGTGCCCGGCTGCGGCTCGAACGAGGAGGCGAAGCGCGCGAACGGCAAGGCTCCCGCGCTCCTGTGCCACGTGGGCGGCACGATGCGGCCCGTGATGGAGGAACTCGCCAAGCGCTACAAGGCCGAGACGGGCGGCGAGGTGCAGTTCAACTACGGCGACTCCGGCGCCCTGCTCACCCAGATCGAGCAGGCGAAGCGGGGCGACCTCTACGTGTGCCACGACCCCTTCGGCGGCTCCGCGCAGAAGAAGGGCCTGGCCGACAGGCTGTGGACCGTCGCCTCGCTCACGCCCACCATCGCCGTGCCCAAGGGGAACCCAAAGGGCATCCACGGCCTGCGCGACCTGGCCAAGCCGAAGCTGCGCCTCGGCCTCACCGACGAGATGTACTCCACCCTCGGCCACATCAACCCCCTGATGTTCGACAAGGCGGGCCTCCGCAAGGAGATCGAGGGGAACGTCGTCACCCGCACGCGCATGGGCGGCGAGGTGGCTAACGCCGTGGCCATAGGCAACCTGGACGCCACGATTGCCTGGAACGCGGTCATCCACCTCCGCAAGGACAAGCTCGAGGCCATCCCCATCGAGCCGGAGTATCTCCTTCAGCCGGGCGTGGATGCGATCACGACGGCGACGTTCGGCGTGATCGACATGGGGTGCATTCGCGTGACAATTTCGCGGCTGAACTGCTCGAAGCAGCCCGAGGCCGCGGCCGCCTTCGCCCAATACGCGGCGTCGGAGAAGGCCCGCGCAGTCTTCGCCGAGTTCGGCTTCTCCGCGGCGCCCGCGGGCGCGACCGAGGCGCCGCCCGAGACCGCGACCGTGCCCACGCCGGGCCGCGAGGGGCTGCACCTCTACTGCGGCGCAGGCATCCGCCCCGCCGTCGCCGAGGCCATCCAGGCCTTCGAGAAGGAGGCCAAGACCACCGTGCGGGCCGACTATGGCGGCTCCGGCACCCTCCTGTCGAACATCCGGGCCTCCAAGCGCGGCGACCTGTACATGCCCGGCGAATCGGAGTACGTGGACCGCGCTGAGAGCTTCGGCCTCATCGCCTCCCGCCGCAACGTCTGCTACTTCATCCCCGTCATCCTCGTGACCAAGGGGAACCCCAAGGGCATCAAGTCGCTCCAAGACCTCACGAAGCCGGGCCTCCGACTCGGCCTGGGCAACCCCGACGCCTGCGCCATCGGCCAGACGTGCGTCAAGCTGTTCCAGAAGAACGCCGTCCCCCTCGACGCCATCGAGAAGAACACACGGGTGAAGACCCTGACGGTGAACGAGCTGGGCGTGCAGGTGAAGATGGGCCAGATTGACGCAACGATCGTGTGGGACGCCATCGCGGCCTACTACGCCGACAGCGCGGACGCGGTGGCCATCCCGCGAGCCAAGAACATCGTCTCGCAGGTGGCCATCAGCATCCTGAACAGCGCCCGCGACCGCGAGCTGGCGATGAAGTTCGTGAGCTTCCTGGCTGGCCCGGCCGGCCAGGCCATCTTCCAGAAGCACCACTACACCACCAGCCTCCCCGCGGAGTGACCCGCACCGTGACCCGCCGCGCCCCCACGAGCGAAGCCCCACGAGGCCCCGTCGCGGGACGCCGCGTCACACTGTTCTCCATAGTGACGGTCGCCTTCCTTGCCTTGTTCCTCCTGATGGTCGTGGTGCTGCTCGCCACCGACCTGTGGTACACCGACGCCAAGTCGTTCCGCGAGGCCCTGGCCTCGCGCGAGGTGCTCCATGCCCTCTGGCTCAGCGTCTTCACCTCGCTCGTCTCCGTGGCACTCATCGTCCTCTTCGCCGTCCCAGTCGGCTACGCGCTCAGCCGCTACCGCTTCCCCGGCCACGCGCTGGTCGAGGCGCTGGTGGACCTGCCGATCGTCCTGCCACCCGTCGTCATCGGCCTCTCGCTCCTCGTCTTCTTCAGCACCGAGATCGGGCAGTGGATTCAGAGGAACTGGATCGAGTTCGTCTACTCCGTCCCTGGCATCATCCTCTGCCAGTTCCTGGTCTCCGCCTCGTTCGGCATCCGGGCGGCGGCAGCGGCGTTCGACAGCGTGGACCGGCGGCTCGAGGACCTGGCCCTCACGCTCGGCTGCACGCGGGGCCAGGCCTTCTGGCGCGTGACGCTGCCGATGGCCCGCAACGGCATCGTGGCCGGCGCCATCGTGGCCTGGGCGCACGCCGTGGGCCTCTTCGGCCCCCTGATGATCTTCGCCGGCACCACGCGGATGCACACCGAGGTACTGGCGACGACGGTTCAGCTCGAACTCTCCATCGGGCGCATCGAGGTCGCGCTCGCCGTGGCGATGATCATGCTGGCGGCGGCCTCCGTGGCTCTCGTCCTCGTCCACGCGCTCACCCGCTCGCGGAGGGGGTGGACGACGTGATCCGCGTGCGCGGCCTCCACCTCCGCATCGGCGCCTTCGCCCTCCGCGACCTGTCCCTCGACGTCGCCCAGGGCGACTACTTCGTCCTCCTCGGCCCCACGGGCTCGGGCAAGACGCTCTTCATCGAGTGCCTCTGCGGCCTGCTGCGCCCCGACGCCGGCTCCGTCGAGATCGGCGGGCGCGACGTGACGGCTCTCGCGCCCCGCCTGCGCGGCGTCGGCTACGTGCCCCAACACCAGGGCCTCTTCCCCCACCTGACCGTGGAAGACAACATCGCCTTCCCCCTGCGCTCTCGGCGCCTGCCCCGAGCCGTGATCGGGGAGCGACTGGCCCCGCTCGTAGACCTGTTGGGCATCGGCCACCTGCTCGGGCGCTGGCCGGCCCACCTGAGCGGCGGCGAGCGCCAGAAGGTGGCCCTCGCCCGCGCACTGGCCCCGCGCCCGGACGTGTTGCTCCTCGACGAGCCGGTGAGCGCCCTGGACGAATCGAGCCGCGAACGCCTCTGCCGCGAACTCCGCCGCATCCACGAGGAACTCCACGTCACCACACTCCACGTCAGCCACAGCGTCGAGGAGGCCCTCAGCACCGGCAACCGCGCCGGCGTGATGAACGACGGCCAGGTGGTGCAGGCGGGCGCCCTCACCGACCTCCTCCGCCGCCCGGCCAGCGAATTCGTCGCCCGCTTCTTCCGCACCGAGAACATCATCCCCGCCGAGGCCACTCCCCTCCCCGACGGCGGCTCCGAGCTCGCCTTCGCCGGCCACCGCCTCACAATCCAGGGGAAGCACGAGGGGCCTGTGACCTTCGTCATTCGCCCGGAGAGCCTCCAGGTCCTGCCCACCACTGCTGATTCCGAAGTCACGCGTCACGCGTCACGCGTCACGAATTCTGTCCCCGCCCTCCTCAACCACGTGAGCGACCGCGGCCTCTACCGCCGCCTGGAGTTCGACGCCGGCCTCCCCCTCATCGCCTTCAGCACCCTGCCCGCCGAGGCATTCCAGGCCGGCCAGAGCTACCTCGTCGCCCTGCCCGCCGAGGCAATCCACGTGCTGCCTTGACAGCCCCCCGGCGGCGGGCTACACTGCGGGCGAAGCGCTGTTCGCACTCAGCGGGCGTTCGTAGTGCGGCCTTCAGGCCGTATCTCGCGGCGGCAGTTCGTAGTGCGGCCTTCAGGCCGTATCTCGCGGCCCGGGTACGGGCTGAAGCCCGCACTACGAACCGGCCGCGCTACCCGGCCCGGAGAGGTGGTCATGCGCGTCGTCTACTCCATCGGCTCGCGGCTGGCGGGCGGCGGGATCGGGAACACGGCCTACCACGCCGCGCGCGGCATCTGGCAGGCCGGCCACCTGGCGCGGCTCCTGTGCCTCGGCTACGCGCCGAGCGACATTCCTCCCGACCTGCTTCGCTCCGTGTGGTTCCCCTCCCGCCGCTTCCTGCGCCTGCCCGTCCACACCTACTGGCGGCTGAAGGACTGGGCGTTCGACTGCCGGGCCGCGGGGCTGCTGCCCGACTCATTCGATGTGTTCCACGGCTGGAACTCCCATTGCCTCCACACGCTCGGCCAGGCCCGCGCTCGCGGGGCCGTGACCTATGTCGAGCGCGGCTCCGCCCACGCCGCCGTCCAGGCCCGCCTGCTCGAAGAGGAGCACGAGCGCCTCGGCCTTCCCAAGCCGCGGGGCATGCGCCGCCTCGTCGAGCGCTGCCTCGCCGAATACGAGATCACCGACTTCGTGCACGTCCCCTCCGCCTTCTGCCGCCAGAGCTTTCTCGACGCCGGCTACCCCGCGGGCAAAGTGGTCCAAAGCCCCTATGGCGTTGACCTGGCCCGCTTCGTTCCCCGGCCCGAGCCAAGCCAGTTCACCGTCCTCTTCGTCGGCGAGATAGGCGTCCGTAAGGGGGCGCTCGACCTGTTGGAGGCCTGGGCGAGGCTCGGGCTGAGCGACAGCCGCCTCGTCCTCCTCGGCGGCATCGAGCCCGCCATCGCCGCGCGAGTGGACGAATATCGCCGCCGCTGCGCCTTCGAGACGCCTGGCTTCAGCACCGACATGCCGGCCGCCTACGCTAACGCCTCGGTCCTGGCCCTGCCCGCCATTGAGGACGGCTTTCCCCTCGTCGTGCTCGAAGCCATGGCCAGCGGGCGCCCTGTCATCGTGTCCGAGAACACCGGCTCGAAGGACGCCATCGAGCCGGGCGTGAGTGGCTTCGTCGTGCCCATCTGGTCGCCTGACTCCATTGCAGAACGGCTCCAGTGGCTCCACGACCGCCCAGCCGAGCGCGCGGCGATGGGCGCCGCCGCTCGTCGCCAGGCCGAGGACTATCCTTGGGAGCGCCACGGGGCCGACCTCGTGGCCTTCTACGAGAAGGCGCTCCAATGAGCGGCCTTGCTCAACAAGCCGTCCGCGGCACGATGGCGGTCTTCGTCTCCAACACCGTCTCGCGCCTCGTGAGCTTCGCCGGCGGCCTCTATCTGATGGATAGGGTCGGAGTCCCCGACTTCGGCGCCGTGGCCTACGCGGCCTCGCTCCTGGCCATCGCCGATGCCTTCAGCAACTGGGGCTTCGCCCAGGCCGCCACCCACCGGCAGGAGCGGGTGGACGAGACGTTCGCCACATTCCTCTTCCTGCGCGTGATCTTCCTCTTGGCCGTGCTGTCGGTGGTCCTGGGAGCCGCATCGTTCGGGAGCGTGCTGCTCCGCGGCACGCCGCTCGACGTGATGATTGGCCTGGCCATCGCGCTGGTGTGGGACGCCGTGAGCGACGTGCAGGCGACTCGTCTGGCCCGGTCGCTCCGCTTCGGGCGGCTGGCGGCGGCTGACGTGGCCGGCGTGGCCGCGGGCATGGGGGCCGCCGTTGCCCTGGCCGCAGCCGGAGCAGGGCTCTGGGCGCTGGTGGCCAACCGCCTCGTCGCCTCCACCGTGCGCCTCACGTGCCTGGGCGCGCTGAGCATCGGGCGGCCGCGGTTCGAGTTCGACCTCGACGACGCGCGATGGCTCCTCCGCTTTGGCCTCCCGCTCTGGCTGGGGAGCATGGCGACAACCTGGGTGCTCAACTACGACGACCTCATCGTGGGGCGCCTCTGTGGCAAGGAGACCCTTGGGCATTACGACCGCGCCTACTCGCTTGGCCTCCTGCCGCTCGCCTTCATCACGGGGGTGTTGACGCGGGTGTCCTTCCCGCTGTATGCTCGGCTCCAGGGCGACAGGGCGCGGCTGTCCGAGGCATTTCGCATCGTCTCGGGCACCACGCTCCGCCTCGCCGGGCCGATGGCCGTGGGCCTCGCGCTCGCGATCCCCGACTTCCTGGCGGTGATGCGCTGGGAGCAGTGGCGGCCAATGACCCCGATCTTCCGCTGGCTCCTGGTCTACGCGATGCTGCGGCCGCTGATGGACGACGCGGGCGGCTTGCTCACGGCCGTCGGCCGCCCGAAGGTGACGGGCCACACCCTCGTCGCCGAGGCCCTCGCCTTGCTCGTCCTCTGCCCCCTTTTCACACGCCTGTGGGGCGCCGAGGGCGCGGCGGCGAGCGTGGGACTCGTCGTCCTCGGCGGACTCGTCACGTGGTACGTCGCCTTCCTGCCCCGCGTGCTCGACGTTTCCTACGTTCGCCTGCTTGCCCCGCCTCTGGTGAGCCTGGCGGCAGCGGCAGCGGCAGGCATCGCTTTACAGACCTGCTGCGGCTTGGCCGTGGGGCTGACCCGCGGGGCAGTGACCCTCGCCGCTGTCGCGGCTGTCTACCTAGCGGGGCTACTCCTCACCGATGGCCGGCAGGCGCTCGCCGACCTGAGGACCCTTCGCCGCCACGCCTTTGGCAGCAATGCAAATGCGCATCCTGATCGTGATTGACAACTTCCACCCACTGATCGGCGGAGCCGAGCAGGCCGCCCTTGAATCGGGCGCCGCCCTTGTCCGCCGAGGGCATCGGGTGGACGTGTTGACGATGCGCAAGCGCCCCGAGTGGTCCGCCGAGGAGGAGTTCCGCGGCCTGCGCATCGTCCGCTTCGACGAGCGCATCCCCCCCAAGCCCTTCGGCCGCCTGCTCTACGAGCGGGCCAACGCCGCCGCCGCCCGCCGCACGCTCGACCGGCAACTGTGGGCGGGGCCTCCGCGCCCCGCGCCGCCGGGGGCGTCCCCAAACCACGCGGGGCAGGGACGCCTCGCCCGCCCGGCCTACGACCTGATTCTTCTCCACCCCATCGCCGCCGCGGCGGGCGCCCTCCAATCGCGGGCCGCCGCGCGCGCCGTGGTCGTCTACTGCTTCCACGCCCCCCTCGGCCAGGAGCACCTGCTCTCGGCCCAGGCGGCGCTCGCCGACGACGCGCCCGCCCGCCCGCCGTCGCTCTGGGTCAGGTTCGCCGCCTGGCGCCGCGCCGCCCGCCAGCGGGCCGCAGTCGAGCGGGCCGACGTCGTGACCTGCCCCAGCCAGTACTCGCGCGACCTCCTGGCCGAAACCGTGCCACGCCTCGGCGGCAAGCCCGTCGCGGTCATCCCCTGGGGCGTGGATGCCGACCGCTTCTGCCCTGCCGCCGACCGTGCAGTGGTTCGCGCTTCCCTCGGCTGGGCGCCCGACGAGGTGATCCTCCTCACCGTCCGCCGCCTCGTGCCACGCATGGGCCTCGGACAGCTCATCCGCGCTTTCGGCCTCGCATCGGCCAGGGAGCCGCGCCTCCGCCTCGTCGTCGGCGGCGAAGGCCTGCTCCGCGCCCACCTCGAGGAGCTGGCCCGCACAGCCGGGGGCCGCGTGGACTTCGCCGGCCTGGTGCCACCCGCCGACCTGCCGAGGCACTTGCAGGCCGCGGACCTCTTCCTTCTCCCGTCGCTGTCCCTTGAGGCATTTGGCCTTGTGACCCTTGAGGCCCTCGCCTGCGGCACCCCCGTGCTCGCCACACGACGCTGCGCCTCGCCTGAAATCCTCGGCCCGCTCGACGAGCGGCTCCTCATCGCAAGCACCGACGCGCCGGCCATCGCCGAGGCCATCCTCGGCCCCGGCCTCCTGGTCGCCGCGGAGCCAGGCTTCCGCGACCGCTGCCGCGCCTACGCCGTCGAGAACTACTCCTGGGACCGCACAGCCGCCGCCTTCGAGGGCCTCGCCGCAAGGGGCCCCGCGAGTTGACCATGCACAATTCACCCGAACACCGAACACCGAACACCGAACACCGCCTCCGCGTCCTCTACGTCTCCGACACCGGGGGCCAGCTCGGCGGGGCGGAGCGGAGCCTGCTCTCGCTCGTCGAGCACCTCGACCTCAACCGTTACGAACTCCACGCCGCCCTCGCCGAGGACGGCCGCTTCGCCTCGCTCGTGCGCGGGGCACACGTCCAGGTTATTCGCCTCCGCCTCGGCACCATCGCGCGCACGAGGAACCCCCTCAAGCTCCTCCTCTACGGCCTCTACTTCCTCCACGGCGTCGTGCGCCTGGCCTGGCTCATGCGCCGCCTCCGCATCCGGATCGTCCACATCAACAAGAATCCCCTCGCGATCCACGCCATCCCCGCCGCGTGGCTCGCCGGCGTCCCTGCCGTCTGGCACGTCCGCAACCCCGTCCGCAACTTCGGCCGCATCGGCGCCTGGCTCGTGCGACACTGTGGCCACATCGTCTGCGTCTCCGAGAGCATCGCCGCGCCCTTCCGCCAGGCATTTCCCGACGCCGCGGTCAAGCTCACCATCGTCCCCGAGGGCATTGACCCCGCCCCCTACGCCAACAGGGATTCGGGCACTGCTCTCCGCCGCGAGCTCGGCATCTCGACCGAGGAATGCCTTATCGGCACCGTCGGCCGCATCACGCCGTGGAAGGGCCAGGACGACTTCCTCCGCGCCGCCGCCCTCCTGGCTCCCAAGCACCCCGATGCCCGGTTCCTCCTCGTCGGCGACTGCGTTTCCAGCCCGGCTGAGGCCGCGGCCGACCAGGCGTTCCGCCAGCGCCTCCACGCCCTCGCCTCCGAGCTTGGCATCGCCGACCGCGTCATCTTCACCGGCTTCCGCGAGGACGTGGCCGCAGTGATGAACGGCCTCGACCTCTTCGTCCTCCCCTCCCACGAGGAGCCCTTCGGCATCGTGCTCCTTGAGGCGATGGCGGCCGCGAGGCCCATCGTCGCCACTGCCGCGGGAGGCGTCCCCGACATCGTCCGCGACAGCCAGGAGGCCCTCCTCATCCCGCCCCGCGACCCCGCGGCCCTCGCCGCCGCCGTCGAGCGCCTCCTGAGCGACAAGGCCCTCGCCACCTTCCTCGCCCACGCCGCCCAGAGTCGCGTCAACGCCGACTTCCCCCTCTGGCGTCCCGCCGCCATCGTCCGAGAGGTTTACCACACGATTGGGACTCCGAAGGGCAGCCCACCCGCCTCCCCTGATGCCTCCGCTTCCTCCCGGTGACGAGCTACGGGTTCGCGAACCGCGTGGGGAACGTGGGGTACCCCGCGAGGTCGAAGACGCCTGTCCCACCCGCCCAGCCGGGAGCCTGGGCGAGGTCGCTGAACAGGCACTTGGCCTGCGCGGCCTGGGCGAGCAGGGTGTCGAGGCCCACGACCACTGTGCGGGCGTCGCCCCCCTCCCCGACCTGCCGCGTGTGCTCCGGGGCAATGCGGTGGATGCAACCGCTGCTCTCGTGCGCGCCATCCAGGGCTAGGACGAACTTGCGGGTCTCCACCAGCGGGCACCTGAGGAGCGCCGGGTCGTTGGCGCGCACGGCCTCGACAAGGTTGCCCACCATCTCGGGCCGGCCATCCGAAGTGGGGCAGGCATCCTGCCTGCCATCAGCGTACCCAATCCTCGCCCCATCGCGCATGGTCCAGTGGACGTGGCCGTTCTCGGCCTCGAGCTCGATGGCTGGGCCGAAGTTGGCCTCGGTGCAGTGGCTGGCGAGGAAGAGGCAGGTGGGGCCTTCGGCGGTCTGAATCTCGATGGCGCAAGTGTCGTGGGACTCCACTTCGCCTGCGGCGTACAGCTCGGCCCGAACGGCTGTCGGCGTGGCCAGGCGGCCCGGCTCTGGAGAGGCCAGGAAGAGCATGTTCGTAATCTGGTGGGCAAGGGCGTTCGTCGCCGGTCCATCCAGCACCCAAGCACCGTGGGCGGGGCCTCCGCGCCCCGCGCTGTCCCTGTGGGCGGGGCCTCCGCGCCCCGCGCTGTCCCTGTGGGCAGGGCCTCCGCGCCCCGCGCTGTCCCTGTAGGCGGGGCGTCCCTGCCCCGCGCTGTCCCTGTGGGCGGGGCCTCCGCGCCCCGCGCTGTCCCTGTGGGCGGGGCGTCCCTGCCCCGCGTCCTCCACCCTCAGCTTCCCCGCCCAGTCGTTCCGCATGTAGTAGGAGCGGCTTCGCGGCCAGCCGGCGTGGCAGACGAGCGACTTCACGCGGCCCAGCCGGCCCGATACCACGCGGTCCTTGACGAAGCAGATGTCGGCCCCGTGGAGCGCTTGGAAGCCCACGAGGCAGAAGCGGCCCGCGGCGTCGAGCGCCGCGAGCATCGCGTCCACCTCCTGCACCGTCGCCGCGGGGGGCTTCTCCAGGTGGACGTGGTAGCCTGCCTGCGCTGCGGCGATGGTGAGGGGAGTGTGGGACGGGATGCCCGTGGCGACGTAGACCGCCTCGCAGCGCCCGCGCAGGGCGTCGAGCATTGCGAGTGGGTCGTCGAAGAGCTCGACGCCTGCCTTCGCCAGCTCTTGGGCCTTTTCGGGCAGGGCCGCCAGCCGCGTGTCGGCTGCGGCGACCAGGCGGCAGCCGGCCCGCTCCGCCACCTGGGGGATGAGTTGTGCGAAGCTCCAGCCGTAGCCTCCGAAGCCGATGAGGGCAAGGCGGATCATGTAGGGTGGCTCCTCATTCGATTACCCTCCCGAAGGTACTGGAACCTTCGGGAGGGGGTTCACGACTAACCTGGTAGAGGATTATGCGCACGGGGAATGCGCCGTCAAGTCGGGAAGCCACTTGACCTCCCGCGCGCATAACCTTATAGTGTACGTGGGAGAAGGACTGCCCAGGCCCGGGGTGAGCCGCAGTGTGGCGTTCGGCGCTCAGTTGGCTGTTGGGGATAGACCGCGGCGAGATCGCGGATGGGACGGGGGTGCGCCTGAAGTTCGCGGCGCTGTGGCCCACGTGGGTGATTCTGCTCTTCGCCGCGGCTGCCATCTGGCTCGTCGCGTGGCTCTACAGCCGCGAGAAGGGGACGGCCTCGCGGCGGCGAAAGGTGGCGCTCGCCGTGCTGCGGTGCCTGCTCGTCGGCCTGGTGCTCCTGGTGCTGTTCAAGCCCATCCTGTCGGTCGAGAAGAGCGAGTTCAAGGAGGCATATGTGGTGGCGCTCCTGGACGACTCGCTTTCGATGCGGCTGCGGGACCGGTATGGGGAGCCGAAGCTGCGGGCCGCCCTCGCCCGCTTGGCGGGCCTCGATGAGGCGAAGCTGGATGAGGCGAGCCGCGCCGACCTTGTGAACGGCGTGCTGGCCAACCCGTCGCTCGACCTCTTGGGCCGCATTGGCAAGGAGTGCAAGCTGCGGGTCGCCACGTTTGCCGGCGACGTGCGGGGGGTGGACCCCAGGTTCGTAGTGCGGCCTTCAGGCCGTATCCGACAAGAGCCGCCTAAAGGCCGAACTACAAACAGAGAGGAGCCGCCTAAAGGCCGAACTACAAACAGAGAGGAACCGCCTAAAGGCGGAACTACAAACGCGCTGGTGACGCCGCAGGGGGACAGGACGCTGCTGGGCGCGGCGCTGCGGGAGCTTGCCGACGGGCTGCGGGGCCACCGCATCGCCGCCGCCATCGTGCTGACCGACGGGCGGACGCAGGACGTCGAGCCAACGGCGGTGGAGGTGGCGAAGCGTCTCGCCGCCATCCACGGCGAGTCCTTCCCCGTCTTCACCGTCGGCGTGGGCGCCGTCGAGGAGGCAAAGGACATCGAGGTCGTGAAAATCCTCGCGCCCACGGCGGTGAAGAAGGACGACCAGGTGACGTTCAACGCCGTCATCGCGGCCAAGGGCTTCGAGGGGGAGGTGGACGTGCTTCTGAAGGCCGACGGCAAGCTGGTGCGGACGGTCCGCACGCGGCTGGAAGGGGGCGAGCCGCAGACGGTCGCGCTCCGCTACACGCCGGAGGCCGCTGGGACCTTTCGCTTCAGCGTCGAGGTGCCGCCCGAGCAGGGCGAGCTGAGCACGGAGAACAACGCTGCCCGCCACATCCTCACGGTGAAGGACGCGCGGACAAAGGTCCTCTTCGTGGCGGGCCAGCCGAGCTACTTCTACCGCTTCCTGAAGAACGCGCTTGTGGTGGACAAGAGCATTCTGCTGAGCTGCTGGCTCCAGACGGCGGACAGCGATTTCATCCAGGAGGGCAGCCGCCGCATCACCCACTACCCCGAGACGCGGCAGGAGCTGTTCGAGTTCGACGTGGTGGTCTTCAGCGACGTGGACCCGGCGGCGTTCCGCCCGGAGCAGTTGGCGGACCTGCGGGCGTTCGTCGGCCAGTTCGGCGGCGGCTTCATCTTCGTCGCCGGCCAGTTCCACCCGCCCGAGGCCTGGAAGGGCACGCCGGTCGAGGAACTGCTGCCCGTCGCCACGGGCGGCGTGACGGCCACGGGCGACCTGTTGGCGAGCCGCACGCTGAAGGAGGCATTCCGCGCCCGCCTGACCGAGCAGGGCCGCGCCCACGGCATCGCCCAACTGGCCGACACGCCGGAGGAGAGCCAGAAGGTGTGGGAGGGCTTCCCTGGCACCTACTGGTATCACCCCGTCGCGCGGGCCAAGCCGGGCGGGGTGGTCCTGGCCGAGCATCCGTACGACCGCGACGAGCGGGGGCCTATGCCGCTCATCGTCGTCGGGCGCTACGACCCCGGCCGCACCCTCTACTGCGGGCTCGACGGCACGTGGCGCTGGCGGTTCTGGGTGGGGGACGTGCACTTCGGGCGCTTCTGGGTGCAGGCGATCAACTACGTGGGCACCTACCGCATCCTGGGCGGCAGCCGCCGCATCCAGCTCGCCACGGACAAGCGTTCCTACGCCCTCGGCGAGCGCGTGGTCGTGCAGGCCCAGTGCCTCGACGATGCCTTCCGCCCGCTCCAGGCCGAGAGCGTGGAGGCGAAGCTCGAGCCGGCCGGTGCGCCCGCCCAGACCGTGCGATTGCTCCCCAGCCGCCAGGGGCCGGGCATCTTCGAGGGCTCCTTCGTCGCAGCAAGGCCAGGCAGCACCGTCCTCTCCGTCGCACTCGGCACGGAGCAGGAATCCCAGAGCTTCGACGTGCACCTGCCCGACACGGAGTTCCAGCACCCGACGATGGATGCCCGGACGCTGAGGGAGATCGCCGAGGCGACGCGTGGCGCCTTCCTGCGCCTCGACGAGGCGGAGCGGTTGCCCGGCCTCATCCAGTCGGCGGGGCAGGAGATCACGACGGAGATTCAGGACCCCGTCTTCGACGCGCCGCTCGTGATCATCCTTTTCCTTGGCCTTGTGTGCAGCGAATGGTGGTTCAGGAAGAGGGGGATGCTCGCGTGAAGCACGCGATTGCCGATTGCCGATTGCCGATTGCCGATTTCAGATGGGCCATTGCAGCCTGCGTGGCTGTGGCCGTTGCCAGCATGGGCATGGCCGGGACCAGTGCCCTGCCGAAGATGGAGTTGAGCGAGAAGACGAAGGGGGTGGTGCTGAGCGGGCTGCGGTATCTGGCGCGGACGCAGAACCGCGACGGCTCGTGGTCGGGCCGCGGGGGCTACAGCCGCAACGTGGGGGTGAGCGGGCTGGCGTGCATGGCGTTCATGGCCAATGGGAGCCAGCCGGGCCAAGGGGAGTTCGGGGAGCAGATTGACCGCGGCCTCGACTTCGTGCTGACGAACGTGCGGCGCGACGGCTTCATCACGGTGCCCGGCGGGGACACGCGGACGGGGATGTACGAGCACGGCTTCGCCACGCTGTTCCTGGGCGAGGCATATGGCATGACGCAGCGGCAGGACATCGGGGAGAAGCTGCGGCTGGCCGTCGCCCTCATCCAGCGGTCGCAGAAGGCGGTGGACGGCGGCTGGCGCTACGAGCCGAGCCCGACCGCGGAGTCCGACATCTCGGTCACGGTCTGCCAGGTCATGGCCCTCCGTTCGGCCCGCAACGCGGGGATCAAGGTGCCGAAGGAGTGCATAGACCGCGCGATCGCCTACGTGAAGCAGAGCTGTCTGGCCGACGGCTCGTTCTGCTACATGGTCCGCAGCCGCACGCGCGGCTCCTACGCGCTGCTGTCGGCGGGCGTGAGCGCCCTGTATGGCGCGGGCGAGTACGATTGCCCCGAGCTGAAGCGCTCCCTGCGCCTGTTCGAGCAGGACACGCCGCGAAACGTCTCGCGGCACGGGGCGATCAGCCACTACTACGCCTACGCCCACTACTATGCGTCCCAAGCCGCCTACCACGCCGGCGGCCACTACTGGAGCGGCTACTACCCCGCGGTGTGCAAAGAGCTGGCCGACAGCCAGGAGTCCAACGGCAGTTGGCAGGACACGTTTGGCGAGGCCTACGGCACGGCGATGGCCTGCCTTGTGCTTCAACTGCCCTACCAGTATCTGCCCATCTTCCAGCGTCTTGGCGCCGACGACGCGGCGCTGAAGCGGGCCGCGGAACCGCCGGCCCCGAAGGGAGAAGAACCCGTTGACCCCCAATGAGCTGCAACGCAGGCTTCGCGCGCTCCGTGGCCGGCTCCGCAGGCTCATCGTCCTGGCCGGCGCGAGCAGGTTGCTCCTGGCAGTCGTGGCCGCGCTCGCGGCGGCGCTGGCCCTCGACTGGACGGCGCGGCTGGAGTCGCCGGGCCGCGTCGTGCTCCTGTGCGCGGCGCTCGCCGCCTGGGGCTACGCGCTGCTCCGCTTCCTCGTCGGCCCGCTCCGCGTGAGGATGGGCGACGACGAGCTGGCGCTCCTGGTCGAGCGGCGATTCCCCGGCCTTCGGGACCGCCTGATCTCAACCGTCCAGTTCGCCCGCCAGCGCGACGTGACGCCGCTCTCCCAGGACATGGTGGAGCAGCTCGCCCGCGACGCGCGGGCGCAGGCGGCGGCGCTGGACTTCCAGGACGTGGCGTCAGGCCGCCAGGCTGCGGCCTGGGCGCTCGCCGCGTTCTTCGCGGTCGCCATCGCCTGCACGTACACCCTCCTGTTCCCCAAGAACGCGGCGATCTTCGCCTCCCGCTTCTTCGCGCCCCTCAGCTCGGTCGAATGGCCGCGGCGCACTGAGCTCACGCTCGAGGCCTTCGACAAGGACGGCCACGCCCTCCCCTTCGAGGGCGACCTGGTTTACGTGCCGAAGGGGGAGGACCTGAACCTGCTGGTGCGCGCCGCCCCGTCCGCCGCTGCCACGCTCTGGAGCCCCCCGCGGCGCGTCAGCGTCAGCTACCGCTACGCCTCCGGCAGCGGAAGCTCCCGCAGTGTGCTGATGACCGAGGAGGCCGCCTACCGCACCTGCTTTGCCACAGTCACCGAGCCCTTCAGCTTCCACGTGACGGGCGACGACGCGGCGACGCCGACCCTGCGCGTGGACGTTCGGAACCGCCCGCGCATCGAAGACCTGCGGCTCACCATCACCGCCCCCAAGTACACGGGCGAGCCAGAGCGGGTGCAGGCCGACGGACGGGGGGCGATCACCGCGCTGGCAGGCTCCGTCGTCAAGATCGAAGTCACCTCGAGCAAGCCCATCGCCGACCCGCCCGGCGGCGCGGCCATCGTCATCGAGGGCCAGCCGCCTGTCCCATTGGCCTTTGCTGCGGGGAAGCAAGACACGGCTGGGCAAGCCAGCCGTGCCACGCCGGACCGGACACGGCTCGAGGGCACGTTCACGCTGCGAGCGCCCTACAAGGAATACGCGGTCGCGCTGGTGGACACCGATGGGCTGAACAACTCGCCGCCGGCGACGTATCGGCTCGACGTGCGGCCCGACCGCGAGCCTGCGGTCAAGCTGCCGCAGCCAGGCGCCAGCAAGAAGGTCACGCCGCGGGCCGTCGTGCCCGTCCGCCTGGAAGCCGAGGACGACTATGCGGTCACGCGCGCCCGCTTCGCCTTCCAGCGCGGCGAAAAGGCCAAGCCAGTGCTTCACGCCTTCCCCGACGAGAAGCCGCCCGCCAAGAAGGCCAGCCACGGTCACCAGTGGGACCTCACGGCCCTCGCCCTCAAGGAGCACGAACTGCTCCGCGTGTGGGGCGAGGCCGAGGATGCCTATGCCGAGGTGCTGGACGGCAAGACCCTGGGGCCGAACGTCGGCAAGTCGCCCGTCTACATCCTCACGGTCGTGAGCGAGGCCGAGATGGCCTCGATCCTCCAGCGCACCCAGCAGGAGGTCAAGGAGCGCATCAGGAAGCTCATTGCGCGCCAGGACGCCGAGAGGGCCACGGTGGAGCAACTCCGCTCCGCCGAGAAGCTGGACCGCCGCGCCGCCACCGTGGCCGAGCGGGAGCAGATGAAGATCGCCGCCGCCGCCGAGGCCATCGCCTCGGAGCTGGAGAACGTGGCCGGCGACATGAAGAACAACAAGGTCGGCACCCCCGTTGACCACCGCCGCGTCCAGGAGCTCCAGGAGGCGGTCCGCCAGGCGGCCAAGGCCGACATGCCCGAGGCCGCGAAACAGGTCGGGCGCGCCGCCCAGGCCGACGAGCGGCCACAGCAGCTCCAGCACCTCTCCGCCGCCGTCACGAAGCAGCAGCAGGTCGCCGACGACCTCCGCGCCGCTCTCGCCAAGTTCGACCAGTGGAGCGACGTGGACGAGCTTGTCCGCGACGCCAACGAGCTGCTCCTCCAGCAGAAGAAGCTGGCCGAGAGCACCGCCGACATGGCCCGCAAGCTCCTCGGCAAGCCCGAGGACCAGCTCACCCCCGCTGAGAAGGGCGCCGCACGCAGCCTCGCACGCTCGCAGCAGGCCGCCCGCGACGCCATGCAAGCTCTCGAAACCAAGATGGCCGAGGTCGCCAACAGGATTCGCGAGAAGGACCCCGCCGCCTCCAAGGTCGTCGAGCAGGCTCTCTCACAGGCCAGTTCCGACCAGATTCGCAAGCACATGGACGACGCGGCGTCACGCATCGAGCAGGCGCGCCCCGCCTCCGCACTCAACCCGCAAACCGAGGCCACGCAGGCCCTCGAACGCCTTGTCGAGACCCTCTCAAAGGCCAGGAACCCCCAGGTCGCCAAGGAGCTTCGCCGCCTCCAAAAGGAAATCCAGGAGAAGATGGAGGCCATTGACAAGCTCCTCAAGGAGGAGCAGCGGCAGCTCACCGAGACCGAGGTCGGCAACCTCCGCCGCCAGCTCCAACGCCTCCGCGACGAACAGAAGGCCACCCAAGGCGCCACCGAGAAGGCCACGGGCGACGCCGACCTTCAGAAGAATG
>Ga0194113_10005257_pt1 | contig 16707 bp, 15 predicted proteins | sample TA2MahC200mmetaG_FD_146193 | JGI IMG/M metagenome (GOLD analysis project Ga0194113, IMG submission 146193) | Freshwater microbial communities from Lake Tanganyika, Tanzania - TA2015017 Mahale Deep Cast 200m | ecosystem: Environmental > Aquatic > Freshwater > Lake | place: Tanzania: Lake... | reverse complement strand
AGAAGACCGAATGCGGCCTCACGGTCAAGGTCGGCGAGGTCGCGCACCCGATGACCGAGGAGCACTGGATCGAGTGGGTCGAGATCATCGTCGATGGCAAGGCGTACCGGCAGTTCCTGAAGCCGGGTGAGGCGCCGGAAGCCGCGTTCTGCGTGAAGGCCGAGGGGGTCGTGGCGCGTGAGTACTGCAACCTCCATGGCCTCTGGAAGGGATGATTGCCATGTTGAGCGAGAGGATGCAGGCTGCACTGAACAAGCAGGTCAACGCCGAGTTGTACTCGGGCTATCTCTACCTGTCGATGGCCGCCAACTTCGAGCGCCTCGGCCTCAAGGGCGCTGCGCAGTGGATGCGCGCCCAGCAGAAAGAGGAGCAGCTGCACGCGATGAAGCTGTACGAGTACATCATCGACCGCGGCGGCACCGTGACCCTCGGCCCGATCGACGGCCCGCCCACCGAGTGGGATGGCGCGCTGGCGACCTTCCAGGACGCCTACCAACACGAGACCAAGGTCACCGCGATGATCAACGACCTGGTCAACCTGGCGATCGAGGAGAGGGACCACGCCACCAACAGCTATCTGCAGTGGTTCGTGGACGAGCAGGTCGAGGAGGAAGCCTCCGCCGACGCGGTGGTGCAGAAGCTGAAGCTGGCCGGTGACGCGGGCCTCTTTCTGGTCGATCAGGAACTCGGCACCCGCGTGCACCTGTTCGTCCTTCCGATCACCGGCACGGAGGCCCAGGCATGAGCGTCGAGTTCAGCGCCGACGAAGTCTTCGCGATGGCCGAGCAGATCGAGCGCAATGGCGGGCGGTTCTACCGCAAGGCGGCCGAGAAGGCCGAGGGCGAGGCGAAGGAGATCCTCGTGCGGTTTGCCGTCATGGAAGACGAGCACGAGAGGACCTTCCAGGCCTTGCGCGCCGAGCTCCCCGACGAGGCCCGCCGGCCCCTCGTCTTCGACCCCGAGGGTGACCTGGGGCTGTACGTGAATGCGATGGCGGACGGCTACGTCTTCAACGTGCGCGAGGACCCCAGCACGACACTCACCGGCGACGAGACCGTCGAGGAGCTGTTCGAGGTGGCCCTCGGGCGCGAGAAGGAAGCGGTCGTCTTCTACGTGGGGCTCAAGGCGGCTGTCCCGGCCGAGGTGGGCCAGGACAGGATCGACCGGATCATCCGCGAGGAACTCGGTCACATCGGCATCCTCAGCCGCCAGCTGGCCATGCGCCGATAGGCCGCCAACGGTCTGCGGCCAGCAAGAGGAAGGGTACGCATGTCCATCGTTCGCCAGGAGTTCCTGAACGCCGCCATCCAGTTCGAGCGCGACGGGTTCGACTTCTACACCGAGGCCGCCAAGAACGCGGCCAGCGACTTGGCCCGGGGCGTGTTCGAGTCCCTGGCCCAGGACGAGTTGCGGCACATCGGCTTCCTGAGAACCCTGTCTCTCGGGGAGGCGACCGTGAGGAGCGAGAACGAGAGCCTCGCGGCGCGCCTGCGGCCCATCTTCAAGGAGGCCGGCGATGTGGTCGTGGACGCCGAAGGCGACATCGCCGCGCTGAACCTCGGCATCGAGCGGGAGATCAAGGCGGTGGAGACGTACGGCGCCGCCGCCGCCGGCGCCGAAGATGACGGGTTCCGCGAGCTGTGCGAGGTTCTCGTTGGGATCGAGCAGGGGCACCGTCAACTGCTCGAGAACGTGGTCGAGTACCTCGACCACCCGGACAGTTTCTTCTTGCGTGAGGAGCGGTGGATCGTCGAAGGGTGACGTCGAGAATGGGACGGAGGCGATAATGCCTCCGTCCCGTTTTCCCCCTACGCCTCTTCGGTCGCCGTTTCGGCAGGCTCCTCAGTGGCGCGAGCGGCGCGGCGCTCCTCGAGCTTGTGTTTGGCGGCCTCGACGAGGTCGCGGGCCTTCTCCTGGACGACATGCGCCTTCTCGGCCGCGGTGCCTGCCTTCTCGCGGATCTCGGACCTTAGCTCAACGCCCGTCTTGGGTGCCAGCAGGAGCCCGATGGTCGCCCCGATGACCGCGCCGATCAAGCCCGCCGCGAGCAGACGCGCAACCTCGGCCCCCGTGCACTCCGTCCGACTTCCCTGCTCAGCCATGACTGACACCCCCTGTGGTCCTGCACTGCTGATCCGTCTACCCGTTTCAACACCCATTCGTGCCGGCGCGCTTCCGTAGCGCTGCGCTCAGGCGCCGATCCGCAGCCTGGCGAAGCGCCGTTTGCCGACGCGCAGGATGTCGCCGTCCGCCACCGCGACCGGCGCCGCGAGGTCGCCGACAACCGCGTCATTGACACGCACTCCGCCCTGATCGATCAGGCGGCGCGCCTCACCGTTCGTAGCGGCGAAGCCGCAGTGCCGCACGAGGCGAACCGGGTCGATCCGGCCGTCGGTCACCAGGTCTGCGGGGATGGTAACGTCCGGCATGTCGCTCGGCAGTTGGCGCTCCGCGAACACCCGGTCGAACTCCGCCGCCGCCTCCTCCGCTGCCGCCTCGGAGTGGTACTGCGCCACGATCGCGCGCGCCATTGAGGCCTTCGCATCCCGTGGGTGCGCGCGGCCGGCCTCCAGGTCCCTCTCCAGCTCCTCACAGCGCGCGAGCGGCCACTCCAACAAGGCCTGGTAGTAGTGGCAGATCACGCCGAAGGGGTGCGCGAGGTTCCCGTCCCCATCGGGCACCCCGTCCGGGATGCTCATCAGCTTGCCGAACATGTCGTTCGGCTCATCAGTGATTCCGACGGCATTGCCGAGCGACTTGCTCATCTTCTCCTTGCCGTCGAGACCGACGAGCAAGGGGTAAGTCATGATGACCTGCGGCTCCAGACCGTAGGCACGCTGGATGTCGCGCCCGACGAGCAGGTTGAAGGTCTGGTCGGTGCCGCCGACCTCGATATCGGCCTCGATGGCCACCGAGTCGTAGCCCTGCACCAGCGGGTAGAGCAGCTCGCGGATCGAGAGCGGCGAGTTCGTGGCCACGCGACTCGCGAAGTCCTCGCGCTCGAGCATCCGCGCGAGGGTGTAGTGGGAGGCCAGCTCCAGCATCCCAGCGGCGCCAAGCTCGCGGAACCACTCGCTGTTGTAGCGCAGCTCGCAGCGGCTGACGTCGAGGATCAGCCCCACTTGGTCCACGTAGGTCTGCGCGTTGCGCTTGACCTGCTCTTCGCTCAGCATGGGCCGCGTCTTCGACTTGCCGGACGGGTCGCCGATCATCCCGGTGAAGTCGCCGACGATGAACACGATCGTATGCCCGGCGTCCTGCATCCGCCGCAGCCTGCGCAGTACCGTCCCGTGGCCGACGTGCAGGTCCGGCGCGCTCGGGTCGCAGCCCAGTTTGATACGCAGGGGCTTCCCGCGCTCCAGCTTGGCCCGCAACTCCGGCACCGACTCGACCTGGATCGTGCCCTCCAGGAAGAGCCTCAGCTCGTCATCGACGCGCGCCATCCTACCCTCCGGGCTTCGCGCTGACATCCACCACGATCGTAATCTTCTCCCCGCACTTGGGGCAGACCACCGTCAGGGTCAGCTGACTCGGCGCGCCGACGACCGCGGTCCCCGGCCCGGGGGTCGTCACGGGAGGCTCCACGCCCGTCGGTGGGGTGGTTCCAGTGGGCGGGGTCGTCGTTCCGGTAGGCTCCGTGGTCGTTCCCGTCGGCTCGGTCGTCGTGCCGGTGGGCGGCGTTGTGGTCCCGGTCGGCGGAGTCGTTGCGGCGGAGCCGATCTCCACCTTCACCAGGAGGGTGCCCGGGTCGAAGTCCGGGCTGGCGCTGGAGAAGGCATAGGCGCGCGCGATGGTCCCGTCGGCCTGCCGGACGCGGGCGGTCGTGACGAAGAGCATCCAGTCGGGCGTCCCGACCACCTGGGTTCCGTCCTTGCGGGTGATGGTGATGGTCTCGATGGTCCACTTGTTCCCGGTTTCGGGCCCGGGCGGCTTCCATTTGGCCTCGGCCGAGGCGACCTCGGCGAAGGGCACCTTGGCCTCCTGGCCGTCCACCATGACGCTCATGTAGCCGTGCGCCATGGAGGGGTCGCAGCCAATCCCCGCGCCCGGCTTCACGCCGAACTCGGCCACCTCAATCACGCCCTCATATGTCGTCGCGTTCATCAGCGTGACCTTGCCCGTGATCTCGGGCACGTCCTGAGCCACGCACACGCCTACCGCAAGCAAGCTCAGCACCGCCAGGATGGGTGTCAGTCTCATCGGTCCGTCCTCCTATCGTCGTCTGACGAGTCGTCGCCGTTCCTGTTGCCCGCTACGTGCTACCTGTCGCCCGCCTTGCCTCCACCGACTCTATGAACGCCTCCAGCCGTATTCGCGTTCGCGCATCGACGGGGCCGGGCCGGTCGCCTTCCAGCGTCAGCACCGGCAGGTCGAGGCGTCGCTTGATCAGCAGGTCCTCGATCTGCCGGAAGCAGAACGACTGCGCGTAGTGAATCAGCCCCCGCACCTTCCGACGCTCGCACTCGGTCTTCAGGTCCTCGATTCGGCCGAAGATGTCATAGGGATACGTATAGCGCTGGTAGGAGGTCACGATGTCGGTCTCGGGCGCCCAGGGCAGTGCGAACTGCCGGGGCACTTCGACGAACACCACCCGCGCTCCCAAGTCGCGCTCGACCACCTCGAAGAAGTCGGAGTAGATCGGCGGAACGCCGGCTAGAGCCAGGCGCACGGCGTCGCCATCTCGCGCGGGGCGCCCTTGGGCGGCCTCGGCGAAGGCCCTGGCCTCGGCCAGAAAGCGCACGGGATCCCCGCCGAAGTCGCTGCAGTTCACCTGCCACAGGTGCGCCTCGCCGCCCGTCACCTGACCCGCTCGCCAGTTCAGTTCGTCAACCTCGGCCACAATCCTCCGCGCTTCGTGCAGAGCCGCGTACTGCGCGTGCACCGCCTCCCAGGCGACACCGAACCGGTCCATCAGCCGCTCGATCTGGTGCTGCAGCAGCTCGCGGTCGCGGTCGAACGGATACGCGAAGGGGATGATCTCCACCCCCTCGGCCTGCAGCGTCTCCGCCATCGCGTGGGTCTGGCTGCAGTCGCCCTGCGTGACCGCCACAATCTGCCGAATGCCGCGCTCCAGTGCGACCCCGTAGATACCCTTGACCCACCCGCAGACATTCGGCGGGTACCCGTCTCGCTCGGCGCGCGCCACCAACGCCGGCGGGTCGGGCGCTGTGATGAAGGCGTTGTTCAGGTCCAGCGGCACCCGCCCGGCCGCCAGCAAGACCTCGACCGGGATGGTTGTCGTCAGGCCCACGGGAGCGGTTGAGTCGCTCATCTCACGCCCATCATCCGATGACACTGCGGGATGACGCGAACATCGCGCAGGTGCCTGGCCGCCACGTCCTGCCAGCGGAGCAGTTCCGCCGCGCCGACCGCATCCTCACCTCGGTAGCGCGGCGTGGCCGGCTGCAGCACCAAGGGAACATCCGGGCTCTGCTCGGCGATCCCGCGCGCGACATCTTCGATCTCGGCCTCCCGGGCGTCGGCGGCGCAGATGACCTTCACGAACACGGACTTCCGCCGCGCGATCCGCAGGAAGTCCATGCTGCGGCGGAGGAAGGCCTCGGCATCGAAGCCCGGATCGTGCACCTGGCTCGACGGCAGCTTGGCGTCCATCGCTACGATGTCGATGTGACCGATCACGGACGCGAGTTCCTCGACCCGCTGCCCATTGGTCTCCAGGTACACGCGCAAGCCCAGCCCATGAGCACCGGCGGCCAGCTCAGCCACGAACTCCGGGTGAAGCAACGGCTCCCCGCCGGTGATCGAGACCGAGTGGTGCCTACCTGGCCCGTCGGCCATCGTCGATATCGTCCGGAGGACAAACTCGGCCTCGACCGGGTTCGCCACCTCCGCCCACGTGTCGGCGCCCGGAGCTTGCTCGATCCGGCACGGCCCGGTTTGGGCGCGGCTCGCGGGCGTGTCACAGTACGTGCAGGAGAGGTCGCACCCGTAGGTCCGCACGAAGACCTGCCGCACTCCCACGTACAGGCCCTCGCCCTGCACCGACGAGAAGACCTCGGCGACCGGGGCCTTCACGGGACGCCTCGCACGGTGCACCGCGCCTTGGCCATGGCCTCCGTCTCCGCGACGTAGGCGGCGGCCAGCCGCTCCGCGAACCGGTGGGGATCGACGCCTGATTCCTCCAGCCCACACGCCGGGATCGGCGCGCCGGTCGGGTCGATGTTCACGCCAAGGTGGATGAGGACCGACACGGGGGAGGCAGTCGCGATGGAGACCGACAGCTTCTTCTCCCCCACGAACAGGTCATCCCCGGCGCGGCGCAGATCGGCGATCTCGTCGCGCAGCACCTCCGCCGCGAGGCAAACCAGCAGCCGTTGTCGGAGGATGGCATGGTCCAGGTCGCCGCTGAAGTGCTCGACGATGAAGTGCATCATCCGCGCAGAGCGAATGGAGTCCTGCGCCGCCGCATCGACCTGATCGACGAGCGCCTCGCCGGAGACGTCGCACGGACCGGCGAACCACACGATGGCATCGCCCTCGACACCGAACGTGCGGTAGACCCAGAGCGAGCGAAGCTGCTCGCCGGTGTACGCAATCTCCTCGCGCACGCGGTGCGCCTTCATGCTCCACCTGCCATCGCCCTGCGGAACCGGCGGCACGACTCGCATCTGCCGCACGGCTCCGGACCGGGCTCGTAGCAGCTCCAGATATGCGCCAGCGGCGCCCCGATTCGCCGGCCGAGCGTGACGATTTCGGTCTTGGTGAGGTCCTGCGTCGGACTCCAGACGCGAACCTTGGCGAGCGTCGAGTACGCCAGTGCCTCGCTTGCCGCCTGGACGTACGCCGCGGTGTTGTCCGGGAACGTCTGCGCCTCCTCAACGTTGAAGCCGCAGACGATCGCCTCGCAGCCCAGGCTCTCCGCGAACGCCGCTGCGGTGTTGATGAACACGCCGTTCCGGTTCGGCACCCATACGGCCGCCGCGGAAGCCTGCGTCTCCCCCGGGTCGTCCAGCGCATCCGGCTCGGGCAGGGCGCAGTTGCGGTTCACGAGGGCAGTGGTCGTGACCTCAGCCAGCCACGGCAACTCGATGACCCGATGGGCCAGGCCCAGCTCCCGGCAGACCGCCTGGGCCGCCGCGATCTCCGCCGATGCCGCCCGCTGGCCGTAGTCGAAGGTCAGCGCAAGCTCGACGGACCCCTCGCGGGCGGCCACGGTAGTCGCCACAACCGAATCGAGCCCGCCGGACAGCAGGCTGATGCAGCGCACCTACTCCTCCCGGTACGTCGCCGCCGACGTCGGCGTCTCCCAGACACGCACGTGGCGCAGAACCACGCTCGTCTTCTGCAATCGCAGGCCGATCTCATGGAAAACGTGCTCTGCGATGCGCTCGCTGGTCGCGTTCTGCTGTAGGAAGGGTTCCAGGTCATTCAGCAGGCGGTGGTCGAGGCCGTCGATGACCTCGTCGCAGATGCGTTTCAGCTCCCCAAAGTCCATCGCCATCCCGAGTTCGTCCAGCGAATCCCGCGCCACGACCACCTCAACTTGGTAGTTGTGGCCGTGTAGCCGGGAACACGCCCCCTTGTACTCCCGAAGCGCGTGGGCGGCCGAGAAATGCCGTTGCACCGTCAGTTCGTAGACGCCGCGACTCATGGGCTCTGGGTGTCCTTTCGGACGGATTATAGCACACGCCCTCTTGGACGCACAAGGAAGGCGTCGCCCGCACCTCGAACTACCGACGGGCGAATTCGCGGTCGGGGGTGACCATGCGCAACGTCGGCATCGAGTTCCCCGCTCAGGGGCAGATGGCATTCTACGATCTGGGGGCGCCGCCGGAGATCGGGCCGGGGCAGGCGCTGCTGGAGACGCTGTACTCGGGGATCACGAACGGCACCGAGCGGCACGGGCTGATGGGCGATCACGGTTATGGCGGCGGGTACCCGGGGCGGCACGGGTACCAGCACGTGTGCCGGGTGGCGGCGGTGGGGGAGGGGGTCGATTCGCTGAAGATGGATGACATGCTGTTCCTTGGCCTGTACGTGGGGCATCGGGGGTGGCACGTGGTGAACGCGATCCCGCAGGCGCCGCTCTCGGTCGTGCTGCCGGATGACGTGGACCACGGTGCTTACGCGCTGCTGGGGGTGGCGGGCGTGGCGCTGCGGGCGATTCGGAGGACGCGGACCCACGCGGGGCAGAGGGTCCTGGTTGCGGGCCTGGGGCCGATTGGCATCTTCGCGGCGCAGTGCGCGAAGGCGGTGGGAGCGCACGTGACCGTCTCGGACATGGTGGATGCGCGACTGATGGCGGCGCGCGAGACGGGCATACACCGCGTCGTGGACATGCGCGGCGACGATCCCTGGCAGCGAGTCGCCGAGGGCGGGCCGTATGACGTGATCTTCGACGGGGCGGGCTACGAGCGGCTCTTCTTCGACATCGCCGAGCGCGGGTTGCTGGGACACTCCGGCGTGATCGCGGCGATTGCCGTGCGTGGTCAGACGACGTTTCCGTGGTCTATGCTGCATGGCACGGAGGCCTCGATCGAGGTGTCGTGTCACTTCTCCGTGGAGGAGCTGACGTGCCTGCTGCATTTCCTGCGAACCGGCCTGGTGCAGATCGAGCCGGTCATCTCACACCGCGTGCCGATCACGGACGCGCCGGCGATCTACGCCGCCATGCGCGACGATCCGCGTTCATTGTACGGAGTCGTGTTTGACTGGAGCCAGGCCGATGCCTAAGCGGAAGCGCCCGCCGCCTGTCGAGGCACCCCCCGAGCCTCCGCCGCCGCCCTCACCTGTGCTCGACTTCCTTAAGCGCCACCCACAGGGCGTTGTGCTCGCGTGCTTCTTCTGCTCGGGGGCGACCGGGCTGATCTACGAGGTTGTCTGGTCGCGGCGGCTGACGCTCGTCTTCGGGGTGACGGTGCTGGCGTACAGCACGGTCCTGGCCGCCTTCCTGGGCGGCCTCGCGCTGGGGAGCCTCATCTTCGGGCGGATCGCTGACCGGCGGACTGATCCGCTGCGGCTCTATGCGATGCTGGAGGCTGCGGTCGGGCTGTTCTGCTTCGCGACACCGTGGCTCTTCGCGCTGGTGGAGCGAGGCTACGTTAGCATCTACCCCAGCATCGGCGAGCACCTGTGGCTGTTGCGTCTCGTGCGCTTCGTCCTGGCGGCGGCGGTGATGGTGGTGCCGACGGCCTTGATGGGCGGCACGCTGCCGGTGCTCAGCCGGGCAAAGGTGCAGCGCCTGGGGGAGATCGGCACCGGCGTCGGCTCGCTGTATGGCACGAACACGCTGGGCGCGGTAGTGGGCGCGACGGCGGCGGGCTTCTTCCTGCTGCCGGCCGTCGGGCTGAAGGGCAGCATCTACCTGGCGGCGGTCGTGAACCTGGCCATTGCGCTGGTGGCATACGCAATCCACACGACGCAGCCCGAGAACGCGCCCGCCGCCGAGCAGCCGCAGCAGGCGGAACCTGCGCCTGAGGTGCGGCGCGGCCCCTACGCCGCGCTGCTGATCGCCTACGGCTTCGCCGGCGCTGCCGCGCTGATCTACGAGATCGTCTGGACGCGGATCCTCGCGCTGGCGTTCGGCACGTCCGTCTATGCGTTCAGCGGGATGCTCGCGGCGTTCTTGGCCGGGCTGGCCCTGGGGAGCATCGTGCCCTCCTCCCGGCGGCTGGCGTGGGTAGACCGGCTGAAGGACCCCGTTCTCGCGTTTGGGCTGGTGCAGGTGGGGATTGCCGTGCTCGTGACCGGGCTGACGCCCGTGCTGGACCGCCTCCCGTTCGTGTTCGTGGCGCTGTTCAAAGTCATTGGCCCGCGATTCTGGGCGCTGGAACTCGGGGCGCTGGCGGTCTCGTTCCTGGTCATGCTGCCGGCGGCGGCGCTGATGGGGTTCGCCTTCCCGTTGGTGACCCGGATCGCCACGGAGCAGATCGGCGCGCTGGGCCGGCGGCTGTCGGGGGTCTATGCGGCGAACACCTTCGGCACGGTGATCGGCTCCTTCGCGGCGGGCTTCATCCTCATCCCACTCATCGGCGCCCGCTGGGCGCTGGCGGTCGGGGTCGGGCTCAACGCGCTGGTCGGCGTCGCGTACCTGCTCGGCGCGCTCCGGCAGCGGCGCGGGTGGGCGGGCGCGGGCCTGGGATTGGCGGCGGTCACAGCGCTCGTGTGGGGCCTGATGCCCGACTGGAACCGCTACGTGCTCAGCGCGGGGGCGTACCTCTACGCCGGCCACTACAACTCCGGCGACCCCCGGTCGATCATGGAGTGGAAAGAGCTGCTGTACTACCGCGACGCCCTGACCGCCACGCTGAGCGTGACTCGCGTCGAGGCGCCCGGAGAAGCGAAGCCGGTCTTGAGCCTCCAGATCAACGGCAAGACGGACGCCTCCACCGGCGACCTCAGCACCCAGCTCGTCCTCGGCCACGTGCCCGTGCTGTTGTCGCGGAACCCCAGGTCGGTGCTCGTGATCGGGCTGGCGAGCGGCTGCACCCTGGGCGCCGTCGAACGGCACCCCGAGGTGCAGAGGGTGGACTGCGTCGAGATCGAGCCCGCGATGGCGGAGGTGACGGGGTACTTCCGGGAGATGAACCGGGACTGCCTTAAGGACCCGCGCTCGCGGCTTATCATCAACGATGCGCGCAACCACGTCCTGGTGAGCCGAGAGAAGTACGATGTGCTGACGTCGGAGCCGTCCAACCCGTGGATCGCGGGCATCGCGAACCTGTTCACGCTGGAGCACTTCCGGCTCTGTCGCGACCGCATGGCGCCCGACGGCGTCTTCTGCCAGTGGGTGCCGATCTACAATCTGGGCCCGCAGGACTTCCGCTGCATCGCCGCGACCTTCCGGCAGGTCTTCCCACACTCATCCGTGTGGATCTTCCCGGACCTCTCGTCGGACGCATACCTCGTCGGAACGATACAGCCGCTGACCATTGATGTGGTCGATCTCGTGCGCCGGGCGGCCGAACCGGAGGTGTCGGGCGACCTCGCCCAGGCGAAGCTCTACGACGCGTGGGACCTCCTCGGCGGGTACGTCTTCGGACCCGAGGCCATGGCTGCGATTGCGCAGAACCAGTCGTTCAACACGGACGACTTCCCGCGGCTGGAGTTCTCGGCGCCGCTCCAGCTGTACTCGACCTCGCCGCTGGACACGCTGACGCAGATCCTGAGCGCCGGCGCGCGCCCTCCGCCCGTCGGCCGCATGGGCACCCAGGAGAACGATGGGTACCACTCCGCTCTGGGCGGCCTGCGGATCGGGCCGCCGTGGAGGGTCCGCGAGGAGAAGGTGAGCGTCGTGCGGGATGTCGAGCAGTACCTGCAGAGGTCCGGCTCGCGGCCGGTGAAGACGGGGCTGAGGATCGCGTGTGACACGGGCGCGGGCGAAGCCGAAGTCCTCGTCGCCAGGCCGGGGGAGTTCGAGAGCTTCGGTGAGGGGAACATGGAGCCATCCACGCCGCCAGCACGCACAATCCGGGCGGCCGGACACGACGTGTCCCTCTGGACGAAGCCCGGCGGCTGGGTCGCGCGCTGGGTCTGCAGCGAGCACGAGCGCGTCTACCTCGTGCGGGCGAACGGCGCGTCGGTTCCGCCGCCGGAGAGGGCGCTGGCGGCGGTGACGTGCGAACATGGAGGACACTGATGCTCCTGGGCTACCTCGGGTTTGCGCTCCTGGCGTGTGCGCCGCCCGGACTCACCGCGACGGATGCCGTGCGGGCGGCCGTCGAGGCCGACTGGCGGCGGCACGACGCGAGCCGCGTGGCGCAGCTTGCGCAGGCGAACGTCATCCGGCTGCCGGGGAAGGTGATCGACTGGCCGGGTCTGCCGTCGAGCATCGAGCAGACCGTGCCGCTGAGGGCGGCGCCCAAGCTGGACGGCGATCTGAGCGATGCGTGTTGGGCACAGGCGCTGCAGGTCGCGCCCCCCAAGGCGGGCGATCCGGGCTTCCGAATCTGCCACGATGGCGAGCGGCTGTACGTCTCGACGGTGATCCCGAAGGAGGCCGAACCGCGCTTCCGGGGTGATCTGACGGCAGTGGATGCCGCAGGGGCGGTCGATGGCGTCAAGAATGGGCTCTACGCGTTCCATACGGGCGGCGATCCGAACCCGTGGTGGCAGGTGGATTTGGGGAGCCCGCAGCCCATCGGGCGGATCATCGTCTACAACCGGCTCGACTATGCGCCGGGCTTGCACAACGCGGACCTGCTGGACATCCTGACCTCCGATGACGGGCAGAACTGGACTCTACGGCACCACAACACAGAGCACTTCGGCGGAGTGAGCGGCGCGCCGCCGCTCAACGTGGAGTTCACAGACCTCTCCGCGCGCTACGTCCGCCTGCAGGTCGCCGCGAACCGGCCGATCCTCTTCCACCTCGATGAGGTCGAGATCTACCGGCCCGATGACCCGAACACGAACATCGCGCTCCACCGGCCTGCGAAGCAGAGCACGCTGAGCATCTGGTCGAAGGGAGGGTACTTGGGCTCGGCGATGTTTGGGGTCGGTGGGCTATACGTGGGGCTCACGCGCGAGGACCCGCCGCGTGTGATGATCTGTGACCAGCCGACCGACCAGGGCGCAGTCGTGCGCACCGACGAGGGCCTTGCGGTCGAGTTCGCGCTGCCCTTGCAGCAGGGCGGGCAGCCCTTCCCGAACCAGCTGCGTCTGCCTGGCGATGTGCGCACGGCTGTGCGTCTCGGCGCGCCGTGGAAGGTGGTCTGGCCTGAGGGATTCGCGCTGAACTGCGGGCAGAATCGGCTGCGGCTGAGCATCGAGGGCGAGGCGACCTTCGAACCGCCGATCGAGGTGACGGCCGAGACCGTCTCGCTCACCGCCTTCGACCTGGTTCGGCGCGAGGCAGGCAAGGCGGAGGTGCGAGCGTCCGGGGAGTTTGGGATCGAGTTCCCCTTCGACGGGGAGGGTGCGGCGGCAGTGATCCTCACGCTGCGCCAGGGGCCGATCTCGCTGACGGAGGCGCGGGCGTGTTTCGTGCCGCCTGCAAGGGAGACGCTGGCGCGCGCGAGGGCGCTGCTGGCCGACTTTGGGCAGAGAGTGCCGCCCGCGCTGCGCGAGTTGGAGGCGCGCGAGGCCACGGAGGGCGCCGACCCGGCGGCGAGGGAGCGGCTCTATCGCGAGGCGCGGTGGCTGGCACGGGAAATCGCCTTCAGCAATCCCGCGCTGGCGTGCAACCGGCTGCTGTTCGTGAAGCGCCACACGCAGCAACCGTACCCCGATGTGTGCCTGAACCACATGCCGTGGACCTCGCGGCCGGGCGGGGATGTGTGCGTGCTGTCGCCGATCTCGCCGGACGGCACGGTCACGCCGCTCCTCAATGGGGCGCTGGGATACGGGCACGTGCATGGGATGGACCTGTCGCCGGACGGGAGGCGCATCTGCTTCGGCTTCGCGAAGCGCCCGACCGACCAGCCGCCGGAGAAGTGGCTCATCCGGCCGGCGAGCTTCGAGTTGCGCAACGAAGAGGAGCCGATCCATATCTTCGAGATGGACCTGACCGGCGGCGGCGTCCGCCAGGTTACCGACGGCGAGTGGAGCGACCTCGATCCGTCGTACCTGGCGAATGGCGACATCGCCTTCATCTCCGAGCGGTGCGCCACGAGCCTGCAGTGCAACGAGTACGACAAGGACGAGACCTCGTGCAACGTGTATGCGGCGACGCCGAGCACGGGCGAAGTGCGGCGGCTCACAGTCAGCAAGGACGGCGACTACCTCTGCCATGCGCTGGACAACGGGCTGCTGGCCTACACGCGCTGGGAATACCATGAGCGGAGCTGGGCCAACATCCAGTCGATCTGGTTCGTAGCGCCGGATGGCACGCAGGCCGACGCGCTCTTCAAGCAGCACTTCAACGACCCCTGGGCCATTGAGGAGATGCGGTCGATCCCCAAGAGCCACAAGCTGCTCGCCATCGCGACGGGTCACCATACGCTGCCGACCGGGCCGGTGGTGATCGTCGATCACCACATGGGGATCAACGAGCCGAACGGCATCGGTATGGTGACGCCGGGGGTGCTGCCGCCGGAGGGCGGGATGTCCGGGCAGGTCGTGCCCGAGGGCGGCGTGCTCGGCCTCGGCGGGCAGTACCAGACGCCTTACCCCTTGAGTGAGAAGCACTTCCTGGTCTCCTACACGTACGGCGTCACTACCGATGAGAACGGGTACGCGCTCTACCTGGCGGACGTGTACGGCACGCGGGAGCTGATCTACCGGGATGAGTCGATCTCGTCGATCATGCCCAGACCGCTGGAGGCGAGGGCGCAACCGCCGGTCGTCCGCGGGTCAGTGATCGCAGGGCAGCAGGACGCCACCTGCATCGTGACCGACATCTATGAGGGCGTGACGGGGATCGAGCGGGGGCGAATCAAGTACCTGCGGATCAGCGAGCCGGTGGCCTGGCCGTACAACAACACCGAGGGCGGCTTGCGCTACGAGCCGGACCTGAAGCAGGTCATGCTGAACTGGACGCCGGTGCGCGTGCTGGGAACGGTGCCCGTGGAGCCGGACGGGAGCGTGTGGTTTCGCGTGCCGCCGGATGTCGCGGTCTACTTCCAGGCGCTCGATGAGAACCAGATGGACGTGCAGCGGATGCGCTCGTTCATCAACTTCCAGCCGGGCGAGGTGCGATCGTGCGCGGGGTGTCACGAGACGCGCGCCGCCGCTCCTGCGAATCCGCCCTCGCTCATGGCCATGAAGCACCCGCCGTCACCGCTGGAGCCCCCGCCGTGGGGCAGCGACCGGGCGATCAGCTTCCTGCGGGACGTGCAGCCCGTGTTCGATCGGAACTGCGTGCGGTGCCACTCGGGGCTGAAGCCCGCCGGCGGGCTGGACTTCTCTGGCGGGCTTACGGAGCGCTACAACCGCGCGTGGGAGACGATCAACGCGGCGGGGCTTGTTTCGCGCTCGAATGTCGGGGAGGACTCGCGGATCACGCAGCCGCTGCAGTTCGGCTCGCACAAGAGCAAGCTGATCGACGTCGTCCGCAGCGGGCATAAGGGGCGCGTCGCGCTGTCGAGTGAGGACTTCCTGCGGCTCGTCATCTGGGTCGATGCGAACGCGATCTACGACGCGGGGTTCATCAACAAGCGCCTGCAAGTGCAGCCGTACAACCTCGTGGCGGATGCGCAATTGAAGCAGACCATCGACGGCGTGCACGCGCGGCGCTGCGCGCAATGCCACGAGCCGGCGTCGGTCTCGCGGCTCGACTGGATCGACTTGCGCGACCCCCGCCAGACGCGATTCCTGGCCGCACCTCTCGCCAAGGAGGCCGGAGGCACGGGCCAGTGCGGCGCGGTGTACGCGAACGCCGAGGACGCGGACTATGCGGCACTGCTCGCGGCGGTCCGAGCCGCGGCCAACGAGACGTGGGCGCGGCCGCGGCGGGATGTGGCGACGTTACTGAAGCCGACCGGCGAGGCCGTGGTCTTGCGCTGAGCGAGGATTCTGGAACTTGCGTACCAGTTTCTCGGTTGAAGAAGGCAGAACGACGGCAACCGGGAGGGATGGGCCATGTTGAAGGTACTCGTAGGCGTGCTGGTTGTGGCAGCGGGAGCGTTGGGCGTGCAGTGGACTGCGGGACAACGCGAGGCGCTGCGCAAGGCGCAGGACCATGTGGCGTCGCTGGAAGCCCAGCAGAAGGCGCAGCCGCCCAGCCTACTGGCGTTCGAACTCGACCGCGGAGCCGACAAGAAGCTCGCGACCGCCGACCTGTGCGGCTCCGAAGTAGTCTTGCTGTATGTGTACTCGAACTCGAAGCGGGATGCCACGATCGAGAAGGACCTGGCGCTGGTCGCCAAGGAGAACCCCGGGAAGGTGCGCGTGGTGCCGGTGCGCACGGCGGGCTCGGAGGGGCCGGTACCGAAGGAGATCGCCAGTCTCGGGACGCCGGTTACGGATACGCAGGGGGCTGTGATGCAAGGGTATCGCGTGCAAGGCATCCCTACGGTAGTCATCCTGAAGAGCCGCCCGGTCTATCACGGGGCTCTGAGTGCGAGCCGCCCTGAAGCGGGGCAGTTGGAGCAGACGGTGGACGGCCTCGTCGCGCGAGACGACCTCGTGCCGGCCAAGGGCGGATGCAGTGGAGAGTGCGGAGCAGGCGGCGGAAGCTGCATGGGCGGGCCGATGATGAACGCGGACCCCGGTAGCTGCAGCGAGTAGGACGGCCGGTGGACGACAGGCGAGAGGAACGGGGACGTCCCGATCGGGGCGTCCCTTTGCGTTGACGGGCGGCTACGCGCGGTAGGCCAGCAGCAGCAGAACCGCGAACCCCACGCTGTGCGCCAACTCCACGAACCCCAAGACTCGGATGACGGGCGGAGCGTCTCCACCCCGGCGCAACGCCCACACCGCCTTCAGAGCGCACGGCAGGAGAGCTGATGCCGCCCAGACGGGGGTGCAGCCAAGGGCGCCAAGACCGGCGGCGGCGCCCAATGCGGCGGCATGGTAGGTGACGGAGGGCCAGCCGGCACGCAGGCGCTGCGCGAGCGGCCCGCGCCGTGCACGCCAGCTGCGGACCAGGAACCTCACGCGGAAGACGGGGCCGCTGAAGTACAGAACCCCCAGTAGCCAGAGACCGAGTAGCGCTGTGTCAAGGCGACCGGTCCGGGCGTGGGCGGCGAAGGGAATGGCGGCGCTCAGGCCCAGCACGCCGATGATCTCACCCCAGGCGGTGCGGTCTTTGTGGTAGCGCTCGACGATCAGTGCGGCGAGAGCTGCCAAGGCGGCCAGGCCGCCGAT
>Ga0194113_10005255_pt1 | contig 16710 bp, 14 predicted proteins | sample TA2MahC200mmetaG_FD_146193 | JGI IMG/M metagenome (GOLD analysis project Ga0194113, IMG submission 146193) | Freshwater microbial communities from Lake Tanganyika, Tanzania - TA2015017 Mahale Deep Cast 200m | ecosystem: Environmental > Aquatic > Freshwater > Lake | place: Tanzania: Lake... | reverse complement strand
TTACTCGCGGACGGCAAGGAGCATGTCGCCGAAGTTTTCGAGGAGCGCGTGGACAAGGTTTTTCAGGTAAGCGTCTCCCCCTTATGTGGTCCGGAGGGGCGACCCCTGGGATCCGTCCATGTCGCCCGTGACATCACGGCCCGCAAGCAAGCGGAGCAAGCTCTTATGGAAAGCGAAGAGCGATATCGATTACTCGTGGACCATGCCAACGACATCGTTTACAGAACCGACGTCCGCGGGGTCTTTACCTTCATAAACTCCGCCGCCTTAAGAACGACGGGATACTCGCATGAGGAAGTGGTGGGGAGGCGCTATCTTGACTTCGTTCACCCGGAAGACAGGCAAGAAATGGAACGGTTCTACGGGATACAATTTGTGAAGAAGATTCGGGAAACGTACCATGAGTATCGTGTCCTCTCGAAACGGGGTGAAGTAGTCTGGCTGGGGCAGAATGTGCAATTGCTTACGGATAACGACGCAGTCATCGGTTTCCAGGCCATTGCCAGGGACGTAACGGATCGCAAGAAAGCGGAGGATGCGCTGCGGATGGCTCGCGACGAGCTCGAAGAGCGAGTGCTCGAACGGACGTCTGAATTGGCGCGCGTCAACGAGCAACTGAGGGAGTCGGAAGCTCGCTTCCGCGCCATATTTCAAACTGCGGAGGACTGCGTGTTCGTGCAGAACCTGGAGCTGAGGTACACCCATGTGAATCCTGCAATGGAAGGCCTTCTGAACAGACCGGCTTCGGAACTTATCGGACAAACTGATGAGACCCTTTTCGGCGAAGCAGAAGGACGCTACACGAGAGAGGTCGGATCGCGCGTGTTGCTGGGGCAATCCGTAGACGAGGAGCGGACGCGATTAATAGGGGGAGTTCACATCACGTTTCACGAAATCAAAATGCCTTTGCAAGACGGCGCCGGAAGCATAATCGGACTGTACGGAATCGCTCGGGACATCACCGATCGGAGAGCCCTGCGAACGCCTGCCCAACGCTCGGATGCCGACCCCTATCCCTCTATTGCCATGCGCCGAACTCTGGAAAAGGCGCGCATGGCAGGAATAACCGACAGCATCGTGCTCCTCACAGGTGAGAGCGGCTGTGGCAAGGATTACCTCGCCCGATACATCCATGATCATTCCGGGCGCGCCAACGGCCCTTTCTTTGCGATCAACTGCGCAGCAGTGCCCCAGGAGCTAGCGGAATCCGAACTATTTGGCCACGAAAGAGGCGCGTTTAGTGGCACGGTCCGCCGAAAGAGAGGCCTTTTGGAACTGGCCGAAGGAGGAACACTTCTGCTCAATGAAGTGGGAGAGCTTCCTCTCACGCTGCAAGCCAAGCTCCTCACTTTCCTTGACACTCGACAGTTCACTCGAGTGGGGGGAGAAAAGAGTGTCACGGTTAATGCTCGCCTCATCGCGGCAACGAATAGATCGTTAGAGAAAGAGGTCGCGACGGAAAAGTTTCGATTAGATCTCTTTTTCAGGCTCAGCGTGTTGTCCATCGCCGTTCCGCCACTCAGGGAAAGGAGAGATGACATCCCTGCGCTCGCGGAAGAGATACTGGCCGCATTGGTGTCGGACATTCAGCTCGACAAAGTCCCCATGTTGCCCGCTTCCGCGCTGAGGGCGCTCGCCAATTACCACTGGCCCGGCAACGTGAGAGAACTGCGGAACGTCCTCGAAAGATCCCTAATGCTTTCCCGGGGAAGCGTCCTTCGCTTGGATTTGCCGGGGACTGAGAGTCACTACGAAAGCCATTGGCGCTGGGTGGCCACGTTCCCGCCCGCGAAATCGCTCAATGATTTGGCGTCTGATTTGAAGCGGTCCTTGATAAGCGAAGCCCTGAAGCAGTCGAACGGGAAGAAGACCGGCGCCGCACATTTGTTAAGAATAACCCGCGATGCTTTGAAACGGCAGATGCAAACCCTTGGGCTCGATTAGTCAGACTAATAAGAAACGAGCACGGCGCCCTGGGTCTAAGTGGCCCACACGCACAACCTACGAACATTACACATGAACTTACCCTAGGCGATAAACTCCTGGGTCAATCTGACCCGTGTGGCGCTCTTTCGTTGCAAGCTCGTTTCCCTGGTCCCACACCCTTCACCTGCCGGTAACCCCGCTATTTTAGAAGTCATTTCCCCTTCCGCCGATTTCGCCACGCATCTTGGCACGATGGTTGCTAAGAAATCGACCGCCGAGCATGCTCCAAATCGCCACCTTGCGGTGGCATTTTGCGGAGCGGGTCTTACGTGCCGGTAATTCACCTCGGGCTGCAATCAGCAAGTCTTAGCGAGAAGGGGAGGATGAACCTATGAGAAGGACAGTGTGGTTATTGGTGTATATGATGCCGGCCCTTTTGGCCTTGGGGCTTCCATCAAACCGCCTTACGATCGTTTCCGTAGCGCAAGCGCAGTCAACCGACGGCAAGACGGTCCTGGTGTCCGGCGCAACAACCGTCGCAAATCTTCTTCAGCCGTTGGTCGAGGAGTTTGAAGCAAAGCAACCGGGCGTAAGGGTTATCGTGCAAGGCTCTACCCATGGAAAGGGCTTCGACGCGTTGATCGAGAAACGGACTGACGTCTGTATGACCGCTCGGTCGCTCACCCGGGACGAACTTGACGCGGCTCGCATCAAGGGAATCGCTGTATCTGAGGAATTCCTAACGAACGATGCCGTGGCTATCGTGACGAATCCCGCGAACCCTGTGGACGCGTTGTCCATACCGCAGTTGGCAAAGATATTTCATGGAGATTACACCAACTGGCGCGACGTAGAGGGATCGGATGAACCCATCCAGGTGATTACGACTTCACCGGGGGGGGGCATGGCGTCGTTCCTGTCAAACACCATTTTCAAGAAACCTTTCACTGAGAAGCCCTATTTTGAATCATTGCCGCCCAGGGTTCCCCTATGGGTTTCCGCAAAAAAAGGAGCCATCGGATTCTGCCGAACCAGTCTGGCTTTCGAAATGAGCGCAGCGGGAAAGGTCAAGATTCTTGCAATCAAGAAGAGTGACTCATCCCCGGCGGTGCCTCTCTCGGAAGAGACCCTGAGGGACGGATCGTATCCTATTATGAGAGCCTTGGGCTTATGCTACGATCGCGGAAGAGCGTCCAAGCATGTAAAGGAGTTCGTAGAATTCTGCCAAACGAAGGTCAAGGATCCTCAGCGGGTGGCGCAAGAGGCTAGGTGATTCGCAATTACAGCGAGACCCGGGTCCGCTATGGTCAGACACGGTCCCGGTGAAACAAGCGGCTGTGCGCTACCGATTTCGATTTGGGGCAGGCGTTTGAAAAATCAAAACGCAGCGGATGATATTGAGGCGCAGTTGGGGCAATTCGTTTGAACATGGATGCAAAGACAATTGACTGAACGGGGATTCCGCCTCTGTCGAGGCCCTGCTGAAAGCTAAGTGAGAATGTTGTGTCCGCAGGGCCACGACCTGCCCTTTGGGGGAGGGCCCGATATTGTCTTAATGATCTGTGGCGGTCCCGCATGACCTCAGTTCTCGGAGAGGAGTTCGGGGTATGGCTCATGGAGCAGTTGGCCGGCAAGAAACATTTCTTTTTGAGCATGACGACATCCACGTTTCCGTCTATGAGCTGTTCAGATGCTTGGGCCACGCGATGGATCTGGTTCATCCTGCCCTCGCGGACCACCACAAGCGAACGGCATTCATCGCGGCAAGCATGGCTGATGAGATGGAACTACCTTGCGAGGACCAGAAAAACCTGCTTCTCGCGGGCCTCATTCATGACGCAGGCGCGTTTTCTTTGACGGAAAAGCTGGCTGTGGCTCGGTTCGACTCTGAAGCTGTTGTGCCCCATTGCACGGCAGGGTACTTGTTGCTTCGGGATTATCCTTCTCTGGCCAAGATTGCGCAGATCGTGAGACACCACCACGTCAGTTGGAAAGAGCGTCCCATGCGGAAATCGGCAGGCGACACGGCCCTAAAGGCTAGCCACCTCTTGCATCTGGCTGACCGTGTCGCTGTCAGCCTTGATGATTCCTCAGAGCCTGTGAGCCTCGGTAAGGAAGTCGTCAAAAAGATTCGTGACGAATCAGGCAAAATGCTTGACCCTGAATTGGTTCGGGTGTTCGAGCAGGTCGCGTCAAGGAACGCGTTCTGGTTCGGGGCGACCTCTCGCAGATTAGACCTCGATTTGGATCGGTTGTGGCGTTGCAGCGGTGACGGCGGTGAGATGATAGCTCTCTCGGACATAGAGAGTTTGTTTAGCAGAATTATAGACTTCCGGAGTCGTTTTACCGCCACGCATTCAAAGGGCGTTGCCGCGGTCTCTGAGGCGATCGCCCAACTGATGGGACTTAATGGCGCTTGCCGAATAGTTCGCGCGGCGGGTCACTTGCATGACCTGGGCAAGCTGGCTGTTCCCAAGGAAATTCTGGAGGCTGCGCGTCCTCTCACACCGGAAGAAAGGGAGCTTATTAGGATACATCCTTATCATACCTCCCAAGTCCTCAGGACAATTGACGAGTTGCACGAGGTCGCCATGTGGAGCGGTTTTCACCACGAATGCCTCGATGGTTCAGGGTATCCGTTTCATTTACAGGCCGACGATCTTACCACCGAAGCGAGAATACTGGCCGTTGCGGACCTATTCAGCGCTCTGAGTGAAGATCGTCCCTACCGATCGGCGATGCCCCGTGGAGACGTGATTCGGATTTTGGACCGGATGGCGAGAGATCTGAAATTGGATGCCGATATCGTGGCTCTGGCCATCACATACTACGATGAACTGGACGCGCGGCGCCGCGCGGTCCAGATCCGGATCGAGGCTGAATACGATATATTTACCGAAACCATGACCTCAGCGGTTTCACATTAAAGGTATCGCCCCGGAGAGGTCGATGATGGGGCGATCCGGTGATTCAGAATGCCAAATCCGGAAACACGGAGAGACTATGAAGGAGCGCATGACGGCCTGAGTCTTCCGTTCGATGACCAAGAGGATAAACGGCGTTTACTTGCAGCGAAGTCGAGAAGGCTTTACGACGCGCGAGCCCTTGCCATTCTATGGCGAATGCGGCATAAGAAGTGGTTATGGTCACGAACAACCTGCGCTCGGACGAGACGCGCGGCGAAATAGCCTGCTGCGTAAACTTCTGTCTCTGAGGAACAACTTGCGATAGACGCCTTTATCTCTAGTGGTAACCTCGAGGAGGGTTACATGAGTCAATGGATTCCTTGGTTACCGGATTACGAAGTCGGAGTCCCGCAAATCGACGAACAGCATCGGGAGCTGTTCCGAATGTTTAATGAACTCATGGATGCGACGTGGGACGGCAAAGGCAAGGAGCACGCAAAAGCGAGCCTGGCCTTCCTGGCCGATTATGTGGTCAAGCACTTTGCAATGGAAGAGTCTCTGATGCAGCGGCATGACTATTCCGGTTATGCCGCTCACAAGAAGATCCACGATGATTTCTCGAAAGAAGTCGGCTATTTCATCGAAGAATATCACAGTAAAGAAATCAACACCGACCTTCTTGTTCAGATGGTGTTGAAAGTGGGCCAATGGACAAGAGACCATATCCGATCTATGGACTTGGAATTGGGTAGGCTTTTGGTCTCCAAGGAAATCGGGCGTCGGACTTAGGTTCGCCCCGGGTGATCTTGACTGGCGGGTCTCTTGACCGGCGTTTGCTCATGCAATGGGGTGCGCGGCCGCGTAGGAGCCGAGCACTCCGCACTCGAGAAAAACCATCCCCTTTCCTACCTTGCGCCGAGCACGACGGCCTTTGAACATGAGGACCTCACTAAGGAGGTCGGGGCGCCGTCACAAAACATGCCATGTTATTGTCTTCGTCCGAAGATCAGGCCCAGGAATTCTCGTTCGGAAATCATTTCCAAGGATGACGAATCGTCGGTGAAACAAAGCTGACGAGGATCGAAGGCCACTTTGCGAAAGAACGAGCTTTGGTCGGCTTCGAAGCCTCGTGGGTTCCTCATCCGCTCCCACACGTCACGCCATACGTGGTTACTCACCGAAAAGATCCGTTCTTCGACCTCGGCCTCTTCCAATCTGAGGTTTCGATCGGATGCGATAATAAATCGGTTCGTGAACAGTCCGGGACCGTCGTCGAGGTGATGTCGGGCAAAGTAGACGTATGGGAAAACGGACGCGACCGTGTTGGCGATTCCGTGAAAAACTCTGTGATCCCCTTTGGAACCCACATTCATTCCAATGACGCCGTTTCCGGTCAGATGTCTCCGCGCTTCCTGGAAAAACTCTTTGCTCGCCAGGTGGGACGGAATATGGGGCGGGCGGAACACATCGACGATAATCGCGTCGTAACGCTTTGCGCATGTCTTCAAAAAGAGTCGAGCGTCGCTGACGTGCACGTTCAAGCCGCTCGCGGCAAGAAAAGGAAAGTACGGCCGGGCCGCTTGGATCAGCCCGCGGTCGATTTCCACACCGTCAATCGCTGCGCGAGGGTAGAACTGAGTTATCAGGTAGGGCGCGCAAGCGCCTCCAAGCCCCAGCGCCAGCAATCGTTGAGGAGTCGAGCCGCTGCTCGTTTCATAGATTCTAGGAATCACAGGGAAGAAATCTTGCCAGGAGTCTGTGTGTGGCTGCCCGTCGATCCACATGGACTGCATGCCCATGCCCGCATCGGTGAGGATGAACGTGGCTTGCGCGCTGTTGCCCGCGCTTCTCCCCGGGACCGGAACGCGATAGATCCGAACGTATTGATATAAGGTCTCCACTTCATGGAGCAGGTACGGCCCCAGGTTTCCGCTCCATCCACGCAGGCCCAACACAAAGCCGGTCGCAAGAGTAATCAGGCCCAGGATCAAGAAAATCGACCTGGTCTGCTTTACGGACCACACGGTTACGCACAGCAGCGCTCCGCCAAAGAAGAGGAAAGAAAACCGCGTTCCCACGTTCGGCGCTAGGACCAGGGCAGGCAGAAATGTCCCCACGATGGACCCGAGCGTAGAGAAAGCAAAGATCTTCCCGGAGATCCGTCCTACTTCAGGGGACCTGAGCGAGTCCAGGCGAATAAGAAAGGGCGACGTCATGCCCAGGACCACAACCGGAGCACAAATGAGCGCAGCGCACACAATCAGCGCTACCAACAATGCGTTGCCGCCCGTCGCGCCGCCTGATGAGGCGGCCGCGGGGCCGCCGGAAAATCTCGCGAGCGCGATCTCCATGAGGGGATGAGCCATATAAGGAAGGAATACGATAAAAATCGCTGCAAGAAAAAGGAGTTTCCCGAGAAACGGCAGTCGCGGACGCCTCTCCGCGATCTCTCCGCCGAGGTAGTACCCCGCGGTGAGCGCGATCATGGTTGAGCCGATGATCGCGGTCCAGACCGAAATGGAGGTTCCGAAAAACGGAGCCAGCAGACGGCTCGAACTCATTTCCACACCCATGATCGCCATGCCGGAAAAGAAAGCCAACGCGATCAAATATGCGGGATGTGGGGTTGTTTCGACTTGTTTTGGCATGCTTCGGATCTATCGATGGCGGGTAACGCCCACCTGCTGGCAGCACAATCGGATCTTGCAGATGGAACAGAGGGGCGAAATAGGTTTGCAGATGTTCTGGCCCCAGGTAACCAGGAGATCGTTGAATTCAATCCAGTATTCCATTGGCAGCTTTTTTCGCAGCGCGGCCTCGGTTTGTTCCGGGGTCTTTGTTTTCACGTAGCCCAGTCGATTGGAAACCCTGTGAACGTGCGTGTCCACGCACACGCCCGGCTTACCGAAACCAAGGGTAATGACGAGATTGGCCGTCTTTCTTCCCACGCCCTTGAGCTTAAGCAGCTCGTCCAAATCGTCCGGGACCCTGCCTCGGTATTTGTCCAGTAGGTCCCGACAGATCTGACGGATCGTCCGAGCCTTGGTGCGGTAGAAACCCACCGGATAGATAAGCCGCTCCACCTCGTCGTCGGTAAGAGACAGCAGGGCCTTCGGACTATCCGCTCTTGCGAACAATTTGTTAGAAGCCTCACGAGTGACCTGGTCCTTGGTCCGCAAAGAGAGAAGAGTGGATATGAGGACGTGGAAAGGGTCTCGCCTCTTCCGGGCGATTTCCGTGGCCACAGGGGTTTCCATGCCCGCGACCGCTTGCCGCAGAGTTTCGACAACCTTCTTGATATCTTGATCCCGAAAGGCCCCGGATCGGCTCAATACTTCACTCCTACCCGCTCTCTCACAAGGTCTATGGTGGGAAGCGCCACCGATCGAGCCTTCTCGGCTCCTTTTCTGAGCGCTTCGTGTATGTAACTGGGATCGTTCGTGAGTCGTTCCCTTGTGTCTCGCGCCTCACGGAAGAAGTCCCAGAGAATGCCGCTCAACTCTTTCTTGATTTCGCCGTACGCCGCGCCGCCTTCCAGATAGAGTCCTAGCACTTCCGAGGTTCTCTCCGGCGGAGCAAAGTGTCGATAGATTTGAAACAGGTTGCACGTTTCCGGGTCCTTCGGGGCTTCCACAGGCGTGGAATCGGTCTTTATGCTCATTACCTTTTTTCGAAGAGTCTTTTCGTCCAGGAAGATCTCGATAGTATTGTCGTATGACTTGGACATCTTTTGGCCGTCGATGCCGGGAATTGTCGCCACTTCATCGCTGATTTGCGCCTCGGGAATGGTGAAAGTCTCGCCGAAAAGGTGGTTGAACCGCATGGCGATATCCCGGGTTACTTCAAGGTGTTGTTTCTGGTCTTTGCCCACCGGAACCACGTCGGTCTGATACAGGAGGATATCTGCGGCCATGAGGACCGGGTAGGCAAAAAGCCCGTGATTGGCCGGTATGCCTTTGGAAATCTTGTCCTTGTATGAGTGGCAGCGCTCCAGGAGTCCCATAGGCGTTATGCAGGTCAATATCCAGGCGAGTTCCACCACTTCGGTAACGTCCGACTGCACCCAGAAGTAACAACGATCGGGGTCCAGGCCGAGGGCAAGAAAATCGGCTGCCGCTTCCAGAGTTTGCTGGGAGAGCTTTGCCGCGTCCGTAACCGACGTGAGCGCGTGCAAATTGACGATGAAGACAAAGAGCTCCGCCTCGTCAAGGTATGCGAGCATGGGCTTCATCATGCCCAGATAGTTGCCCAGGTGGAGAGATCCGGAAGGCTGTATGCCTGAAAGCACTCTCACAACCGACACTCCTTTCGAGCGGTTAATCTAGTGAGCCGTAACATGCATTACTTGGGCCGCAGCGTCAACCACTCAAAAATGTCTTAGAACGGCTGCGGAAGGATTTGCGCGGAAAGATTGATTGCGCATCCACAAGAGTGTAAAATGTATATAAACCTTACCAATCCTCTCTGAAAACGGGGCGAATCAGAGCAGGGGCGAACCACAAAAAAGGGGGCCAACCTACAGACCAACCATCTCATCTCACCTACCACGCATGACGGCCGGCTCAAGGAGGCGTGCTATGGATTTCATTGAACGAGTGAAGTCGATGACGCGCGATCAAGTGGCTCGGGCGATGGTCGAATTAGTAACCCATGTCACGCCCGAAACGTACATGAAGTTGGCCCTGCTGAGTTCGAGGCTTGTTGAAGGGCAGAGGGCCAACGCGGCCATCCAGGCGGTAATTGATAGCCTGCGCGAGGGGACGGAGAGCCAAGCCTCTCGCATGTTCAAGAGGGTGATGACCGAGCTGTCGCCTCATTGTCTCAAAATAGTGGCTCGGACTCTCTTCATTAACGGATTGATGCGCAGCTCCGCAATGCGAGATGAGTTCACCAAGAAGAACGGATTTGCGCCTCCCTTTACTCTCCTGATCAGCCCTACGATGGCCTGCAATCTCAATTGCGTCGGATGTTATTCCGGAAAATACTACAGACAGAAGGGCCTGCCCTACGAGCTTCTCGACCGTATCCTCACCGAAGCAAAGGAAATGGGCATCCTGTTCATCGTCTTCAGCGGAGGTGAGCCGTTGACCCGTCGGGAGGATCTTTTCCCGCTCATTGAAAAGCACAATGATATGTTCTTCATGTTCTACACCAACGGCACGCTCATCGACGATGAGGCGGCTGACGCCCTCTACCGGATGGGCAATGCGGGCGCGGTAATCAGCCTGGAAGGTTTTGAGGAGGCCACGGACGCGCGGCGCGGAAAGGGTGTGTATCAGCGCGTCATGGACGCCATGGATCGGCTCAAATCCAGGGGTGTCCCCTTCGGCGCGTCACTGACGGTCACCAGCAAGAATGTGGAGAAGATCACCAGCGATGAGTTCTTTGAGCATCTATCGAAAAAGGGCGTCATGGTGTGTTGGTTCTTCCTCTTCATGCCGGTGGGTCAGGACCCCGACACCTCGCTGATGCCGACTCCTCAACAGAGGGAGTGCCTGCGACGGCGCGGCGCGCATTTGCGGGACAGGGTCCCAATTTTCATTGCAGACTTCTGGAACGACGCGCCGTACGTTGGAGGTTGCATAGCCGCGGGCAGGAACTACATACACATAAACGCCAACGGCGATGTGGAGCCTTGCGTCTTCACCCACATGGCAGTGGACAAGATCTTCGACAAGAGCCTGGAGCAGGTCCTCGCCAGCGAGTTCTTCACAGCGATCCGTTCCAAGCAACCGTACTCGGACAATCTCCTCACCCCGTGCATGATCATCGACAATCCTAACATTTTCCGGGACATTGTGCGCTCGTGCCACGCGTACCCGACTCACGAAGGCGCGGAAGACGTGCTGGTAAAGATCAAGGACGATCTGGACGAATACGGCAGGCATGTGCGGGCGCTTTTCGACCCGATTTGGGCGGAGCGGAAACACGAGTACGGCTATGGGGAGATAGCGCCTCCGCGCGCTCAGCCCGGCGGTTCACACTCCGCCCATCCGGGCGGCCGCGGGGCGTGACGGTCGGCTTGTCGAGTGGATGAACAGTCTCAGAGAGCGGTTTGATCGCTGAATCCCTTTCAACCCTCCCTCCCCCGAGCGGGAGGCGAGGGTTTTTCTGTTCATTTGGTCTTTAGAGCCCCTCGGAATCCCTGCGCTTGCCGGATGAGGTTGCTGCTCGCCTGCTGAAGCCGCTCCACTGCCAGATCTGTGGTTTTCCCGAAGCGGACCTCCAGATAGGTCTCCATGAATCGAGAAAGCTCGCGCCTCAGCGCGGGCGCGTTCCGTAACGCTTCCGCGCGATTCTCTTCATGCCAAGGATGAACGCGTTTCAGTATCCCCCTGCGAAGAAGAACGTTCATGACCTTCCGGTACGAGCTGGAAATCCGGTCTCGGCGCCCGCGCCGCATGAGGATCGAGGCCGTCAACCACAGCGCTGCGGCCGCCATAATCAGTCCCGGGACCAAATACACTTTCAGACCCTGGGGAAATGTGAATGTCCACGCGATTTGGCCCGACATGAGTCGAGCAAGAGTCCGGAAGATGCTCTGCTGATCGGATCGGTCGAAGTTGATGACCGAATTGGTCCATAGGTAATCCGCTCGATCAAGGAAGTCCGTGAGCCGTCTGAACAGAATATTAAACTCTTCGAGGCTTCGTCCAGGCGGCGTAGGATCGAGTGTGGCCCAGGTCGAGCCGTCCAGGACCGCTTCCACCCAAGCGTGCGCATGAGTGAACCGTACGATGAACTTGCCCGGCTCGCCGGTGGATTCCATGCCTTGGAAGCCTTCCACAACCCGCGCCGGCACCCCTACCTCCCTCAGCATGAGAGCCATGGCCCCCGCGAAGTATTCACAATGACCTGCGCGTGTTCTGAGCAGAAAGTGCTCCAGAGGATGGGCTCCCTGCGGTGGCGCCGGCGTCTGGAGCGTGTATCGAAAGCCGCTGCGAAATCGTTCCATTAAAGCGCGGGCTTTTTGTTCGGGCGTGTCTGCTCCCCGTGTCCATTGCCGCGCGAGCTTCTCGATTTCCGGAGCGCTGCCCGCTGTGTCGAGGTATACGGGATCGAGAGGCAGGGTCACCGGCGGAGCAATGCTCGCAACCTCGACCTCGTACGAGTTGGAAAAGAGAAACGGGCTGTCAATAGAAACTTCGCCCTGCATGTTGACGAAGAGCGGCTTTCGCTGATTCCCGAGGACCCAAAGTGGGTATCCGTACACGTACACGTGGTCGGAACGCAGTCTGTGGGGGAAGATCACGTAGTGGAACCGTTCTTCGGCGTACATACGAACCGGTCGGGTGAAGCCCCGTTGTCTTGATCCTGCGGCCCATCGCTCCCCGTCGAATTCCGCCAGCACACGGCCTCGCCAGTACGGAGCGTCTCCGCTGGGGCTTTGCCGGAAAGCCGCAGTGAACGCGATTCGTTCTCTGCCGGCCATACGCGCCATATCCCGATAGGAAACGCTCTGAGCCAGACCCGCAAAACCGCGACCGCCCCCCGCCGGGCCTGCGGCCTGGACCCCTGGAAAGGACACGAAAGGCCGAGGAAAGATAACAAATAGCAGGACCGTCAGGGCGAGGACGAAGAAGACGCACGCGCCCAATTGGCCGGGCCGACCGACCGTCACTGCTGTTCTGTCAATACGTGAGGTCGCAGGGCTGACCGCAGCTTCGTGCCTGGCCATGAGAAACGTGAGCAGCGTTCCCATGAGCGTAAAGAGATAGAAAGGCAAGAGCGCGGCAAATAAGAAGTGGTTCGTGAGTGTGCAACTGATGAGGACCATGCCCACGGTGAGAAAGATCAGTTGATAGATGTGTCGATCAGTCAGCGGGGAGAAGGCCCGCGCCAATATGGTCCCGAAAGTGAAATGCACGAGAAACAGAGGCGCATTGAACACGCCCTGCAAAAACACGAGCACGACGGAAAAGACCGCCACGTACAGGAAGAAGAGCACTGTGAGCACGCGCTCGGTTCCCAGAAAGGGCCGCGCATAATCAGAGCGCGTGAGCGCCGTCCCGATCACCGGTATGGCCAAGAGCGCCAGCGGGTTGAGGCCGTTCTCGATGCACGCGCCGGTAATGGAAAGCGAGACCAGCCCGGCCAGAAACAGCTTGAACCCTCGATACGCGCCCGGGGCAAGGGAAACGACGGGTGCCGTCTCCGAAGCGCGTCCGCCGGATCCGGTCTTTTTGGGGAGCGGCCGCGTGATGTCAGCCATGTCGGGCTCCTCTGAATCCCACGCTGCGCCAGAAAAGATCACCCGAATTTTGCACATCGACCTGAATGCCGGATTCCGGCGAATAGGGCATTTCGTGGCGCGGCGCCTTCTCCCATCGAGCAAGAGCGGTGAGCGCCTCGACCGCGAATTGGCCGCCTGTCCCCGGACCGATCAGGAACCCGGGCGCGGCCAAAGCCACCGGTGTCCTGGACCTCGCGAAGTGGACCACGAGCGAAGCGGCCTTGGAAATAGCTTTTTCCGAAGCTTCCCGACGTAAAGTGATAACGATTTCCGGAGATCCCTCATCGGCCAGAACTCGGGTCACCAGCCTTCTCGTGCGAGCGGTCTTTTTCCAGTCTATGTGCTTGTACGCATCCCCGGGAACGTATTCCCGGAACTGATAGGGCACATTCCCGAAAGGATCGGCTCGTTCAATCTTCTTGCCCGGACTTGCGGCCCAGACAGGGACATGCGCGTCACCGGGCTCGATGTGTGGAAAGACCAAGACCGATACCTGCGGTCCGCAAGGTCGAGAATAGGTTGCAAGCCCAAAAGGGAAGGCTGAGGAGATGACCCCAGGTCCGATCAAGTGATCGCCTCGACGGCTGATTGTGAACACGCCCGATCCCTGGACCCGTCGAGTGTCCTCATCAGGGAATAGAGGAACGCTTTCCGTTGACGCCGACAACGGGGCAGACTCTCTGAAAGTGAGCGCGGCGCCGGAGAATGATCGATCTTGAGTTTGAATCACGTAGTCGATCGCGAACGGGACGTCCGCGTAAATTTCGCTGGGAAAGCGTCTATGAAGGCTAAAATCCCTGATATTCCGAGTCGCGAGGTGGTGGGAAATCAGCGCGAGGCCAAGGGTCATGCCGAATATGATGAACAGAAAATTGTTCACCGTCGCTACGGCCGCGAGGGGGACCCACACGAGCAGGAAGACGCAGATCCGTCCCGGTCGGGTCAACTTGAAAGAAATGTTTTTCGTCAGTCTCACAGTATTGCCGGGGATTGCCTGGACGCGGACGGGCCGGAGATTTCATCACGCTCGAACGGAGGAACGTCGAGCCTTTTGCCATCAAAACTTGATCCTCCTCACCCTACCCTCTCCCGTCACGCGGGAAGAGGGTTTTCAGCTCCCCCTCCCTTGATGGGAAGGGCAAGAGGGAGGGTGATTTGAGGTCATTTGTTCGAGCTTCAGATTGGTTAAGTCCGGCGCCGAGCCCTTCGTTCGGCTTCTTCCGCCTGCTGTCAGACAGGAGCCGCAACCGAGCGCAGAACCTGGTTGAGTATATCTCGCTTCCTTTTTCGGGTCATTCCGTCTCCAGCGTGTTCTAGGGTGAGGATGCGATGGAGCGACACAGGCATGAAAACTCGCCTCAGGTCCTGAGGGATAACGTAATCACGACCCTCAAGGAGCGCGGAAGCCTGCATTGCCCTCTTCAGATGGAGTCCGCCCCGCGACGAGATGCCCAGGCGAATCTCCGGATGATCCCGCGTCGCCTTGATCAGGTCCAGGAGGTATTCCATCATGCTCGATTCAACACGTATCCGGCGGACCTTGTGCTGAAGATCCCGGATGGTTTCCGCATTGGTAATCGGTTCGAGTCGCTCTGCGTCCATATGTTCCAGGTCCCTGGCGAGGATTTCCCGCTCGTGATCCCGGTCGGGATAACCGAGGCCGATGGAGACCATGAAGCGGTCGAGTTGACTCTCCGGGAGCTGGAACGAACCGAAACGCTCCACCGGATTCATCGTGGCGAGCACGAGAAAAGGATCTGTAAGATCGTATGTGCGCCCGTCCACTGAAACTTTTCCCTCAGCCATTGCTTCGAGCATGGCGGACTGCGTGCGCGAAGATGTGCGATTTATCTCGTCCGCGAGCAGCACGTCGGTAAAGAGCGGTCCCTCCTTAAACTCGAACTCGTTGGTCTTTGGGTCGTACACGTTAATGCCGATCACGTCGGACGGGAGTGTGTCGCTGGTAAACTGAATGCGCCGGAAACGTCCTCCTATGGAACGAGCGGTGGCAAGGGCCAATAAGGTTTTTCCCACTCCGGGGATATCCTCTATGAGCACATGTCCTTTGGCGAGTAGGGCTACGACGACAGTTCGGACCTGTTCTTGTTTTCCTATGAGAACCGTGCAAATAGACTCTAAGAGCTTTGTTGGGACCCTATTCATGGAACCGCAGCTATCTTGGGAGATCTTGAAACCATCTCCAATATCGGCATTCGGTCGTCCTCTGTCAATGTTACGGCAGACGCTGCCGGTCGAGCGGCCCCATGCTGAAAAAACCCGATACCAGGTAGGCCAAAAAGAGTTAAGATGAAGTATGCATCTCGAGGCCCTTCCCGGGAATGGGCCTCGATAACGCGGCCGGCATGAGCAAGGCCTGGTGGGCCTGGTTGGAGCGCGGGGGGGAAGAGACATGCTTTGCGCTACGCTGAGAGGAGGAAACTGATTATGTATCTGCCGGAGATTTTCACCAAGTTCCAAAAGCAGTATCCGGAAATTCTCGACGCATATCACAAGGTGGGGGAACTCTGCGAAAAAGCCGGTCCTCTGAACGACAAGACTCAGCACCTCATTCAGTTGGGTGTCTCGATTGGAGCCAATTCCAAGGGCGGGGTCCGGTCCCACGTGCGCCGCGCGCTGGCCGCCGGCGCCACAGAGGCGGAGATCTTTCAGACCATTCTCATCTCCATGACCATTGTGGGCTTTCCGGCTATGATCGCGGCGTACGGCTGGGCGCAGGAGGTTGTGGCTGCCGGCGGGAAGGAATAGCCCCGATCGGCCAACGCCCTGACGTTGCTGAAAACACGTGGATCAGGAGCGCCTGATTGCCCGCGTTGGGTTTGCCTCGGTCGCACAAGATTATAAGATCATTTAAGATCATTGGGGAATATGGGTGTGTTCCGGGGAACCATGACGTCAAATCGAATGCTCTTCGTAATTGTCGTGGTCGCGGCGGCAGCGCTCTGGTGTGGGAGAATCCGGGCCATGTCCTTGGAATACCGTATCTATCCGGTGGGTGAAGTCCAGAAGAAAAGGGGCGCAACGGCGCTGAAGATCCACGAGCCGTTTCGCGACGCGCTCCTCGGGCTGGAGGGCTTTTCCCACGTAATTGTCTTCTACTGGTTCGACCGAAACGACACCCCGGAAAAGAGGCGCATACTCCGAGTGCATCCGAGACGAGATGCGCGAAATCCTCTCACCGGCGTGTTCGCCACCCGGTCGCCGGTGCGCCCCAATCTGATCGGTTACTCCATAGCCAAGATCGAATCCATCCAAGACGGTTCCATCACGATTGACGAGATTGACGCATTCGACGGAACCCCCATTATCGACCTCAAGCCATACATCCCCGCCGACGATGCCATACCCACTGCGACCGTGCCCGATTGGGTCCACAAGTAGCAGAAAGCCACCTTGAAGCGTTGACAACGTCCGAGCCGCCTGATACAAACCTATTGATTCTATTCATGAATTGTCGATGGTCTGCGATGCGGATTTCACCGTATTTCTTCCAAGCTTTATCAAGAGCTGCTCTCTGGGCTGTCACCACGTCATGCACGGTAATTGCTCCGTTCATCGCGCCATCCGACACATGGCCTCAAGCCGCCGCGCAGCAAACGAAGTCAGCCGGTCAGCATATCGAAGAAG
>Ga0194113_10005252_pt1 | contig 16722 bp, 11 predicted proteins | sample TA2MahC200mmetaG_FD_146193 | JGI IMG/M metagenome (GOLD analysis project Ga0194113, IMG submission 146193) | Freshwater microbial communities from Lake Tanganyika, Tanzania - TA2015017 Mahale Deep Cast 200m | ecosystem: Environmental > Aquatic > Freshwater > Lake | place: Tanzania: Lake... | reverse complement strand
CCCGAATTTCCCGCAAACAACATGGTCCCGCCCGCGATGTTGAGAAAAGGCAACGGTGTCACATTGGCTAATCGGCGGAAACTGCTCCGAAGTTGCGACTTCCGCGTCCTGCGGAGGATTTGCCGCGTTCCGAGCGTCCGAATGGCGGGAAGACGACGATGGTAGGGATTGTAGGGCGAGCGGCAGCTGAGAAGCTACCCGTAGGACGGGCACTCTTGCCCGTCCTGTGCGTGTTCGACGGGCAAGAGTGCCCGTCCTACGGGTAATCAAATTCCTGCCCCTCGCCTAGCGCCGTTGCCGCGGACGTGTTCCGCGGGTATGGTCAGTTCTCGGACTCCGGCTGCTCGGCCGCGAGATCCGCCTTCGCCCTCTCTCCTCCGGGATGACCCGTCATGACCGCACCGTACGAAGCTATCGTGAGTTCCCTCCGCCCGTCCTTTCCCCAACCGGTTTCTGATCGCATGCACGATGCCTATTTCGTCTTCTCCTGCCTGCGGGCGCTGGACCGCGTGGACGAGATGAAATCAGTCTCCCCGATGCTCGGATCACCCGAAGAGCTGGACTACCAGGCGGCTCAGTGCGTCCGCCTGGCCGAGGGACCGATGTCGCTGGAGGATGTCACCGAGAAGCTGGTCAGCTACCTGTCCGGCATGTTCATCTGGTCGCACCCGAGGTCGCAGATCAACGTCGTCCCGGCCGCGACGATCCCGAGCATCATTGGCGGTCTGTTGCCGTCGATCTACAACCCGAATCTCTGCAGCGACGAAACATCGCGCAAGGTCGCTATCGCCGAAGTGGAGGCGATATCGATGACCGCCGACCTGCTCGGGTACGACGCGGCGCAGTCGGGCGGGTTCTTCACGTTTGGTGGCACGGGCGCGTTGCTGTACGGCGTGCGAATCGGCCTGGAAAAGGCGTGCCCGGGATGCGGCAAGTCGGGGCGGCAGCAGCCGGCCGTCATCATCTGCTCGCGGCAAGCGCATTACGCCTGCACGACCGTCGCCAATTGGTTGGGCATCGGCGAGGACAACGTGTTGCGAATCCCCACGACCCGCGACAGTGACATGCGGATCGACCTGTTCGAAACCTGCCTGCGGACGGCGCTCAGCGAGGGGAAACGCGTGGCGGCCATCGTGGCGACCATGGGCACGACCGACGCATTCGGCATCGACGATCTCGAGGCGATCTATCGCATCCGGAACGAGTTGACGAAGGAATTCCAGCTCGAGACGCCGCCGCACATCCACGCGGACGCGGTGATCGGGTGGGCGTGGAGCGTGTTCAACGGGTACGATTGGGATCTCAATGAGCTGGGTTTTCGGCACCGTACGATTCGGTGCCTGGCCGCCGCGAACAACCGCATCCGGCACCTGAAACTGGCCGACTCCATCGGCGCGGACTTCCACAAAACGGGGTTCGCTCCCTATGCCTCCTCGGCGTTCTTCTCGCGGCTCGCCACCGACCTGAAACTGATCCGGCGCGGCAGCGAACAGATGCCGTACCTCTTCCACGCGGGCCACTACCATCCCGGCAAGTTCACGCTGGAGACGACGCGGAGCGGCTCCGGACCCATGGCCGCACTCGCCAACCTGCTGCTGCTGGGCAGAGACGGCTTTCGCTCCCTGCTCGGCCACCTGGTGACCATGGCCGAAACGCTCCGCGAGCACCTGGGCGGACACGTGTCGACGACCGTGTTCAATCGAGGCAACGTCGGAGCCGTCACGCTCTTTCGCGTCTACCCCGACGGCGTGGACACGTTCACCGTCCCGCAGCGCGAGGAAAGCGATCCCCTCTACCGCGAACAACTGCTCAAACACAACCAGTACAATCGCCGCATCTACGAACTGGTGCGGCAAGACGCCTTACGCGGCGACGGCGTCGTGCTCTCCATGACCGACTGCTACCGGGAAACCGATTACGGCGAGCCGATCGTGGCGCTGAAGTCGTACATCATGAGCCCCTTCTCCGAAGAACAGTACGTCGACGCCGTGCTGAATTCCATCTGGAAGGCCCGACGCGTGTTGGCCGAAAAGCAACCCCACGGCGCCGGGACAGACTGAAATGGCGAACGGTCTTGCGCGCGCAAACCGCCGCTCCTCTCCGCTCACGTGGCCCGGCGCGGCCGTGCTTTCTCCAGCTCACGTGAAGGGCGTGCCAAGCACTCTTATGACACGTTTGTGTCACTTCAAGACGCGACGGCGAGCGTCAGGCGTCGCCGGGCGCGGGCGAACGGCTCGCCCTCTCATTCACTGAAACTCAAAGAACGCGAAGACGAAATGCACGGCCAGCACGTACAGGGTGGACCAGAGGATGGTGGACGTGACGCCCTGGCTCACCGCGCGGCTTGAGTCCTTCGGCCGGGCGCCTCGCGCGTAGGCGAGCATGGCGATGCCGGCCGCGCAAAGCGTCGTCTTGCCCAACAGCCAGTTCGTTCCGACGTACCACGGTCTGCCCGGCATGATCAGCTCGCGGTGGAAGTGCAGTTGCCAGAACCACGGTCCGCGGTCGGGGTGCGTGGAGGTGAACACGGCCAGGCTCGTCGCGGCGGCCGTCGCGTAGCTGATCGCCACGAGCAAAGGGGTGCCGAGGAGAAACGCATAGAGGATCCCGGTCAGCAGGTAGCGTTTCGGTTCCGCTCCGAGCGTCCGCAGCGCGTCGATCTGCCGGCCGTACCGTTTGCCGCCGACATCCGAGGCGACGGCCGCGCCGCAGCGGGCGGCGATGAGAATCGTCACCAGGATGGGCACGAGGATGCGGTACAGGGAGAACCCCATCGACAGCAGCAGGTCTTCGATCAAGAGGGGCTTGGTGTAGTTGGCGCTGGGCAGGAAGCGGAACGTGAAATACGTGGCCACGAAACCGATGATCGCGCCGGCGATGGCGACGTAGAGCCAGGCCGATGGTCCGGCCACGGCACGCAAGTAGTGCCAGAAGAAGCGAATTCCCCACGCGGGGCTCTTCCACAGCGGAATCAGCCGCAAGGGCAGCTGGAGACAGCCTTCCAGCACGCGCGAGGTCGCCGCCAGGAACTCCCCGGTTCGGCCGGCCGCCCAACGCGTCCAGCGCGGCAGGAGCCCGGCCGTTGCGAGCTGCCGGCCGGGCGGCGCCGGTTTGACTTTGCCGCCCAGCAGTTCGCCCAGGCGAGGCCAATCCGCCCGCTCGACGCGCCGCAACGTGTGCTCGTCCGAATCCATCAGATAGACCGCATCGGCAATCGGCGTCAACGCCTCGAAATCGTGGGTGACGATGATCGACGTGCGCGGGTGGTTCGCCTGCGTGGCGGCCAGCACTTTGGTGACTTCCGCGGCCGTGGCGGTGTCGAGGCCGGATGTCGGTTCGTCGTAGAGCATGACGTCCGGGTCGTACGCCAGCGCGCGGGCGATGGCCAGCCGCTGCCGCTCGCCGCCGCTGAGCGACGCCGTCCGCACGTTCGTCGGAACGCCCAGTTCCCGCAGGAGCGCCGCCGGCGCGAGCGACTCCTCCCGGTGCGCGCGGCGCGGCCGGTGGGCGAGTGCTAGGCGGACGTTCTGCATGGGCGAGAGTTCGTCAAACAAGGCGAAGTCCTGAAACACGACCCCCACGCCGCCTCGCCGCGCGACCGCGATCCCGTCCTCTCGCGTCAGCTCGACGCGCCCCGTGACGCGAAACGCCGCGTCCTGTTCGTCCAGCAGGTCGGCAATGATCCGCAATAAGGTCGACTTGCCCACGCCGCTGCGTCCGATGATCAGCGTGACTTCACCCGCCGCGAAGCGCGCCGTCGTCTCGCGCAGCAGCGTGCGATTCCCCACGCGCACCGCCAGGCTCTTCAGCTCGACCGAACTGCCACGTCCGCCCGCACAGACCTTCCCTTCGTCCTCGCCACTCATCGATCGCCGCCCCGCGATTGCACCGTGAACGGATTCACCTCGGGATACGCGCCGCGATGCACCGGCAGCACGGTCGCCTCCTCAAGGTGCCTGGCGCTGCCTTCCTCGGCGCCCGCGACAGAAGTCGTCTCGATCACGAACCAGCACTTGTCCTTGTGCAGGATCTGATTGCGCAGCACCTGCGCGAACTCCGGGCTGATGCCCTCCTCCTTCGTGCCCATCAACAGGTCTCCGATTCGCCGCACGCTCGGCTCCGCGATGTCGGCCGCGTACTGGAACGCGCGCCGCGCGTCCTCGCCCTGCCACCGCTCCTCCAGCGTCGCGCGCAGCCGGGGATTGTCAATCACCACCTCACGCACAATCTGCCAGACGATCGCCCGGAACTCCGGATCGTCGATGATCTGACGGAGATTGCGGTTCACCGCCTCGCGCACGTTCGGATTCTGGGCGATCTCCGTCAAGACGTCCTTCTGGAGCGTGACCAGCAGCGGCGTGTATTCGGTCATGACCGGCCGGACCTCTTCGTTCAGGAAACGGTTCCACTCCCCCCGCGCCAGGTCCTTTTGCGGGAGCGGCGAGACGTCGTAGAAGTAACGCCAACCGAATCGCCACAGGGACGCGCGGTCCCAGATCTTCTCGCCGACTTCGATCGCCACCGGTTCCGCGTGCTTTCGCACGATCGGCCAGATCTCGTTGCGAACCAGCGGCACGACTTCCTTCTCGACCACCTGCTCCTGATAGCGGCTGGCCAACTGTTCCAGCTCCGCGCGCCGCCGGTTAACCGCCTCCGCTAGATCGTCCTCGACGACCCGCAACGCGTCGAAAACGCCCGCCATGATGACCGGCTTGAGCGCGCGCAGGATCTCGGCATGATACTCCTGGTAGGTCGCCGTGATCTCCCACGCGATCATGTCGCGTTTCTCCGGAGGCAGCATCGTCTCCATCACCCACGTCAGCGACTCGGGCGTCGTGTAGTACGTCAGCGCGGTTCCGTCGGTCAACTGCGGGGCCGACGGATAGAGTAGCGCCTGCAACAACGTGGCATCCACATGATCGGAGTCGCCGGACCGGCCGGGCATCCCGACACGCCGAATCTCGCCAACCTGCCGGTACGTGCCCAGACCCTCCACAACGTAAATGGGATCGCCAACCTCCACCGGCCACGCCGTGTCCAGCTGCAGCGTCACCTCGCGGCGATCGGCCGCGGCAAAAAGCCAGAGGTCATTTACCAACCGACCACCGTCCTCGCGCGGAAAGAACACGGACGTCTTCAACGACCAGACGACGGCCATGACGGCTGCCACCCAGGTGAGAAGACCCACGACAATGCGAACGTGTCTCATAGCGATCCTCCTCCGGGCGAGCCCGCGCCGAGCCGGTGGGCCGCGATCCACCGTCCGATGCCGGCCGGCGACAGCTCGCTCAAGTCGCGCACCACCCGGTGCGCGTGACAGAACGGGCCGGCATCGCGCCGCTCAACCACCAGAGCCACGCCAACCATGCCGGCGCGACGGGCCGCCTCGATCCCCACCACCGCATCTTCAATGACCGCGCAGTCCGTGGGACGAACCCCCAACCGTTCGGCACACAGCAGGAACACCTCCGGGTCCGGCTTGCCTCGCCGCACATCCACGCCCGTCACGATCGCGTCGAACCGGTCGCGACAGCCCAGCGAATCCAGCACGAGACCGATGTTCTCCGGGGGACCCGACGAGCCGACGGCCAACCGGAAGCCGGACTCCTTGAGTTGGTCAATCAGTTCCCGGGCGCCCGGCATCGCGGGAAAGTCCGCCCGCAGAATCTCCCGGAAAAACGCCTCCTTCCGATCGTCCAGGGCGGAAACCTCGTCGTCGCCGAGCGGCAAGTCGCGCCACAGCTCGCGGATGATCTCCCGACTGGTCCGCCCGAACGTCGCGTCGAACTCCCCGGCCGACATCCTGCGACAACCGCAGGCGTCCGCCATCGCCAACCAACTGAGGAAGTGCGCGCGGGAGGAATCGACCAGCACGCCGTCCACGTCGAAGATCACACTTTGCCTGTCTGTACCCATGGCTCCCTTGCACCGAATGCCGGCCGTTGCGTGCACCCCGCGCACGAGTGCCTTGTCAAGTTGTGATTGACGAGTAGGACGGCCACTCTTGCCCGTCGAACACGCACCGGACGGGCAAGAGTGCCCGTCCTACGGAACCCGTCATTCGAAAACGGGTAGGACGGGCACTCTTGCCCGTCGAATGCCGCGACCGGCACTCTTGCCCGTCGAACACGCACCGGACGGGCAAGAGTGCCCGTCCTACGGTTCTCGTGCCCGGATGTCCCCGTCCCCCAGTTCCTCTTCGGTGAATTCGTCCAGCAGCGCCGAGGGGCACACTTCCTTCTCGCCGCATTCCTTGCAGATGATGTGGATGAGGTCCGAACCGGCCAGTTTCAAATCGTGTTTCCGGCAGAGTTCGTAGAGATTCCGCAGGTGGACGCAGGTCATCATCTCGCTCCCAAATTCACCCGGACGGTGTCCGCGCCGATTGCACGAAACCGCTCGTTGCCCAATGAGTGCTTCGCGTGCATTCTACCGGCAACGGCGCTCTTGGGACAACGGAACTCGCGGCGTTTGGGCGAGCGGCAGGAATTTGTTTACCAGTAGGACGGGCACTCTTGCCCGTCCTGTGCGCGTTCGACGGGCACTCTTGCCCGTCCTGTGCGCGTTCGACGGGCAAGAGTGCCCGTCCTACGGGTAGCTTCTCAGCTGCCGCTCGCCTTGGCACGGGGCACGTGGAAAGCCGCTGACAAAACGCGACAATTCGGCTGCAACTTCGCGGGCAAACCGCTATATTTGACGTCGGGTCCGCCGCCTTGTCCGGCGTGGCGGTCCGAGGCGAGTCCTTCTTACACGTTTGCTTCCGTCAACGAGGGGAATCATGAGCCAATTCAGTCGACGATCGTTCATCGCCGCCGCGACGGGCGCGGCGGCCTGTCTGGGATCCCTGCCCGCACGCGGTGCCGAACCGTCGCCGGCTCCTCCGCCGCAAGTGCCCTTGGGGAACACGGGCATCACGATGTCCCGCGTCGGCCAGGGCACGGGGATGAGTGGCGGCAACCGCCAGTCCAATCACACGCGGATGGGCATTGGCAAATTCACGGAACTGGTCAACCACGCGTTCCAACGGGGCATCACGTTCTTTGACCTGGCCGATCTGTACGGAACCCACGTCTATTTTCGCGAAGCGATGAAGTCGATCCCGCGTGAGAAATACACGCTCCTCACGAAACTCTGGTGGCGCTACGACGGTCCCGGCGATCCGCGGAACGAGCCGTGGCGAACGCGCGCCGCCGCCACCGCGCTGGAGCGATTCCGCCACGAACTGACGACCGACTACATCGACATCGTGCTGCTGCACTGCATGACCGACGCGCGATGGCCGCAGCAACTCCGGCCGTACATGGACGCGCTGGACGAGGCCAAGGCCAAGAACACCGTCAAGGCGGTCGGCGTGTCGTGCCACGACTTCGAGTCCTTGAAAGTCGCGGCCGAGTGCCCGTGGGTCGATGTCGTGCTGGCCAGGATCAACCCGGACGGCGCCAAGATGGACGCCGCAACGGATCAGGTCGTGCCCGTGCTGCGCCGCATCAAGGAGAACGGCAAGGCGCTGATTGGAATGAAGATCCTCGGCGAAGGAACGCTCGCCAACCGGGCGGAACGGTGCATCGAATTCGCGCAAGGACTCGGACTGCTCGACACCATGACCATCGGATTCGAGAAACCGCCACAGATTGACGAGATTCTGCGACTGGCCGAAAAATACCCCGCGGCATAGCACGGTCACGCCTCCGCGCGCTGGCCCGGTGCGTAGGGCAAAGGTGACACTCCCGCCGCGGACACGCGGGGGCTTCTCGCCGCTCGCCGGCCCAGTGCGTAGGGCAAAGGTGACACTCCCGCCGCGTGAACGCGGGGGCTTCTCGCCGCGCGCTGGCCCGGTGCGTAGGGCAAAGGTGACACTCCCGCCGCGGACACGCGGGGGCTTCTCGCCGCGCGCCGGCCCGGTGCGCAGGGTGGTCGACCCCGGCCACCCAACCCGCAAATTGAACATTGACGAAGCACCAGCCTCCCAAGGGAATAAATACTGGCCCCCCTTCGCCAAACAAGATAGGTCCCGATTGCCGAACGGGACCTGGAACCAAGGCTCGGCTCTCTCTGCGAGCATCCCGCTGTGCGGAAAGCGGCACCTGCTTCACAGGGGCCTGCCCGGTCGGGCGGAAGCGGGTGGTCCGATGCGGGTTTTCCCGGTTTTCCACGGTTTTCCGGCGCCTCATCGGTTGAACACACAAAAAGGCATGATTACAATGGCTGTCGTGCCTGATTTGAGCGAGCCCCATCCCCCCTGCTGGCGGATGTCTCGCGAACAACAGCCATAAACAGCGTGCGGTTTACATTTTTCCGAGTCAGGTACGGATAACGGGCGGGCAATAGTCCGGTGTGAGTTTGGCGGAAGGCCGCGGGCTCCATGCCAAGCTTGCTTTGGCCCGCGTTGTGCGACTGGCGCGGGTGGGAACGGAAAGGCAAACAAGAGTAGAGGAGAGGCTGCGCGATGAACCGTATTTTCTTGGCCGGCATTGGGCTGGCGATCTTGGGACTGGCTAGTTCGAGAGCCCATGCGGAATACGACAACCGCAATGGGAGTGTGTACATTCCACAGGCGATCAAAGACATCTTGAAAGGTCCGAAACCACCGAAAGAACTCCGCTATCGGCTGCTGATTCTCACCGAGACGCCACGCAACGGGACGGCCGGAAATTTTGCCACTTACGACGGATTTGTTAAGGGTGAAGCGGATGAAACTGGGTCGTTGGTAAAGGGGATGACTTGGAATGCGATAGTGTCGGTGGGCGGCTCGGGTTCGGGCTTGGAAGCAATTAGTCGAGCCGTGGATGACAGCGCCAGTCCTGTTTACGGCTCCACGTTTCAGGGCGTCTACGGCACGGACGGCAGCTACTTGGCTACTGACTACCGGGGGCTGTTTAACGAAACGAACGGCGTCCGCAACTACAATCAGTTCGGACACGCGGAGGGTGCGGTGTTGGTGTGGAGTGGTTCGTACGATAACGGGACCGCGTACAGCACTTATTACTTGGGGCAATCCCATGGGGGTTTCGGGTTTTCACCGAGTACGTACACTACTTGGTTGCGGCAACCCAGCCCGGTTCCTGGTCAACCGAATGCCCTGTCAACCTCAATCTCTATGCGTTTCTACGGCATCTCCGATGTAATCCTCGTACCCGAGCCGGCGAGTATTGCGATGTGGCTTGGGTTCGCGGGCGTAGCCGGTGTGTGCTTCTGGCGGAGGCGGCGTCGGGCGAGCTGAGTGCCTGACGAGATGTTGGTGAATTGCAGTGCCACGACGGCATTGTTCGAGGCGCGTGCTGGTTGAGCACGCGCCTCTTTCTTTGCGTCCTGCCTGGCACATCATCCCGTACATCCTGTCCACAGTTGACCCGGCAATGACGCCCGCCCACAATGGACGCGAACCGACCTGCGAGGAGTCTTGTGATGGATCAACGAAGAAACCTGCGACATCTCGGACCGCTCATCATCGTCCTGCTCGTTTCGGCCGGTAGGTCTCTGGCTGACCCGCCGCGGCTCGATCCGTTGGTGACGGCTCGGCCGATCGTGTTCGTGGTGCGGCACCAGTACGCGGCGGACCATCACAACACGGAGACGATGTTCCAGACCGGCGAGATTTGCGCGGCGAAGTTCCAGGGCGGCAGCGCGATTCGCACGATCGATTTGGGCAACGGCGGCAAGACCGAGACGCTGCTCGAGCTGCCCGAGGGTGTGGCGCGGGACATTGAAGTCGACTTCGACGGCCGCCGCCTGCTGTTTTCGATGCGGCGCAACGCGGCAGACGACTACCACATCTACCAGATGGCGGCGGACGGCACGGGGCTCGAGCAACTCACGTTTGGCGCGGGGATCTCGGACATCGATCCGATCTACCTGCCCGACGGCCGGATCATGTTCTCTTCGTCGCGCGAGCCGAAGTACTGCATGTGCAACCGGCACATCATGTGCAACCTGTTCACGATGAACGGCGACGGGTCGAACATCGTGCAGATCGGGCACAGCACGCTGTTCGAAGGTCACCCATCGCTGTTGTCGGACGGCCGGGTGATTTACGACCGGTGGGAGTACGTGGATCGGAACTTCGGGGACGCGCAGGGCGTGTGGGTCTGCAATCCGGACGGCACGAACCACGCGATCTACTGGGGCAACCACACGAACTCGCCCGGCGCGCTGCTGGACAACCGCGAGATCCCGGGCACGCCGCTGCTGGTCAGCACGTTCTCGTCCTGCCACGACCGGCCGTGGGGCGCGTTGGCGATCGTCGATCGACGATTGGGGCTGGACGGGCGGTCGCCGGTGTTACGCACCTGGCCGGCCGGCGCGATCGACCTGGTGGGACAGGGCGACTTCGACACGTTCGTCCGCGTCATGCCGAAGTACGAGGACCCGTACCCGCTCTCCGATCGGCTGCTGCTGTGCTCGCGCATGACGGGCGAGGGCGAGCGGATGGGGATCTACCTGGTGGACCTGGACGGCAACGAGGCGCTATTGCATGCGGAGCCGCCCGGCTGTTTCGATCCGATGCCGCTGGGTCCGCGCACGCGTCCGCCGGTGATTGGGCCAACGTCCGACCTGGCGCGCGAGGAGGGACATTTCTATGTCGCCGACGTCTATCGCGGCACGGGCATGGAGCAGATCGAGCGAGGGACGGTGAAGTGGCTGAGGGTCGTCGAGTCGCCGGAGAAGCGGTTCTGGACCAATCCCGCGTGGGACGGCGGCACGGGTCAGCAGGCGCCTGGCATGGCGTGGGACGATTTCAACAACAAGCGGATCCTGGGCACGGTGCCCGTGGACGAGGACGGCAGCGCGTACTTCACCGTGCCGGCCGACCGGTTCGTGTACTTCCAGTTGCTGGACGATCGCGGCATGATGATCCAGTCGATGAGGAGCGGCACGATCGTCCGGCCGGGCGAAACGCTCGGCTGCGCGGGCTGCCACGAGGACCGTCGCACCTCCGTGCCGTTTGACCGACCCATGCTGGCCACGCGACGCCCGCCCAGCCGCCTGGCGCCGTGGTACGGCGGCGAACGGAACTTCGCCTACGTGGCCGAGGTGCAGCCGGTATTGGACAAGCATTGCGTGAGCTGCCACGACTACGGCAAGGCGGCGGGCGAGAAACTGAACCTGGCCGGCGATCTCGGGCTGTTGTTCAACACGTCGTACAGCGAACTGCGGCGCAAGAAGTACGTCCAGGTCCCGGGCGCGGGCCCTCACCAGGTGCTGCAGCCCAAGAGCTGGGGATCGCACGCCAGCAAGCTGGTCGAGGTTTTGCTCAAGGGCCACGGCGATGAGGCCGTGGATGCGGAAGTGCATTTGGACCGTGAGGCGTTCGATCGGATCGTCACCTGGGTCGACATCAACGCGCCGTATTACCCCGAGTACGCCAGCAACTTTCGCGACAACCTCTACGGTCGCTCGCCGCTGGACGACCGGCAACTGGCCGAACTCAAGAGTCTGACCGGCTCGACGGACGTGAACTTCACGCGGCCGGACCTCAGCCCTTGCCTCGCTCGTTTCACGGACCGTGCGGACCCAGCCTGCCAACGTGCGCTGGCACTCATCGCGGCGGGGAAGCAGTTGCTGGCCGAACGGCCCCGGGCGGACATGCCCGGGTTCCGGCTGGTCAGTCCCATCGAGATCGCTCAGCAGGCGAAATACGACGCGTTGCAGCAGGCGGAGCAGCAGGCGCGGCAGGCGGCCGTGCGGGGCGAGAAGCGATTTGACGCGCGGCAATAGAATCCGCGCGTGCCACACGCGCACCGAGGTGGCGAGCCGCCGGTGTCAACCGGCGGGTGAACGCCGGCACTCGACCCGATCGCCACCCGTCACACTTGACTCCGCTGTGCACGGCAATCAGGATGGAGGCATCCACCAGATTGCTCGTTGAGGGAGAGACGCCGTGCACATTGCGTTGAAGTGGCTTGTCTTCATGTTGGCTGTTATCGTGCTCGGATCGCTGTTTTGCACAAACGGAGCAACGAACCGAGGGGATGCGGCATCGTTGGTGGCCACGCGATACCATGCCCGCAACCGCACGGCGAGGTTCTTCGAACGCGCGAGCCACGGCGCTCGCCGCACGGTCGGCACTACATCCACGACTGTTCGGTCATCTTAACGCGCAGATTCTTGAGGCCGCGTTTCAGTAAGCCCGCCACAGCCGTCGACGGCCGGCCGAAGTGTTCGGCGAGTTCCTTGAGCGACCATCCCTCCAGATGCCGCAGCCTCACCGCTTCACCCTGGTCCGCGGGCAACGATTCGAGCAACTCAGCGATGCGGATGGCCTTTTCGCCGCGAATCATCTTGCTGCTGGGAGAGGTGTCACCAGCGGGCGGCTCGTGCCACGTGAGGACGGCACTGTCGTCCGCGTCGTAGATCGACCGCTCTCGTCCCACCGCCCGCTTCGGCGTCGCGACGTGGTCGCGCACAAAACCGGCAATGTTGTAACGCAGGATCTGCTTGAGCCACGCCGAGAGTTCCGGTTCCGAACGGCCGGCGAATTCCGCGAATCCGCGTTGAGCGTCCAGAAACGTCTGCTGCACGGCGTCCGACGCGTCCACGCGCCGTTGCAGCGCGCGACCGATCTCGTGCTCCGCGACGATCCGCAAAAACCCGCGATAGCGTTCCAACAGATCGCCCAACGCATCGGACCGCAACCGGGCAGCTCGGATCAGTTCGGAAATGGTGATTTCTGGATCAATCATGGGGCGTGTCTTGGTCTGTGGGGTCAACGCGTGGGGCGCACGTCCACCCACCGGTTGACACCGGCGGCTTTCTGGCCGGCTGGCAACGGCACATTGCCCGCCGGTTGACACCGGCGGCTCGCCGCGACAGTCCAGTCTAAGTCGCCGGGTTCCCGTCGGGCAAGTCAACTGTGCGCTCGGCGGACGCGGTGGCTTGACTGGGGTCCGGCAAGCGGAAAGACGTCGGCGGCGTTGCCCGCACGGCACCGGCCGTGAAGGCGCGCCAAGCGCAAGTCGTGCCGGGTAACGTCGGCACGGTCAGGCGGCGATTTGTGCGCGCAAGACCGTTCGCCGCGTCGCCCCCTCACCCTAACCCTTCCCCCCATCACGTGTTGCGATCAGGCGAGGACGCACTGGCGGATCCAATTTCACAACACGTGACGGGGGAGAGGGGACGTTTTCTGCCCGTCTATTCGTCAGCCCAGGCCTGGCTGGTCCACGTAGGCTGCGGGATTTCGCGAGAAACGGTCGATGGCGTGCCGGTTTCCCGCCGAGGACGAACATGTGAGAAATGGTGGGACTTGTCTTGGCAACCGCCTGGTGGTACCGGAGTGGAGATGCGCTCAGCTGCCGTGACCCTTTATCGATTGGTGCACAGGCACCTGCTCTGGTGCCTGATCCTGGCCTACGCGGCTGGTGCGTTGTGGCCGCAACTGGGGCAATGGATCCGGGGCGCGCCCGGCTCGGGCGTTTCCAGCGGTTGGCTGCTGAAGGCAATGCTGGCGATGCTGCTGGTGAATGCCGGTTTGGGTTTGGATGTGAAGCGGCTGCGGCAACTGCGGGAGCGCTGGGCGGTGCTGGTTGCCGCGGTGTGCGTGAGCGTCGTGGTACCTGGTCTGGTCGTGCTGATTTTTGCCGGGCTGGTGGTGGCATGGGCGATGCCCGACCCGGCGGGTGCGACCGTCATCGGACTGGCGATTGTAGCGGCCATGCCGGTGGCTGGATCGTCGACGGCCTGGTCTCAGAACGCCGACGGCGACATGGCGCTCACGCTGGCACTCGTGTTTGGCTCGACCTTGTTGAGTCCTTTGACGGCGATTGTGGTGCCGCTGGCGACGGTGAGTCTGCTGCGTGTCGAGTCGTTTGCAGGTTCCCCGTTCAGCATGTCGCAGGCCGCCGCGCTGTTTCTGTCGTTGTGGGTGATCTGTCCCGCGGTGGGCGGCGTGATTCTGAGAAGCGTGATCGGACCGGATCGGATTGAGCGGTACAAGCCTCTCATCAAGCTGGCGAATCTCACGAACCTGTTGTTGCTGAACTACGCGAACGCGTCGCTCTCGTTGCCGGCGGTCCTGCGCGATCCTCGGCCGATGCAGCTGGTTGTGGCGGTTTCGGGGACAGTGGCTCTGGCGCTGGTGGCGTTCCCCGCGGCCGGGTTTCTGGCTCGCACGTGCCGGGTCGGCGCGCCGCAGCGCGCGTCGTTGTATTTCGGGATGGGAATGAAGAACAACGGGGCGGGGCTGGTGCTGGTGTCGACGACGTTCGCGCTGCCCGGTCCGATTCTGCTTCCCATCATTATCTACAACATCGTCCAGCACCTGGCGGCGGCCGTGATCGACCGGTTCGTGTTGCGGACGCCGCGTCACTGACCGGCGAGATTTCATTAGTGACAACAATTTGTCTCTTAGAATCGTTGACGGAAACGGTCCCGAGCGCGGGTTCGCGGCTGGAAGATCCCGCGTTCCGCCCCGGCGGCTGACGCCGCCCGCTCGTCCGTCATCTCGTCGCGGCCTCGCCGTCCGGCGCGCGGCGGTCCTGGACGATGACGACCCAGCCGCTGTCTTCCAGGTCGCCGTTTCGACCGGGCACGAAGATCGGCTCGCAGGCGGCGTCGCCGACGCTATTGAGCAGCGTGATCGGTTCGATCGGCAGTTGCCGGTTTCGATCGCGGAATCGTGACCGGCGCAGCTTGTGAAGTCTCTCCAGCAGTTCCGGCGCGACGCGGACGAACTCCGTGTCTTCCCGTTCAGCGGCTTCCACCAGCCGCGGGTGATCGAGGATCAACCCGTGTTGAGGTTTCTCTTCCAGCCAGTCCTCGCGCACGTCGACCAGGGCCATGGCGATCTGGTCGGTTTTCTTTTCGAACTGGTTCAGTTCGTGGATCACGACGGACATGCCGAGCACACCGATCGGTCCGGTGCGGTTGCCGTCCCGATCCTCCCAGACGGGCACGGAGCAGGCCACTTTCAGGACGCCGGTGGTGGTGCTTCGGTAAACGGCGGAGAGGCAGGGCTGTTGAATCGGTTTGGCGTCGTTTGCCGCGGCATCGTCGAGCATTTTGAGTCCGCCGTGAAAATACGATCTGCCGCGGAAGTTCTTGCCGACGGACTTGCTGCTGAACGGATGGCGGGCGACTTGGCGGCCCTGATCGTCGTTGACGAACCAGGACTCCACGGGGATGCTCAACTCCATGCCGCTGATGCGACGGTCCAACCAGTCGTCCAGTGCCTGGAATTCGGGCGAGACAACGTCCTTTCCGGCGGTGGCCTTGATCAGCTGGGCCAGTTGCGGGTCGGCGGCCAGTTCGGTGAGGGCTCGCCAGCGGCGATCGATGCCGTGCCCGTAGTTGCTGGCGGCGAGGAACGCCGAGAGTCGCAGGTTTTCGATCTTCGCCTCCTGCACGACGGCCATGGCTGCCTGAGTGGTCTTGCTTGTCCGGTGGAACATGGCGGCCAGCAGCGAGGTCATGAGGAGGACGATCACCGCCAGGCAGACGGCGGCGAACGTCCAAGCTCGGTGTCGGCGCGCGGAGCGCAACAGTCGGGCAAAGAGCGGTTCTCGATAGACGGCCACGGACTCATCGGCCATCCAGCGGCGGAGATCCTCGGCAAGGTCCAGCGCGGACGCGTAACGATCCGCCGGCCGCAAGGCCATGGCTTTAAGGCAGATGGCCTCCAGCGCCGGCGGGCAGTTCTTGTTCAGCTCGCGAGGCTTGCGGAAGTCACCCTCGCGAATGCGATTCCAGACGGATCGGCCTTGCCCGCGATGGAACGCCGTGACCCCGGTCACCAGTTTGTAGAGGGTGGCTCCCAGGCTGTACACGTCGCAAGCGGCGCTGATCGGCTCGGCACTGCCGGGCAGCTGCTCCGGACTGACATACCCGATCGTGCCGGCTCCGGCGTGGCTGTCCTTCATGGCCAGGCCGGGCATGAGCGTCTCCTCGCCGCTGGCCTTCGCCCGTTCATCACGCGCAATGAACTGTGCCAGGCCCCAATCCACGACCAGCGTTTCGCCGTACTTGCCGAGCATGATGTTGGCCGGCTTGATGTCCCGATGAAGGACGCCGCGGTTGTGCGCATAGGCGACCGCGTTGCAGGCGGCAATCAGATGCTCAAGCAGCCGGTGGAGTTCCATTCGCCACGCGCTCCGGGGAGACGTCGACCAGTCCGTCTGCCAGAAGTCGTCGATGGCTTGCCCAAGGTTCTCGCCTTCGATGAACCGCATGACGTAGAACGGCCGGCCATCCCATCCCTCGCCCATGGCATACACCGGGACGACGCTGGGATGGTCCAGACGGCCGGTCACTTCACCTTCGATGCGGAATCGCGCGAGCATCTCGTTGTTCAGCACGTGTTCGCGGTGCAGGAACTTGATGGCGACGCTGCGCCGCAATTCCTCGTCCTTGGCACGATACACTTCGCCCAGTCCGCCCTCGTCGTGGAACTCGAGCTGGGAGTAGCGGGCGGAAGCGGAGATCACCTGCCCGATGTGCTCCGCGCGCTCGTCCGCGCGTTGGGTCGCCTCGGACTTCTCTGTCGCATCCAGCCGAGTGAACACGCGCCGCACGAGATCCGCCTGCGAAGGAAAGCGATCGACGTATTCCTCCTGCCGCGCCGTTTCCGCGTTATGACGCCGATAGGACACTTCGATTGCCAGCAACTCGTTCAAGAGAGCGTCGCTCTTGTCCGCGGGCGCCTGGGCCAGGTAATCCTCGATCCGCGGCTTGTCTCCGCACTGCCAGGCCGCTTCAAACTTGTCGCACAGCTCGTCGATAATCGCCCCCAAC
>Ga0194113_10005237_pt1 | contig 16740 bp, 19 predicted proteins | sample TA2MahC200mmetaG_FD_146193 | JGI IMG/M metagenome (GOLD analysis project Ga0194113, IMG submission 146193) | Freshwater microbial communities from Lake Tanganyika, Tanzania - TA2015017 Mahale Deep Cast 200m | ecosystem: Environmental > Aquatic > Freshwater > Lake | place: Tanzania: Lake... | reverse complement strand
GGGGCCGTCATCGCAAGGGGATCTCCTGGCACCGGCCGTTCCATGGGCCTAGCCTCGCGCAGGGGCGGCCGTGGCGGCGGTGCCCCGGTGCTGTGCCATGCAGTGCCATGCAGTGCCATGCAGTGCCATGCAGTGCCATGCAGTGCAGTGCCGTGTCGTTTCGCCCCTGGCCCCCAGACTGATCGTCACGACCTGCCCAGCGCGCGGGCACCCCAGCAACCCCATGTCCCCCCATCCCCTGCCGCCGATCGCCGGCCGTGAAGCCGAGATCCTGGCCCTCGTCCAGACGCCCGGGCCCGTGGCGCTGCCCCGCACCAACCTGCAGCTCGAGGCGATCAGCTCGGCCTTCGCCTGCGCGCTGCACATGCACCAACCCACGATTCCCGCCGGGGCGGACGGGGCGCTGATCTCGCACCTGCAGTACATGCTCGAGCACCCGGGCGAGGGCGACAACCACAACGCCGAACCCTTCGCCCACTGCTACCGGCGCCTGGCCGAGCTGATCCCCCAGCTGATCGCCGAGGGCGCGAACCCGCGGATCATGCTCGATTACTCCGGCAATCTGCTCTGGGGTTTCCAGCAGATGGGCCGCGACGACATTCTCGAAGCGCTCAAGTTCCTGGCCTGTGATCCCGCCGTCGTGCCCCATGTGGAGTGGCTCGGCACCTTCTGGAGCCATGCCGTCGCCCCTTCCACGCCGATCCCCGATCTGAAGCTGCAGATCCTGGCCTGGCAGCACCACTTCGCGGCCCTCTTCGGCAGCGAGGCCCTGCAGCGGGTGAAGGGCTTCTCGCCCCCGGAGATGCACCTGCCCAACCACCCCGACACCCTCTACGCCTTCGTGAGCGCCCTGCGGGACTGCGGCTACCGCTGGCTGCTGGTGCAGGAGCACAGCGTCGAGAATCATGACGGCAGCGGCCTCAGCCGGGAGCAGACGCTCGTGCCGAATCGGCTGGTGGCCCGCAGCTCCAGTGGCGAGGAGGTGTCGATCACGGCGCTGATCAAGACCCAGGGCTCCGACACCAAGCTGGTGGGCCAGATGCAACCCTGCTACGAGGCCCTGGGGCTGGGGCGGGTCTCCCTGGGCGACACGTCGGTGCCGGCGCTGGTGGCCCAGATCGCCGATGGCGAGAACGGCGGCGTGATGATGAACGAGTTCCCCCCCGCCTTCCTCCAGGCCCACCGGCGCCTCGCGGCCCAGGACGGCGGCGACGCCGGCACGGTGGCGATCAACGGCAGCGAATATCTGGAGTTGCTCGAGGCCGCCGGGGTGGGCGAGGCGGCCTTCCCGGTGATCCAGGCGGTGGGGCAGCAGCGGCTGTGGCAGCGCGTCGGCGCCGCCCCCACCCCCCAGGCCGTGGAGACGGCCATCGCCGAACTGGCCGCCAGCGACTCCTCCTTCTCGATGGCAGGCGCCTCCTGGACCAACGACCTCAGCTGGGTGGAGGGCTACGCCAACGTGCTGGAGCCCATGAACCAGCTCAGCGCCCGCTTCCACCAGGTGTTCGATCCCCTGGTGGCCGAGGATCCCGCCGTGACCCGGAGCGAGCCCTACCAGGAGGCCCTGCTCCACCTGCTCCTGCTGGAGACCAGCTGCTTCCGCTACTGGGGCCAGGGCACCTGGACCGAGTACGCCCGCGAGATCCACCGGCGCGGGGACGCGGCGATCGCCAGGGGCGCCTCAGCCCTGGCCGCCGTCGGCTGAAGCCCCTTCCGGGAGCGGAGCCACTTCGGGGAAGTACCTGGCCATGCAGGCATTGCAGACGCCGTGGGAGAACTCGACGTTGTCGTGGCTCTTGATGAAGGACTCCACGGTCTGCCAGTAGCCCTGGTCGTTGCGGATGCCCTTGCAGTAGGAGCAGATCGGGATCAGGGTTTCCATCACCTCGATGCGCTCCAGGGCGGCGGCCAGCTGGTCGGAGATCCGCTTCAGCTCCAGCTGCAGCACCACCTGGTGGGCCAGGGTCTCGAGGGCGCGGATCTGCAGGTCGCTGAGCTCACGGGGCCGTTGATCGATGACGCAGAGCGTGCCGATCTTGGCCCCGCCCGGTGTGCACAGGGGCACCCCCAGGTAGAAGACGATGTTGGGTTCGCTGCACACCAGCGGATTGTCCCGGAAGCGTTCGTCCTGGCGGGCATCCTTCACCACGAGGGTCTGGTCGCCGAGAATCGCGTGGGCGCAGAAGGACACCTCCCGGCTGGTTTCGTTCACCGCCAGGCCCACCTTGGATTTGAACCACTGACGATCGGCATCCACCAGGCTGATCAGGGCGATCGGCACATCACACAACTGGGCAGCCAGGAAGGTGATGTCGTCGTACGACTGCTCGCTCGCCGTATCGAGGATGCGGTAATCGTTCAGGGCCTCCAGTCGGGCCGCCTCGCGGGGAGCCACGTTCGCGCGCATGGGGAGCCCCTGCCTCTGAGTAAACGTAGGCAAGCCTTTCGGGGCCCCCACCGCGGTTCACATCTCCTCACACCCTTCGGCCCTGGGCGCCGGGCTGCAGGCGAACGGGGGTGCCGACCGGGTAGACCAGGATTGTGCCGTGCGCTGAGGACTCCTGGCTGGTCCGTTCTCCCGTCTGTTCGGCCGCTTTCCGTGGTCTGAACGCCTCAGCAGCGATCCCGCCCCCGGATGGAGCCGCCAGCGGATTCGCGGCGAGAGCGTGCTGCTGGCCGCCATGATCTTCGCCGTCGCGGGGGTGGCCCTCAGCGCCAACTATGTGAGCGCCACCCGACTGCTGCGCAACCAGGTGCGCGACAACCTGAACAACCTGGTGAGCGTCGCCGCCAGCACGATGGATCCGGCCCTCGTCTCCGCCATCACCCGGCCGGAGCAGACGGGAAATGCGGACTACCGCCGCGCCACCGCACCCCTGCTGCGGCTCCGCAGGCTCGTGCCTGACATCTATTACGCCTACGTCTTCATCGCCACGCCGGAGGGGCTCCGCTACACGCTCGACAGCACCTACTACATCCAGAACCCCGGCGCCCCCGCCAGCGCCGTCAGCGTCGGTGACCTCTACGTCGATCCCTCCGACGATGCGCTGCGCGCCGCCCGTAGCGGGGTGGTCACCGTCAGCAGCAGGCCCTACACCGATGCCTTCGGGTCCTTCATGAGCGGCTTCGCCCCCATCCGCGACCGCGACGGGGTGCTGGTGGGTTTCGTCGGGATCGACATCTCGCTGGCCCAGCTGCAACACAAGGAGCTGCCCCTGCAGCTCACCTATCTGCTGGGCCTTCTCGGCAGTGCCGGGTTCTCGGTGCTGGCGGCCAACTTCCATCGCCGCTCCCTCAAGGCCCGCGCCAGGGCCTTCCAGGCGATGGCCTCCGCCGAACGGGCCAAGACCACCTTTCTCGCCACCCTCAGCCACGAGATCCGCACCCCGCTCAACGGGGTCATCGGCATGACCGGACTGGTGCTGGCCACGGAGCTCTCGGCGCAGCAGCGGGAATGCCTCGACATCGTCCACAGCTCGGGCGAATCCCTGCTCACCCTGCTCAACGGCATCCTCGACTTCACCAAGATCGAGTCCGGTCACCTGGAGCTGGAGCTGGCCCCCTGCCGGCTGCGCCCCCTGCTGGAGGAGACCATCGCCGCCTGCTCCAGCCTCGCCCGGGTCAAGTCGATCGACCTGGCCCTGGTGATGCCGCCGGAGCTGCCAGAGGCCGTTGTGACCGACGCCATCCGCCTGCGCCAGATCCTGCTCAACCTGATCGGCAACGCCATCAAGTTCACCGATGCCGGCAGCGTCGTGGTCTCGGTGGCGGCCGGGGCTCCTGCGGAGAAGGCGGGGACGATGCTGCTGGAGTTCGCCGTCGCCGACACCGGTGTCGGCATCGCCGCCGACCAGCTGGAGCGGTTGTTCCAGCCCTTCTCCCAGCTGGGCACCACCGCCAACGCCCCCCAGGCGGGCACCGGCCTTGGGCTGGCCATCTGCCGGCAGTTGGTCACGGCCCTCGGCGGCACGATCGACGTGGAGAGCGCCCCCGGCCAGGGCAGCGTGTTCCGCTTCCGCCTGCCGGTGCAGCCAGCGGCCGCCGCGGCCGCCCCCGCTCCCGCCGCTCCCGCCCCGGCTGACCCCCCGGCGCTGCCGCCCGCCGATCCGTTCGCGGCTCGGCATCCCCTGCGCATCCTGCTGGTGGACGACAACGCCGTGAACCGGCGCCTCTGTGAGCTGATGCTGCGGCGCCTCGGCTACGAGCCCGAATCCGCCGTCGACGGCCAGGAGGCGCTGGAGCGTCAGCGGCTCCTGGCGCCGGACCTCATCTTGATGGATGTGCAGAGGCCCCGGCTCGATGGCCTCGAGGCCACCCGCCGCATCAGGGCCGCCACCGGCCAGGCGGATCGGCCCTGGATCGTGGCGCTCACCGCCTTCACCTCCGCCGAGGAGCGGGAGGCGGCGCTGCAGGCGGGCATGAACGCTGTGCTCGCCAAGCCGCTCAAGGCCGAGGCCCTCATGGCCAGCCTGGTGGCCGCCCATGCCCATGGCCCAACGTGATCCTCAGACCCACCCACTGAGGATGAGCGCAACCAAGGCCCCGCTGTTGCCGCTCAGGTCTGCCAGGTGGTGATCAGTCCCTGAGCGATGGTGTAGATCCCCCCCGCCAGCAGCACCAGGCTGCTCACCCGTGTGAGGGTGTCGGCGTGGTTGAGCAGTCGCCGGGAGGCGCCCATCAGGCCGACCCAGAGGCTGGAGGCGGCGATCACAGCGGTGTACCCCAGGGCATAGCTCACCATCGTCAGCACGGACAGCGCGGTGGAACCCGTGACGGCAGCGGCGGCAAGCACCGAGAACAGCACCGGACTGGCACAGGGGGAGCTCACCAGGGCAAAGCCCATCCCCACGAGGAACGGACCACCGGCAGCAGGCAGTTCGGGCAGGCGGGGCAGGGTCAGCGGCAGCCAGCCGCCCAGGTTCAGGCCCATCACCAGGATGATCAGCCCCACCACCAGATGGACCGGGCCGCGGTGGTCCACCACAATCGCTGAGGCGAACGAGGCGACCAGCCCGAAGAGGCTCAGCACCAGGACGGTGCCGGCCACGAACCCCCCCACCCTGCGGATGGCCTGGGGGCGGCTGATGGGCCCGAGGGTGCCGATGTAACTGAGGTTCAGCGGCAGCATGGCCAGCACGCAGGGCGACACGCTCGCCAACACCCCGCCACTGAAGGCGACAAGGGGAAGCAGAAGGCCCGGCCCTCCGGACAGGACCTCCAGCCGATCGGCGTAGGCCTGCGACGCTGACTGGATCGCCAGATCCAGCTGCAGGCCGATCACGGGCAGCCAATGGACCGCAAGGACCCCCAGCAGGGCCAGCCCACCCAGGAGCAAAAGAAAGGCCAGGCCTTTCCTGCGGACGGCACCGCTGTTCATGGCTTGATCATCGACTGGGCTTTCTTGATCGCCGCGATGTAGGCGCGCTCATCGGTGCTGGCGCGGAATGTCTGCACCGAGGCGCCGGTGGCAGGGTTGATCACGGCCACCAGGGAGGGCTGGCTGCGGTTGGCCTCCAGGAACGGGCCAAGTCCGAGGGCACGGGCGGTCACGCGCGATTTCTCCAGCTGGCTGGCATTGGAGACATCGAATTTCAGGAACGTGGCCTTGCCGGCCTTCTGTTGTCGAAGGGAGCTCAGGGTCGGGCCGATCGTCTGGCACTTGGAGCACCAGCTGGCATAGATGTCGACGACGACGGGTTTGCCCTGCAGGGAGGGGGCGAGGGCACCAGCCCGTGCCTGGGCGAACAGGTGGGTTCCCCCGAACGTGAGAGCCAGAGCGGCGAGGGGAGCAGTGATCGGATGTGGCATGGCGGCCCCGAGGGTGACTGCCATTGGTACCGCCGCAGGCACCAACCGGATGTCCTCAGGGCAGGGTGAAGCCGGAGGTGTTGAGGTGCTTGAGGTCGAGCATCACCACCGTGACCCAGACCAGCAGGGCCAGGCCGGCGAGCGAGCCGATCACCAGCAGCAGGCCGACGATCACCGACCGGGGGGTATCGCTGTCGTTGGCCACGGGCAGGGGTCGAGCTCAAGCCACTGTCCCACGGCCCGGCCGGCGCCGCACGGGGGACTCGGCCTGGCCGCCTAGACGGTCGCCTCGGCCCCCTCGCCGCCCTCCTCGACGCCCCCCGCCAGCACCAGCCGCAGCAGCACCGGCGCCAGGAAGGTGGTGCCCATCACCATCAGCAGGATCGCCGCCTCCAGCGACGGCCCCAGCACCCCGGTCTGGGTGCCCAGCCCCAGGAAGATCAGGCCCACCTCACCGCGGGGCATCATCCCCAGTCCCACCGCCAGCCGGTTGGTGGGCCCGCTGCTGAGGTAGCTCCAGCCGGCCGCCACCTTGCTGACCACGGCGGCCGCCAGCAGGAAGCCCGCCATCACCAGCCCCTCGTGGTTGGCCGCATCGAAGGGGTTGAGCACCGAGAGGTCCATGCCGCTGCCGATCAGCACGAAGAAGACGGTGGCGAACAGGGCCACCAGGGGCTTCACCGCCTCCTCGATCGCGTGCCGGTGCCGCGAGCCGCTGAGGATCAGGCCGCCGGCGAAGGCCCCCAGGGCCGCCTCCAGCCCGAAGGCCTGGGCGGCGAAGCAGGCCAGCGACAGCACCAGGAAGGCCGCCACCACCACCTCGCCCGGGGCCTTGAGGCGATCGAGCAGCCCGTCGAAGGGGGGCGCGGCGGTGCGGCTGAGGAACAGGGCCACCACCACGAACACGGCGGCCGCGGCGACCGGCTTCAGGATCGGGCCCAGGCTGAAGCCTTCGCCGCCGGCCAGGGCCACCACCACGGCCAGGATCACGATGCCGAGGATGTCATCGAGCACGGCGGCGCCGATCACCGTCTGCCCCTCCCGGGTGCGCAGGAACTTCAGCTCCCCCAGCACGCTGGCGGTGATGCCGATGCTGGTGGCGGTCATGGCGGCACCGGCGAAGATCGCCGGCAGCAGGGGCACGCCGAACAGGAACTGCAGGCCGAAGGTGCCCAGGGCAAAGGGCAGCACCACCCCGGTGAGCGCCACCGTGATCGCCTGGCCCCCCCACCGCCATCAGCTCGTCGAGTTCGCTCTCCAGGCCGGTGAGGAACAGCAGGGCCAGCAGGCCGATCTTCGCCACCGCCTGCAGGTTGGTGAAGCCGTGGTCGTAGATCTCCTGCACCTGGTCGGGGCCCACGTGGGCGAGGGCGGCGATGGTGCCCTCGGCGAGGGCGTTGAGCTGGCCGCCCAGCTCCGGCGCCAGGATCAGGTGCAGCCCCGACACGCCGATCAGCACCCCCGCCACCAGCTCGCCGAGGATGGCCGGCAGGCGGAAACGCACCATCAGCTCCGCCAGCGCCCGGGCGGCGAACAGGATGACGATGAAGCGGCCCACCTCGATCAGGGTCTCGGCCGCCTCGATCTGATGGCCTCCGGTCGCGAGCAGCAGGGTGGGTGCGTCCATGGCGGGCCGGCTGGGGCGATGCTGAGATCCTTTCATCCCTGCGCAGGCCGTGGGCCCGGGATCAGCGGACCGGGATCACGGGCCTGGATACTGAAGGGCCAGCCGTCTCCGCCGCCCGCCTCGATGGCCAGGTTCAACCGCTCGCGGCGCCAGCGCCCCGTCAGGGGGCGGCTCCGGCCCGGTGCGGTTCCACCGGAGGGCAGACCGCCGGTCTCCCTGGGGGCGGTGGTCGCCATCGGCCTGCTGCTGGCTGGCGTGCCGCTGCTGCTCTTCAACCAGCAGCACTCCGGCGACCAGCTGAAGATCCGCCGCGAACTGCGCAAGTTCTGAGCCCAACGCCCCGTGACCCTCTCCCGCAGCCGCCGCTGGTTCCTGCTCCTGCTGGGGGGCCTGCTCGCCGCCACCCTGCTGGCCACCGCTGCCGCCATGGCCGCCGGGGCCGGAGCCCCAGCCCGGACGGCCGATCCGCTGCCCTCCTGGAATCCGGGGGCGGCCCGGGACGGCATCGTCCGCTTCGTCCGCCAGACCACGGACCCCGCCAGCCCTCGCTTCGTGCCGCCCGCCGAGCGCATCGCCACCTTCGACCAGGACGGCACCCTGTGGGTGGAGCAGCCGGTCTACCCGCAGGTCCGCTTCATCCTGGAGAAGGTGCCCGGGGCGGTGACCACCCGCCAGGAGCTGGAGCGGCTGGCCGCCACGGCCCTCAGCGGCATGCCCCTGGACACCTTCAAGGCCGATGTGCGCCAGTGGCTGGCCACGGCCCGCCATCCCCGCTGGCAGCGCCCCTACACCGAACTCACCTACCAGCCGATGCAGGAGCTGCTCGGCTACCTGCGCGCCAACGCCTACAAGACCTATATGGTCACCGGCGGCGGCCAGGACTTCGTGCGTGTCTATGCCGAGGAGGTGTATGGCATCCCGCCCGAGCAGGTGATCGGCAGCGCCGGCGCCACCCGCTACGGCTACGACAGCTCGGGCCGGCCCTTCCTGACCAAGGAGCCCCGGCTGCTGCTCAACGACAACGACGCCGGCAAGCCGGAAGGCATCCAGCTGATGATCGGCCGCCGGCCCATCGCCGCTTTCGGCAACTCCACCGGCGACCGCCAGATGCTGGAGTACACCAAGGCCGGCGACGGCGCGCGCCTGGCGATGCTGGTGCTGCACGATGACGCCCGCCGCGAGTATGCCTACGGGCCGGCCCTGGGGCTGCCGGACACCAAGGTGGGGCCGTTCACCCAGGGCCTCCATGACGAGGCGGGACGGCAGGGCTGGATCGTGATCAGCATGAAGAACGACTGGAAGCGGATCTTTGCGTTCGAGCGTTGACGGGCAAACGTTGATGGCCGAGACCCCCACTGCGCTCTAGGGTCGAAACCAGTCGATCCGCCGCCATGAAAGTCCTGGCCGTTTCCCTGCTCAGCGCCTCGCTCGTCCTCGGTGCCGGCTCCGCCGCCCAGGCCCAGCAGCGCTGCACCTTCCTGCAGCCGATCGGTGGCGATGGCACATCCCCGATCGTCTCCAAGCGGGTCGGGGCCGCCAAGCTGATCGGCAAAGAGAACTGGAACACCGACTTCATCGTCAACCAGCCCTACAGCAGCTTCAAGTTCTTCTTCACGGCCAACTCCTCCGACGCCAACGCCAAGTACCCGGTGAGTGGCTTCATGAAGTTCAGCGATGGCAGCAATCTGCAGGTGATCAACGAGGTCATGAACCCGCCGATCGGCACCGGGCGGATGTTCGGCCCCTTCCCCGCCATTCCGGGCAAGCAGGCCAGCCAGATGAACTTCAAGGTGGGCGCCAGCAGCGACCCCGGCGCCCTGGGCTTCAGCTACCGGATCTCGGTCCAGGGCTGCCAGTAGGCCCCACTCCGATGCTGCTGCCCCTGCTGCTGGCCCTCTCACCGGCGCCCGGTCCGGTGATCACCAACGGGCCCGTGGTGGCCGTGCTGGAGAACCGCCGCCAGCCCAAGCCCGATGGCATGGATGAGGTCCAGCCGGTGGCCACCGTCCGGGTGGAGGGGAAGGTGGTCGGCCAGCTGATGGGGGCCCTGCGGATCGGCCCCGGCAGCATCGATTCGGTGCTGCAGGTGGTGGAGATGGATCCGTCCAACCCCTACCCGGAGGTGCTGCTCTCCACGTTCACGGGCGGCGCCCACTGCTGCAACGACACCCGCGTGCTCACCAGCAGCCCCGATGGCCGCCGCTGGTTCGAGGTGCGCCGCGACCCGGTGAACGGCGGCCCCAATGGCGCCAGCGACCCGCTGGGCAACGGCCGCTTCCTGCTGGTGGACGTGGACAACCGCTTCCTCTACCAGTTCGCCAGCTACGCCGGCAGCAGCGCCCCCAGCCAGATCTGGCAGCTGAATGGCCCTCGCTTCGTCGACATCAGCCACCAGCCGGCGGTGTTGCCCCTGCACCAGCGCCGGCTGCGGGAGATGGAGAGCTGGTTCAAGCAGCCCGCCGATCAGCGCCCGGAGGCCAACGGTTTCCTGGCGGCCTGGGTGGCCACCAAGGCGCTGGTGGGGGAATTCGACAGCGGCTGGAAGCGCATGCTGGGCCTTTCCGCCGCTCCGACTGGGGACTGACCTCCTGCGAGGCGGGCATCAACGCCAAGGGGGACTGCCGGCGGCCGGAGCAGCGCTACGCCGATTTCCCTGCCGCGCTCCGGGCCTTTCTGCGCCGCACCGGCTACCTGCCGCCGGCGGCTTCCTGAAGCGGGCGGACCGGCTCAGCCCAGGAAGGTCATGGTCAGGCTCACCAGGGCCAGGCCGGTGAGGCCGGTGGCGGTCAGCAGTCCGATGGATCGGTGCACGGGCGTCTCCCCTGATGGGCCGAAATGTAGAGCAATCCTTAAGACGCGCAATTGCTTCGGCTTGGCCCGCAGCAATCCGTCACGGAGTGCCGCTGCCGCCGCCCACCTGAACCGAGCGCATGGAGATGGCCCCCAGGGTCACCTCGGCGTTGAAGAAGCCCAGGGGCTCGCCGGGATCCCGCACCCCCAGCACATACAGCAGCGGCAGGTAGTGCTCCAGCGACGGCACGGCCAGGGCCGCCTCGGCCCAGTGGTGGGCCCCTTCCCCCCAGAGGATCCGCCCCAGGTTGTGGACGAGGTTGCCGCTGCCGAGCACCAGCACGCCCTCCTGGCGCAGGGGCCGCAGGCGGCGGGCCAGCTCCAGGTGCTCGCGGGGGCTGCGGTGGCGGTCGAGGCTGAGCTGCAGCATGGGCAGATCGGCCGCCGGCCGCATGGGCCGCAGCACCGACCAGGTGCCGTGGTCGAGGCCCCAGGTGTGGTCGGGGGTGATCTCCGGGACCAGCTGCTGCAGGCGTTCCGCCAGTGCCGGGGATCCGGGCGCGGGGTAGTCGACGGCGAAGAGCTCGGCAGGGAAGCCGCCGAAGTCGTGGATCGTGCGCGGCCGCTCCATGGCCGTGACCTTGGCGCCGTCGGTTTCCCAGTGGGCCGAGACGCAGAGGATCGCCTCGGGTCGCGGCAGGGCGGCGAAACGGGCGGCCCAGGCGCGGGTGAAGCGGTTGGCTTCGATCGCGTTCATCGGGCTGCCATGGCCGATGAACAGGGCCGGGATGGGGGCCGGGATCACGGGGGCTGGCCTCGCGGTGATGGGTCTGCCTTTGCCACTCTGAATGGCCCGGATGCAACACCGATGGCGGCCGCCGTCACCATCGCCCTGGCCCTGGAGGGCCAGCTGCGCCTCGATGACCAGCCCGCCCTGCACCGGGCCGTGGCGCTGGCGCGCCTGCGCGGCGCGCGCCTGCTGGTGCTGGCCTGCCGGCCCGAGGGCCAGCGGCTGCGGGGCCCCCACCAGAGGCGCCTGGAGGCCCAGGCCCTCGCCTGCCTGCACGCCCGCCTGGGGGCGGCGGGGATTCCCCTGCTGACCTTTCCGCAGCACACTACGGACGCCGCCCTCGCCGAGCTCCGTCCCCTGGTGCAGCCCGAGGCGGTGCTGCACGCCGGCGAAAGCCGCCTGTTCGACACCTGGCCGGTGGCGGCCGAGCGTTTCCCCAGGGTGTTCAGCCCGTTCCGGCGCGGCCTGGAGCGCGACCCGGAACCGCCCCTGCCCCCACCGGATCTCGCCGGCCTGGGAGACGCCTGGGACGAGCTCCCCCGCACCTGGCTGGCGCCGTCCGCTCCTCCGCCGGCGGCTCCCTGGGCCGGGAGTGACCCCCGCAGCGCCTTCCCCTTTTCAGGTGATGAGCCCATGGCCCTGGCCCGGCTGCAGCACTACCTGTTCGGCTCCGGCGGGCTGCGCGATTACAAGGCCACCCGCAACGGGTTGGTGGGCACGGAGTTCTCCGCCAAGTTCTCCCCTTTCCTGGGGGTGGGCTCCCTGTCGGTGCGGCGGATCTGGCAGGAGGTGCTGCGCTACCAGGAGCTCCACGGCGCCGATGAAGGCTCGGAATGGATGCAGCAGGAGCTGCTCTGGCGTGAGTTCTTCCTCTGGTCGGAGCAGAAGCACGGCGAGGCCTTCCATGCCCCCGGCGGCCTCCAGAACCGCCCGCCCGCCGTGCCGGCCGATCCCCTGGACGCCCGGCGGCGCTTCGTGCGCTGGACCCGCGGCGACGCCGGCCATCCCCTCATCGACGCCCAGCTCCACGAGCTGCTGGCCACCGGCTACCTCTCCAACCGGGGCCGCCAGTGGGTGGCCTCCCACTTCGTCAACGAGCTGCGGCTGCCCTGGACCTGGGGCGCTCGCTTCTTCGAGTGGGCCCTGATCGACGCCCACCCGGCCCTGAACACGGGCAACTGGGCCTACCTGGCCGGCGTCGGCTCCGACCCGCGCAGCTTTGGCGGGGCACCCCGCCGCTTCGATCTGGAGCGCCAGGTGGGCCTCTATGACCCCCAGCGGCAGCACCTTCGCCTCTGGGGGCGATCGGCCCTTGAGCCGGCCGCACCAGCGTTGCCATGACCCTGACCCTGATCCTGGGTGACCAGCTCCACCCCGACTGGCTCAGCCCCTCCCCCCTGCAGCTCGCCCCCGGCCAGCGGGTGCTGATGGTCGAGGACCTGGGGGTGGCCTCCACCTGGCGCTACCACCGCCTGCGGCTGCTGCACACCTTCGTGGCGATGCGCAGCTTCCGCGACGCGCTGGTCGCCGGCGGGGTGGAGGTGGGCTACTTCGAGTTGCCGGAATCGGAGGGGGTGCCCTTCTGGCAGCGGCTGGCGGCCGAGCTGAACGGCGGCCGCCAGCCGCAGGACGGCGCACTGGAGGGCTGCGAGCTCCGGGTGGCCGAGGTGGCCGACCGCAGTTTCGATCGGCGGCTGCAGCGTTTCTGCGACGAGCAGGGCGTGCGACTCAGCGTGCTGCCCTCACCGGCGTTCCTGGAATCGGTGGCGAACAGCCGCAGCTGGTTCGAGGGACGTCGCCGCCCCTTCATGAAGACCTTCTACGAGCGCCAGCGGCGCCGCCTCGGCCTGCTGCTGGAGCCCGACGGCAGCCCCACCGGCGGCCGCTGGAGCTTCGATGTGGAGAACCGCCGCAAGCTGCCCAAGGGCTACGTGGAGCCCTCCCTGCCGGCGGTGCCGGCCAGCCCCCATGAGCCGGCGGTGCAGGCCCTGATCAGCCGCCATTTCCCGGACCACCCCGGCGCGCTGGAGCCCCTCTGGATCCCCTTCGATCAGGCCGGCGCCGAGGCCTGGCTGCGGTGCTTCCTGGCGGAGCGCCTCGATGGCTTCGGGCCGTTCGAGGACGCCCTCAGCCGGCAGCACGCCACCCTGCACCACTCCCTGCTCTCGCCCCTGCTCAACATCGGCCTGCTCACCCCGGCGGCCGTGATCGCCGCCACCCTGGAGCACGTCCGACGCCGGCAGGAGATCGGCCAGCCGGTGCCGATCGCCTCGCTGGAGGGCTTCCTGCGCCAGGTGATCGGCTGGCGCGAGTTCGTGCGCGGCATCGACCGGGTGCATGGCGAGCGCCAGGCCGCCGCCAACTTCTGGAAGCACCAGCGCCGCCTCGCCCCCTGCTGGGACGACGGCAGCAGCGGCCTGCCGCCCCTGGATGCGGCGATCGAGCGCGTCAACCGGCTCGGGTACAACCACCACATCGAGCGGCTGATGGTGATCAGCAACCTGATGCTGCTGTGTGAGATCCACCCCGGCGAGGTGCACCGCTGGTTCATGGAGCGCTACCTGGATTCCTACGAGTGGGTGATGGGCCCGAACGTCTACGGCATGGGCCAGATGAGCGACGGCGGCCTTTTCGCCACCAAGCCCTACATCGGCGGCTCCAATTACATCCTCAAGATGGGCGACTTCCAAAAGGGCCCATGGTGCGAGGTCTGGGACGGCCTCTACTGGCGCTTCATCGACCGCCACCAGGACTTCTTCCAGGCCAATCCCCGTCTCTCGATGATGGTGCGGATGCTGGAGAAGATGGACCCCAAGCGGCGCGAGGCCCTGGAGGCCGCCGCCGAGGGGTTCCTGGCGCGGGCCACCCGCTAATAAGGGGCCTTGGGAACGACGACGCGGGGCGCCAGGTTGAGGTGGCGGATGCGCTGGCCGAAGCCCCGGTCGTCGAAGGAGGCGAGCGTGTCGCAGCCACGGCAACTGGCGTGGTGCAGGGCATCGGCGAAGTCGAGCCCGCCGCGCAGCCCGGCGACGGCCTGCTCGAGGGCCGGGCGATCTTCCGCGCTCAGGCCAGGGTGGGCCAGCAGGTGGTCGAACACCAGCAGCACCTGCTCGGCCCGGAAGCCGTAGTAGCCGCGCAGCACCCACTCCAGCTCCAGGGCCACGGTCTTGGGCAGGAACAGGGCCTGCCCCGATTCGATCAGCTGCCGGGCCGCCTGGCGCTGGCGTTCGGTCGTGGCATCGGCCCCGTCCTCGGCGACGAAGTAGCGGGCCAGCACGTTCGTGTCGAGGCCGATCACGGCGTCAGCAGGCTGGCGGGGTCGAAGTCCGCCGGCACCGGCGGACGGGGGCTCCTGAGCAGGCCGAAGCCACTGGCCGGCAGTGGCTGCTCCGGCTTGCAGGAGCGCACTTCGATGTGATCGCCCACCAGCTGGAAACTGACCCGACCGCCCCGGGCCAGGCCGAGCTGCTGCCGCAGGGCCTTGGGGATGGTGACCTGTCCCTTGCTGGTGATCGAGCTGGTGGCGGCGTCTTCGGCTGGCATCGTCACCGCCTCCTGAAGCTGGGTCTTACCTGGTAAGGATACGTCGATCAGCGCCGATGGATGAGCATGGTCGCGCCCTGACCCACCCCTGCCCGTGACCGCCGCCGCCGCTGCCGCCCAGCCGCCCGCCCCCGCCCTGCTGCTGGAGCGCCTGGCGGCGGTGGAGGGCATGGGGCCCGGCCGGCGGCGGCTGGTGGTGCTGCTCAGCCAGCTGGGCGACTTCGACAGCCTCGAGTACGCCCAGGCGCTGGCGCCGGTGCTGCCGCAGCTGGAGGCCGCCGGCATCGCCGTGCTGGCGATCGGCATCGGCGACGCGGCCGGCCGCGAGCGCTTCTGCGCCTTCACCGGCTTCCCGCCCGATCGGCTGCTGGTGGACGCCGAACCCCATCTGCACCGCGACCTGGGGCTCTACGAGGGGCTGAAGCAGGCGGGCGGGCCCTGGCCGAATCTGCTGCTGATGTGCGCCGGCCTCGGTTCCCCCGGCACCCTGGCGGAGGTGCTGCGCGGCTACACCGGCGATCGCAGCGCCCCCCAGCGCATCGCCGATGACGAGACGATCCAGGCGGGCCCCCTGCCGCCGATCAAGGGGTCGTTCTTCGCACGGGCCGGCGGCCGCGGCTTCCAGCGCCCCTTCGAGCTGGCCACCGTGCGGCTGCGCAACATGGCCGAGGTGCTGGGCCACTGGCGCACCTACGTCCCCTGCGACGACTTCCTCACCCAGCGCGGCGGCACCTATCTGCTGGAGGGCGATGACACCGTCCTCTACAGCCACCGCGACCCCGGCATCCTCGGCTTCTCGGCCACCATGGCCCGGCCGCTGAGTTTCCTGGAGCCGTATCTGGGCTGAAGTGGGTGGGGGGAATTCCCGGGTCCGGGTGGCGCCTCTGGTGGCGTCGGACCCTCTGCTGCGTTCCCAGGCCAGCCGCCGCTACGGCCCCTCCAGCAAGGGGCGCAGCGCCTCGGCCGGTCCGCGCTCGGGCTCGAACAGGGGGCCGTCGCCCTCGATGACCTCGCCGCCTGTCAGGACGATCCGGAAGAGGGCGTCACCCATGGAATCCACCACGATGCAGTGGCGAGCCCGCTCCCTGACGATCGGCAGGAATCCTGCGAACCACTCCATGGTGGTCCTGATGCGGTGGGCGGCCTGTTCGTTGTCGTCGTCGTCGAAGCCGCCGTAGGCCAGACGCAGGAACAGGCTGCCCCAGGGCTCGCGGCGCTGGTAGTAGAAGGCGTGGCTGTTGAGGCCATGGCCCCAGAAGCCCACGCAGAAGGTGCCGAGGGGAGCGGTGCTCAAAAAGGCATCGATCGTGTTCTGCAGCAGGTAGAGCGGCTCCGTGCCCCGGGCGGTGCCAAACAGGGTCTGCCCCTGCCAGTGCAGCGGCCGATCGGGAGGCAGCAGGCGGAGGGGGAAGGGGCCACCGATCCGCTCGGCGTAGAAGGACAGAAGGCTGTCGAGCGTGGGCTCCATCGACGGGTCTGCGGCGGGATCCATCCTCCCCAGCACGGCTGGATCGAGGCCGAGTTTCCTGCGAAGGACCAGAGACAGCCGCAGGCCGCTGGCGTCACAAGGCCCCCAACCCCGCCTTTAACCCCTCGGTGACAGCCGCCAGGAACGGCAGATCAAGGGTGTCGATCGTGTCGCTCATCTGGTGGTAGTGCGGGTTGCGCATGAAGGAGGTGTCGGTCACCATCACCGCGTCGTAGCCCGCATCCCAGAAGGGGCTGTGGTCGCTGAGGCGCACATCGGGAATCGAACGGCCGGCATCGGGCACCGGCAGCACCTTGGTGACCACGTGCTTCCCCATGCGGCTGGCCAGGCCCGGCAGCATCGCGGCGGCGCCCAGGTTGCCTACCACGGCGATGAAGTCGCCCCGATCGCCATAGACCGCGCGCATCGCGGCATGGGGATAGCTCTGGGTGGTGGCGGTGTAGGCGAGCATCTCCAGGCTCACCATGAGTTTCATCTTCTGGCCGCTGGCCTTGAGTTCACCAGCCAGGGCCGTGCTGCCGAGCATGCCCCATTCCTCCTGGTCAAACGCCACGATCCACGCCGGCCGCCGGGGTGGATCGGCGGCCCAGTGCCGGGCCAGCTCGATCAGGGCCGCCAGCCCGGAGGCGTTGTCGTCAGCGCCGATCGAATGGAGGGGGCCGTCGTAGTGGGCCGCCACCAGCAGGGGATCAA
>Ga0194113_10005223_pt1 | contig 16767 bp, 16 predicted proteins | sample TA2MahC200mmetaG_FD_146193 | JGI IMG/M metagenome (GOLD analysis project Ga0194113, IMG submission 146193) | Freshwater microbial communities from Lake Tanganyika, Tanzania - TA2015017 Mahale Deep Cast 200m | ecosystem: Environmental > Aquatic > Freshwater > Lake | place: Tanzania: Lake... | reverse complement strand
AATGACAGGAAGAGCAACACTTATGGATACTGCATTAAGAACACCTAGGTCTGGATATCTTTACAGAAGACTTGCAAATGCTCTTCAGGATTTAAGAAAAGAATATGACGGCACAGTAAGAGACAGCAACAATAACATAATTCAATTTGTATATGGTGATGACAGACTTGATCCTGCAAAACTTCATTTGAATGAAGAAATGGAGCCTGGAGAAGCAATTGGAATAATAACTTCACAGTCATTTGGAGAACCTTCTACACAAATGGTTCTTAGAACTTTCCACTTTGCAGGTATTTCTGAAATGCAGGTTACTCAGGGTTTGCCAAGACTTATCGAAATTTTCGATGCAAGAAAAAAACCCTCTTCTCCAAAAATGGAGATATATTTCGAAAAAGAATATAATAACGAGGAAGATGCTAAGATTTTTGCTGAAAAAATAAGAGAAGTTACAATAAAAGATCTTGCTTCTGAGATTAATCTTGATTTCAGCGGTAAGAAAATAGAAATAAAAATTGATAAAGAAGGGATGAGGCACAGTCATATAAATCTGAAGAAAATTGTTGATAGTCTGCATAAGTCTGGATTTTCTGCAAAAGAAAAAGGAGATTTGATAAGTTTGAATGTTTCTGAAAAAGGATTTAAAGAAATTTATCAATTCAAAGAAAAACTCAAAAAAACAGTTATTTCCGGTATAAAAGGAATAAAACAAATTTTAGTTGTTAAAAAAGACAGAGATTATGTTACAATGACTTTAGGAACTGATTTGAAAAAGATTCTTGAAATGAAAGAAGTTGATAAGGCTAGAACAATTTCAAATGATTTCCACGAGGTTGCAGGAGTTCTTGGAATAGAAGCTGTAAGACAATTAATAATCTATGAAATTCAGGAAGTTCTTAATACTCAGGGATTAAATATTGACAAAAGACATTTGAAATTTATTGCAGATGCTATGACAAGTTCTGGCGAAGTTAAAGGTGTGACAAGAATTGGAATTATTTCTCAGAAATCTTCTATAATTGCAAGAGCAACATTTGAGACACCTGTAAAGCAGTTTGTGAATGCAACAATAAAAGGAAACAAAGATAATCTGTCAAGTGTAATTGAAAATATTATACTTAATCAGCCTGTTCCTGTTGGAACAGGATTACCTGGGCTTTTAGTTAAGGTTATTGGGCCATTAACAAAAAAAGATTCTGAAAAAAAGCCTGCAAAGAAAGAAGCAATCAAAGAAGTGAGTGGATGAGGTTTCTATTCTCTGTTTTTAATTTCTTTTGAGATTTTTCCAAGAAATTTATCTAATGTAGAATTTTTTAATTTTCTATCACTCTTTATTCTTATTGCGAGTTTTCCTGTTTTTTCTTCTTTATCTCCAATAGTGATAATATAAGGAATTCTCATCATTTCTGCTTTTCTAACTTTTGAAGACATTGTAGTTGAATCAAAATCTTCGTCAATTCTGATTTTCGGAAGAGCTTCTTTAATTTTCTTTATTATTTTTTGAGCGTATTTTATATTTCTATCAGTGAAGCTTAATATGCGAATTTGAATTGGAGAAAGCCATGTAGGTAATCTTCCATTCGAGGATTCAAGTAAAACACCTATAAATCTTTCCAAAGAACCATAAATAACTCTATGCAGCATGATCGGTCTTTTTCTTTCATTATTTTTGTCTATATACTCTAATTCAAATCTTTCAGGCATTGCAAAATCTAATTGAATTGTAGATAACTGCCATGTTCGTCCTTGCGAATCTTTTGCATGAAAATCTATTTTTGGTCCGTAGAAAGCACCTTCACCTGGATTTAATTTATATTTCATTTTTCTTTTTTTCAAAACTTTTTCAAGAATTTCTTCAGCCATATTCCAAAGCTCATCGCTTCCTATTCTTTTTTCAGGACGAGTAGAAAGTTCAACATGGTCAAATTTCAAATTAAATGTTTTGTAAAATATTTCTATTAAATCGATAAGGTCATTAGTCTCTTGCTCAACCTGATTTTCATTCGCGCAGAAAATATGTGCATCATCCTGTGTCAATTGGATAACTCTAAATAATCCAGCTAATACTCCTGAAAGTTCTTGGCGATGAACAATTCCTAATTCTCCAACTCTCAAAGGCAAATCTTTATATGTTTTAGGTTTTGCTCTATAGACAAGCATTCCACCAGGACAATTCATTGGCTTTACACAAAAATTTCTTTTTTCATAATCTGTTAAAAACATATTCTCTCTAAATTTTTCCCAATGCCCAGAAACCTTCCAAAGTTTCGCATCCATAATCTGGGGTGTTCTAATTAATTCATAATTATTTTTTTTATGCATCTCTTCCCAGTATCTTATAAGTTCATTATAAATTATCAAACCATTATTATGCCAAAAGACCATTCCTGGAGCCACGTCGTTAAAACTCCACAAATCCATTTGCTGTCCGAGAATTCGATGGTCATTTTCTTTTAGTTTTGAAGTGTCTAACTTGGATTTTGAAATTTCTCTTAAAAGTCTTTTTCTTTGCTCTTCTGTTAAATCTTCTGTTTCTTCTTCAATTTTTTCTTTTTTGATTCTCTCTTCAATTCCAATCTCCCGACTTAATTCACTAAGAGGATGGCCTTTTACTTTTAATTCAAATTCCTTGTAATATCCGAATGGTGCTCGTATTACTTCAAAGTTCTGTTTTGAAAGTTCTTTTTCAGAAGTCATCAAAATTTTCATTGCAATTTCAGGACTTGATAAATTGCTTGATAGATGTGCATATGGATAAAGAACAATTCTTTTAGTATTGACTTGTTTTGCAATATCTTTTATTGAATCAATAAATTTTTTGATTAAAATTTCATTGAGAATATCTGTTTTTTCAACTGCAGTTAGAACCACAAGTGCTTCTTTCACTAATTTCTCTTTTTTGTCTAATTCTGAAAGAGGTTCAACTGTATTAAGTGCTTTTTTCAGAGGTTTAAATTTTATGTAATCTACGTGCAAATTAAGAGTTTTCATAGAAATAGATGTAATAAAATCTTTAAAAAGATTTGTTTCTAAGAAATTGGAATATTTAAAAATAAGAGGGATAAAAATTTTAGAATTAAATAGCAATAGATTTATAAAACAAAAGTTAATTCAAGTTTATAGTTAATATGGCTAATACATTATGCATGCAGGATATACGATATCTGAATCTCTTTGAAAAAATAATGAAGATAAGAACAAGATTTTGCTTTAAATACAACGAGGCATTGGTTTTTTGCGTACCAAAACATCTTGTTAATAAAGCTGTCGGAGAAAATGGAAGAAACATAAAAAAAATGAGTGAAATTCTCGGCAGAAGAATAAAAGTAATTGCTTTTCCTGAGAGTTCAAGAGAGACAGAAAATTTCATAAAAACAATTGTAAATCCAATTACATTCAAGAATTTTGACGTTAGAGGTGGAGAAATAATAATTTCAGGTGGAAAAAACAAAGCAGCCCTTATTGGAAGAAACAAAAGAAGACTTCTTGAGATGCAGAAAATCGTCAAAGATTTTTTTGGAAAAGAGTTTAGGATTATTTGACTAAGGGAGATTTTTAGATAATAAATCCATCACAACTTTTAAAAACCAATTTCTCAATTAATAAAGTATCACAAAGGGAAGTTGACGGTCAAGAAACCGCAGGTGTCTTACCATGGGATTAAAAAGCGCTTTAAAACTGAAAAGAACAAGAAGAAAATTTAGATGGAAGGATAAAAGATACAAAGTGAAAGCTCTGAATCTTTATTCTAAATCAGATCCACTTAAAGGAGCAAATCAGGCAAAAGGAATTGTTCTTCAAAAAGTTCAGAAAGAAGCTAAACAGCCAAACTCTGCAATGAGAAAATGCTGCAAGGTTCAGTTGACAAAAAACGGAAAAATTGTAACTGCTTTTATTCCAAGAAATCTTGCGCAGAGATTTATTGACGAACATGATGAAGTTATTATTGAAAGAATTGGCGGAAACAAAGGAAGATCCAAGGGAGATATTCCTGGTGTTAGATTTCAAGTTATCAAAGTAAATGACCAGCCTTTACATTTGCTTGTTAAAGGAAAAATCGAGAAGGGTAGGAGATAAAAATGCAAAAAATTGTAAACAATTTTCCTTGCGTGAGTTTTTTGACAAAAACGCACCGGAAGGGAAGAAGATAAAAATGTCAGAATTAAAATTCAAAATTTTTGATTTATATGAAACAGAAGAAATTTCAATTGAAGATATTGGTTTAAGAAAAGTAATAAGTCTAACTCCTCAGCTTGCTCTGAAAAGTCATGGAAGAAATGTTCATAAATTCGGACAGACAAAAGTGAATATTGTTGAAAGATTAATCAATAGATTAGGTGTTGCAGGACATAGAGGAAGAAAGCACAAAATAATGGTTGGAACTTCTTCTGGAAAATATTCAAAAAATGCAAAAATTGTTCTTGAGGCATTTAGAATAATCCAAGATAAAATCCAAAAAAATCCAATTGAAATTTTTGTGAAAGCAATTGAAAATGCAGCTCCAAGAGATGAAATCACAACAATAGAATATGGGGGAGCAAGATATCCTCAGGCTGTTGATGTTTCTCCATTAAGAAGAGTGAATATTGCTTTAAAGCATCTTGTTCACGGAGGAGCAGACAAGGCTTTTAACAAAAAAAAGAGTTTTTCAAGAGGATTAGCTGAAGAGATTATGCTTGCTTCAGAAGCAAATCAAGAAAGTTTTGCAGTGAAAAAGAAAATTGAATCAGAAAGACAAGCTGATTCAGCTAGATAAGAATTCTAAAAAACATTAAAATGAAAATTTGATTTTCATAAGAAAAAATTATAATTCCGAGAGATATCTTGTTATTTCTTCTAAATGAGTCTGGATTACTTTTGAATAATCTTCTACAGCAGAACAAACTGATTCAGCATATTTTTTAACTCTATCAAATCCATCTTCCAGTATATCTTTTTTTCTTGATGTTAGAGCATATAAATCCTCTTCTGTAGGTTCTTCAAAATCAATAGATAAATATTCTAATCCGCCCATAGATAATTTATCAGTAAATTCAAATCTATCAGTAAATCCAAATCTTCTTTTTTTCTCTTCTAACTTTAAGTAAAAAATATTTTCATCACCTTTATTTAAAAAAAGAGGTTTTCCGCATGCAAATCTTACATTCATCCCAACAAAACCATTAAAAAAATTCTTTCCCTGTATTTCGAAGGGAGGTCTTATTATTAAATTTACACTAAAAAATTCAGCGCCCCTCAAAGATTTATTTGTTTTTTCTGCTAAGGTTTTAACATATTTTTCTAAGACTTCGGCTTTGTCAATTTCTTGGCATATATATCTTGTCATGATGCAAATATTTGAATAGTATATTTAAGTATTACTATAGTTGGACCATTCTTTTTTAGCATATAAGTGATTTCTTGATGTCTTACTTTCCATGTGAGCCAAAACCGTACTTATTCTCCAGTGATAAAATAGCTTTAAAAGTATCATTTACGTCTATAAATGGCTGGCAAGGGCTATTCGGTTGCCTTGGAAAAGGTGCTATCATAAAGGCCACTGTCATGTGCTCAGCTATTAATATAGGGCCTGGACTATAACTCCCTATACGAAACCTGTACATGTTAAGCTTATTATGGGGCGAAGAAGATAACCTTTAAAACAAGCTGGGAGGTTAAGATTGATTTCAGCCATTGTTTGAGGCACTTTTTCACCGAGTCCAGATGTCAGCAATATTTACTAAAACTAAAATGAAAAAAAGAGGAACAAAAAAAATCAAGAGAAAAGGCAAAAAAGCCAAGAAAAAGTCTAGATCTCCAAGCAAAAAAAGCAAGGCTTCTAAAGTAAAAAAAATAATTAAGAGTTTAAAATCCCGAAAGATTTCGAAAAAGAGTTCTAAGAAAAAAAGATAGTTTCTAAATTTTTTAATTTGCTTCAATTCTATTTGAAGTTATCGCTTTATTTATAAATTGAATTTCTTTAGTTTTATCATGGCTGAAAAATTTATTATGCTGAATCTAGATGATGAGAAAATATCTAAAGTTTCAGAGGTGCTGGGAAGTAAAGTCTGCAAAAAAATTCTTGAAATTCTTATTGAAGAAAACCTAAGTGAAAGTGATTTAGCTAAGAAACTGGATATGCCTTTAAACACAGTTGAATATAATTTAAAAAAATTAATCCATGTGGGGTTGGTTGAAAAAGCTAAGGATTTTTTCTGGAGTAAGAAAGGTAAAAAAATACCTATTTATCGGGCTGCAAGAAAATCTATTATCATTCAGCCGAAATCAAAAACTCTTAAATCAATTATCACCACTGGAATTGCATCTATAATTATTGGTGCTGGAATAAGAATTTATTATGGAATTAATTCTGCTGGAAGAAAATTTAGTGAAGCTGCATCTGATTTAGCTGTCGCAAGTCCTGAATTTGCAGCTGAAAGAAGTGCAGATATGCAGACTATTTTTTCATCTCCAGGGGTTTCTGCTGAGCTTTGGTTTGTAGCTGGAAGTTTAGTTGCATTGCTTTTCATAATTTTATTTAATTGGAGGAAATTATAAAATTGTAAGGAGGTAAAATGGAAGGAAAATATTTTGTTGTGGGAATTGTTGCTGCAGCTTTGATAGTTGTTCTTGGATTAATTTACATGAATTCGCCGAGTTCAGGGCAGACAGTTACAGCTTCTGGAAGTTCAATAATTGAAGCATCGCCTGACAAAGTTGTTATTTATTTTGAAGCAAAAGCAACTAAAAATAGTGCTGAAGATGCACGAGACGATATTGCTCTAATTGTTGAAAATTTGGAAACAGCTATGCTAAATCTTGTGGAAGAAGAGAATATTGAAACTCAGAGCTATAATATCTATGAAGAGTATGACTGGACAAGCAATTCAAGAGTTTTCAAAGGTTACACTGCAAGCCAGATTATAAAAATCTCTTCGGAGAATTTTTCAGATGCAGGGAAAATTGTTGATGCTGGAGTAGATGCAGGTGCTTTAGTTCAATACATAAACTTTGAATTAAATCTAGAGCATGAAAATGAATTGAAAGCTCAAGCTTTGGAAGAAGCTTCTCAAGATGCAAAATTAAAAGCAGAAGCAACTGCAAAAGGGCTTGGAGCTAAAATAGGAAAAATAGTAAGTGTTAGTAGCAGTGATTTTTACTATTATCCTTATCGATATTTTGATGCTGAAGTTTCTGAAGGACAAACAGCACCCGAGATTGCAACAAATCTGCAGCCAAAGAAACTAGAAGTAAGTGCATATGTATCTGTAGTATATGCATTAAAATAATTTTGTTTTTTATTTTTTTATTTTTTCTTTAGAATAATTTTTTTCTAAAGATTTTCTTTGTTTTTACTTTACAAGAAACTTTATAAACCAATTTTAACAATTTTTATTATTCTCTTGCAAATTAAAATGGCAGACGATAAAAAGAAAAGAATTCAGGAACTGATGCATTTACAGGATAAAATTCGAAACATAGCTATTGCAGCGCATATTGACCACGGAAAAACAACTTTCTCGGATAATCTTTTGGCAGGAGCAGGCATGATGTCAGAAGAATTAGCTGGAAAACAACTTGTTCTTGATTTTAGAGAAGATGAAGCTGCAAGAGGAATAACAATTGATGCTGCTTCTGTAAGCATGATTCACCAAAATGAAGGTGAAGATTATCTGATTAATTTAATTGACACTCCAGGACATGTTGATTTTGGAGGAGATGTTACAAGAGCAATGAGAGCTGTTGATGGATGTATTATTTTAGTTGATGCTGTTGAAGGTGTTATGCCTCAAACAGAAACTGTTGTAAGACAAGCTTTGAAAGAACTTGTCAAACCTGTTTTATTTTTGAATAAAGTTGATCGTTTAATTAAAGAAGTAAAATTAACACCTCAAAAAATGGAGCAGAAATTTATTTCAATAATTAATCATGTAAATGAACTTATTGAAAACATTGCGCCAGAAGGATACAAAGAAAAATGGAAAGTTGCTGTTTCAGAGGGAAGTGTTGCATTTGGTTCTGCTTTTCATAATTGGGCTTTGAGTTTTTCATACATGAAAAGCAAAAATCTTACATTCAAAGATGTTATTGATGCATATAATACAGATAAGGTAAAAGAACTTGCAAAAAAAGCACCTCTTCATGAAATTGTTCTTAATATGGTTATAAAACACCATCCAACACCGCTTGAAGCTCAAAAATATCGAATTCCAAAAATTTGGCATGGAGAATTAGATTCAACTATAGGAAAAACACTGATTAATTGCGATTCAAAAGGAGAGCCTGTTTTTGTTCCAATAAAAATAGTTGTTGACAAGCATGCTGGAGAAATAGCGGGAGGAAGACTTTTTTCAGGAACATTAAAACAAGGTGAAGAAGTTTACATGAATCTCGCAAAAAGAAAAACAAGAATTCAGCAGGTCTCTGTTTACAAGGGAGCTCAAAGAGTTGTTGTTGATGAAGTCAGTGCTGGAAATATTGTTGGAATTGTCGGATTAAAAGATGTTTTTGCAGGTGAAACAGTCAGCCGAGAGCCAATGGAGCCATTTGAAGAGATAAAACATTTGTTTGAACCTGTTGTTACAAAATCAGTTGAAGCAACAAAAGCTGTTGATCTTCCAAGACTTGTTGAAGTTTTGAAGCAAGTGAAAAAAGAAGATCCTTCTATAAAAATAGAAATCAATGAGCAGACAGGTGAGAGTCTTATGTCTGGTATGGGTGAGCTTCATCTTGAAATCATAGAAAATCGTATTAAAACAGAGAAAAAATTAGATATCAAAACCTCGCCTCCGATAATTGTTTATCGAGAGACAATCAGCAAAGAATCACCTGTTAGTGAAGGAAGAAGTCCAAACAAACACAATATTTTTTACATGAAAGTTGAGCCCCTAGAAGATGAAGTTTATGAAGCAATAAAAAGAGGAGATTTAAGAGAAGGAAGAATCAAGAAAAAAAGCGAGGATGTTTTCAATGTTCTTTCAAAAATCGGATGGGATGGAGATACAATAAGAAATGTAAGACAGATTTACAAGGGAAATGTTTTCCTTGATGAAACACGAGGAGAAGTTCATATTGGAGAAGTTATAGAAATGATTTTAGATGCTTTTGAAATGGTTTCTGACCAAGGACCTCTTACACGAGAGCCTTGTATAAAAGTCAGAGTTTCTCTTGTTGATACAAAACTTCACGAAGATGCAATTCATAGAGGACCTGCACAAGTTTATCCCGCTGTCAGAGGTGCAATTGTTGATTCTATGAAAAAAGCAGGAGCTTATCTTCTTGAGCCTGTTCAGATTCATGTAATAGAAATTCCAGATAAATTCATGGGTGATGTTACAAAACTTGTAAGCAGTAAAAGAGGACAGATTCTTGAGATTGAGCAAGAAGGAACACAAGCAGAAGTAAAAGCAAAATTGCCTGTTGCTGAGATGATTGGATGGAGCAATGATTTAAGATCAACTACAGAAGGAAGAGGAACATCTGCGCTTTTAGACCAGTTGTTTGAAAGAGTTCCTGGAAGTCTTCAGGAAGAAGTCATAAAAAAGATAAGGCAACGTAAAGGGTTGTCTGAGAATCAATAAAAAATTTTAGTTCTAATAGAAAATAATATAAACCAATTTCTTTTGAAAATTTACCATGACAGAATATGTAATTGAATACGGACCATATCGTTTTTTTCCTAGAAGCAATTCTGTTGAAGAACTAATACCGGAAATACCCCCAATACTTCGAAAGATTTCTTCTCTTAATGGAAAGAGAAGTGATTGGAATGCTATTGTTCTCGACTCAAACGGAGAAGTTTATGAAATAGTAAGGCAAGGTTCCAAATTAATTGGATTAAGATTAATGGAATTTAAAAATGAAAATAAAACAGAAGATAGGGGTTGCTTAGAAAAGAAAATTGAATGAATTATCTTTTTCTTCTTAAAAAATTAAATTGAACATACATGTGCCCATTTTCATTAAATCCTTCTCTTCTTAATATTCTTTCCACTCGAAAAAGATATCTATTCGATGCTTCTCTGAGTTGATATTGTGATTTTCTTGCTAATAAAGGATTTGCTCTTGAAGAGCTAATATCCGGATTAAGAGAATCATATCGAATAGAATAAATTATCTCTTTTTTATTTGATTTTTTTATTTGATTTTTTTTCATAGAATTAGCTTGGACGAATTATTTTTAAGATTTTTTATATTATAACACTCAGCATCATTAATAGAGCGAAGATTAAAACAAACCATCCGAAGTTTATTTTTTTTGATAAACTCATTAATCCAGAAATTGTCAGAAATCCGAAGACAAATGAGGCAAGAATTCCATAAAGTGCTGGATTTGAAAAAACCAATTCTTTATAATTAAGCAGGAGATTTCCGAAAAGAATAATCGGAAGACTCATTAAAAAGCTCAATCTAAGTGCAGAAGTATCGTCGAATTTTCTAAGAAGCAATGAAGATATTGTTATTCCTGAACGAGAGATTCCGGGTAAAGAAGAAAAACCCTGCGCAATTCCTAAAATTATTCCATCATTTTTATTTATATGAGATTCTTTTCTTAATCCGCGGGTTTTGATTTTTATTTGAAAGAGTCCTGTAATCATAAGCAGAAAACCGACGATAAAAGTAATTATCTTCCCTGTTAAACTAAAATTCCCTATATCAATTAAATAAAGAACTAAAATTCCAATAACTCCTGTAATCAGTGAAGTTATTAAAATAAAATTAAAGATTCCTTTTTCTTCTTCGTCAGCTTTCTTGTAATTAAATAAAGTTCTGAAAAGTTTTGCTACGTCTTTTCTTAGATAGATAAGTGCTGCGAAAAAAGTTCCGAGATGCAACAGAAGAATTTGGGATAAAAGAATTTGCACATCTGTAATATTAAATAGATTAGACATAATCAAAACTAAAATTCCGCTTGAACTTATTGGAATCCATTCTGTAATTCCCTGAACAATTCCGAGAATAATATATTGAAATATGGATAATTCCATTATTTTTTTAGATAAGTTCCAAATATAAACTTATTGCAAGAGAATTATATAATAATAGAACAAAATATTTAGCAATAAATCCAAAAATCATTCCGAAATATTTATAAACCTAATTTTTTATTAACATTTATTCAAAATTCTTTTCAGAATTTTAAAAATGGCTAAAGAAAAACCAAACATGAATGTTATCTTCGTCGGCCATGTCGACGCAGGAAAATCAACAATAGTTGGAAGACTTCTTTTTGATAGCGGTGCTGTTTCAGAGCAGGAAATGAAAAAACTTAAGCAGGAAGCTGAGAAGCACGGAAAAATTGGTTTTGAATTTGCTTATGTTATGGACAAGATTAAAGAAGAAAGAGAAAGAGGAGTTACGATTGACCTTTCCTACAAAAAAATTCTAACTTCAAAATATCAAATCACAATAATTGATGCTCCTGGGCACAGAGATTTTGTTAAAAACATGATTACAGGTGCATCTCAAGCAGATTCTGCTTTTTTAGTTATTGCTGCTCCAGCAGGAGTAGAGCCACAAACAACAGAGCACCTTTGGTTATTAAGAACAATGGGTGTCAAAAACGTGGCTGTTGCTATTAATAAAATGGATGCTGTAAAATATGATGAAGCAAGATTTAACAAAGTTAAAGAAGAAGTTAGCACTCTTTTAAAGGGTGTTGGAATTAATCCTGCAACAACTCCATTCATTGCATGCGCTGGATTAAAAGGAGATAATATTGCTAAGAAATCTGAAAATATGTCCTGGTATAAGGGACCTATGATAATGGAGCAATTTGACCAGTTCACAGAGCCAAAGCTTCCAACAAATCTTCCAATGAGAATGCCTGTTCAGGATGTTTATGAAATTACAGGTATTGGAACTGTTCCTGTAGGAAAAATTGAAACAGGAATTATGAAAGTTGGACAAAAAGTTCAGGTTCTTCCAGGAAGAACAGGAAAAGGAATTGAAGGGGAAGTTAAGACAATAGAAATGCACCATGAAACAATTCCTCAAGCAGATGCAGGAGACAATGTTGGAATAAACATAAGGGGTGTTGGAAAGAAAGATATTGCAAGAGGAGATGTTATCTGCGATGCTGCTAAACCAACATCAGTAGTAGAGGAATTCATTGCAACAATCACGGTAATTAATCATCCAAGTGTTTTAGCTAAAGGCTATACACCTGTATTCCATGTTCACACAGCTCAGGTTCCATGCCAGTTTGTTGAGCTTATTGCACAAATTAATCCTGCAACAGGAGAGATTATAAAGGAAAATCCTGATTTTTTAAAGAACGGAGAAGCTGCAAAAGTAAGAATAAGACCACAAGGACATCTTTGCCTTGAAACTCAGAAAGATAATCCTTACATGAGCAGATTTGCTGTTCGTGATGCAGGTGCAACTGTTGCTGCAGGAATCTGTAATGAGATTGTGAAGAAAAAAAATTAGAATTCTTTTTGCATTGTTTTATTTCATAAAAACACTGGAAGAAAAAAATTAATTCTGCACACTTAGAAATTCAGTTCAATAATTCTTAAATACTTGATATTTTTAGAAAAAACATGTTAAAGAAAAACATGACTAAAAGTGAGATTGAAAAAGAGCTTGCTGATAAAGGTGATTTTGTGAAAATAGAATATTTAACGCGATTTCTTAAGGAGTCTTTGGGTTTGGAAATTAAGAAATTTGTTTTTCTTAAATTAGCTGAAATTTATGAAAAAACAGGTATGCTTACAGAGGCTGCAAAAAATTATGAAAATGCAGAGACAACTGCAATACCATTTTCAGAAAAAATAAAATATTTGATGAAAGCAGCTGAATTGTATGTTAAGGCAGGATATTTTGACAGGACAGATGAAGCAATGAACAAGGCAATAGTCCAAGCTAATTCAATGGAAAGAGATGATATTTATTACACAATCAAAGAGTTTTACAAAAAACAAGCACAAGCTTATGAAAATACTCAAAAAAGAGCGCATGCTGTAAAAATCTATGAAAAACTTCTGAATATAAAAATAAATGAGCGGGAAAGAAAAGAGATTAAGGAAAAGCTTATTGATTTGTATATGAAGCTTGGAAAAACCAAAGAATATCATTTTTTGAAGGGAAGAGAGCAAGAGAAGAAGTAATCTTAACTTTTCACCAAAAACCTTAAAAAGCATGATATAATTCAATTTCTAAGAGATATATTAATCATCATTATATTATCATCTCATCACATTCACTTAGCATTTTTAATTTACTTATGCAGAAGAACAGAGATTGGTTAGTATATTTCTAAGAAATCATAAGATTTCAAATTAATTAAATAAAGAAAACAAGATTTTCACAAAGGAGTTAGAAAATGGCGAAAATAAGTCCTGTATCGATAAAATACATGATACATGCGAATTTCAGAGTCGAAGGCGCCTTAGAAAAGCCCGATATAATCGGAGCTATCTTCGGTCAAACAGAGGGGCTTTTAGGTTCTGATTTAGAAATGAGAGAACTTCAAAAAGAAGGAAAAATAGGAAGAATTGAAGTTGAAATTGAGAAAAAAGACAAAATAACTACTGGTGAAATTAAAATTCCAACTGCTCTTGATCAGTCAGAAACAACTTTGATTGCAGCTGCTGTAGAAACAATTGAAAAAATTGGACCTTGCGATGCACAGGTAGAAGTTGAAAAAATAGAAGATGTAAGAAGCAATAAAAGAGATTATATTATTGAAAGAGCTAAAAAACTTATGACAGAAGTTTCTGGAAAAACAGACTCTAGAGAGATTTCACAGACAATAAAAGAATATGCTCGAATGGCTGAAGTCAAAGAATATGGTGAAGATAAGCTTCCTTATGGAGATTTATCTGATTCTGAATTGATTGTTGTTGAAGGAAGAGCTGATGTTTTGAATCTAATAAAAGCAGGAATAAAGAATGTTATTGCAATGAATGGAACAAAACTTCCAGATAGTGTAAGAAAATTAAGTGCAGAAAAAGAAGTTGTTCTGTTTGTTGATGGTGACAGAGGTGGAAAATTAATTGTTCAGAATGTTTTGGAAAATGCCAGAATCAAATATGTTATTTTTGCTCCTGACGGCAAAGAAGTTGAGGAGCTTAGCGGAAAGGAAGTTCTACAGGCTTTAAGGAAAAAAGTTACTGTTGAAGAATTTCTATCTAAAGAGCGATATCTGAAATCAAACAATAGAGGAAACTCTTATGAAAGAGAAAACGAAGATTCTTCTGGCAGAACAGGAAGTTCTGCCTCTTCCTCTAATGAAAAACTTAAAGATATTTGCATGAAAAATAAAGGAACAGGAAAAGCTATTATTTTAGATGAAAATTTAAAAGAAATCAAAAGTGTTTCTGCAAAAGCTGTGGCATCTGCACTTAAGAAGCTCAAAGAAAAACCAGGAGTACTGATTATTGATGGAATTGCTACAAATGTTTTAATGAAAAACGCAGAAGAATGCGGAATAAAAACCGTTGTTGCTAAGAATTTTACAACAACAGACACAAAAATTCAGCTTTTGAGTTTTTGAATTTAATTCGATTTCTCAGAAAAATATAAATAATTTAAGAGACTTGAAAAAGGATGAGAATGAATCTTCGATTGAATTATGAAAATGCAAGTAATATTGTAATTGAAGCATTGAGATTAGGTATTCCTCAAGGCCTTGTAAGACTTGTTCTTTTGTTAAGTGATGAAGGATATGCTCTGGGAAGAAGAGACAATATTGATGGCAAAAATCCATTTGAAGATTTTTATGGAAAAGCAGAAAAGGATGAAATAAAATATTTAGATGAAAATAGAATAAGAAATTTTTCTTTTCAGTCAGCAAGAATCGGAATTCCTAAGAGTCTAATTCCCGCAACTCTGAAAGTAGTTGAATCAGCTTATCTTATAGGATTTGCAGATCAAATTTTTGGCTTGCCTGAAAACTATTTGGATTATTATTTAAGGCTTGATATACTAACAAAAATAGCCCATAAAAAAGAAGTTACTACTCAATAGATTAATCCTTTATTTAGATATTCTTTTAAAGTCTAAAGCCAAAGAAATTTAAAGAAGGAGAGAAATTTGGAATTGAATTTGCCTTCGACAAAGAAAAAGTAACCTTTTGTTACTGACAATCAGTACTACATAATTACTATTTTTTGTTATCACCATAAAGTTTATAAAGAGTTTTGAAGTCTGTAAAATCACAGAAGACTTCGTCTTTTGGAAACAAATAAATCAAATGAAAATAAAAATGGATATAAAGAAACTTTTGGTTTCTTTTATGGTGCTTGTAAGCGTTTTATTTCTAGCTGCTAGTGTAAGTGCTGCTGAATTAGCAGATAACACTGCAATTGAAGTTAATGGAATTGACGCAACTTTTAATCCTGCAATTGTTGTAGGAGAAACATTATTTGTTAGAGTTGAGTTTGATTCACTTGCTACAATTTCTGATGTTATTGTTAAAGCAGAAATAGAAGGCGATAGAAAGACAGTTGAAGACCAAACTAATTATTTTGATGTTGAGGCAGGAAAAAGGTACGCTAAAACTTTGAAGTTAGATGTTCCTTTTGACCTTAGAGACAAGCTAAGTGGTTTTGTCGACCTTAATGTTAGAATAAGTGGAAACGATTTCAGAACCGATATAAGTTATTCATTAAGAGTTCAAAGAGAGTCCTACAGTGTAGATGTTATTTCTGTAAGTATCCCCCAACAGGTTACTGCAGGTGAACTTTTCCCTGTTGACTTTGTTTTGAGAAACATAGGTTACAATGATTTAAGAGATCTTTTTGTAACTGCAAGAATCTCTGCTCTTAATACTGAAAAAAGTGTTTTCCTTGGAAACATTGTTGCAATAGAATGCGACAAAGATATGACAGCTGAGGAAAACTATGGTGTTGATATCGTAAGAAAGTGCATAGAAGATAAAGAAAGCACAGTAAGTGGAAGAATCTTTCTTCAACTTCCATATGATGCCCAACCAGGTATCTATGCTTTGGAATTGAAGATTGCTGGTGAAGACGTAGCATCAAGCGACAATGTTCAGCTTGTTGTAAAAAACGCCTTCCCTGAAGGAAACTTTATTGTGTCTGGAAATCAACTTCTTATCGCAAATCCTACAAATGAGTTGGTTGTTTACAGAATTGTACCTCAATCAACATCAGCTATCAGCGTAAGTGTAAGCGAAACTCTTGTTGCAGTTCCTGCTGGTTCAAGCAGAGTTGTAACAGCAGACGCTACATCGGATCTTTCAGGTACACAAACTTATTCTGTTAATGTATTCTCCTCTGATGGAGCATTTATTAACACTGTAAGTTTCTCTAAGTCTTTTGGCGAAAAAGACGTTACAAGTCCAATAATTGTCTTGACAATTGTTCTAGCAGTAATCTTTATTGTATTGCTGATTGTATTGATTGTCTTGCTTGGAAAGAAACCCCAAAAATCCGAAGAATTTAGCGAAAGTTATTATTAAATTTTTTAATTTTTTTCTTTTTCTTTTTTATTTTTTACAGTTATTCAGAAGTCTGTTCTTCAGAATTTTCAACAAAAGGCACGAAAATAAATCCGGGTATTTCGCTTTTTTTTATTATTTCCTTGTTCTTTTTTTGAAACACTGTTATTTTCTGCTCAAATCTTGGCCCAATAGGTGCAATCAGAATTCCATTGTCTTTTAATTGTTCTAATAGGGCTTTAGGAATTTCTCGAACAGCTGCACTTATAAGAATTCTATCAAAAGGAGCTTCTTCTGGAAGTCCTAAAGAGCCGTTTTTATTATAAACCCGAGTATTTTTGTATCCAACTAAATTTTTCTTTGATTTTTTAACTAGCTTGCTA
>Ga0194113_10005213_pt1 | contig 16787 bp, 9 predicted proteins | sample TA2MahC200mmetaG_FD_146193 | JGI IMG/M metagenome (GOLD analysis project Ga0194113, IMG submission 146193) | Freshwater microbial communities from Lake Tanganyika, Tanzania - TA2015017 Mahale Deep Cast 200m | ecosystem: Environmental > Aquatic > Freshwater > Lake | place: Tanzania: Lake... | reverse complement strand
TGAGTCCCGCCACCCAGCGCCACGCCACAGTTGCTGCAGAAGCGCGCACCCGGCTTATTCGACATGCCGCAATTAGTGCATTGCATCATTGCCATCAATCCGCTGCTGTGAGTTCCATGGAGCCGCCCAGTCTGCCGATGGCGTCTTCCCGCGCCGCGCTGTACAAGTTCTGCGCTATTTCGTGTCCCCTTGTCGGAACTCAAGGAACGCCGGCCGTACCGGCACGGCCAGGATGAGCTCGTAGGCGCGCCTGGCATCCTCGATGGTCAACCACTGACCCAGAAAGTACTCATGTCGCCCGCCTATACGGATCTCAAAATGCAGGTGCGTCCATTGGGTATCCCCCACGATCCCATCGGGCGTGCCAGACAGGCCGACATAGCCTATAAGTTGACCGGCCACAACCTGCGCCGTGACGGTGATTCCCTGGCTGATGCCATCCAGGTGCAGATACCTGGTGCTGACACCGTTGCCGTGGTCAATCCAAATCTGTCGTCCGCCGAGTCTGTTCAAAGTCTCCGGCGGCGTATTGTGGCGAGCATGAGCTTCATCCAGCAAGGAATTCACCTCGGCCAGGCTCATCTCGGTGTAGTCCTGGTCAGCGTGTACCACCACGCCCGCTCCCGCGGCATAGACAGGCGTGCCTATCTTGATCTCGGCGCCCACATCCTTCTCATAGAGATCCAGTCCCTCATGGACGCCATAGCGATAGGAGCGCCGCGCACCTGGATAGATCGCGGGGCGGTCCGGTAGGAGCGCGGCCTTGATCGGCATCGTGAACTGGTAGGTGGCCAGCAACGCCGGCACGCGCGGGTCGTTGGGAGCCAGGTCGGCCGCTCGCAGGGTCGCTGGATCAGGCAGTGTGAACGATTGCCAGACCGGGAGCTGACCAGTCAAGGGCAACGTGTTGGTGATTCCTCTCTGGGTGTCGTAGCCGTAGAGGCGCGGGCCGGCCAACATGTAGAGGCGACTGTGCCATTCAGCTATCCCATGCAATGCCGAGAAGTCTGGGTTGGCAGGAGCAGCGAGTTGGCGCAGAAAGGCGCCAGTCTCCCGATGGAGGAGAATCACGCGGCGCCGGCCTGGGTCGGCGATATACAGGGGAACCTCTTCATCAGATGCGAAGATGGCGACCGGCCGGGAGGGGGTAGACTCCATCTCGACGATGTGACTTCGCCCATTGGCGGCCGCCAGGCTGAACTGGCTCATCTGAAGCTTGTACGACGGCTTCTCCAGGAAATAGCGATCTATCAGCCCATCTCGCCGCAGCACGAACACGTCCCCATCCACGGCCAGATCCAGCCCGGCGCTCACGTCCGGCTCGCCTGATGTCAGCAGCCACGGCAACTTGCCTGGCAAGAAGCCCATACTCGGGATGGACGGATGACGCCAGACCTGGTTGCGCGCCGGGTCAAGCAGATACAGCCGCTGGTTATAGGTAGCGATGTTCAGATAGCCAGGATCGGGGTTCGTCATCTGGTTCGATGCCAGGCTTTCGAGGCGCCAGGCGCGATCAGGCGCGGAATAGCGATACACATCGCCCGATTTGTCCAGCACGAACAATGTACCATCGGTGTTGGATGCATCCAACGCAAGCACTTCCTTAACCGGAAAACCTCCGATCCCGGCCGTTGGTGTGAGGACCGCAGCGAGAGCGAGCTTGGCGATTGAAGCCAGAGCCGACAACGGAGCACTATACACCGCGCCGCTGTCAATCACATAGATGCCAGCCGGGCCGATAGTGAAGTCAATCGGGTTGATCAACGGCTTGCCGTCCGGGGCGACAAGATCCCAGCGACTCGTATTGGATCCATCCAGGTACACCGTATTGTCCAGGGCAGCCAGAGCGTAGCCGATTCGCGAACGCAGCGCCGCAGCCTGGACACTCAAGGAGCGGTCGGCCGTCTCTGCCTGGGTCAGCAGAGCCAGCCCTGCAAGCAGGCCCGCGCGATCACGCAAACCGATGGCTGACTGATAGGCTGCGTCGGCTTGCGACAACAGCGCGACTGCTGAGACCGACAGCTCGGAAATAGACCCCTCGCGGGACTGCCGCGCCTCTGTCGGCTGAACCGATGGGGTCGGCGCAGGATGGGTCGCCGTTGGCGCGCCGAGAGTCGAAGCTGGCAGGATAGTATCTGCTGGCTTCCAGACAGACGCCGGGGTGACTGTCGGACGACTGTCCACCAGCGCGATGTGAAACTCAAGCCGCTTCTGGTTGAGGATCATCCAGGCGGCCCCGATTGCGCACACGAGGGATAGGGTCGCGATAGTGATCAGCCAGGCCAGCGGCATGCGGCGCTGCCAGAGCGCGACCAGGGCGACCGTCGCCCACTGCGGCGGAGATGGGGGTTGCGCCCTCGCCGGGCCGCGTTCGGTCCCGGCCCCTTCCTGGGGCTGCAACATATCGCCCACACCGACTTGCGCTGCGGCCTCCGAATGCCGTCCCAATGGTTCAGCAGCGATGGGTCCTCCATGGAGGGCTTGATCGGTCTCTTCCATTCGGCTTGTCGCTCCTGGCGGTTCAGAAACCAGGCTGCTCTGAGACACTGAGCGCCTATTCCGGCTCAAGGCTGACACGGATTGGGTCCCTCGAACTTGATCTCGCACTGGATCGGGTCACCCTCTTCCAGCGCCTGCAGACAGTAGATGTACCACCGGTTGCCGAGTCTGCGCAGTTGATAGATCGCCCGATAGCTTTCGCGGCCGTAGTCCATGCGCACACCGCCATCCTGTTTGCGCAGCACACGAGTTTCCACGATCTGGACCAGTACAGTCGCATGACTGTCGCCTTCGAAGCGCACGTCGGTGATGTCGAGGCGGCGGTCGGCATAGGTGTAGTATAGACGCTCATTTCGCAGCCAGCAGATAGCGCGCTTCTGGCTTTCGAGGACGGGATCCACCATGAAATCGGTCAGCCGGCCCGAGCTGAGATTCGTAAAGAACTCCGGCTTGGTATCGCCGTAGCGAATGATTTGGTTTCTCACGGCCTGTTCGTAGGCCGCCCAGTCTGGCCCAGGCGTGTAGGTGGGTGTGACCGGCCGTAGCGTTGGCGATCTCGTCGGGACCAGAGACGGCGCAATGGGAACAGCCGTTGGTCGCTGCGTCGCCGTCGGCGAGATCGGCACTGGTTGCGGAGTGGTCGGGGCAGCTGCAGGAGCGGCAGTCGTTGGCGGCACAACGACGATCTTCTCGATGACTATGGGCGTCGGCGGGCTGCTGCCAGACATACGATCTGCGATGACGACTCCTGCGCCCAGCATGGCAATGGCGACCACTACGACGACCCACGCAGGTACGCTGCGCCGGGCCGGGGTGGGGGTCGCGGCGGGCAAGGGGGTCACGATCGGCGCCATGGGAGACGCAGGCGCGCTGTCATACAGGTCGCGCCGCAGTTCCGCCACGCTTTGATAGCGCTGCGCGACCGCGGGGTGACTCGCCCGGGTGACGATCACCTCCAGCTCTTGAGAGACGTTGCGGCTGATCTGACGGACAGGAGGCAACCTGAATGGCGTCGAGGCCGGATCATAGCACGTCAACAGGTGGTGCAGCACGACCCCGAGGCTGTAGATATCGGAGCGCGCATCGGTTTGACCCTTGCCGTACTGTTCCGGCGGTGCGAATCCGGGCGTGCCCATCACGTGCGTATCGCCTGCCTTGCCGGGTTTGAACAGGCGAGCGATCCCGAAATCTATCAGCTTGAGTTGCCCCTGCGGCGTCACCATGATGTTGCCGGGCTTCAGGTCGCGAAAGATCACGGGGGGGACCTGCCGATGCAGGTATTCCAGCACGTCGCTCAGTTGGAGCGCCCAGTTGCGCACATCCGCTTCACCGCACGGCGCAGCCTGGCGCGCCAGCCGATTCTCCAACGTCTCACCTGGCACGAACTCCATCACGATATAATGCTTCTGGTTCTCAGTGAAGAAGTCCGAGACCTTGGGGATGTTCGGGTGATCCAGCCGCGCCAGCAATTGTGCTTCCTGGCCGAAGGCGGCAATGGCCGCGGCCTTTTCCTGTGGATCGGTGAGCGCCGCGTCGGACATTTCCTTCATGGCCAGCAGCTTGCCGCCGATCCGGCTATCGGCCACCTGGTAGACGGCGCCCATGCCGCCCTGGCCGAGCAGCCGGATCACGGTGTAGCGACCCTGCACCACGCCGCCCAGCGCGATGGTCTGGCTGCCGCTTAATGGCGCGCCGCAGCTATTGCAGAAGCGGGCTGCGGGCTTGTTGATAGTGTGGCAGTTGGGGCATTGAAGCATGTGTGAACTCTCTGGTTGACTGCCTCGGGACACAATCTCAGCCAGGTCTGGCTGCTGTCAACATGCCTGACAGATCCAATCCTTGATTTGTGACTGTGATCTTCCTTTCTTGCACAAGGAAGTTGATGAATCGCGCGATCACTTTGCGGGAAACGCTAGTATCGAACGGCAGTTTGAGCTTGGCTGCCGCCCAGTTCAAAACTGTATTCTGGCCAACTCTCATCCCTTGTTCGGCGTGTTCAAGCAGCCAGTCCGACAAGTCATAGACAGCAATCCGCGATCGATCAGCCGCTCCCTGACTGAGCGATTGCAGGGGAGGAATTCCCTGCACTCCGAATACGTCGCTCCAGCATCGTTCCAGGGTCTCCTGCAATTCAGCACAGCGAATGATCTCAGGCCATTGCTCGGGTGTGATCCTGAGCTTGTCGGAGACTGACTTGCCAGCGATTCGGTTCAGCATGGAGGAGGACGATGGCGCGGGATCATGAAACGGATCGAGTGCCCTGACAAGCTCGTCGGGAATGCCGCGGCCCTTGTATTCCAGATACCGCTGCAAGATGCGGAATTCCGGAGATTCGCAGTCAGAATCTGCCAGTGTCAGGTCTGTACACAGCCGAGGGGCAAGATCCCAGACACAAGGCACATAGAAATCCTTCTTGGAGAACTGCTTGACCAAATCTGGAGACTGCCGACACCAGGGTGTATAGTCGTCCATGTTGGCGACCACTATCGTATACACCCCCCCTCTGGAGGTAACACCGAGCAGTGATCTCAACGTCTCTATGTGCCGCAGCTTATCGAACACCAGTACAACACGGATACCGTGGAGGAGTAGTTGATCCACCAATTCCTTCAATGTTTCTAATGAATAGGCAACTAGCTGCCTGGGTGTTCCCTGTGCAGGCGAGGTGATCAGCTCCAGTTTCACTGGAATAAGCTCAGGCCACATGATATCTGGACGGAGCCTTGTACCGGTCTGGGTGAGGTCGTGCATGCGCCCGTGCCGCTCGCAGTATGTCACCAACTCGCGAGCCCTGTCTGCCATGCTGTTGCCAGGCAGATGATCGTATTCTATCTGCAATTCGAAGCAGAAAGTGCGCAACTCGCCTTCGTTGAAGCGACGCTCCAGAAGCGTACGCAAGCTGGCCAGGTATCGCTGACGGAACACTTCTTCGCCAGGCCTTGATTGCGCCGGCAGGTTACCTGAATGCGAGACTGGGCGCAAGATGCTCTGAAGCCTACGGTTACTCATCCCACTACGCCTGAAGGATTGCGTGAGATCCTCCAGAGTTTCGTGCAGGTCAATCGAAGGCCCTGCATTCGATAGATCCAATGTGGCAACCAAGGTCAAGGCTCTTTTGTTGCGCAGGATCCTATCCCTGACGCGAGTGGCAATCGTGGTACCGCCAAAGCCCCCAATTCCCCGGAGCATGATCGTCATGCCGCTTACTTCAGGGTTAATCTGCCCGATCGCACGCACGATGTTGTTGACAATCCCTTCCCGGCTTTCGGCAAAGAGCCTTGCTTTGATGGAATCAAGGCTGACCGGAAGCTTCATCGTCCATCCGGCAGCAATGGGAGGAGAAGATGGCGGACCAGGTATCGCCGGACCCACAGTCGGCGGAAGCGCAACTGCGCCTCCAACGAGATCCTCCAGCATCTCTGCAACGCTGCCGTATCGCAAGTTTGGGTCTGCCCGAGTCGCTTTCGCGATGACTCGTTCCATCCGGCTCGAGATCAGCGGGTTGAGTTGCCGAACCGGCGGGTGCACGAATGGAGTCGTTGCCGGATCGTAACCGGTCAGCAGATGGTGCAGCGTGAGCCCCAGGCTATAGATGTCAGAGCGGGCATTGGTCTGCCCCGTGCCGTATTGCTCCGGCGGCGCATAACCCACTGTGCCCATCGCCAGCGTATCCTTGATCTTGCCGGGCCGGAACAAGCGCGCGATGCCGAAGTCAATCAGCTTGAGTTGGCCCTGTGGCGTGAGCATGATGTTGCCGGGCTTCAGGTCGCGGAAGATGATGGGAGGATTCTGACGATGCAGATATGCCAGTACGTCACACAATTGCAGCGTCCAGTCATACACCTCGGCTTCGCTGTACGGTCGGCCCCGGCGAGCCAGACAAGCCTCCAAATCCTCACCTGATACCAGCTCCATCACAAGGTAGTGCCTGCCGGCCTCGGTGAAGAAGTCGGTCACCCTGGGAATGTTGGGATGATCGAGTTGGGCCAGTAGCTGTGCCTCGCGCTCAAAAAACGCAATGGCTGTAGCTTTCTCTTGCTGGTCGGTCAACGCCGCGTCTGAAAGCTCCTTCAGTGCCATCGCCTTGCTGTGCAGCCGTAGATCGGCCACCTCGTAGACCGCACCCATGCCACCCTGTCCGATTTTCCGCAGGATGGTATAACGTCCTTGTATGGTTGCACCGAGCGCAAGCGCTTGCGCGCCCAACAGAGCGCCACAAGCGCTGCAAAAGCGCGCTTCTGGGCGATGGATTACTCCACATCTTGAGCAAAACATCATCATGGCGTCTACTCAATGGCGATGAGCGGCAGGTTGTGCGCTCCCGATTCTTTGAAGAATCTCAACATGCTCTGGACAGCAGTCCCAAGCTGTTCGGCTCAAGGCTGCTGTCCAACCCAGCTTCCTTTGATGTGATTTACGCCGTCTGGAACGTCAGTACCACCTTGCCCAAACGCACCTGGTCGCCGTGGTTGAGCGGCTGCGGCGCGCCTGGGTTCAGCTTCTGGTTATTCACGAACGTGTTGTTGGTGCTGTTCAGGTCTTCGACCGTCCACTGGTAGCCGTTGAACGCCAGCTTGGCGTGCCGCCGGGAGACGCCGCCTGCATCGCCGCCATGCGGGGTCAGGTCCACCTCTGGGAAGATGCCGCTCACCGGGTCTTCACGGCCGATGATGGCCTGGGTCTTGCCGCTCAGGTCGAACTGAGCGCCGCTGGCTGCTACCACCAGCCGCGGCCGCTGGGCCGGCGGCGGCGCAACCACAGGGGGCGGCGCGACAACCGGCCCTACGGCCGGCGCCGGCAGGCCCGCGAGCGACGCGCCGCAGTTGTCGCAGAACGCCTGGCCCGCCGGGTTGAGCTGGCCGCACGCGCTGCACTTTGCCATGCCCGCGGCCAGTGGGGGCGCAACCGCCGCGGGTGGAACCACAGCCGGTCGCAGGGCAGGAGTTGCGGGCTGCACTGGCGCAGCCGCCGCAGTGATGGCCGCGCCGCAGTCATCGCAAAACGCCTCGCCGGGAATGACAGCCTTGCCGCAGGATGGGCAGACTGCGCCTCCTCCCGCGGCCGGCGCGCCAACCGCCGCGGCTGGCGCAGGGCGCGGAGCCGCGCCAGCCAGACTGGCGCCACAGTTGTCGCAGAACATCGCCCCAGGCTGGTTCTGCGTGCTGCATTGTGGACAAGTGATCATTGTTGCCTCCCATTCGGTGAGTTGGTAGAGTGGTAGATTGGTGATTGGGGACCTTACGAATCCAGCTTCTGGGTCAGCTTGCGGGTCTGATACTGGAGCTTCTTGGCGCCGGCCGCCGATAGGCCCTGCCCCTGTTCCAGCCGCTGAGCTTCTGCCTGGGCGGCCGCAGCCAGGTCGGTTTCGCCCATCTCCAGCAGCCGCGTGGCGGCCGCTCGCAGCTTCTGCGTGGCGCCCGCCAGATTGCCCGCCTGCGCTTCATCCAGGGCGCGGGTTTGCAGCTTGAACGCGGTCACCTTCTCGACCAGGTTCATGACGCGCGGATCATACTGCTGCGCCAATAACGCGTCGTCGGTGAAGGCCAGGAGTACGTCGCTGCGCACCTTCTCGCCAACGATACGGGCGGCCGGCACGTCGTAGCTCACCTCGGCCTGGGCGATGCGATAACGGCCGGCAGGGCGGACAGGCAACATCAGCTCCGCCAGCACGGCCTGACCGGTATCCTTCTCCAGGTCGCCCAGCGGCACCTGCACATCGCGGTCAGAGAGGGACTTGGGGCTCAACTGCGCGATCAGCGGGATTACCCGCCACACCTGGCGCGGGGTGATGCCTCCGACCAGCCGCAGGATAAGCAGGGCGTTATTGATCACGGTGCCTTTCATGCTCTGCAAGGCTTTCTGAAAGACCTGCTGCACCTTGGTCGGCGCATCCACCTGATCGGACTCGCCGCCGCTGGCCTGAGCGATGGCGTCGAGCAATTGAGAGTTCCAGTCATCACCCAGGCCCAGGGCAGTGATCGGCACCCCCAAGCGCCCCGCGTCGGCCGCTAACTGCTTGCAACGATCCTCATCGCCATAAGTCTGGCCGTCAGTGAGGAGCAAGATACGGCTGACGCGCGTCGGCGCCAGCGCCTTTTGCACCTCGGCCAGCCCTAGCTGCATCCCTCTTGACATCTCAGTGCCGCCCTGGTCACGGATCTGATCCACCAGTGACTTGAGCTGAGCCCTATTGGCCACAGGCTGGCTGGCCGTGACCACTTTGGCGTTGTCGTCGAAGATGGTCAGCGCAACATAGTCCTGGGGCTGCATCTGATCCAGAACCAGCTTCACGGCTTCCTTCATGTTGTGCAGCTTCTCGCCGCTCATCGAGCCGCTGTGATCCAGCACCAGGCTGAAGTTCACGGGCATCTGCACGTTGGCGACAGCGCCCGTGGGCCTGGCCTCGATCAGCAAGTAGGCCAACTGCGGGGTGTTGGTAACCGGCACGTTGGGTTTGCCCAAAGTGCATGTAAGATTGACTTCTCCAGCCATTCGTTCCTCCTGTGCTATCGTAGTAAGGCTATAGCTCAGCCGGTCTGTTCTCTGACGGCTCTTGCCGTCGCGTGTTCACAGCAGATCAAAAAAGCTTGTAACGGGCTGCCCATGCCCCGCCTAACTCCTTGCATTCATCGTTCCGCTCCTTTCTTGGGCTGACGAGGTTATGTGACGACGATGGGCCTACACACTCTCCAGATACGGTATGACTGTAATCTGGCAGCCCAAGGTCCATCGGCCTTATGAGCCGAATTCCCCCTCCACTCCCCTTGCCCCCGACCCCTATACTGATCGGAAATGAATTCAGTGCATTAAAGTCAAGCCGAGGCCTCGACGCCAATGCACTCATTTGATTTCCGAGCAGTATATCATCGAGCAACAGCCATCTTCTCCCAGATCCAGCGGTTGGGATCCACCCGCGCCTCGGTTAGCTTGCGTGCGCCGCTTCCATCAGCGTTCATGATGTAGATGCCCCACTGCCCATCTCGCAAGGAGCGAAAGGCGATCTGCTGGCCACCCGGGAGCCAAACGGCCAACGCGTCCGGTCCTGGATGCTGGGTGAGTCGTGTCTGACCATTGCCATTGGGGTCCATGACGTAGATCTCGTGATTGCCATCCCGCTCCGACGTGAATACGATGCGATTGGTATCTCGCGACCAGTCGGCATTGCCATCGTTAGCGCACTTGTCGCAGGTTGTAAGCCGTCGTTTGCCGGTACCATCGGCATTGACGACCATCAGGCCACAGAGGCTCCCTGCGCATCCCTTGTACACCAGCCGGCTGCTATCAGGTGACCAGGCTGCCTGTTCGCCGTCCACCAGCATCCGCTCGCCAGAACCATCAGCCCGGACAATATAGATATCAAAGCGGCCAGATCGGCCGCGCACTGAGTGGAAGGCGATGGATTTGCCATCCGGTGACCAAGCCGGGAACGCCGCCTCGCCATCATTTACAACGCGATGCCGATTGCTTCCATCCAGATTCATCACTTCCAGTCCCCCTGGCCAGGAATAGAAGATCACTTGCCGTCCATCTGGGGAGAACGAAGGCTCACTGGCCAGTTCCACCAGTACCCTATGCCCGCTTCCGTCCGTATTGATGAGCTCAATGCGGTAATCCTTGCGGAAGGTCTTAGTAACAGTATAGGCCAAGAGGCCTCGAGAGGCAGGAGCTGGCTTGGGCGTTGAACCCAGCGGCATTGGTGTAGGTGGAATGGGCGTCAGTGTAGGAAGCGATGGTGTTGGCGAGGGCGGCACGGCTACTGAAGGCGTATTAGTTGGAGACATGTCAACCGTCCGCGGTATTCCAACGGTGGGCGCGATTGCCACTCTCGTCATTGCCTCTGCTGTCTCGGCGACATAGAGTTTCGCCAACTTCCTGGCAGTAGCCTCCACATTGGGTGTTGCTGCCAACGCTGTTTCGATTCTCTGCACCGCCTCTGCCTGGGCAGTTTTCGTGAGTTGGATAGCCGTTGGCTCCGCTGTCATCGTCTCTGATGGCAGAGGTCTTACGCTTACACTCGGAGCACAACTCACCAAGCATGTCCCTAGTGCTACTCCACTGATCATGCCGATCAGCAGACCTAAATAAGCTGTGCGTGTCATGGCTTCTTTTCTCCCTGGCTTCTACAACCTGGCATTCTACATCAGACGGATGCGTTCTACTTTCCAGCGCCAATCCGCATAGATCAGACCATAGACAACCACCCCCTCGAACACCTCCTCATCAATCAAGCGATCTCCATCAACAGCAGCTCGGTAGGTTCGCAGGCTATACCGCTCCTGCACCAACGCCCCGGCTGTCCGATGGTCGCGCAGGACGACCTGCTGTATATCCAGTTGTTGGACACTCAGTTCCTGATACAACCCGTCGGCTTTGAGTTGCTCGATACGCTCCATGACAGCCGCCAGCGCTTCGCCGTGGGCAAAGGTGGGCAGTTGCTCGATCGCGGCCGGGTCCAACCTCCTCAGTGCCGCTTTCTCGGCCAGCCGGTATTCGCCGATAGCTATCTTGAACTCGATCAGCTCGGGGATTCTGGTCGTTTCGATACGAGGCGCGGGTGTCTCCTCTACGAGCCGCGACCCAAGCGTAGGTTTTGGCGTTGGTGTATTGCTTGACCGGCTGGGGAGGACCGTCGGTGCGTGCGTTGGTGTCGGTATACGCGTTGGCGTTGCTGTGGACTGCATGGTGGGCGTGGATGTCGCCTTCGCCGCCTCTGGCGCTGTAGATCGTGATGTGAGCAGCGGTGTCAGTGTCACAACCCGTGTTGGTGCAAGCACGGTTGTCGGTATCTTGCCCCCAGACAAGGTGGACGTCGCCATGAAAGCAGATATGGCCGTATGGGTCGCAATGGGCAACGGCGATGCGAGAGTGGGCGTGTCGGAAGCCATTACGACCACGGCAGGCGAGGGATATGGGATACTACTCACCCGACGGACGAAGTCAAGCATATCCAGCTTCATGAGCAAGTATACCAGGCCAGCCACGAAGAACATCGCCACCCCCACTAGGATCCATCGGCGCTCGCTCTGACCTCTCACGACTGGTCGCCCGGTCAGGGCGTGCTTCATCTCCCGCGCGCTCTGGAACCGCTGGCCCGGATCGGCGGCCAAAGCTCGCTCCAATGCCGCCTCGGTTGTTGGCGTGATCCTGGAGCTGTACGCGCGGGCGGGTCGAAGCGGGTCGGGCTGACCAGGGATCACCCGTACTGGAGCCGGCTCCGGCTCGTGCTTGGTCAGCAGGTGGTAGAGGGTGGCGCCTAAGGCGTAGATGTCCGAACGGGCGTCCGTCTGCCCCCGGCCGTGTTGCTCCAACGGAGCATAGCCCGGCGTGCCCATGTTCACCGTGTCGGCCGCCTTACCTCCTTTGAAGTGACGGGCGATCCCGAAGTCAATCAGCTTAACCGTGTCGCTGCGGTCGAGCATCACGTTGGACGGCTTCAGGTCGCGGAAGATGATGGGCAGCGGCTGCCGGTGCAGGTAGTCCAGCACGTCGCAAAGCTGGCCGGCCCAACGCAACACGGCCGCCTCGGGCAAAAAACCGGGCGTCTGATCCAGAACCTCTTGTAGCGTCTGCCCATCAATGTAGTCCATCACCAGGTAGGCGTTGTCGCCCACCTGGAAGTGATCCCACACGCGAGCCAGGTTAGGATGGTTCAGGCTTGCCAGGATGCGCGCCTCGACGCGAAACTGGTCATAAGCAGCCTGTCGTTCTTGCGGCGTGACAGCCGGATCGGGCAATAGCTCCTTGACCGCGCGCTGAACCCCCAGATTGAGGTCTTCGGCCAGATACACGATAGCCTGGCCGCCGCCCCCAAGTTGGCGAATCACGCGATAGCGGTTTTGCAGCATTGCGCCACGAGTCAACATCGTTCGTTTCCCACGGGAACGTTCGGTGAATAAGCTGCAACGTTCAGGCCCGAAGCGCGCCGGAAGTGTCCGACACCGCTCAGCGATTTCGCAGGTACCGCACCCCGGCCACGATCACGACCAACACCACAAGCACGAGCAGGGCATACAACAGCAGCGTCCCCAGTCCGACGATCAGCATGATGACGAAGTTCGCCAGCACGTACTGGACGATCACGGCGACACCCGTCGCGGCGATCGCCAGGGGCAGGGTCATCTCGGCCGAAAGCTCGGCCAGGGTGAGAGAGGCCAGCGTCGCGCGCCAGTGGCCCAAGGTCACTGCACCGGGCAGTCGGATGGCCGGCAGCCGCCAGATGCGCTTGCTCGGCCCCAGGCTCGGCGCCGCGCCGAAGAGCCGGCGCCAGGCCCCGCGCAACGCGCCTGGCAGCAGGGCCACGATGCGATCCCAGCCCGCGGTCAGGGCGCGGCCTGCTTTGGCCAGGGCCGCTTCGACCTGCGGCCGACGAAAGCGCAAGGCCCAGGCCATGCCGGCCGACGCGGCCAGGACGACCAGCAAGTTGATCCACATGTGCAATCCGGCATCGCGCAACGCGCTCGTCAACAGGCTGAAGATAATGTAGACCAGCAGGCTGGCTGCCAACTGGAGCCCGGCCAGCCCGACGAACAGGCGCGGGGCCTTGCCCCAAGGCTGCCCAGCGCCTTCGGCTGCCCACAGGCCGCCCAGTGCGCCCAGAGTGGCCGCTACGATGTAGACAACCAACCAGAGCAACTCGGACACGCTGATGAAGCGCCAACCCAGGTAGCCGTAGCCGAGCAGCGTCCAGGGCGCCTGCCACCGGAGCAGACTCACGATGCTGAGCGCGGCATAGGCCCCGAGGATCGCCCATGCCCCCAACCGCGCCTGCATCAGCAGCCAGCGCAGCCGGAGGCTCAGCCAACGGTGGCTTTCGCTGCCCATCAGTAGACCGAGCAGGGCGCCTCCTACGGCGATCTCCGGCCGGATGCCTGTGGGCGGGACCAATCCATCGGCTAAGAGACCCAGCAGGGCGCCGGCCAGCGCCACGAGCACGCTGCGCAGAATGGCATACGTCGGGCTGGCGGCCAGCGTCCCGCCCCGCCAGAACCGGCCGGAGAGGGTTGGGCCACCGCCGCCCTCCGCTGCCAGCAAGCCGCCGGCCACCGCGCCGGCGACGGCGCCGGCCAGCGCCCACAGCGCCGTTGCATCGTGCGGCCGTAGCCCGCCAAACCGCCAGCCGAGCAGCCCACCGAGCAACGCGCCCGCGCCGGCCAGCCACGCCAGCTTACGGACGCTGAATTGGCTGGGGAGGAGGTCGTCGGCCAGCCGACCGCGATGGTGGTAGTCCTCCATTTCGTCGAGCCGCGCCACCGACCGGCGAGACAGCCAAAACGCGGCCGGCGCAAGAAGGAGCAGGACTGCCAGCAGAACCAGTATCGTCACGCCCGGTCGCTGCCAGCCAATGAGCATCGCTAACCCGGCCGACAACGGCACGGCCGCCCCCAGATAGCCCAACAAGACCAGCAAGCCGTAGATGAGCCAACTGCGAATGCGCGGCCAGCCCAGATACCAGGCTTTCTGCACGCGCACCGGCGCCCATTTGTCTACGCTGCCGGCCGAGCTGGTGATGTGGATGACGCCCTCCTGCGCCGTCACCAGCCCCAACCAATTGGGGTCGGCCGTGGCGGTGACGCTGACCGCCGCGCCGCTGACCAGGGTGAAACTATCCTGGTCGAGTCGAATCCACGGGACGCCGGCCGCCAGTTGGCCTGTCAGCGCGCCGCCGCCCGCGTTGCGCACCGTGAAGACGGTGGCGACGGACTGATCCTGGCCCTCGATCACCGCGCCGAAGTCGAGCTTGCCCGCTGGCAGAACCTCCAGCCTGGGCTGCCAGGTCACATCCGCCTTGAGCGCGACCGCGGCCTGGCCTCCGTTGGACGTGGCCTCGAAGATCGTCTGACTGAGCGGACCTTCGGCCAAAGCGCCTGAGTCCACCGTGATCGCAAGAGTCGCCTGCTGGCCCTCGCGCAGGCCGAAGCTACGGGGCGTGATCCTGACCCATGGCACGCTGTTCTTGATCTCGCCATGCAGATAGCCGCGATTGGCATTCATCAACTGGACGGTCACGACGCGTTTTTCCCCGCGTTCTATCGTCCCCAGGTCAATCGTGTTTTGAGCAAATGCCAGGGAGGGCATAAGCATGGTGTGATCTATGGCCCGGATGAACTCTTCCAGTCCGGCCGAGGGGTCGCCCCCACGACGCTTGATGGACGCGGCCCGATTGGCCAGGTCCGGCCGATTCGACTGCATCAGCCACGTCTCGAAGTCGCCGCTGAGAAGGTGCTCGACCGCCTCATCCCAGTGCCGGTCGCAGGCATCCGCCAGCTCGCGCAGGTTGGCTGCAATCGCGCCAGCGCGGAAGACGAACGGCTGGAACGTCGGCGCGCTCACCTTCGGCGCCAGCAGCGCATCCAGCTTGACCCGCAGCTCGATCGCGGTGGGCCGGAACGCGGGGTCCGACTGGAGCATCTCGGCGATGATTTTCTCCACCTCTGGCGCGACCCCCGGCGCCAGGGTGCGCACTGGCGGGAACTGGAACAGGGCCGCGTTGCGCGGATCGCGGCCGGTCAGCAAATGATGGAGCATAGCGCCCAGCGCATAGACGTCGGTGCGGGGCTCTGTCTGACCGCTGTATTGCTCGGGCGGCGCGTAGCCGGGCGTGCCCAGGATGATGGATTTGCCGGTTTGAGACGGCGCTGCGGCTTTGGCGATGCCGAAGTCCACCAGCTTGACCTGTCCATCATCGCCCACAATGACGTTGGCCGGCTTGATGTCCCGGTGGATGACAGGGGGACTCTGTTTGGCGATGTACACCAGGATACTGGCCAATTGCAGAGCATAGCCCAACACATCGGCTTCGGACAGCCGTCCTCCCTGCCGCGCCAGACGATCCTCCAGGTTTTCCCCTTCTACCCACTCCATCACCAGGTAGTAATTGTTGTTCTCAATGAAGTAGTCGTAGACCTGGGGGACGCCTGGGTTCCGCAGGCTGGCCAACAGCCGCGCCTCGCGCTCGAAGCTCTGTTCAGCCTGCTGGCGCTCGGCGACCGTGGTATAGTAAGGCAGCATCTCCTTGACCACGCACAGTCGGTTGAACACCTGCCCATCTTCGGCCAGGTAGACCGCGCCCATGCCGCCCTGACCCAGAAGCTTGCGCACCACATACCGGCCATGGAGCGACGATTGCAGCGCCAGGGTGGGCTGGCGGCTGACCGCAGGCGGCGTGTACGCCGCGGCTACAGGCGAAGGGGGCGCGGTGGCTGCGAGCGGTGGGGGCCCCGCAGTCAAGATCGGCTGGCCGCACGTCGCGCAGAACTTCGCCTTATCCGAGTTCTCGGCGCCGCAATTGGTACAGTATTGCATGATTTTCTCCTTCTTGGTGGTCTGGAGATCGGGTCTTTCCGAGAGAACCCGGCGCCTGCTTCAGTCCGACGGCACACCCCACAGGCGGACGATGTCATCGCCGCCTCCCGAGGCCAACAGCTTGCCATCGGGGCTGAAAGCCAGGCTGTTTATACCGCCGCTATGGGCGGAGAAACTGGCTACCCGCTGTCCGCTCGCAACTTCCCACAGCCGCAGAGTGCTGTCCTGGTTGGCGCCGCCTGAGACCAGCAATTCGCTGTTCGGACTGAAGGCAAGGCTGATGACGGCTTGCGAATGACCGGTCAGCAGTCTTTCCGGTTCCTTGGTGGCCACGCTCCAAACCCGCACTGTCTTGTCGGCGCTTCCCGATGCGATCCATCTGCCATCCGGGCTGAAGACCACCGCATAGATAGCATCCTGGTGTCTTGCCAGTTGGGCTAGTTCTTTCCTGTCGGTCACATCCCATAGTCGCACCGTGTTATCCTTGGCGCCGCCGCCCGAAGCCAGCAACTTACCGTCCGGACTGAACGCGAGGCTCGTCACCGGTCCTGTGTGTCCAGCTAGCTGACCGACTTCCTTCTTGCTGTTCACGTCCAACAACCGGACCGTCTGGTCGTCGCCAGCCATCGCCAGATGTTGCCCGTCGGGGCTGAAGATCAGGCTGTAAATCGTGGATTTCGCCTCCAGTTGCAATACGATGCGTTGGTCAGTCAGGCTCCACAACTGTATCATCTTGTCGCTAGTCGAGAAAGCCAGCCACTGTCCGTTGCTGCTGAGGGCCATTTCGCGGATCGGATTCGCCCCTCTGACCAAGGCAAGAGCCTCCTCCCCGCTGGCAGTATTCCATATCCGGATCGTGCCGTCATCGCTCGCAGAGATCAGGTATTGTCCGTCTGGCTTGAAACCAACTGCAGATACGTCACTGGTATGGCCAGCAAGTCGCAGTCGGGCCATCTCGCGTCGCCGAGCTACATCCCACAGCCGCA
>Ga0194113_10005210_pt1 | contig 16795 bp, 9 predicted proteins | sample TA2MahC200mmetaG_FD_146193 | JGI IMG/M metagenome (GOLD analysis project Ga0194113, IMG submission 146193) | Freshwater microbial communities from Lake Tanganyika, Tanzania - TA2015017 Mahale Deep Cast 200m | ecosystem: Environmental > Aquatic > Freshwater > Lake | place: Tanzania: Lake... | reverse complement strand
TCCGCCTTCTTGAGCCTGTCGAAATCTATCCGCTAATCGGCGCGAATTTACGCGAATATTTTTTCTTCGTGAATATTCGCGTGAATGAGCGGATAAAAAGTGGAAGGTTTTATTTTCTGCAACAGCCTAAAAGGAAAAGTGGCATGTTTCAAACCACGTTGATGTAACTACAAAACAGGAGGAGGTGACAAAAATGAAAACTACAATAGTCAGATTAACTATGTTCTGCTTAAACTTAATCGTCATCAGCCTGGTGTTGGCTTTTCAAAGTTATGCCAAAGTTGACTTAGAATCCGCCGCTGCAATATGGCTCTTTGACGAGGGCAAAGGAAATGAGGCCAAAGATTTCACTGGAAACGGACATGATGTTGCGCTTAACGGCACTGAGTGGGTTGACGGCAAGTTCGGTAAATCTTTGAGTTTCGATGGCGCGAAAAGCAATGGGAAAACACCGAAAACAGATGCCTTTGCTTTGCAAGATTTTACTGTCTGTTTCTTCGTTAACCCCAAAGCCCAAGATGAAGCGATTGTTGCGCTCATTGACTACAGCCATACGAATTGCAACTGGGTAGTACAAAGTGAAAATGCCATGAGTACTAAAATGTGGTATCTGGGTTACCGTGGCATTGGGGAAGTGTGGCAGGTAGAACAACCAGGCCAGGTTCCCTTTACTGAGGGTAAATGGCAACACATTGTGTTTGTTAAAGCGGATGATAAGATGTTGGCATACAAAGATGGCGTTCTGGTTCATACCAGAACCAACGCTGACCCTAAAGTAAAATATGAACCATATCCCTTAAATTTTGGCGGATGGTATGGTACCAGTCGTTTCTTCAATGGTATCCTTGACGACGTTGCGATTTTTGCGGGTGCTCTGAGTGAAGCTGATATTAAGGATATCGCGACAAGAGGGCTAATTGACGCGGCAGTCGTTTCCGCTTCGGGAAAACTATCCATTGTCTGGGCTACTATCAAAGTCCAATATTAGAGGCAGGTTTCAAATTTGCGCAAAAATTAGTTGACAAAGTGGCAAAGGGGCAAGACGGAGAACTGGCAAGAAGGCAAGGTGGCAAGACGGCAATTTTTATTTAGCCGTTTAGCCGTCTTGCCGTTTAGCCGTTTTGCCCTTTAGCCATTTGGCCCAATTACCATCCGCCAAAATGTAACAACCCCCTGGTCCCCTTTAGTAAGGGAGACTATTTTCTGAAACATGTCTTTTTGGACCTGCGCTTCTTTAGTAAAGACATCCCCCTTTTGTAAATGGGGGCAGGGGGATTTCTTGAGGGAGATTTGAAATTGGGCTCAATTATATTCTCATCTTAATGTGACATTGGCGAGTTAAGGAGGGCCAATCATGATAAGAAACTTACTGAAACCCGGATTACAAGATAGCCCGTTCATGACCAAGCCACCGTTTTCGTTCACCTACGGGGGGCAGTCATCCGCTGAACTATTGAAGACCTGGGGGCGAAAGTGCGATACGCGTTTGCTCGATTCTCGCACAGAACACACACTGACCTACACTGACCCGAAGGGCGGTCTGGTCGTGCGTTGTGTTGCGATTGAATACAACGATTTTCCCGCGGTGGAGTGGACCCTCTACTTCAAGAATGCAGGTTCTGCCGATACTCCAATTATTGAGAACATCCAGGCGCTGGACATCGAATGGGAACGCGGAGCGACCGGGGAGTTCTTACTCCACCATAATATAGGTTCTCCATGCCAACCTTCGGACTATGGTCCGCTCGAAACATCGCTCCCTCCGGGTGCGACCAAGCGTATCGGTGCATCTGGCGGCAGACCGACTAACTCGGATATGTCGTATTTCAACATGGAATGGGGAGGCGAAGGAATGATAATCGCCGTCGGCTGGCCAGGCCAGTGGGCTGCTGAGTTCGTCCGGAATAAGTCAACCGGAATTCGCGTCCGGGCTGGTCAGGAGTTAACTCATTTTAAGCTGTATCCCGATGAGGAGGTTCGCACTCCACGCATCGCGCTTTTGTTGTGGTCGCCTTTTTTGATGAAACTGTTTACAAAAGGTTGGAACGGGGATTGGATTAGCGCACAAAACATCTGGCGCAGATGGATGCTGGCATACAATGTTCCTAAGCCCGGCGGCAAGCCATTGAAGCCACAATTATTCGGCTGTAGCTCACACTTTACCGACGAGATGGTCACTGGGAATGAAGCGAATCAGATACAGTTTATCAACCGTTATCTGGAAGAAGGCTTAAAGATTGACTACTGGTGGATGGACGCTGGTTGGTACTTCTGCAACGGCTCGTGGGGAAACACCGGCACCTGGGAAGTGGACACCAGCCGCTTCCCAAGAGGCTTGCGCGCTATAAACGACTATGCCCACTCGAAAGGGATTAAGAACATCGTCTGGTTTGAGCCGGAGCGCGTCGCTCGTGGAACCTGGCTGGCGCAGAATCACCCGGAGTGGATATTAGGAGGCGCAAATGGCGGTCTACTGAATCTTGGCAATCCAGAAGCCCGGAACTGGCTGACTAACCATATTGATAGGCTCTTGACTGAGCAAGACATCGATGTTTATCGGGAGGATTTCAACATCGACCCGCTGAACTTCTGGCGCGCCAATGATACAGAGGACCGGCAAGGCCTCACGGAAATTCGTTATGTAGAGGGTCATCTTGCCTACTGGGACGAATTACTACGCCGGCATCCGCATCTGCTTATTGACTCCTGCGCCAGCGGCGGGCGGCGGAATGACCTTGAGACCATGCGTCGGGCGGTACCACTCTGGAGAACCGATTGGCGGCTTGACCCTCTCGGTACGCAATGCCATACTTATGGCATTGCTATGTGGCTTCCATTGAGCGGAACCGGGACCGGCGTTTTTACTTCTTACGATTTCCGCAGCAATATGGTTCCCTTTACCAACTGCATCTGGGATGTGCGGGTCAAAAACGCGGACTATGACCTGATGCGCCGTCTGACTGAGGATTTTCGGCAGGTCGCGGATTATTACCTCGGCGATTACTATCCTCTCAGCCCATATAGCCTGGAAAACGATGTCTGGATGGCCTGGCAGTTCGCTTGCCCGGACATTGGCGAGGGCATGGTGCAGGCTTTCCGCCGCGCAAATAGTGTGGATGAATCGGCGCGATTCAACCTGCGAGGCTTGGAACCTGATGCTCGTTACACCGTAAAAGATATAGACGCTTGTGACTCGAAGGAAATGACCGGCAGTGAATTGATGGAAAAAGGCTTGGCCATCAGCATTTCTGACCAGCCTGGCGCAGTAATAATCACGTATAAGAAAAAGGTCGAATAGAATAATCTATGGAGGGAATCGCAATGTGTTCGGAAGCCTCACCGACGCCAAAGGCTTACGGTGATGAAATCATCTGCCTGAACAATCAAACGCAAGCATTAAAGTCTACGGCTGACGAGATGGCGTCGTCAAACAAATGGAGCATGGCGAATTTTGGGCAAGAAGCATCTGTTCTGCCTTTCTCATTCAAGTACGGCGGCCATTCTGCGGCGGATTTGCTCAAGACGTGGGATATTGAGCGAACTTCTCAGAAACTGGACGAGAGGCGCACGCAACAGACGCTCATATACACCGATTCAAAGACGGGCCTCGAAGTGCGATGCGTGGTTGTCGAGTACAAAGACTTCCCCACAGTCGAGTGGACGGTATATTTCAAGAACACGGGTGCCGCCGATACTCCTATCATCAAGAACATCCAGGCGCTCGACCTTCACCTTGAACGCTGTTCGACGGGTGAGTTTTTGTTGCATCATCACGTTGGTTCGCCAACCTCACCGCAGGACTATCGGCCGTTGGAAACGGTTCTTGGGCCGAAGACCTCCAGGCGCATTACGACTTCAGGTGGCCGTCCTGTGAACAGCGACTTTCCCTATTTCAATATTGAATGGCAAGGCGAAGGCATTATCATCGTGATTGGATGGCAGGGACAATGGGTGGCTGAGTTCGTTCGCGACGGAGACCGAAAGCTTCAGGTGCGCGCCGGCCAGGAAGTGACGCACTTTAAGCTGCATCCCGGCGAAGAGGTCCGTAGCCCCATGATAATCATGCAGTTTTGGAAAGGAGACTATATCCGGTCGCAGAACATCTGGCGGCGCTGGATGATGGCGCACAATATGCCAAAGCCGGAAGGCAAGTTGCCAGGTCCCATACTCTCGGCTGGTCCATGTTGGGTATCCACCTATGGAATTAACACAGCGGAACAACAAATGCTATTCATCGAGCGTTACCAGGAGGAACAAGTAAAACTTGCTTACTGGTGGGTTGACGCCGGCTGGTATGTCTGCGATAACTACTGGCCAAAGACCGGAACATGGGAAGTCGATAAAAAGCGTTTTCCGCATGGCTTGCGCGAGGTCTTCGACTACGCGCATTCTAAGAAGATTAAGACTATCCTCTGGTTTCAACCGGAGGTGGTGGCGCCTGGTACCTGGCTTTACGAAAACCATCCCGAGTGGCTTCTGACTCCGCCGCCGAATCCCGGGGGGCAAGCGTATGAAGCGACTTCCCGGCTCCTGAACCTGGGGAACCCCGCGGCGCTTCAATGGCTGATAGACCATGTTGATAGGCTGCTCACCCAGGAGGGCGTCGACCTCTATCGCGAAGATTTTAATATGGACGCACTATACTTCTGGCGCGCCAATGATAGCGATGACCGCCAGGGTATCACCGAAAACCACCATGTAATAGGTCATTTAGCATACTGGGATGAGCTGCGGCGGCGTCATCCGAAGATGCTTATAGATACGTGCGCCTCCGGTGGGAAACGCAACGACATCAAGAGTCTGCGCCGGGCGTTGCCGCTGTGGCGAAGCGACCATACATTTGATGACGCTGTTGGGAACCAGTGTATAACTTATGGGATATCTTTTTGGCTACCATTTTATGGAACGACCTTTTACACGATAGACCCCTACATCGCCCGCAGTTGTATGTCCCCCGGTTTGGTGCTGGATTTTGACTTACGCCGAAGGGAACTCAACTTCCCCTTGCTGTGGCAACTGGTGAACCAGTGGCGGGAGTTTTCGCCCAACTTCTTCGGAGACTATTATCCGCTCACATCCTACAGCCTGGAAAACGATGTTTGGATGGCATGGCAGTTCAACCGTCCGGAAATTGGTAAGGGCATGGCGCAGGCTTTCCGCCGAGCTAACAGCCCTTACGAATCCGCCTGCTTCAAACTACGAGGTTTGGCTCCAGATGCTCACTATAAGTTGACTAATCTGGACGACCAGAGCTTTAAGGAAATGACTGGTCGCGAACTTATGGAGAAGGGTTTGACAATTGTCATAAAAGACCAGCCGGGTACGGCAATTATTACCTATGAGCGTGAAGGTGATTGGTGATTGGTGATTGGTAAATTGGTGATTGGTGAATGATACTCACTACTCACCAGTAACCAATCACCAGTAACCAGTTACCAGTAACGGTCTCAACACAAGTACACTGTTATAAACATTAACTTTATTTCTGAAAATTTAGTTAGAGGTAGTTTTCAAAAATACACTTGCACTTTTGGAATGAGATGCTACCATGAGAGTCCTTACTACTCACCACTCACCACTCACGTTTTCAAAAGTTTGGAAAACTTTTGAAAACTACCGGTAGCTAAGGAGGGAAAAAACATGACCGAGATTAAAGTGAGGGATGCCTATGTGCGCAGCAATGTGGATGGACAGAGGTGGACAATCGGTACCGAGACTGTTCAAATGGTATTTGAGTGCAAAGAAGGCAAGTTTCGTCTTGTCAGTTTTCAGAACAAGCTGTTTAACCCGCAACAAGAATATATAGATGAGAAAATGGCTACGGCGCCGTTTTCGTTTGAAGACGAAAAGCAGTGGGTCCTGGTAGCTGGCTCTGCCCGTGAGGTGGAGGCTGGCGGACGGCCGGCTGCGCAGTTAGATTTAACCTTGATGCGCGAGAGTTTGCGCGTGCAGTTCCACGTTCTTGCCTTTCCAGGCACGCCTATACTAAGACAGTGGGTGGAGTTCTATAACACTGGCGCAAGCCCATTCGTTCTCAAGTCGCCAGCTCCAGCGTCCATCCTACTGCGTAGTGACGCGGCCACCTCTTACATCAACTACTGGATGATAGGCGGACATAGTCAATCTAATCAGGGAAAGATGGAAAGCGCGTCGGTTACACCATCTTATCACCATAAGCTAAACGGGACCGCGACCTTGAACTACGTTCCCTGGATGGCGTTGCATCGAAATACAGGTCCAAAAGATGGCTGGTTTATTGCGCTGGAATATCTCGGCAAGTGGTGTCTTGCAGTTGACCATGAGACACCAGAGCCAATTAAAGTAAGCGCCAGTATAGATGAACTTGAGACCCGGACGCTTTCGCCCGGTGAGAGACTGGAACTGCCGATGGTGACGCTTGGCGTGTTCTGTGATAATCTCGACAACATGGCAAAGTGGCTATACAATTGGCAATATGAATATATGTGGGACTACACGCACGATGATTGGTATGCGCTCATGCAGTTTCTAACCCCCTGGTGGGCTAATTCTCATAATCTACAGGAACAGTTTGCGGGCCGTCTGGCCTACCTTGACATGGATTGGTCAGAATACATGCGTGAGTCGGGTCTGGAAGTGCTATGGGACGATGCTGGCTGGTCGGCTGACGCGAATATTTGGGCTGGCAACCGAGAAGGGCCGGATTTCGCGCAAACCTTGCGCTTTTTCGCCAAAACCGGAATGAAGTGGGCTTTGTGGTTTTGTGGCGACCCAACTTCTGGAATAATGGATACCAAAGTCGGGTCCTGGGGCAATTTCCAATGGCGCACCGATGCGTTAGGGTTCAATTTTGCCTTTGATAAAGCCTTTCGTTCCGAAGTGACTCGGTTCTTGAAAGTCCATCCCCGTTGTTCCTGGCACACTTGCTCTGGTGGAAGCACTTATTCACACACCTTCGATATCCAGCGATATGGGGACGTGCATTACGACACCGACCTGCCGGGCAGCGATATCACCAATTATTATTTCTCCTATCTCGAAACACCAGATAAATGGTTTGACATGCTTGCTACCTGGGGTTCATACCATCCCGACACCAGCCGTCGAATGTTATCTATGACGCCTAAGTGGACACACTACATCAAGCCACACGAAATGGCGCAACTGCGGCTGATAGCCGATTTGTATCACTATCTGCTACAGGAGGGCGTCGCCGGGCGCTGGTCGTATATCACCCATCCTCCAATTAAGGGCGATACTGAGCATTACTATTGCCAGCGTGTGAACTATGACCGCACTAAGTCGCTAATTATCTTTAAACACCGTGCTTCAGGTGAAGTGACCATCTACCCGCGTGGGTTGCTTCCAGAACATCGCTATCTGGTGGAATTTGACTCAACAAAGGTAACTATGACTCGGACTGGTGCCGACTTGCTGGCGAACGGCATAGTTATCGAAAACCAGCAGCCGGGAGAGCTTATCTACCTCAACCTGCCTCATCGTCCTGGCAGTGGCCGTGACCAAGGCCGTCCGCATCCGCCCGGTCGGGTACTGACGCGCCGGGAGACGAACTTATGGTTCTGCGGAGTTGGAATATACTGGTCACCTGGTTCGGATGACAACTGGGTTAGCCATTACGAGATTCGCCGTGGCTCCGAGATTTTGGGTAAAACTTGCACTGGCACCTATTTCTTTGACCGCTCAGAGGGTTGGAATCCAAAGGCAGAATACTCGGTGCGTACGGTGGACGGCGATGGGAATGTCAGCGACTGGACTTATGCTACGCCACTGGCTGATGAACCGCAGATATTCTCCGCACTGGGCGGGCATTTTTCGAAAAGTGGGCGGGAAGGATGGCGTGCTGAAACCACGGTGGATTGCCGCACCTTTACTCCGATGGTCTGGGTTCCGCCAGCAAAGCCATCGGCGGCTGACCTTGGCGGAACGCCAAACCAACCGGGGGGTGTTGAAGGCTACTGGGAAGGAACAGGCGCGGCGCGAGTCGGGCGCGGCTGGCAGCAGGCATCTACGGAGGTCGCAGGTGTTAGGACGTGGATAGCCCCGCAAGCCGGGATAGTGCGAATCATAGGTCGCGTTATCAAAGAATATTATCATCGCAACCAGGGCGCGCCGCTACGGGTGCGGATTCTGCACAATGACCGCAAGGTCTGGCCAGACGGGGATTGGGCTGTGGCACCAGTTGATGATTTGACCGGTGTCACGCACGACCTCAACCTGGAAGTTGTAACTGATGATGCCATCCGCTTCGTCCTCGACAAGGGAAGCGCACCGGAACACGATTTACTCGCCTGGATGCCCAGAATTGTGTATACCGAAACCGAAACCACAGAATATGACTCAACAGTAATGCGCATTTTGTGCGGCGCTGAGAAGCCCTACATCGACCATTGCGGCAATATTTGGTCAGCGGATAGATTCTACACCGGTGGCAAGCCTATCTCTACGAAAGGGAATATCGAAGGCGCGTCGCCAACACTTTCAGACCAGGTGCTTTATCAGGCAGGGCGAGCGGGCGAGGATTTCATTTACTCCATCCCTGTGGCTCCCGGACTCTACTCACTACGGCTTAAATTCGCGGAGTCTGAATATCAATGGTGCTTCGCGCGGCCGTTCAATCTGGATATCAACGGGCGGCGTGTGTTACGCAACTTCGATGTCTGCCAGGCAGCTCGCGGCTCCAAACGAGCCTACGAGAGAGTATTCCGCTACCTCGTTCCCAACGCCGACGGACAACTGGTGCTGCGATTTACCAGCGGGTGGGAACCGCTGAAGAAATCGGGAGAGGCGATGGTACAGGCTATCGAAGTAGTGCCGGAGCAAAAGCTAATCATGAGGATTAACGTTGGTTCCGACACCCAATTTGTTGACTGGAACAGCTTTATCTGGGCCTCCGACGCGCACTTCAAAGGGGGACAGGTCATCAAGTCTGATGCCTTGGTGACCCAGGCAGCACCGACCTTGTATGACCAGGAACTGTACCGGACGGCGCGCACCGGCCCTAAACTCAACTACACGATGGCGGTGCCGCCCGGTCTTTATACGGTGCATCTGAAATTCGCCGAGTTGTGGCTTTCGGAGCCGGGGAAACGTCCGATGAACATCGCAATCAACGGTCAGTGCGTTTGGAAATACTGGGACCCAGCGACGGCCGCTGGGCAAATAGGAATGGCAGCAGACATACGCGTAGAAGACATCACTCCCGATAAAGACGGGCACATCACAATCAAAATCAGCGCGGCAGGCGCCAACGACGCCATCTTGCAAGGAATTGAAATCGAATGATAAAAGGTATTGACATCGTTCTGGGATGCAATACTGAGCATGGTTCAAATTTGCGCAAAAAGTAGTTGACAAAGTGGCAAAGTGGCAAGAGGGCAAGACGGCAAGAGGGAAAGGGGGCAAGAGGGCAAAGGGGCAAGACGGCAAGAGGGCAAGAGGGTTAATTAGCCGCCATGCTTCCTTACCTCTTTGCCATTTAACCATCGTCGTGGCGTTTGTTCAGCAATGAATAAGACCAATTTCATCGTTACTCAGGAGGATATTATGAAAGGAAATATAGAAAGCTATTTAAAAGCTGCGCAGCAAGGCAGCGAATGGTTGGTATCGAAACAACAGGAAGATGGTTCTATTACAAAAGCAGAAGTCTATTATAAAGCGCCGTACGCGCTTTCAGTAACAGGACGTGCATTAGAAGCGAACAAGCTCATCAATTGGATAAAGACCGATGTGCTGCAAGATAATGGCGACCTGAATAAGAACACCTATAAAAACAGTTGGATTGTTCAAGGCGCACACCGTCTGGCACGCTTTGATGTCTCACTGCCAGGGATGGGCTATATTCTCCAAACTCAGGCGGCTTGTGGGGGTTTTTGTGCAACCCACGATACCAGTCAGATTGTAGAACCCATCTATACTGCCTGGGGCGGTCTATGCGCGGTATACACCGGTCATATAGAGAAGGCCTGCAAAGCGGGAGACTGTTTCATCGAAATAGTCAGACAACAGCCGGAGGAAATGAAGTTTTATTATAATATGACCGCCGATGGCAAACTGCTCACCAATTCTGGCTTTGTCGATGCGACGAAACCTAAGCAGATTTACTACAATCCAGGTATTGCCATGATTTTTCTCACGCGCTTGTATATGGCGACTTTGGAAGCAAAGTATCTTGCGACCGCTGCTGAGATATTTGAATTTACCCTTCGGTGTGCGTATGATGCCTATCGAACTCCGCCTAGTGGCAAGGCAGGACTTGGATGCGCGCTTCTTTATGATATCACAGGAGATATACGGGCACGCGATAAAGCTATGGAGTTGGCTGACTATTTAGTGGAAATACAACATCCTGATGGTGCATGGGGATTCACCCTTAACGATGCCTTTGAAACTTTAGTGGATATTACCGCGGAGTTTACTGTTTTTACGACTGAGATTGCGGCAATTCTGGCGGGCGCTAAACAATAGTTTCAGAGAAATCAATTTGACTTTGGTAAATTAAAGTAGAGCGAGCAGTCTTGTCCTGTAATATGTAATGAGTAATGAGTAATTTTCTTTTTACTCATTACGTATTACTTATTACGCAATAGAACTTTGGGCTACGATGAAATCTACCAAAGTCAAGTCAAGTTTTTGGGAAAAACTTGGTTTCTGAACCGAATGATTGGAAGGAGTATCTATAATGAACGGAGTTGTCTTTTTAGGTAATCATCGATGCGCCGTGAGGGAATTTACCATCCCAGAACCGGGGAATTCAGAAGTTCGAATTGCTCTGAAAGCATCGGGAATTTGCGGTAGCGACCTTCATGTGTATCGTTCGGCGCAACCCGGAAGTAATATTCAAGGACATGAATCGTGTGGTATCGTTGAGAAATTGGGGACAAATGTTACTAAACTAAAAGTTGGTGACCGAGTTACGGTTCACCACCATCAAGGGTGTGGACAGTGCTATGATTGCGCCTTAGGGGATTTTGTCCATTGCCCAGAAGATAAAGTGATAAGTGGTTCATTCGGGGATTATGTCGTCGCCAATGAACGCAATTGTGTCCCTCTTCCTGGTAATGTCAGCTTCACCAACGGCGCGTTTTTTGCTTGTGTTGGCGGAACAGCTTATGCAGCTTTGAGGCGATTAGACGTAGTGGCATATCTCCCACAAACTATCGCGGTATATGGTTTGGGACCTGTAGGTTTGAGTGTTGTGCTGGTGGGGAAAGCGATGGGGGCCAGGGTTATCGGAGTTGACGTAATCGAAGAACGAATCCCAATCGCTCAAAAGTGCGGCGCAGATGCGGTGGTAAATGCAACCAAGGAAAACCCTGTTGAAGCAGTTATGGCCTTCAGTCGGTCGGGAGGGGTCGATTTCGTCGTGGAAACTTCTGGCAGTACGGGCGGCCGAAGTAACATCATTCCGTTACTCCGCCGCGGCGGAAAGGCGGCTATCGTCGGCGTGGGAAGCAATGAAAAAATCATCAACCCAGGCGATTTCCATACTCGCCGCATCACCATCATGGGTTCTGTGGTTTTTCCCTTGGGTTGGATGTGGGATTTGGTACGATATTGTGCCGAAGGCAAATTGACTTTTGAACCCGCAGTTACACATCGCTTTAAAATCGCTGATGCCGTAGAGGCCTTGCGCGTGGCTGATGAATCGAAATGCGGAAAAGTTGTGTTCGTTTGGGATTAGTGTGCTATCACTAAAGGTGTGAGAACATTCATCCGCTTATCGGCATCAACGATGTGGTGGCTGGCGTGTTGCGTATTGCGTATTGCGTGGTGCGAAAAAATCACTGCTTAGTTTGCTTCGTCGTTCCTCCTCGCAACGAAACATGCATCACGCTTCACGTCCCCCTCTCCGGAATTCGGAATTGTCCCCCTTACAACCCCCCTAACCCCCTTAATCCCCCTTAATAAAGGGGGCCAGGGGGCTGTCTTTAATTCCGAACTCCGAACTCCAAATTCCGTAGGGGGCAGGGGGTTGTGCAGACGAAAATCCAGTCACCATGCGGATTCTCAAATATATAGTGATAGTACAGAATTTGAAACATGCCCAAAAAGTAAAGATTATCAAAAGGAGGTTTTATCAATGGAAACCAAAGACATTCTCAGAGTATTTCTTGCGGTGTGCGTCGTAAGTATTACATTTTCAAAAGTTTTGGCGGCAAAGACATTCAGAGATGACTTTGATGCCAAAGAGTTGAGCGACCTATGGGTTGTAAAGATTGAAGGCAAGGCTTCATATAAGATAACCAACGGTCAGATGATGCAAACATCTCCTGGTGTACCCGATGGGATTAACCTCTGTTATAGCATTCCACTCACAGGGGATGTTGTATATGAAGTTAAAGTAGATGCTTCTGAATTAGACGGTAATTATGGACACTTAGGATTCTTCGATGAAATGCTTGCTCCAATGGTGAACACAGATATGCATCCCCACTGGGTAGATGTTTTCTACTGCGATAAGGATGAGAAGGCTGGGATTCTAAATGATGGCAAACCGGCGGCGAATTGGAATCGCATCATCCCGCATGCGCCAATCGACAAGGGTTGGCATGTTTGGAAAATAGAAGTCAATGGCAAGCGTGCAAAATTCTTCCTCGATGGGAAGCTTGCGGCAGAAGATGATACCATAGTAACGGATAGATACTTCATTATTAGTGTCGACCCCTACACCTCACATTATTTCGGCGCCTGGACGATAGATTATGTGGAATTAACTGGGGAATCTGTCGTACCTTTAGCTGTTGACTCTGACGGTAAACTCGCGACGACCTGGGGAGTTCTCAAAGCCCATTTTTAATACACTACGAATCCTGGAGAATCTGAGCAAAGACCCGGTTGCCGAGTATCTGTTACGGAACATGCTACGTTACGCTACACACGAGGCACAGCCGCCGGTTGACCTACCAGACGATTTCGACACGCAACTTGAGGCGGTAGCATCGGCAAGGGTTATTTACCTTCCATTTATTCTCCTGAAAGTGTCATGGGAAAGCGCAGCCGTTTTCCGTAGCTTTCATTTAGCGGCGCGGGCAAGCAGAAGGCAATCTTACCCTAAGCCTGGCCGTGGCTGCCGCCGAATGCTTCTGGCTTCTACTACCGCCATCACACAAAAATGGCGTTCCCCCTCTTCTGTTCGTGTAATATGGAGAAGGTTACCGTTTTCAGACCAATTCCTAATGGTGTTGGGATGTGCCTTTGCTAATCCTGCTATTTCTGAAATGGTTAATAAAGCAGGCATTTGGTCAATTGGGCAAAAATAATTTGGTTCTTCAGGGTTAAGTGTGGAAATGAAAATATTAGACATGCTGGTAACTGGTTACTGGTGATTGGTACAATCACCAATCACCAGTAACCAATCACTACTCTACCACACTCAAGTCGGAAGAACCAATAATTTTTTGTGGTTGTCATTTTTTTATTTGTATGGTATAATCGTTTTGTGATGTGCCCCTTTTTGCATGAAACAAGGCTATCGCGGAAGATATCCTTTTGTATTGTAGGAGTTTGCCATAAAGGGGCAATTGACGACTTCAAGCAAAACGCTGACATTAATCATCATCGAGGCTGATATGACTGTTGATGTAACCGAAATCGAAAAACGGATTAATGATTCTTATGAGTTGCCCAATTCAGTTGTTGACGTGGTTCCACATCCTTTGGTCACAGTAAGAACGTATACCTATCAGCATAGAGATTTTATTCGACAATGCCTCGATGGTGTCTTGATGCAAAAGACAACCTTTCCATTTGAATTCATTATCGGCGAGGACTTTAGCACGGATGGAACGCGAGAAATTGTTTTTGAGTATGCACAAAGATACCCCGATGTAATCAGAGTTATCACGGCAGATTACAATGTTGGAGGGGAAGCAAATGTAATAAGATGTAGACGACGCACGCGTGGCAAATACATCGCACTCTGTGACGGTGACGACTACTGGACCGACCCACTCAAGTTACAGAAGCAGGTGGATTTCCTCGAAGCGCATCCGGAGTGTGGACTGGTACATACTAATTGTGATGTGCTTTATGTCGCAGAGAATAAAATCGTGCATAGTTTTTGCAAATTTTGGGGGAATCGACAAATACATTACAAAGACCAAGGGCAACTGTTTTACATGCTTACAGAGGGCCCTTACCCAATTAAGAATTCGACAATAGTATTTAGAGCAAGTCTGTATGATACCATTCAAAAGCAACTCGATGAAATTCGCGGACAGTTCTTAATGGGTGATTTAGCTGTGTGGTTAGAAATGTCGCGTCTCGCAAAGTTTCATTACATTGATGAAGCGTGTGCCGTGTATAGAGTTTTACCTGAAAGTGTGTCGCGCTCGAGGTCTGTAGTGAAGCAGTTGCGCTTCACGTTATCCGCGGAGGAGATGCGGGTTTATTTTGTAAAAAAATACCGAACTGATATGCCAATGCCTTTAAAAAGAAGGTACAACCAGGCGCTTATACTGTATAAGACTTTTGTACCGAACTACATTGATAGGTATCCATTAATTCAGCCTGGTGTAATTGAGAGATTTTTTTACAAGATTCATCATCCTTCAACAAGGTTTTTAGTGCGACTATGGTTTCGGCTACTGTTCATAAAAGATTATGGTATACGTTATGCAGTAGGAAAACTTATGAAAAGAGTAAGAGCCATGATTCATCTCCAGCTAAATCGCTCATGAAAAGTTTGCTACTGATTAAATGAGGAAGGAATCCACATCTGATGCCAATTCGTTTAATTCAAGATACCCTGCGAAAAAATGCGGTTGAGCGCCCTGACAAAGTAGCGCTGATTTGCGAGAAGCAGCGGCTGACCTATTCCCAAATTGATGTAATGTCTGACCGGCTGGCAAATGCTTTTCGTCAGTATGGTGTTCAAGATGGCGACCGTATTCTGTTTCATGTGCTTAACAGCGTCGAACTGGTGGTTGGCATTTTCGCTGCTCTCAAGGCTAATGCGGTTTTTTCTGTAATTGATTATGCCAATACGTTCGCTACCCTGCGCTATATCGCTGCTGATTGTGAGGCTGCCGCCCTGGTCACTTACGACCATCAAGCGGAGTCGGCTGTTCACCTCTTGCACGAGCTTCCCTCTTTACGGTCCGTCATCCTTGTGGGTCAAGGCGCCCAACAGTCAATGCCTGACCTGTTGACATTCGATGCGGTTCAGGAAGAGTATCCATCCGACCCGCTACCGCAGAGGGTAATTGATAGAGACCTGGCTTACCTGATTTACACTTCTGGCAGCACCGGCAAAGCCAAGGGGGTTTTAGTAACACATCAGAGCGCCTTATTCACGACTAAAAGCGGTGTCGAATACTTCGGCCTGTCCGAGTTGGACATTCTTACCAGCCCGCTGCCGCTGTCTTTTAGCCCCGGCATCAACCAATTGCTTATGCCGTTTTGGGTTAGCGGTACGCTCATCCTTGAGAAATCGTTTGCTTACCCCAATATGACGCTCAAGAGAATGGCAACTGAGGGCGCAACCGGATTCGCTGGCGTGCCCACCATCCTTACCCTTCTGCTAAAAATGGAGCTAAGCCGTTATGATTTGAGCCATCTGCGTTATATCAGCAGCATAGGGGCAGTCCTGCCTCCTACCATCATTCAACAAATCCGCCAGAGATTCCCAGGAGTGTTGCTCTTCTCTACATACGGCATGGCCGAGGCATCCTACTCGCTGGGTTTAGACCCTGCGCAGATAGAACAACGCCCTACCTCGGTAGGAAAACCGTTTCCCGGTACGCAAGCATGGATTATTGACGAAGATGGGCAGCGACTCGGACCGAACCAAATCGGTGAACTGGTGGTGCGTGGTGGGCACGTGCGCAGCGGTTACTGGGGCGACCCCCAAAACACGGCACAACGCTTCCGACCCGGCAAGTTACCGGGAGAACTGTTCTGCTTTACTGGCGACCTGTTTCGCATGGATGAGGAAGCCTACTTTTACTTTGTGGGGCGTAGCGATGAGATTATTAAGAGCGGCGCCAAGAAAGTCGTACCAGAGGAACGAAGCAAAGCAATCTTACTAAATAACGTGAGGAATTTCTATTACAGTGTAATAGGAGAACGTGCAATGGAAAAAGTCGTCATATTTGGAACATCAGCCGCAGCAATACTAAGTCATTTTAGCCTTACCCATGATTCGTCCTACGAAGTTGTAGCTTTCACGGTAGACCAGAACTACATCAAGGAAGAGAAATTGCGTGGGCTGCCGGTGGTACCTTTCGAGGAAATCGAGTCCATCTACCCACCGGACGATTACAAAATGCTGGTATCTCTCCTCGCCAACCGGGTGAACAAAACAAGAGCAGAAAAGTATCAACAGGCAAAAGCAAAAGGATACAAGTTTATCAGTTACATCAGTTCGAGAGCCATCACCTGGCCCGATTTGGTTGTCGGGGAAAATTGTTTCATCGGCGAAGGTAGTATCTGTAGACCTTTTCTTACAATCGGGGACAATGTGATGACCATGGCCGGGGCCTTCCTCGGGCACGACTCGGTAATCAAGGAACATTGTTTTATCGCCTCGCGTGCGGTTTTATTAGGAGCGGTCACAGTGGAGCCATATTGTAGCATTGGGGCCAACTCGACGATTCTGGAAGGCGTTACGATTGCAAGAGAGTGCGTCATAGGCGCTGGCGTAGTCATCCACGAGAATACACAAGAGAAGGGCTATCATCAGTAAAAAATAATATTGACAAATATTAATAAATATTGTATAATATAACTGGTGATAAAAAATGAAATTATCCGAGTGGGCTGAAAAACAAGGGATTAGCTATATGACTGCGTGGCG
>Ga0194113_10005206_pt1 | contig 16805 bp, 9 predicted proteins | sample TA2MahC200mmetaG_FD_146193 | JGI IMG/M metagenome (GOLD analysis project Ga0194113, IMG submission 146193) | Freshwater microbial communities from Lake Tanganyika, Tanzania - TA2015017 Mahale Deep Cast 200m | ecosystem: Environmental > Aquatic > Freshwater > Lake | place: Tanzania: Lake... | reverse complement strand
GCTTCTACAGCCTGATCGACACCTACGAGGCCGCGGTCGCCGAGAACCTCCTGCCCGTCGGCCTGGCCAAAGGCGCGGTCCTCAAGAACCCGGTGCCGCAGGACCGTCCGATCCGGTATGATGACGCCCGGTTGCACGAGCCCTCCACGGTCCTGACCCTGCGCCGCCTGCAGGACGCCTGGATGGCCGGCCAGGTGACTGAGCAGCAGTTGCTGAGATCGATTGAAGCGATCGAGTGACAGGAGGAAGTGTGATGTTTGATGTTTGATGTTTGATGTAAGAGGCTCCTGCTCCAAATCAAAAATCAACCATCAAACGTCCAATGACGAGGTTCTTATGTCCGTCATAGGCTTGGATATCGGCACGACCGGCTGCAAGGCCATCGTATTCGGCCCGCAGTGGGAGATTCTGGGCCAGGCGTCCCGGGAATATCCTATTCTTACGCCCCACCCGGACTGGGCCGAGCAGGACCCCCAGCAGGTCTGGGAGCTGGCTTTGGAAGCCCTGGCCGAGGCGGTGGGACAGGGCCGGGCCGACCCGCCGCGGGCGATGGCCCTGTCGGTCCAGGGCGAGGCGGTGATCCCGGTCGATGCCGCCGGCCGTCCGTTGCGCCACGCCATTCTCGGCATGGACACGCGCTCGACCGCCGAGAATACCTGGCTGGCCGAGACCTTCGACCCGCCGACGCTCTTTCAGCGGACCGGCATGCCCATCCACACCGTCAACACGATCACCAAGCTGCTCTGGCTCCAGAAGAACGAGCCCCAGGTGTGGGCCCAGGCCAAGCAGTTTCTGCTCTATGAAGATTACTTCCTACGCCGCCTGACCGGCCAGGCCGTCATCAGCCACTGCCTGGCCTCGCGGACACAGATGTACGACCTGCACGCCGGCAACTGGGCCACGGACATCCTGGACCGCTGTAACATCGATCCGGTCCGCCTGGCTCGGCTCTCGGAAGAAGTGACACATGGCCCGTGGCCCGTCGGCTCACAGATCATGAGTCACGGATCACGAGCCGCCGTGGTCGGCTCGCTGGACAAGGCCATCACCCCCCAGATCGGCATAACCGGCGAGGTCCTTCTGACCAGCGGCGGCCACGACCAGGCCTGTGCCGCTCTGGGCAGCGGCGTGATCCGGCCCGGATTGGCGATGGTCTCGACCGGCACCGCCGAGGTGGTGGAAGTGGCCATGGCGACGCCCGTCCTGAGCGAGAGCCTCCGCCGGGGCAGCATCTCGGTCTACCGCCACGCGGCGCCGGACCTGTACGTGGCCATGACCCTCAACCACAGCGGCGGCCTGTCCCTGCGCTGGTTCCGCGACACCCTCTGCCGAGAGCCCGCGCCCGCGACCCGGGACCCGGGTCACGAGCGACGAGCGACGAGTTACGATTCCATCCTGGCTGACGCGCCGGCCGGGCCGACCCGCCTGATGGTCCTGCCCCATTTCTCCGGCGCGGGCACGCCCCAAGTCGATGCCCACTCGCGCGGCGCGATCCTGGGAATGACGTTCGCCACCACGCAGGCCGAGATCGCCAAGGGAATCCTGGAAGGTCTGACGTACGAGCTGCGCCTGAACCTGGAGCTGCTGCGCGACGCCGGGATTCGGCTGGACGAGCTGCACGCCGTCGGCGGCGGCGCGCGCAGTGCGCTGTGGCTCCAACTAAAGGCCGACATCTGTCAGATTCGCCTGCGCGTGCCTCAAGTCACCGAGGCTGCCTGTCTGGGCGCCGCCATTCTCGCCGCCGTCGGTGCGGGACTGAGCCCCGATGTCGCCGCCTGCGTGGACCAGGCGGTCCGCTTCGACCGCACCATCGATCCCGATCCGGCGCGGGCCTCCCAATACGACCGCTCCTACGCGATCTACAAAGGCATCTATCCGGCCCTGCGACCTCTTGGGCTCCACACGCAAGGAAATTCCAAGCACCAAATTCCAAATCCCAAACAAATCCAAAATCCAAAATCCCAATGACCAAAACCACGGACGGGGCTCCGCCCGTTTTGAATTTTGAATTTTCTTCCCTTTTGAATTTGTTTGGAATTTGGAATTTGGGATTTGGTGCTTCCGCCCCCGGGGCGGCATTTGGTGCTTGGAATTTCCTTCGTCGCGGGTCCCGGTTTGGATTGATCTCTCCGCAAGGCGGTGTCGGATTTTCTTCCGTTTTGGGATTGATCTGCCCGCCACCCGGTATTCCAATATCCGAACATTCCAAATCCCGGATGTGCAAGGGGTCGGCTATGAGCACGGCAGGCTTGGTAGTTCTTTCCATTTGGCTTCTCACGACAGCAGGGATCGGACAAGGTCTTGAACGACCCTGGCCCCGGCACACCATCGATGGTTCCTCCCGCGGCGCCGACGGCGTGCGACTGGCGGATATCGATGGCGACGGCCTGCCCGACATCGCCACCGGCTGGGAGGAAGGCGGGATCAGCCGGGCGTACGTCCATCCGGGTCCGGCGCGGGCCCGCGAGACGTGGCCCGCCGTGACGGTGGGCGCAACCGAGTCCGTCGAAGACGCGGTCTTCGTCGACCTCGATGGCGACGGCGCCATGGATCTCGTCAGTTGTTGCGAGGGCAAGAGGCGCACGGTCTTCGTGCATTGGGCGCCAACCGACAAGAGTCAGTTGCTATCCCGGCTCCCCTGGCGGCAGGAGCCGATTCCCGTTACGCAGGACCTCATGCAGTGGATGTTCGCTTATCCCATGCAGGTCGATGGCAAGCATGGCGTCGATCTCGTCGTGGGCGGCAAAGGCTCGGATGCCTGGCTCGGATGGCTCCAGTCACCCGCGAACCCGCGCGACCTGGCGGCCTGGAAATGGCATCCCCTCACGAAAGTCGGCTGGACCATGTCCATCTTCGCGTATGACATGGATGGGGACGGCGACCTGGACATCGTGCTGACCGACCGGCGGGGCGAGTTGCGGGGCTGCCGCTGGCTGGAGAATCCCGGGCCGGGACCCGGGCTGACCCGGGAATGGCCCAACCATTTCCTCGGCGGCCGCGACGTGGAGGTCATGTTCCTGATCCTCGCGGACCTGGACCAGGACGGCCGGACGGATGTGCTGGTCGCGGCGAAAGAGGCGCAGGTGCTGTGGTTCCGGCGGCTGGACGGCAGCGGCCGGCGCTGGGCCGAGACCCGCATCCCGTTCCCGGAGAACATGGGCACCGCCAAGGGAATCGCGGTCGGCGACATCGACGGGGACGGACGGATGGATATCGTCGTCAGTTGCGAGGGCGCCCAGCCGCCGCGATCCGGCGTCAAGTGGATGTCGTACCAGACCTCCCCGTTCGATCCGAACTGGCAGGGCCACGAGATCAGCGGCCCGGCGGGCGTCAAATTCGATCTCCTCCAGCTCCTCGACCTCGACGGTGACGGGGATCTGGACGTCCTGACCTGCGAGGAGACGCACAACCTGGGCGTGATCTGGTACGAGAACCCGCACCGCCGCCCCGGGGGCGGAAGAAACAAAGCCGCGTGGCGCGGAAATTCCAAGCACCAAATTCCAAATCTCAAACACACCGCGCCAGCGGAGAGATCAATCCAAAATCCCAAATTCCAAGGCTCAAAACGCTGGCGCCCCGGGGCGCCAGCCCTGCCTGCCGGCAGGCAGCCGTTTTGGATTTTCAATTTTCTCCCCTTTTGAATTTGTTTGAGATTTGGGATTTGGGATTTGGTGCTTCCGCCCCTGGCGGCATTTGGTGCTGGGAATTTGGAACTTGTTTGAGACCTGCTTTAGGAATGGAATGATGCGTAGAGGTTTGGCCGCCGTTGCGTCGCTGTTACTGGGGTCCGTCATCGCGCAGGGGGCCGAGGATGCGAAGCTGCGTTCCGAGGCGGCCGCGGCGTTACGGAAAGCCACGGCCTACTTTCGCGAGCAGGTTGCGACGGAAGGCGGGTACCTGTGGCGGTATAGCCACGACCTGAAGATCCGCGAGGGTGAGGGAAAAGCGGACGACCGGACCGTCTGGCTGGAGCCGCCCGGCACGCCGGCGGTGGGTATGGCCTTCCTGCAGGCGTACTGGGACACGGGCGATCCGTACTACCTCGACGCGGCCCTGGCGGCGGGCGACTGCCTGGTGCGCGGCCAATTGCGCTCGGGCGGCTGGGCCGACAGCATCACTTTCGATCCGGCGAAGCGCCCCAACCACGCCTATCGCGTCGATGCGCCGGCGCCCGGCCGGTCGCAGCGGGACACCACCACGCTGGACGACAACAAGACGCAATCGGCCCTGCGGCTTCTCATGCACCTGGACGCGACGCTGGGATTCAAGAACCAGACCATTCACGAAGCCGCCCTCTACGCGCTGAACGCCCTGCTGAAGGCCCAGTTCCCCAACGGGGCCTGGCCGCAGCAGTTCAGCAAGCCGCCCGATCCGAACGCCCATCCCGTCCTGCCGGCCTCGTACCCGGATTCCTGGTCCCGCACGTTCCCCAACGTGCGGTATGCCGGTTTCTACACGTTCAACGACAATACCATAGGAGATGTCGCGGAGGTGATGGGACTGGCCGTCCAGATCTATCGGGACGAGCGCTGCTGGCAGGCGCTCGAGCGCGTGGGGGACTTCATCCTGCGCGCCCAGATGCCCGACCCGCAGCCCGCCTGGGCGCAGCAGTACGACCTGCAGATGCACCCGGCCTGGGCCCGCAAGTTCGAGCCGCCCGCCATCACCGCCGGCGAGTCGCAGGGCGTCATCGAGATCTTGTTCTACCTCTATCAGAAGACCGGCCGCCGGCCGTATCTCGAGGCCGCGGACAGGGCCATCCAGTACCTGCGAGAATCCCAGCTCCCGGATGGCCGGCTGGCCCGGTTCTACGAGCTGAAGACCAATTGCCCGCTCTACTTCACGAAAGACTACGTGCTGACCTACTGCGACCGGGATACGCCGACGCATTACGCCTTCAAGACCGGCAACCGCCTCGACGCGTTGGAGAAGAGATACCGGCAGATGGTCAGTCTGCCCGCCTCGGCGCTGGGACCCCAACCGTACGAGCGGCCGAAGTCCTCGACCCGCCCGGCCGCGGCCCAGGTGCGACGCGTGCTCGACAGCCTGGACGACCAGGGGCGGTGGGTGGAAAGTGGCCGGCTCCGCTATCAGGACGACCCGGACGTAACCGACCGCATCATCGACTGCCGGACCTTCATCAACAACTGCCGCACTCTGAGCAGCTACCTGGCGACCGAGTCCCCGTAGCCTGTGACACGGAAACCCGAAATCCGAAGCACCGAATTCAAAGCAAATTCCAAGCACCAAATGCCAAATCCCAAACAAATCCAAAATCCAAAGGACCAAGGTTCAAAACGGGCACAGCCCGGTCCGTGGTTTTGGTCATTGGGATTTGGAGTTTGTTTGAGATTTGGGATTTGGCATTTGGTGCTTCCGCCCCTGGCGGCGCTTGGTGCTTGGAATTTTCTTCGGATTTGGTGCTTGGAATTTGGAATTTGCCGGGGTATTCCATTATTCCAGTATTCCAACCTTCCAGATTGAGGTGTGGTGTTCGTGACGGAATTGGGCTTGATCGACTGGGGCGTGTGCCTCGCCTACCTGGGCGTGGTCTTCGGCCTGGCGCTCTGGAGCGTCAAGGGCCAGGAGAACAACGAGGATTACTTCGTGGGCGGCCGGAAGATGAACTGGCTGGCAGTCGGGGTGTCGATGTTCGCCACCAGCTTCAGCTCGGTCTCCTTCCTGGGCCTGCCGCAGCGCGGGGCCTACCAGGACTTCAGCTTCTACCTGACGATCCTGTGCATCCCCTTCGTGATCACGCCCATCCTGTGGTGGGTGTTCGTGCCGTTGTTCGTGCGGCTGCGGGTCAGCAGCGGGTACGAGTACCTGGGGCGTCGGTTCGGCCGGCCCGCCCAACGGATCGGGTCGGGCCTGTACTGTGTGTACGCCATCGGCTGGATGGGCACGATGCTCTACGCGGTCGCTCTGACGCTGCAGACGGTGATGGGTCTGAGCGACACCCAGTACTTCTGGATGCTCATCGGGATCGGAGCCTATACCACCGTCTACACCGTCCTGGGCGGGCTCAAGGCGGTAATCTGGACCGATGTCCTGCAGGCGGGGGTCCTGGGCGGCGCCATTGTCGCGGTCCTGGTTCTGGCGGTGGGTCGGATCGACGGCGGCTGGTCGGCGTTCCGGGCCCTCGCCCACGAGCATAACAAGTTCCAGATGTTCCACCTCGATGCCAACCTGCTGGCCGCGAAGAACTTCACCGGGTCCAATACCGTCTTCACTGCGCTCGCGTACGGCCTGTTCATGTATCTGCCCGGCTACGCGGTCGCCCAGAACATGGTCCAGCGCTACGTCTGCGCCGGCAGCCTGGCGGCGGGTCGCGGCGTCGTGCTCCTGAGCGCCGTCATCAACAGCGTGCTGGGCCTGGCCTTCCTGCTGGTCGGCACGGCGGTGTTCGTCTTCTACAGCCAGGCCGGCGGCCCCGGCCTGCCGACAGCGGGCGCCGAGATCGCCCGGCAGGACCAGATCCTGCCCTATTTCGTCGCGACCCAACTGCCGAAGATCGGCCTGCTCGGCCTGATCCTGGCCGGGCTGTTCGCGGCCGCCATGAGCACGATCGACAGCGGCATCAACGCGGTGATCTCGGTCATCGTCTACGACTGGCTGTCGGGCCGGCAGTTGCCCCTGCGGATCAGCCGGACCCTCACCGGCCTGCTGGGGATCGTCGTCATCGCGGCGGCCCTGATCGTCCCGCGCTTCGGCGATAACGTCCTGCAGATTATCAACGTCATTGCTGGAACGGCCCTGGGCCTGCTCCTGGCCATGTTTCTGCTGGGAATGTTCCTCTCCCGGGCCAATCTGCCCGGAGTCCTGGCGGGACTGGCCGCCGGAGTAGCCAGTCTGGCTTTCGTCCGCATCTACACCGAGATCCCCAACTGGTGGTACGGGGCCTTCACCATCGTCCCGACTTTCGTCGTGGGAGCCGGGGCCAGTCTTCTGTGGCCACAACCACACGAATCCGCGTCGGGGGATGCTCTCTCATAGAGGCAATGGTGTGCACAGCACACCCTACGGAAAGGGTATACAAGCATTATGAGAGTCGCACGCAGAAAACCGCGGACGGGCAACGTCGGTATCTTTGGCGTGGGGTTTCACAAGTACTGGCCCCAATTTGACGGCTTGCTGGATGAGATGAAACGCAAGCTGGATGTCTTCGTGGACAAGGTCAAGACCAACGGGGTCCAGGCGCCAAACTTCGGCATGGTGGACGATGCCACCTCGGCGTATGCCCTGCTGCCGAAGCTCAAGGCGGCCGATCTCGATCTGGTGTTCTGCGATATGCTCACGTATGCCACGTCGGCGTCGTTCGGCGCGATCGTGCGCGGCCTGGACGTCCCGGTGGTTCTGGTGGCACTGCAGCCGCTCAAGGCCCTGGACTACTCCAAGGCCTCCACCTACATGCAGTTGTGCAACGACGACTTTTGCGCCGTCCCCGAGTTCACGGGCGTGGCTATCCGGATGGGCAAGCGGCCCCCGCCGGTGATTCTGGGTACCCTCAAAGACGATCCGGCGGCCGACCGGGAGATCGCCCAATGGTGCGACATTGCCATGGTTCTGCACGATTTGCGGCGGGCGAGGATCGGCCATTTCGGCCATCCCATCGAGCACATGCTGGACATGCAGACGGACCAGACGGCGCTCACGGCGGCCTTCGGCTGCCACATCGTGCAGACGGAAGCCGATGAGCTGCTGCGGCTGCAGGGTTCGGTCACCGATGGACAGATCGATGCGAAGAAGCGCCAGATCCTCGATCTGTTCGATACGCCCGATCCGAAATCCGACCCGATCACGGAGAAACTCACCGACCGGGACCTCCAGGTGGCCGCCCGGGTGGCGGTGGCGCTGGATAAGTTCGTAGAGGCCTACGACCTGGACGGCCTGGCCTATTACTACGAAGGCCAGGAAGGCAGTCCGACACGGGAGCTGGTGACCAATCTGATCGTGGGCAATTCGCTGCTCACCGCCGCGGGCTTTCCCATGTGCGGCGAGTCCGATCTCAAGACCTGTATCGCCATGATGATCATGGACCGCCTGGACATCGGGGGCAGCTTCGCGGAGTTTCACCCGATCGACTTCCACGAGGGCTTCGTCCTGGTCGGCCACGATGGGCCGCACCATATCAACATCGCCGACGGCAGGCCGGTCCTGCGCAGCCTGGCCAAATACCACGGCAAGCCCGGCTCCGGGGCGAGTGTCGAGTTCAAGATCAAGGAAGGCCCGATCACCATGCTCTGCATCGGGGTGACCGCCGCCGGTAGGTTCAAGTTCATTCTCGCCGAGGGCGAGAGCGTCCGCGGTCCCATCCCGCCCACCGGCAATACGAACACCCGGGGCTTCTTCCAGCCCGACGTCCGGACCTTTCTCCAACGCTGGGTGGCCGAGGGGCCGACCCACCACTTCGCGCTGGGGATCGGGCACCACGCCCGCACCCTCGCGAGCATCGCCGAGATCCTGGGAATCGAAAGCGTCATTGTCACGCCCTGCCCGTGACCCGTGACTGGAGGAAAATCCGAAATTCGAAATCCAAAGTTCGAAACAAATTCCAGACGGAAGAAAAGGGAAGAAAACTCAAAACGATCAATCGCTGGGCTATTGTCTGGGTCCCCAAACGCGAAGTTTCGCGTTTGGGGTCCCTCTTTCGCCCTCCGGGCTTGATTACCCGCAACCTCAGGCTCTCCAGAAACCCAGGAGTTATCCGCAAGAACAGATTCCTCTACAATCGACTTTCGGACTTGTTCCGAGTTTCGGATTTCCGGGCCGCCCGGTGTCATTCTCGAACGGAAATCAGCCGCACCGGGCCAAGCAGGCCGGACTCCAGCAGGGGCGTGTCTTTCCAGGGCACCGTCCAGGTGAGAGAACGGATGATGTTTGTCCGGCAGAAGTCCCGGCCCTCCGTTCGCGCATCGCCCACCAGGCGATTCGACCAGGTGTTGGCGACCTCGACGACCAGCTCGTTGACGCCGGCCTTGGCGGCCTCCGTTATGTCCACCTGGAACGGCGGTTTCCAGACGATGCCGAGGCTGCGACCGTTGAGGTAGACCTCCGCGAGGAAGCGAACCCGGCCCAGGTCGAGGACCAGCCGTTGGTCCGCTTTGAGCTGCTCGGCGGTCAGATCGAGCGTCTTATGGTAGGCGGCGATGCCGGAGAAGTACTTGACGCCTTCGTCGCTATCCTCGGTCCAGGAGATAAGCTGCGGGAACGCTTTGGACGCGGGAACCCCCCAGCCCGGCGGGAAGCGCACCTGCCAGGGGCCGTCGATCTCCCGAGCGGCAGCCCCGCTTCCGGGGGCGATCGCTCTCGTGTCGCGGACGTCCCGTCCGCGCGTGTCGAGGGCCTCTGGCCCTCGACTCGAAGGCGAGACGCCTTCGACACGCGCGGGCAAGATGCCCGCGACACGGGCGGCCCGGCGGCCCGCCGGTTGGAAGACCACAAATACACTGCCGAAGGGCGCAAGCTGCAGGGGCACGCGTGTGATGCTACCTGCCTGTTCATAGGAGGGGCAACTCTTGATCGCGCCGGTGTCGGGCAGCCACAACCGGGGCACTTTGCCCGACACGCGGAACGAGCACGTCGCTTCCTGCCACTGCTCGCGCCGGTTGCTGACGAAGTAGATGTCCGTATCTCCGGCCCGGCGGTGGATGTAGTCCAGGTCACAGTCCTTGTCGTCGCTGACGAAGCCAAAGTCGGGGCCGAGACCGCGGGTCTGCAGGATCTCGCGCAGGCTGGCGCCCCAGACGATCTTGCCCTGGCCGCAGGGGTTCTCTTTGTGTTCTTTGCCGTCGCAGCGACCCCAGAGTTTTTGGGCCATCTCGCGCACCTGGGTGTCGCGCCGGGGATAGCCGGTCAGGCCGTTGGATCGCATGGGTTTGGGCCCGACCACCGTGGCGCCCGCCTGCACCAGTTGCTCGATCTTCTGGAGGACTGGCAGGTCGATGTCATCCCGCTCGGGCAGAACGAGCAGCTCGTAGCTCATCCCATCGGGCAGGACCAGCCGGCCGTCTTTGACGGACATCCGCGTGAGAAGCACCTCGGCGTTCGTGACGTCGTAGTCGTAGCCATAGCCCAGGGCCGGGTCGATCTGCTTGGGCGGCACGAAGTTGAAGCCCTGGTCGCCGTAGTAGTAGCAGACATCGCCCACGAACAGCCCCTGCTGCAACAAGTACGAGCAGCGCGACAGGTAGTCGAGCCAGGGCTTGGCCTTGGGCCACCAGGCGAGGCTCGGTCCGGCGTGCGTGCCCGCGTGGTAGACCCAGCCGGGCCGGTCGGTCGCCGAGGGGTTGTGGCCGCAGGTGTGCAAGGTGAAGTGGTTCGCCCCGTCGCAGAAGGCCTGGTCGGCCAGCGATTTGAGGTCGAAGGGGCCATCCTGCCAGTGACGCCAACTGGTGAAGGCCTCCATGTCCACGATGCCTTTGCCGTAGATGTGGGAGGCACAGGCGGTCTCTTTTACGACCCAGACGTTGTGGTCCTTCCAGAACTCGCCGCGCGGGATATCGATCGCTCCCTGGGCCTTCAAGGCATCGACCGGCACCTGGTGCAGCGGCGCGCCCGGGCCGCCCGCCTCGGCGCACAGGAGCAGGCCGTGCTCGTTGGACAACTCCGTCGCCGTGCGATAGAAGGCATCGACCAGCAGGTCGCCGAGCGTCTTGCGGTAGTCATAGTGGAACCGCGCGGTGACTTGCGGGTTCTGCACCACGCACCCGGCCAGAACGGGCAGAAAGCGGGCCAGGTCATAGCCGCGGCGGCGCTGGAACTGGGCCAGGAAGTCCGGGGTCCAGGTCGAGCCGCTCAGCTCGTAGCTGCACACGTACATCTGCTTCAGGGCGGTCTCGCGGAAGTCGCCCAGCTCCTGGCGCAGCTTGTCCAGCAGGTACTGGAAGTGGAACTTCGTCGCCTCGGCGTTGAAGTGATCGATCGCCAGACCGCCCGAGTTCGGGCTGGGCAACCGCAGGGGCAGGCCCGTATTGGCGCAGACGAAGCGCAGGATCGTCCATTCGCCGGCCGGCACATCCCAGTCGAGGCGTCCCTCGGCATCGACGCGGCCCGTCAGATCGACGATCGCCTCGGGGTCCTCGATGATCAACGGCGGCGGGCCGGGCGAGGACCAGCTTCCGATGGCACCGGACTTACGGCCGTCGTGGATATTGGCCGCGGTCCAGTTTCGCTCCGTCTCCGTCCCGAGAGCGGAACTGCAGTGCACCAGCGAAGCGGCGGTCCTGCTGCCGTCAGGATGGTACGCCAAAGCCACGTTGGTCGCGTCCGTCGCATGGACCTCGAACTCGGCCAACTGGACCCGGTCGAACTTGGTGTTGTGTCCCGAGAGGATGACCAGCTTCACGTACCGGGCCGGCACGGCGGCGAACGGAAAGGTCTGAGCATTCGCATGCGGCTCGAGCCCGGCCCGGACGACCGGGTGGAACGCGTCCGGATCGGTGGTCGTCGTCGAGACTGAGACGACGAAGTCTTTGGCATACAGGTGCAGCGGGCCGTAGCGCTTTTCGTCGCCGCTGTCGGTATTGTACAGAACCACCCGGTCGAGCGTGTGCAGGCCGGGCGGGGCCAGCTCGATCACGAACTCGTGTCCCGGCGCCCGTTTGGGATTCGGCACGGCCAGCACCGCGACCTCCTTCAGGAAGACCGGTCGGCCGTCCGGATCGCGGGGCGCGGCGTTGGGCAACGCCGGCAGCGGCAACGGCTCGGAGAGCCGGGTCGGCCCTTTCACCGTCATCTGGTTGTGGTACAGTCCCATGCTCGCGTACCGGGGCGGAATCCACGGGCCGCCGCAATTCCAACTGCTCGACGTGATCAGGCCCACCTCCAGTCCCAGGCGGGTGGCCTCGCGGACGGTGTGCCCGATGGCCTGGAGGGACTCGGGCCCCATGAAGGCCGGCCCCGCGGGGACGACCTTCTGCGGGTCCTGGGCCCCCACGTCGAAGATGTACACGCCGCCGATACCCTTGGCCTTGAACTCCTCCAGCTCGCGGGTGCGCTGGTCCCGGTCGGTGAGCCCGTTGATCCAGGCCCAGTAGACCGAGGGCCGCGCCGCGAGCGGTGGCTCGTGGAACCCCGCCGCCAGGGCCGCCGGCTCAGCCCCCCGGCTCGGGAGCGAACCAAGAAGAACAAGACCCAGGATCAGCATGCCAACCAGACGATTGGTATTCATAAGGTGACCTCTCATTAGGACCGCCGCCAGTATAGCGCCGTTCGCACCGGTTGACCACCCCGAATCCCCTGCAAGGAATGTGAAGAGGCGAGAGGGCCGCGGCGTCTGGTGGTCCGTCGGCAGCAGGGACAACTGCGGATTTCCCGCGACGCTCAGAGGGTGCGTGAAGAGGGTGGCATCGTCAAGGCCGGTAGGCCTTGGCGATGGTTCGGCGCACGGGAAATCCGCCAGCGCCAAGCTCCGAAGAGGGTTCCCAATCGCGATGGATCGCGATTGGGAGCCCAGACTCCGCTTGACGATGCCACCCAAAGAACGCTGGCTTCTCGCACACCTTCTCAGGAGGTTCGGCATGTGCAGGAAGTCCCCAAGCGCGCCGCAGCCCGGCGGGCCCATCCCACCGTCAAGAGCCCGGAAGACAAGCCCCCGAACCGGCTCCGTCGGGCCGTCCCGGGGGCGTTTTGGCGCCGTGACAACCATTCCGGGGCCCGTTTTTCAGCGAAATTGGGACAAAACTGTCTGACACGCCTTATTTTCAGGCATTTTTCGCTTGACAGGGGCCACGGGAGCTTGTATACGAGGGCCCAGTATCCGCGTTGGCTCGGCGGATTCCGTAGCGTAGTCGGATGGTTCTTTTGATTTTTCAGAGCAAGGAGGCCACATCGTATGGCAAAGAAAGCAACAGAGAAAGCACCCACGAAGCCGATGAGTAAAAGTGAAATCGTAGCGGGAATCGCCGAATCCACGGGCCTGGCCAAGAAGCAGGTGAGTTCCGTGTTCGAGGCGATGTCCGGCCAGATCCAGAAGAGCCTGAGCCGCAGCGGCCCGGGCGTCTACACGGTTCCCGGCCTGATGAAACTGGTCGTGGTGCGCAAGCCCGCCACCAAGGCGCACAAGGGGATCAACCGCTTCACCGGCGAGGAGGTCATGTTCAAGGCCAAGCCGGCGCGGAACGTGGTGAAGATCCGGCCCTTGAAGAACCTCAAAGACATGGTCTGATCTTTCCCGCGCCTCGATGAGCCGCACGGGCCCGCCCCGTGGGAAATCTCGAAATCCGAAACAAATTCGAAATCGGAAAATTCAACGACGCAAAACCAGCCGAGTCTGATCGGTGGTTTTGGTTATTGGAATCTCGGCCCTTGGGATTTGTTTCGAAATTCGTGTTTCGGATTTCGGATTTTCTTCAGGGGCGGGCTCGTTCTTTTGCGCGTGGTCCCGGCGCAGGCAAGCCGCGCGTCGCGCGGAAATTCGAATCTCGAAGCACGAAATCCGAAACAAATTCGAATCTTCAGAACCGCAGAAAACTCAAAACGGCTCGTGCCAGGCGCAAGCGTTTGGAATTTTCTTCCGGTCTTTCTTCTGTTTGGAATTTGTTTCGGATTTCGAATTTCGTGCTTCGAATTTCCGCGCCCCGCGGCCGCGGCGGGGTCAGTAGCCGTCCTGCGGGGCCAGCTCCAGGAGGGCCGCCGCGCGGGTGTCGAACGTGTCGAACTTGTCGAAGAGGCGGATGCACTCCAATTGCCGCTTGAGATGGGGCGACAGGCCGCACAGGACAAAACGGAAGTCCGACTCCTCGACCAGCCCTTGCAGATCCAGCAGAAGCCGGCAACTGGCCGCCCCCAGGCTCTCCAGCTTGGCCAGATCCATGACGACGTGCGAGTCCATGTACTGTTCGCACAGCCACTGAAGGTCTCCGGCAAAGCCATCCGCCGCCTCATCCCGCAGCCAGACCTTGAACGCGGAAGGTCCTTCCGCCACCGCCACGACGATAACGTCCTCGGAATACTGCTCGACAGACATGATCCTTCCTTTCCCTTGGAACGATCGGTACCTGGCGATCATCCAAACAAACGACAACGCCGCCGTATTGTATCCTACGGTTTCCTGCTATAAACGCAAGGCTTTTATGGTCGCAGCCGGCCGGCCCGGGAAGGAGCCCGACGCCGCGGCCCGGGGAAATCCGTGCTGTCTTTGCCCATTTTTTCCTGCAAGATGGCCTCTTCTTGGCCGATATTGGCGGTAGGATCGCCGCCTTGGGTCCTCTGTGGCTCTGCGGCGGGAGGTCGCGAAAAGGAAATATTATTCTTGCTTCTTTGGAACCAGGATGGTAAACTAACGGTATATAGGATCATCGGAGGTAGGCGTTTGGTACCCCGGTGGGGTGTAGTTTTCGGCAACAATGGCACGTCGCGGTCCCGTAGATCTCTTCGAAAGCCGCCGTTCAACCCGCTCTCCCGTTGGTCTTGATGGTAGCCGGATCTCCCTATTGCAGGAGTCCGGTTGGAACGTGTTTTTTTAGGACAATCTGAATGCCATTTACGCATCTGGGTCTTTCCGACCCGCTGCTGCGCGGCGTACTCGCCAGTGGCTACACCACTCCCACCGAAATCCAGTGCGAGGCCATCCCGGCCGCCCTCACCGGACAAGACATTATCGGATGTGCCCAGACGGGCACCGGCAAGACGGCGGCGTTCGTCCTGCCCATTTTGAGCCGTATCTTCCGGGACGAGCCGGTCCCGGGGCAGAAACGGGCGATCCGGTCCCTGATCCTGACACCGACGCGGGAATTGGCCGTACAGATCGAGCGCTGCATTGTCAACTACGGCCGGTACGTCGGCGTACGGTCTCTGGCCATCTACGGCGGCGTGGAGATCCGCAAGCAGCTCGAAACCCTGCGCCGCGGGGTCGATATCGTCGTGGCGACGCCGGGACGGTTGATGGATCACATGCGACGGGGCTCCATTGACTTCAAAGCCGTGGAAGTCCTCGTTCTGGATGAAGCCGACCGGATGTTCGACATGGGCTTCATCGATGACGTGTACCGCATTATCAGGACCCTGCCCGAACAGAGGCAGACCCTGCTGTTTTCCGCCACCATGCCGCCGGAGGTCCGGCAGCTTGCCGCCGGGGTGCAGAAGAACCCACAGACGATCCAGATCGGCCGGCAGCACAACCCGATCGAGACCATCACGCAGCACGTGCACGCGGTCCTGCGGCAACAGAAGATCGATCTGCTCCTGCACATGTTGCAGAACCGGCCGATGCAGAGCGTGCTGGTCTTTTCCCGCACCAAGCACGGGGCGGACAAGATCCATCGCAAGCTCGAGCAGGCCGGCATCGTTTCGGTCGCCCTGCATTCCGGGCGCTCCCAGGCCCAGCGGCAGCATGCCCTGGACGGCTTCAAGAAAGGCAAGTACCAGGTCATGGTCGCCACGGACATCGCCGCCCGGGGGATCGACGTGCGGGGGATCTCGCACGTGGTCAATTTTGACGTCCCGCTGTACGCGCGGGACTACATCCATCGGATCGGCCGCACCGGGCGGGCCTTCCACGAGGGCGATGCGATTACTCTCGTGGCTCCCGACGAGCAGGAGTACCTGCGCAAGATCGAGCAGTTCATCGGGCAGCGTTTCCGGCCGGAAGAATATGAGGGCTTCACGTCCGCCCATCTGACGGAATCGCTGTCGCGCTCCGAGGAGCAGACCCGATCGCAGCGGTTGGCCGCCCGGGCCCGCAAAGCCGCCCGCCGGCCGCGTCTGACCCGCCGCAGATCCCGCCTGGCCGCCGCCCGGTAGTCAAAATTGCTGACTTCCCTGGGGCGCAAGTTCCCCCTAAGCTCTCTCCATGCGCGGCGCAGGACGCGAAACCCAGAATCCACCCGAATGAGTTCTGATGAGCAGGCTCGGCAAGGCGTAGGGTGGGGCTTGCCCCACCGCTTTCCTCGGTAAGGTGTAGGGTGGGGCTTGCCCCACCGCTTTCCGGGAATTCGGGTTCGTGGTACGGCATTTCGCAAGTCCCGAGACTGTAGAGTAGAGATTGCTTCGTCGCTGAAGCTCCTCGCAATGACATACTTGGGCACTCTATGTCATTGCGAGCGAGACTCGCCGAGCGCGGCAATCCTGTCATTGCGAGGCCCGACGCGCAGCGGCGCCTCGCGCCGAGGGCGACGAAGCAACCTCCTCCTCATGGTCGGGGTATTTGTGAAATGCGGTAATAGTGCTTCATGACAATTGAACCTCCGGGTAGGGGCGACGGGTGGCAGCGGCAAGCGGAGTCTTCGGAGCTTGCCGATGGCGGATAGGCAAACCATCGGCAAGCTGCGCTTGCCGCTGCCACCCACCTGGAAAGTCAATTGTCATGAAGTACTAGTGGGGCAAGCCCCACCCGACAACCACACGTTGCCCGGCGCGAGGCAAATCGCCGAAACAACCGGTGCGGCGCGATTGCCGGTTTGGCCCGTCACGACTCATAGGGCAAGGGGCCAGGGACGGGGACGCTGACGCCGGATGTTTTGCTCAGGAGGAGTGCTTGTGCGAATTCTGTTGGTTCAACCGGATTTGGCGGCGGGCTTCGGCTTTCTTCTGGCGGCCTCGCCGGAACCGCTGCATCTGGAAATGCTCGCCGCGACGGTCCCGGAACATGACGTTCGTATCCTCGACATGCGGATCGACCGCGATCTGGAGGCGGCGTTGGAGAGCTTCGGACCGGATCTGGTGGCGGTGACCACCCTGACCCCGGAAGTCTACACCACGCAGAGCATCTTGCGGCGGGTCAAATCGTTCGCGCCGGAGGTCTTCACCCTCGTGGGCGGCCACCACGCCACCCTGCTGCCGCAGGACTTCTTCCTGCCCCAGGT
>Ga0194113_10005197_pt1 | contig 16819 bp, 10 predicted proteins | sample TA2MahC200mmetaG_FD_146193 | JGI IMG/M metagenome (GOLD analysis project Ga0194113, IMG submission 146193) | Freshwater microbial communities from Lake Tanganyika, Tanzania - TA2015017 Mahale Deep Cast 200m | ecosystem: Environmental > Aquatic > Freshwater > Lake | place: Tanzania: Lake... | reverse complement strand
ACCTCCAGGGCAGCCACACGCTCAAGTTCGGCCAGCTCAGCCCGCCGCTGGTCGGCGTTGGCCCTGGCCGCACGAGTGGCCCCCGAAGCCTGCCCCCAGTCGATCAGGGGCAGCGATACGCCCAGGCCGATCTGCGTCCCGGAGGACCCCACGCGGTCCCCGGCACGGAACTGCACCTCGAAGTCGGGCAGTCGCGACCCCCGGGCCAGCCGGATCCCCGCTTCTCCAGCGCGGATTCCGGCCCGCGCGGCGAGGACATCGGGCCGGCGGTCGAGAGCCTGGGTGCGTAGCGCGTCGATCTCGTAGGTGAGCTCCGGGCCCAGCGCCAGGACCACCGGAAGGGTGGCCGTCTCACCCGGGTCCCGGCCGAGCAGCGAGTTCAGGGCCGCCCGCCGCACGTCGACCTCCGCGCTCAGCTTCGTGACCTCCTCACGCGCCCGGTCACGCTCGATCTCCGCGCGGTCCACATGAACCCGGGCCACGTCTCCGAGCTCGAAGCGCTGCTCCGCGAGGCGGCGCAGCGCTTCGCGCAGCTCCAACGACTGCTGCGCGAGTTCGTGCTCGGCGATGGCCTCTTGGAGCGCGATGTAGGCCAGGCGAGCCTCGTGAGTAGCGTGCGTTCGCACCGTCTCGATCTCGAGAGTCGCTACGGCGACTTCCTCCCGGGCTACGCGCGCCGCCCGGCCGCGCTTTCCCAACAAGTCCAACCGCTGACTGGCGATGATGGGGCTGTCGTTGAACGTGCCCGCCGGCACCACCAGCAGCTCCAGGGGCGGCAGGGACCCCGCCGTCCGCAGCTCCCCGGCCTTGGCGTCGCGCGCGCCTGACGCCGCCGCCACGGCCGGACTGTGTTCGACCGCCAAGGCCACAGCCTCATCCATCGTCAGGCGTGCCACGGCTTCGGGCTGCCCCCAGGCGGGTGGCCTGAGGCCCACAACGACCGCAAAGCACACAAGCAACGGCAAGCGTCGGGCAACCGACTCACCCATGCAGGGACTCCTTTCCAGCCGTCAACGGGTCTCAGCCAGGGAAAGACCGACACCGGAGAACCCAGGTAGGCCATGCCGCCGCCGTCGTGGCGTGCGAGTACGGACAGCGCTACCAGGTCTCGGCGTTACGCAGGGGGAGGGGCGCGCAGGGGATGGCCGGCAAGATAGAGGACACGGATGGACGGCGGGCCTCGATCGGCCGTCACGGAGGCGCAGGGGCGCGTTCCTCCGTCAGCCACGCCCTCCCCGGCCGGGAGCGCCGCGACGAGCCACGAGTCCAGGACCGGCGCGTGGCGGGCGCCGATAGGTGCCCAGCTCAGGTCCTCGCAGCAGCTATGAACCGAGGTCAGGGAGGCGGGCGTATGATAGTGCGCGGCACCGTGGCTGCAGGCGAGGTGAGGAGCCGCTTCGTGTCGCCCGTCGCCATGCCAGTGGGCGACCCGATCGGGTGAGTCCGTCTCTCGTCCCAGCAGGTGCGCCGGACCGAACGCGAACAGGGCCGCGACCACAACAGCCGCTTGTTGTCTGGTTCGAGCCTTCCAGGCCATCGTGGTCGGTAGTCCGAGTCCCCCTTGTTTGAGCTCTTCAACGCAGCGCCAAAGGGGTTTGTTCCCGAGCACCCCACAGGTGACCTCCTCTTGCGGTCGTACCAGCGCCCGGCCGCGCTCAACCCGTCGTGCGCGGTGGGTCACCAGGAACGCCTGCGCTCAGCACCTTCGTCACCCACGCCCTGGAGCAGCCGAGCACGCCGGCGGACCCGGGCCGGTCTCAGGCCAATGCGCTGCTGCGTGGCGAGCCGTCGAAGAGCGGGCGCTGCGTCAGGTTCCTGACGGATCTGAGGGTTCTGACGTTTGCCGCAGGGGCAACGGTCCGGTGGGCCATGATCGCGACGGCGGGGAGGTCACCGGGTCTGGGTCGGCCACAGGCGGAAGACCGCCCGGTGAGTTCTGCCTATCATACGGGGCGGGGAGCCAAGAGCCCTACAACACTCTTGCAGGCTCACTGTCAGTGTGCGTCTAGCTTCTGCCACTGCCCTGAGCACTCGCAAGGGCGGGGCCTGCTAGCCCCGAATGCAGAGTCGGATGCGGGGTTTTCACTTGGGGAGCGGCGGCACCTCGACCCCGTTGGGAACGACCCGTGTGCGGCTCGTGATGCTCCCCTCGGGTTTGCGCTGCCCAGATGCGCGCTCTTCACTGCCGAAGCCTCAGGACCTCATACACCTCGACCGGCTGGTCGCGATGCCGTACCGGGATGGCTCCCAACGGTCGCGCCTCCACGAGGTCCGCGACGGCGGCATAGGTGTTTTGGCCGAGCAGGATCTGCGCCGGGCCGGCGGAGGCGACTGCCTGGAGTCGGGCAGCGACGACCACCTCGTCCCCAATCACCGTGTACTCCATGCGGCGGATGTCCCCGACGTTGCCGGCTACGACCTCGCCCGAGTTGATTCCGATGGCGATGTCGGCGAGGGGTAGGCCGACCTCTCCACGCGCTCGGGAGAGTGCCGCGACGCAATCGCGCAGGGCCACGGCGGCCCGAACGGCATTGGCGGCATCATCCGGCCGTTCCACGGGCGCCCCCCATACCGCCATGAGCGCATCGCCGATGAACTTGTCGAGTGTGCCTCCGTACTCGAACACCACGTCGATCATTGCGGAGAGGTAGTCGTTAAGGATCGCGACCACATCCTGCGGGGCCATGCGCTCCGTGAGACGGCCGAAGCCCCGGATGTCGGCGAACATGACGGTCACCGAGCGGGTCTCGCCTCCCAGGGCGAGCTCCTCGCGGCTGAGGATCTCCTCGGCGACCTGCTGGGTGACATAGCGCCCGAGTGCGGAGGTCACCTGGTTGCGTCGCCGCTCGACCAGGACCTGGGTGACGTGTGGGCCGCCCGTCCACACGGCCAGCATAGCTAGCAGCGGGACGGCGGTTTGCATGAGGACGCTGAAGAGGACAGCCACGACTACCGCCACCAACAGGGTGATGATCACCAGGTGGAGAGTAAGCACGGCCGCGTGCAGGGGCCGGAAGGAAGCGCTCAGCAGAGCCCCCCACAGACAGAGGAGCCAGACGAGCGCAAGATCGGCCCACAGCGGCGCGGGTCGGATGAGGCGGCACTCCGTGATGATCCGGCGCATGTGAGGGGCACGCGATGGCAGCAACTCGGCGACGAGCGCGTCAACCGTGCGATCGAGAGCCTCCAGGCGGAACTGCAAGTTCGGGTCGCTCCCCGGGTCGGTGAACAAGGAGGGGGAGACGATGTAGACCGGCACGTAGCCGCCGATCGGCAGCACGTCCCTTACCTCCTCTCCGAGGTCGGGAGGCAGTTCGCGACCGGGCGCCTCCAGTGTCGTGCTTCGCCGCCCGCTGATCAGGACCGAGCCTCGTCGGTCGAGGTGGAGGGCAGCACTGCCGATGCGCAACTCCCTGGCACTGACCGCAGTGACCTGGTCGGGCGGGATTCCGAGTACATGCGCCGCGACCAGCACCGGAAGGGTCGGCACCGGCTTGCCGTCACGCTCCATGCACAGCCTGACGCGGAAGGGCCGCGATGGGTCCCAGGGCCGGGCTCGCCGTGCGCCCTACGGCACGTACATCACCCCGAACTTCAGCGTGTCATGGAAATGCGGCTGTCCCGTGGGCGAGAAGGCGGTCAGCTCCCTGGCCTCGCCCCGCTGCCGCTGGCGGCAGACGTTGAAGTACCAGGGGTAGGTCCGGGTCGGTTGTCTGCCGACCACGCCCTTGGCCCCCGGCGTCCCCACGTCCGCCTCCTTGAGGATGGGGATCCGCAGCTCGAGGGTCCACTCGCGCTCGCCGACGTGCGCTGCTGCCTCGACGCCTGACTGCCAGAGGGTGTCAATGCCTTTCTCCCGATCCGCGTTGACCACCGCTCCGGCCGGGCTGATGGCGACCTGGTAGTAGCTGTGCGCCTGGGTCTCCAACAGGACCTCCACGTTGTCTCCGTTCCAGACGCTGGTATCACCGGCTTCACGGGCAGTGATGTTCAAGTTCGCCATGTCGCTGTCGAGACAGCGGATCCCCAGGTACACGGCGTCGGCGGCCCAAGCTGCCCTGAACTGGGTCCTGTTCGGCGGCGGCCAGTGCCCGGTCTCGCAGACGACCAACTCACACTCCGGCAGGCCCTCCCAGAACGGGTCGTCCAGCTTCCCATCCAGCTTCAGCGTCGTCGGGTCATGGCCTCCCAGCACTCTCAGCTCCGGCACGTCCTTGCGGCCTCTGGCAAGGCGGTCGCGGAGCTGTTTGAGGCGCTGCATGTACTCCACCAGCAGGTCCACCCGCTTCCCGTAGATGCCGTCCCCCGCCGCAACCTCCGCCGCCGCGATGAGCTCAAACAGTCGGTCTATCACGGCTACGTTCTTGCTGGCCTGGGGCCAGTTCGCCTCGGCGTACTGGATGAAGGCCTTCATCTCGGCCCGGGCGGGACCATAGAACTTCTCGTAGTAGTCCTCCAGCAGTGCGTCAACATCCTGGTTCGCATCCCAGTACAGCCGCGCCGTCACATAGCAGTTCAGGTGGTTCGCGGCCAGGGAATCCCACGTGTCGCGGTTCTCCCAGTAGTTGCGGTACACCTCGATGTGCTCGCCTCGCGAGACGTCCTTGAGGGCGCGCAGATCGCCCGCGATGATGTGGGGGAAGTAGACCGGCACGCCCTCGCACGTTGTCCCCGGCTGGGCGTGCAGGTAGTAGTCCCAGATGTAGAGCTCTTTGGATGGCAGCTTCGCCATCCAGCCCTGCAACAGATCGGAGTACTCCTTGCGCTTCTCGGGGTCCGTAAAGTCCCCCCGGGCCTGGCACAGGATGACCGCCATGTTCGGGCTGAACTGCTCGATCCTCAGCGGCGGCTGCAGGTACGCCGTGTAGGCGATGCAGCTTACCTTGCGGTCCGGGTGTGTCTCGTACACCTCCCGTGCCACGCGGTCGGCATAGCCCCAGACGTAGTCGGAGAGCTGGCCTGTCCAGCCACGCTCCGGGGTGCCCTTGCCCTTGCACAGCTCGCACTCGCACAGGTCGCAGTAGCCGTCCTGCGGCGCGACGCTCACCATCGGCTGCTTGTAGTGGTCATACAGGGCCTGTAAGAGCCGCACGTTGTCCTGGAACAGCCCCTCCGACGAGAGGCACGGCGCGCCGCCCCAACCGTAGTGGTCGGTATCCCGCTTGCCCCCAGACAGCGCGTAGTACTCGGGATGCGCCTGCTTCACCTCGTCGCGGGAGTGCGCCAGCGTGCTCCCGTGGCCGATGACGCTCCCCACGACTTCCTGGGACGCGAACAGCCCCAGGCGCATCTGCCAGATCAGGTCCTCCACGTTGGCGGGGGCGTTGTCGGTGCCCGTCCAGAACTCGTGGTAGTAGAACAGCAGGTGGCGCATGGGGAAGTCCGGGCGGACTGTTCGGTTCACGGTCGGCAGAGCGACGCTGCTCAGCTTCGGCAGGCACTCCCCCAGCTCTCCGGGGAAGTACCATCGGGCCCCGAGGCTGCGCAGGAACTCGTTCACGGCGTTGAAGGACCCTCGCTCGTCTGCCTCCCAGATCCCGAGCGCAGGGCAGTAGCGCCGGTGCATCCCGAGGAACGGGTTGCCCCACTTCGCACCCGTAATGGCGTCCCATTCATCGTAGACCCGGAACCGGTCCTCCCAGTTGTGCGCCCAGGGCTCGATGGGGGTGTACTCGCTGTCATGCCCCACCAGGGCAAGCCAGTTGTCGCCGGAGACGATCCGGAAGGCCCCGTACTTGAGCCCCTCGTCCGTCACGCCCAGGCGCTCCGTGCGCGGGCTGACACCCACGTAGACCTGCACCGGGCATCCGTCCGTCGGCGCGGTCACGATAGGCAGCTTCGCCCCGGCGATCTTCTGGAGCACGGTCCGCAGCTCTTGTGCAGCCAGCTTCGTGGTGCGCAGCGGCGCCTCCGGGAGCACGATCTCCGCCTGCACCTCTCCGTCGCGGACGATGAACGCCTCGGCGCACGCAGCCCGGCAGCACGCGCCGCAGCACGCTGCGAGGACGACGGCTCTCCACAGACTTCGCAGCCACAGTCTCACGGTCGGTCACCTTTCCCTCGGTCAGCATCGCCGAGCGGCAGAAGACCTGCCCTCGTGTCTGAGGCGCCGGGCGGCCATGTGGTCTTCTGCGGGACGGGTCATTCGCCCTCTGACGCAAAGTACGCGTCATCGAAGGGCCCGACCGGGAAGCAGGCGAAGCGGAGGACAGCGCAGCCCAGCGGGATAGGCGTCACTGGCGCGCGATGGCCGGTCTCGCGCGACGGGGTGCGAACGCTGCCAATGGGCCACACCGGCCCATTCTGCCAGGGTTCGGTGAGGCTTTCCTGTGGGTTGGTCTCGAACCTGCCTACAGCCCGAGCATCCGCGCGGCATTCCTCCGGAAGACCGCTTCTGACATCTCGGCCGGCAGGGCCATCTCGCGCAGCACCTCGATCATCTCGGGGTTCTCCTCTCGCACGAGGCGGTCGACGACGAGGTCGGCGGGGTTGGCGGGGAGGCGTAAGCGTCCAGTGACGTACTCCACCCGGTCATCATGGAGCCGACCGAAGCGGTCAGTCGTGACGAAGAGCGCGCCCCCTGAACCGTGCGGGACAACCTCCTCGACGTACTCGAGAGGCCCCACTACGAGCCCTTGCTCAGCCCCCCAACGGTCCGTGCGGCGCCCGTCGAAGCGCGCGATGGCGTCGCTCGCCCATCGCCACAGTGTCCCGGTCTGGTCGAAGGTGACACACCCACTGTCAACCACCCAATCGGGGCCCAAGGGGACCCGTTGCCACTTCCCGCGCTCGCAGCAGTACGTCTGCTTGCTGATGGTCGTCCACACCCGGCCCCGCGCGTCACCCACAAGGGATGGCAGGAAGACGTTGCCCTTGATCGACTCGGGGGAACGGGACTGCCATTCCCGGCCGTCATAGACGGCAATGGTCTCCGCAAGGAACGGCGGGTGGCGGTCGATCTCACCTTCAGGCTCGTGAAACTCCACGATCACTGCCCATAGGTTCCCGTCGGCGTCCAACACGACGGGCGCTTCCGCAACGACGCAGTCCGGCAGGCCAGGGAACGGTTCCGGCGACCACTTACCCTGGCGCCAGACCTTCCCTTCCAACCACTTGCGGCCCGCCTTGTCGGTCACCGTGAAGAGCCCGGTCTTGGCCGCCACCTCGGGGAGCTTTCCTTCGTACCGGAAGCGCTTGCCGTCCAACTGGTAGACCCGATCGTGCTCTCTGGCGTACCACCATACGCCACCGGCGTCATCGACGTGCATCTCGTGGAAGGGGTCGGTGTCAGGCGGGAGAGGGAAGCCCTCACACGGGAGGCACCCGATCGCGCCGGTGTGCAAGTTCCAGCGCCCAGCCCAGCCATTCATTGTGCCGAGCCACGCCACGTCTTGTCGAACGGCAAGGCAGGTGCAGCGTGCTGGGTACCGGTACGTGAGCCAGTCGCCCGCGCGTTCCGGCGTGACTTCCAGGGCGCGCCACCAGGTGGGCGCTCTTGCTGATGGCCGTCTGACCCGGGCGCTCACCCCGTAGGCCGCCGCGGCGATGGCGACCACGAGGATCGCGCCCAACCAGAGCCTGCGGCGTCTCATGCTGCTCACCTCAGCGGCCGGCCCCTGGTGCGCTTCCAGGTTCCCGGCGCACGTCACTCCTCGCCGTACCCAATGCTCTCCACGTAGTGAGGCCCCCAGCTTGGGCCGAAGCCGATGCTCGCTCCCCAATCCCACGTCGTTCCGCCCTGCCACTCGTAGCCGTCCTGACCGGAGTAGACGCCCGTCAGGAACAGGTGGCGGCAGGTGTCGAAGACCATCCCGTATAGATGGGTGGAGCGCCGCTCGGGCTTCGCCACCTGATCTCGGCGCAGTCGTTCAGCGAGGTCCACGCGCGACCAGTGCCGGATCTGCCCCTGGGCCGCGCCATCAATCCCCTCTGCCGCGAGCCCCAAGGGCGACAGGCTCCGGATGAACCCCTCCACGTCCCGATGGACGATCGCCTTGCGAACGGCATTGCGGGCCCGGGCCAGGCTCGCCGGCAGGTGCGTTGCAGTCAGCGGGGTCTGCAGATTGACGGCCAGGCTCTCCGTTCGTCCCTGCCAGAGGAACAGCTCGTGGCAGACGATGTCGAGGTCGTCCTTCATGAGCGCCACGAAGTACCGCTGCGCCCACGGCCGGGCGGATGCAATCAGGACACCACACGGAGTGATTCCCTTGAGATGCCCATTGACGTACACCTCGGCGCCGGGCGGCTCGGAGGAGACCATCAGCGTGGTGTCCGGGCCGGGCTCTGCGGCGGGCGGGAGCCAATACTCCGGCGGCATGGGGGTCGCGGTGACGTGGTCGTGCCAGGCGCGGAGACTCAGCCCGTCCGGGCCTGACGAGAGCTGCGCGAGCTGGTCGCGAAGGCCCGGTGGGAGTTCGGGAACCGGCGGGAGGATATGCGACTCAGGGACCTCGTGGGGCGAACCACGGACGCTACCGTCCACGCCGATCTCCTGCGTGAGGAAGACGCGCTCACCGGTCGCGTCGTCGTAGCCATGGGCCTGGCAGAGGAGAACCGCGTCTGATCGAGGGGACCAGGCAATCCGGCACTCTGTCTCACCCGGGTCCGGCATGAGACCGTTCGGCAGCGCCTTCACCTCGCCTGAGGCAACCCCGACGATGAGCACTTCCGCGCCGACCCAGAACGCCGCAAACCGTCGGTCGGGCGATAGTGCAGCCGCGCGATGGTCGCCAGGGCGCTCGGCTAACTTGCGCATTGGGTCCAGGGACGTGGGGTGAATGGTCGTGGCGCACAGCGAGGTCGTAACGCGGTCGGTGCGGACGACCAGCAACTCCCGCGCCGAGGCCCAGCCCACGGGACGGTCAAAGGTCTCCACATCGATCTCCGGCGGCAGAGCCTTGCACCATTCTCCCGAGTTCAAGTCTATGACCGGGACGTCAGCATAGCCGGTCTGGAAGGCTACCAGCCGTCCGTTGGGCGACCACTGAACCTCAAGACTGCCAAGCCCAATCCCTCTCAGCTTCCCAAGGGCGCGTATCTTCCCCCCGCTCTCCAGAAGGTACACCTTCTCCTCCCCCTGGCACGCCAAGAGCACTCTCTCTCCGTCGGGCGAGGGCACCAGAAGCTCGAAGCTCGGAAGATGCGGGCCGCTGGCCAGGCGCATGCGTGCATAGCCTGCGGGCCAGGCAACCCACAGCGCATTGTCCCACGCGCAGATGAAGCTCTTGTCACGCTCATCGGCAGGCGCGGATGCGCCGGTACCGGGAGCCTGTGGGGCGAGGGCGAATACCAGAGCAAGGAGGATGCAGCCGACGCCGGCTCTCACGGTGGCAGGACACCTCAACACGGACCATCACCTCTCCCATGCGCCCCGAGACCAAGGGGCACCTGTCATGCTCCGGGCGGCTCTTGAGTGTCCAGGTCGATGACGTCACGATCCCCGCTTCCCGCCTCCTTGTTCCCGCCCTGGGATAGCCACTTGGGGAAGGCCCGCGTGTCGTGACCACACTCGTGCACCTTCCCCGTCGCAACATCGGCTAACGTGACGCTGGGGCCAAGATCGCCTTCACAGCTTGCGTCGGGCGTGGTCGCTGCGATCGTACGACTGTCCGGCGACCAGCACAGACGGAAGTACGTGCCCACATCACCATTCCCCGTGTGTGCGTGGTGGAGGAGCTTCGCAGAATCGTGCTCGACGTCAATCAGCCAAAGGCCGACGTCGATCCGCGCCACCAGGTCGTGCTCCGCGTTGCCCTTGTTCCCTTCCCCCTCGGAGGCCTCCGCAGGCGGACCCATGAAGCGATGGGTGCCACTCGCGGCCAGCAAACGCCCGTCAGGTGACCAGACGATGCGACCGACCTCGCGGAGGTCGGTGAGGCGGGAAGGCTCTCCCGCCTCAGTGCCGATGATCCACACGGTGCCGGAAGGTCCATGGTAGGAGCGGCGTCCTGAGGACTCCTGTAGGTACGCCTCGTCGGAGGGCAGTCCGCTGTCCTGACGTAGGTACGCAATGCGCGTGCGATCGGGGGACCAAGCCACGACCTGCGCAACCCATGTCTCCCCGACCACGCGGGCAATGATGCGTCCCCCAATCGGCAACGGCCACCCATGTCGTCCATCGCCCGTCATCAGCCAGAGGCCATCGTCCCAGACTGCCAGCTTACGCTGGGCTGAGGCCGGGGGCGGCTCGTCCACCACCAGGAAGGGGGGCTCCTTTGCAGGGGCGGGCTGAGGCGGCGCGGCTACGGGCATCCTCTGTGGTTGACGAGGGCAGCCGGTGCACGAAACGAGCGTGAGTCCCGCCAGGAGCGCGCAGGCGACGCGCATGGCTCTCACCTCCTGTGACAGGCTACTCCGGAAGCTCCCCGCCTTTCAGCACGCTCAATCCAAGGGGAGTGCGCACCCAGGTCCATCCGCGGCTGTCAGCGACCACCTGCTGAACGTCGTTCGAGACCAGGCCGTCCCTGTCGGTCAGGACTCGCCACTTGCTCCGCGTCAGCACACCAAGCCCTGCGTCGGTAGCGACCCACATGCGTCCCTTGGCGTCGCACGCGAGGCTGCGCACATTGTCGCTGGGAAGGCCATCAGCCCTTGTGTAGGAGGTCCAGGACCGCCCATCGTAGACCCTCACACCGGCGCCTTCGCTGCCGATCCATACGTTCCCGCGCCGATCCTCGGCAATGGCCGTGACCTCGCGCTCGCCTAACCCCGGCTTGAGTTCGCGCCATCGGCCTCGCTCCAACACGAACACTACGTCCTTGCCGCCGAACCAGGGCCTCCCTCGGCGATCCACGATGACTTGCCGGAGAGGCTGCTTGGGTCCGCCCTCGTCAGCGCTGCGTCGCCAATGGCCGTCCACCCATGCGAGGGGGCCGGCCTCCGTGGCGAGCCAAAGGCAGCCGGCCGCCCCACAGGCCAGGTCATCGACGCCGGGAAAGGGGCCCTCAAAGCCCGTGCTCTCAGGCGACAGGAGGTAGCGCCAGCGGGCACCGTCGAACAGGCAGGATTGCCCGTCCTGCCCGACCACGTAGAGGCGGCCGCTGTTGTCCGTATCGAGGAGACCGACGATGCTAGCATAGTCGCCGGTCTGTTCCTTGCCTTCCGCACGTCGCCATGCCCGACCGTCGAAGCAGGCAAAGGTGTCGTCCTCGAGGAGAAGCCATACCCTCCCCCGACGATCGGTAGCCATGGTCGTGACCGCCGCCGGCAGTCTACAGGACGCCACGAGAGCGCGGGCCCTATGGCCCTCTACGATGAGCACACTGCCCTCCGAGAGCGCCACGACGCGGCCATCTCCGCAGTCCTCCGCTGCGAGTAAGCCCTCGAAGGCATGGGCCGGCACCCCGGCGTTCTTGGCGACCACCTGCCCGTCGGCCGTGGTCACCCAGGGGTCGTAGGAGACCCACTGTGAGCCCTGGGCCCGGGCGAGGAAGCTCAAGCCGGCCTCGAACCCGCGGACCCACAACCCGCCGCCATCGTCCACTCCCAGCAAGCCCTCAACCGCCACACCCTCACAGTCACCATAGACCAGGGCCGGACGCCAGCGTGTACCGTCGAAGCGGAGGATGCGGTCGTCCTCCTCCAGCCAGACGTGGCCGCTTGCATTCGTGAAAAGGCGGCGGGAGTGGACCGTGAACCACTCGCCGATACCTTCTGGCGGCCCGTATACTCGCCACCGGCGTCCGTCGAACGCTCCGAGGGCGCCCGTGCGCATGCCCGAATCGAGCGCCTCGGCGCTGGCGCGCGGGCTCAGCAGGACGGCCCACAGTACGCCTTCCTTGTCGAGCACCATGGAACAGGGACGGGTCGCCGCCGTCGCGACCTCGTGCCCTGGACCCTCATCGATTCGCTCGACACTCCAGTCCACACCATCGTAGGCGTGCCCTGCATCGGGACCCTCAGTCAGCCAGCGCCGACCAGCCTTGTCGGTGAGGCAGAAGGCGCCATGCCTGGCCGCGACTGACTTCAGTTCACCCACGTAGGCGAAGCGGTCGCCTGCCAGCCGGCACACAGCCTGGCCGTCAATGCACGCCCAGACCTGCCCATCTGCGTCGACCTGAATGCCGGAGACGACAGGCATGAGGTTGGGGATGTCCAGCGACCGATCGCAAGGGAAGTACGTGACGGCTCCTGTGCGGACATCGTGGCGCTCGATCAGCCCCTCGTCCGTGCCAGCCCAGACGCGCCCATCCCCAACCCCCAAACAGGTGTAGGTGTTTGGGGACCGGTACGTGACCCATCCGTCGCGGCGGGCAGGCGACAGGTCAAGCAGCGTCCATGACGACGGGGCTCTGGCGTGCCGGGCGCCTGAGTGCAGCCACACCGCCACGGCCGCGATGGCGGCGACCGCAACCACGGCGACCGCGACCCAGACAAGAGCCCGCTTCGCCTTCACCGGCAACCCCTCCCTTCGGGACCCCAGGCTCTCTCTGCGTCTCCCCTATTCGTTGACGCTTCCGCTGCCGAGTTCGGTCACACACCAGCGATCCCCGACGCGCCCGAAGTCCACCCAGCAGTACGAGTATGCGTCCTCATCTGCGAGCCATCCATTCTGTCTTGGCCGGATCCGCCCGCCCTGCAGGAAGGCCTTGCGGTTCCGTTCGAGGCATTGCCACGCGCTCTCGGCCCGGTTTCTGCGGAGCGCCTGTCGCAAGGCAGGGCGGGACACGCGCTGGGGCTGGGCGTCATCGTCCAGCACCAGGCCCTTCTCGGGAACGTAGCGCAGGAGGCCCTCGATGTCCCGCTCCAGAATGGCCTTGCGCACGGCACTGCGGACGGCGGCCAGGTCGCGAGGCATGCTCGCCGGGGTGAACGGAACGTTCAAGCCCACGTGGACCTCCTCGCGTTGACCCTTGCGCAGGAACAGCTCTTCGCAGGTGATCTCGAGGTCTTCGTGTACCACCGCGACCCAGTACCGCTGCGCCCACGGTTGTGCCGAGGCGGGCGTGATGCCGCAGGGCGTGTCACCCTTATAGTGCCCATTGACGTATACTCCGGCACCCGGGGGCTCCGAGGTGACGGCCAGCAGCGTGACGGTGTCGGGAACAGCCGGCGGAACCCAATACTCGGGCGGCATCATGGAGCAGGCAATGCGCGACCCGAGCGGGTAGGGATCGCCAGTCCCCACTTCGTTCTGCAGTTGCCTCCACAGGGGGACGGGGATCGGCGCCAGCGGAAGGACCTGCCCCTCGGTCACTTGCAGACGCGTTGCCTGACTACCGTCGGCCGCGATCCGCCAGGCCGAGGCGGCAGCTTCCTCCCCGCCGTTGCAGGCGAAGAGCGCATCTCCGTTGTCGCCCCAGCCCGCGTCATAGCGTGCCGTGCCCAGGTCATCCGCTTGGGAGGTGAGGACAGTGCGCTGGCCCGTCCGGACGTCGAACGCCAGGATCTGGGAGCCGAGCCAAAGCGCCGCGGCGTGCCCGTCAGGTAGAAGGGCGGCCACATGGCACGCCGCGGTGGACTCCGCAACCGTACGGGGTCCCCCGTTCACGGGTGGAGGTACGGGGGTCACGCGGAGGGACTTGGTCTCCGGGACCTCCGCCGACCCCAAGCTTCCCGTTCGGCGGAGGAAGGCCAGCTCGGTGGCGGATGGCCAGCCAAGAGGCTCGTCTCGCGCGTAGAGGCCGGGGCCGGCCGGGGGGGCGCGTTGGGCGACGCAGTAGCGCTGGTCGGTCAGCGTGTTGATGGCCCAGACGCGCGTGCCCTCGTACCCCTGCCCTCCGCTTCCACCCATGCTGACCGCCACCCAGACCTCGTCCGGCGACCAGGCCGCCTTGGGCGCCGACCCCACCTCAGCGATCCCTAAGGGCGTGATGCGCCCTGCCCCTTCGAGCAGGTAGAGGCGCGGTTCGTCGGGGCAGATGAGCAGCGCCTTCCCGCCGCCCGGAGACACGAAGACCCGCGGAGGGAAGAGGGTGCTGGCGAGTGGTTCCCCGCCCACCAGCCGCGTGCGCCCTTTACCACTCGGGGACAAGACCCAGAGCGCCTTGCCATCACAGAACAGGACGCTCTGGGTTGGCAGGGGCGCGTGGCGATCCTCGCCCATGCGCGCCATCGTCAACAGCAGGCCCACTCCCACTAGCGCCGTGATCACGCTCAGTCTCCTCCACGTCATGGGTACTGCCTCCTCACCGTCAGCCGTCCACCCGGACTTCCGTCTGCCGTCGCAGGGCCTGAGGGCATTCCGGTTGGATTGCCGGTAGGGCGTTCCAGTCTCTCAGCCGACCGCCGCATCCGGGCGGCCTACTCCTTCCCGCCATTCGCGCGGAGAACGTCTGCAAGTTCGGTGCAGCCGCACTCAACTGCTACGCGTAATGTAGTCTCTCCCTCGTTGTCTCTGGCGTTGACGTCAGCCCCATGCTCCAGCAGCAAGAGCGCGACTTCAGTGTGCCCGTCAACGGTGGTCCAGTGCAGCGGGGTCCACCCCCGGTTGTCCTTGGCATCAACGTCCGCCCCATGCTGAAGCAGGAGTCTCGCCACTTCAGTGCGCGTGTTGTTGGCCGCCTGGTGCAGGGCGCGAGTGCCATCGTCATCTGCTCTGGCGTTGACATCAGCCCCTCGCTCAAGTAGCAGCGCCGCCACTTCCGTCTGCCCGGCGAGCGCCGCCCAGTGGAGCGGAGTCCAGCCCTTCTGGCCGCCCGAGGCTTCGGGGGCGTTGACGTTGGCCCCGTGGTCCAGCAGGAGCTTCGCTACTTCGGTGTGGCCATTGTTGGCAGCCCAGCGCAGCGGGGTACTGCCGTCAAACCCGGGAAGGTCGGCCTCAGCTCCCTGTTCCAGTAGGGTGCGCACTGTTTCGGTGTGCCCCCATATGGCCGCCTCACGCAGCGCGGTATCCCCGCTCTCGCGTCCGGCGTTGACATCAGCCCCACGCCCCAAGAGGAGCCTCACCACTCCGGCGTGGCCATTCCCAGCCGCTCGTTGCAGCGGAGTGGAGCCCCTGTCACTCTTGGCGTTGACCTCGGCTCCGTGCTCTAGCAGGAGGCTGGCCACTTCGGCACGGCCCCTCTCCGCCGCCCAGTGCAACGGGGTCACGCCGCTCTCATCTGAGGCTTTGGGGTCGGATCCCTTGGCAAGCAGCTCCGCCACCTTGCCGACCTCGCCAAGCGCGGCAGCCACCTCGAGTGTCCATCTGGCGCCCCTTGCCAACAGGAGGTTCGCGACCTCAGCCTGTCCCGCTGTTGCCGCGTAGTGTAGCGGGGTCTTCCCTTCGTTGTCTTCGCCACTGACCTCGGCGCCACGGTTGAGCAGCAGACGCACGACGCCAATGAAGCCCGCACTAGCCGCACAGTGAAGGGGAGTCGCCCCCCGGTGGTCCTGCGCCCTGATGTGGGCGCGGCGCTTCAGCAGCAGCTTCACGACCTCAACGTGGCCCTCCTTAGGGGCGCTGTCCCAGAGGTAGTCGTAGGTCGATGCCCAGTGCAGCGGAGTCGCTCCCTGGTTGTCCCGCGCCCTGATGTCGGCATGGCGCTTCAACAGCAGCTTCACCACCTCAACGTAGCCCTGCTGCGCTGCCAGATGGAGGGGCGCCACTCCGTTGTCGTCTCGGCTGTTCGGGTCTGCTCCGCTGGCGAGGAGCTCCTCCACCTTCGTCACATCCCCGTTCAGGGCAGCGTGTAGCAGCAGATCAGCTGCTACGGGCGGTTGCTGAGTGGGCCCCGCAACCGGCTCGGGTGGCGGCGCGGCACCGTTCTCAGCATGACCCGCAGTGCCTGCCAGCAGCAGGATGGCGCTAGCTCTCCCGAAGGCCTGTACCCAAGTCATCGTGTCTGCCTCCCTTGTCGCTCGTCTTGCGGCCCGGGTCGGTCATCTGCCGACCTGGCCCTGCGTCCGCTGCCTCAAGGCGCGACAGCATCTTGCTGAGGCCGCCAGCACGGCATCTCGGCATTGTCGGTCAGCCGCCGCATTCTGCCATGGCGCAGGTTCAGGACGCCGATGGCGAGTCCTCTCTTGCCGTGCAAGGCGACGGCTATGCGCGTCCCGTCCGGGGAATAGGAGATGCCCTCGTAGGGCTCGTAGTGGCCGTGCCTGCTCATCCCATAGTAGCCCCAGGTCGAGGTCTGTGCGTCGAAGGTGGCCAGTCCGTCACGGTACCCGCCGTCGAACTCGTCACAACGCGCGGCCAGCTGCCGCCCGGTCGGCGACCAGATCGGGAACCAATGGCCCCGTTCGCCGTCGCCCACCGCAGTGTCCCCCCACGGTAGTTCGGTCGGTTGGGGCGCCGTCAGGTCAATGAAGGTGATCCGTCCGTCCACAGCGGTGTGCGGTACGTTCGAGTAGGCCAGTTGCGAACCGTCCGGCGAGAAGGACAGGGCGACCATCAGGCGCTCCCCCATCGGGCCCTGGCGGTCGTGGTCGACGATGCACCGCAGCTCGCCCGTCTGGAGGTCCAGAAGATGGAGCCTCTCGCGGTGCCAGTTCGGGCAATCGGTCTCGTCCGGCGCCTTCTCCAGCGGCTGCAGGTGAACGAACGCAAGCTGCCGGCCGTCCGGCGACGAGCAGACCTCATCGCACCACCCTTCGGCAAAGTGCGCCACCTGGGAGATGGTGCCGGTGGAGACCCGGACCATGCACACCTGATCGGGCAGGGCGAAGGCGAGGCTGTGACCGTCCGGCATCCACGCGAAGGTCGGCAGGAGGTGCGGGTCCGGTCGGCTGCATCGCAGTTGCAGCAAGCGGTAGGTCTCCGCCCCCAAGCTAGCGCAAGTTTGAGACTTTGGGAGACCCCCTATTGCGCTACGGGGCTGAGAGGGGCCTCTCCGGCGATTTCGACCCTCTTCTGCGCCGAGGTGTAGTGTAAAGGATATTCGGTGCTTTGCTTGAC
>Ga0194113_10005192_pt1 | contig 16831 bp, 13 predicted proteins | sample TA2MahC200mmetaG_FD_146193 | JGI IMG/M metagenome (GOLD analysis project Ga0194113, IMG submission 146193) | Freshwater microbial communities from Lake Tanganyika, Tanzania - TA2015017 Mahale Deep Cast 200m | ecosystem: Environmental > Aquatic > Freshwater > Lake | place: Tanzania: Lake... | reverse complement strand
CCCTCGCCTGTAGCGCTATGGCTTTGACTTAGAGACCAAACAGTTTTATCCGCTGCATTCGCGCCAGTCTGAAAAACTTTCATCAGACTTCCACCAAGTAATATCTCATTATTCCATTTCGTTTCGGCTACTATATCATTTATCTGTTTTGCCAGTGATTGAAGCTGGTTTTTTATAGCCGTTCGCTCATCATTGCCTATAGTTTCTGTAGCGGCAGATGTTGCTTTGGCTTTCATCTCGGTCAAAATGTCAGTGATTTTTTGCAATCCAATTTCTGCCCCTGACAACATATTTTTTGCATCTCCTAAGTTCCCTAGAGCCGCCTTAAGACTTTCATTATTAGCTCTCATTTTCATTGCTATGGTAATACCAGAAGGGTCGTCAGCCGCCATGTTGATACGTCTTCCAGTGGCAAGACGTAACTGTGCTGTTCCCAGCTTGTTGCTCACACCTCTAAGAGAGTTAAGGGAATTCAAAGCGGCTATATTTGAAGATATTCTTGTGAAATCAGCTTGTGCCATTTTATATGCCTCCCATTAATTGGTTGTTATCTCAATTTAAGAGAATTATAAGTTTATTTATCACCAATTCATTTCTTGAATTGTCTGTTTCCCGAACGCGTTCACAATATATATCGAAAAAGGCAGAAAAAACTTTAGAGAAAAAATCAATCTACCGATAGAATAAAGAGAGATGAGAGTTGAGAGATGAGAGTTGAGAGTGAGAAATCCTATCTTTCAACTCTCAACATTCAACTTTCAACTAATAACACGGACTTATTTGTAAAATGTGAAGGACGCAAAAAAATGAAATCGAAAATTGACACTGCCTCGATACTAGCTAAATCTTTTGATGATTTCAAAACATCGGCAGATAAATTGAGCGCTATATATAAAACCCTTTTTGACTATGAATCTAAAAATGCCGATTATTATGTTTTAACAAACAATATTTTAGAAAAAACCAACGGTTTAGTTGGGATTGATCAAGAGCATAGAATTACTTTCTTTAATGAAGCGGCGGAAGAATTGACTGGGTTGACCCGGCACGATGTATTAGGTAAATACTATTGGGATATACTTGGCAAAGTTCCAGAAGAAAATAGAGAAAAAGAAGAATCAAAAAAAGCGATTAGTCCCAGAATGGATCCTGAACCTTTACTGGCAATTATGAGGAATATAATCATCAATCTTGCGCACAAAATGAGGAGCCCTCTTAGCGCTATTCAACTTCTTGCAGAGCTACTTAAAAAGGACTTGGATATGGATAGACAAAAAATGGTAGAGGATATATTAATTGGCGTTAGTTCTTTGGACGCCGTTTTATCTAATCTTTTATTGTTTGTTCAGCCAACGAAACCCAATCTTCAAAAAGCAGATATTCTAGTCGCTTTAAACGAGGCATTACTTTTTGCCGCGCCAGCCATCAGGCAACAAGGAATATCACTTACACAAGAATTCCCAAACAATGAGCTATTTTGCTGTGGTGATATAGAACAACTTAAGCAAGTATGTTTTAATCTAATACTTAATTCTATTCAGGCTATGCCGGAAGGTGGAGAATTACGAGTTAAAGCATCGTATTATAATATAATGAATAGTATTAAAATCGAAATACAAGATAATGGTTGTGGCATTTCAAACGAGAATATTGATAGGGTTTTCATGCCATTCTTTACAACAAAAGAGGACGCCGGGGGATTAGGGCTTTGTATTGTATATAAGATAATAAAAGAACATAATGGGTCAATTCAGCTAAATAGCTCTATTGGTTTTGGAACAATCGTATCAATTTTATTGCCAGTGTTTAAAGGCTAGATATTGGATGTTAGATGTTGATAAGAAAGGGGAATTATGAGTAGGCGTGTTCTTATTGTAGATGATGAGACATTGGTATGTAAATCTCTTGGAGAGATGGTTAGACAATTGGGTTATGAATCTCATGCGGTCAACAATGGATATGAAGCGCTTGAGGTAATCCAAAAAAACCAATTCTCTGCTGTTGTAACAGATATGAAGATGCCCGGTATGAATGGCTTAGAACTTCTAAAAAGGACAAAAGAAATATTGCCCAACATTGCGGTGATTATAATAACAGGATACGCAAGTGTTGACTATGCTGTAGAAGTTATGAAGAATGGCGCCACCGATTATATTCCCAAGCCATTCACTTATAACAGAATCAAAAGCGTTCTCGAAAGCGCAATTGAACCATATTTTAAAAAGGATAAAATAGCCTACAGTAAACCAGATACGAATTTTCCATCATTCAGATTTATCACATCGGATTCACAAATGTTGGATGTTTTAGATAAGGTTAAACTCATTGCTGGAACTAACTCGACAGTCTTAATTCAAGGGGAAACAGGAACAGGTAAAGAGCTAATAGCCAGAGCCATACATGAATATAGCAAACGCTCTCAAAATCCTTACGTTGCTTTTAACTGTGCTGCTTTGCCTGAATCTCTAATTGAAAGCGAACTCTTCGGACATGAAAAAGGGGCGTTTACTGGAGCTATTACTAGAAAAATAGGTAAATTTGAAATGGCTCATAAAGGAACTATTCTACTCGATGAAGTCAGTGAAATGGCTATAACCTTACAAGCAAAATTACTCAGAGTGATTCAGAACCGGGAGATAAACAGATTGGGCGGAAATGAATCAATTCAAGTAGATACACGCATTATTGCCACTACTAATAAGGATTTATCTACGGAGGTTGACAATGGTAAATTCAGAGAGGATTTGTTTTACAGACTTTGTGTAGTGCCTTTATTCTTGCCCTCTCTTAGAGAAAGAAAAGACGATATACCGATTCTTATCCAATACTTTATACAAAAATTCTGCCGGCAAATGGGCAAGAAAGATATGGAAATATCTTGTGAAGCGATGGAAAGTTTAATGAAACATTCCTGGCCTGGTAATGTGAGAGAATTAGAAAATACTATAGAAAGGGCGGTAGCTTTATCTCAAAATGGTCAACTTTTGCCAAACCACCTATTTATCGGTTCTAGAAAAGAACAATCCAAACACATATTTATCAAAATTGGCACTTCTCTTCAGGACGCAGAGAAGGAAATAATTACCAAAACACTGAAAGAAATGGAAGGTAATAAACAAAAGACAGCAGAGATTTTAGGCATTACTAGCAAAACTATTCGAAGCAAGATAAAACAATAAGGGGTTTTTTGCATATCCCACCGAAAGAGTATATTCCAGAATTAAGGGTATCAGGCAGATTACGATCTCCCGAATCAGAAAGCCAACGTGCTTTAGCCGTTGGATGAATGATTCCTGCATTTTCCCTAAATGCACCCATGCATAAAAATTTGGTTCTCGATTATTCTTTTTGGTAACTAACTCTCCGCTAATACACCCCAAAGTAAGGATCGTGCAAAAAGTCGGACTTTAGGTTAAAGCCTTATGTAATCTTCGTTTACGTTACTCTTGAAACTGAAAATCTACTTTGGTCCGGATGCTTGAGTAGCCAAAAAAATGGCATACAATACTGAAAGTTAAGATTGCATCTCCCTTGTCGTAAATTTAAAGGGAGCACTGCGACCAAGATCGATCTCAAACTTACCGATCAAATCAATGTGATTAGTCATCGTTGGGGTGATATGCTTCAATTCTTCATCGCTAATCTCATATCCTTCAGCACGAAGGTCCACCACAATCTTTTGCATCGCTAGAGTGTTCCAAAAGGCAATACAATTCAAGACAATATTTAGTATCAGTAAAGTCCTATACTGCTCCTCCAGTGAATCCTCCTGAAGTTTTCCACCATAACCGATGAAGATATTTTCTCCAAACTCATGCCATCTCTCTACTTTGAGAAATTCATGTTGAATCTCTTTTAGTAATTCTTGACTTATACCTATCTTGAGGAGAAAGATTGATCTGCAAGCTTTACCTATCTCAAGTGACGTTATCTTCAGGCTGTTGGTGTTCCGTAATGCTGCAATCTTCAGCAGGATATGCGCAGGGGAAGCTCTCCGCTCATGAAAGGACGCTGGTATCCTAAGCACACGACTTGGAAGGTTAATCCATTAAACCAAGAAAAATATCACGCTGGCATTAACATATCCAAAACAGCATCAGTGGATTTCCCTTCCATAAATAAACGTTTGCTTAACTCTAACATGGAATGCAAAACTTCGCGAGCTACGGCCCGGCATCTTTGACCAATGGTTGCTTCCCCTTTGGCGAACTGAAATTTCTCAGATTTTGACTCACCAACAGATGCTCTCTGAACCAACGAATGCGCTACACAACTCAATCGAAAGTGGCGTTTGACCCCTTCCTCCTTGCGTAGCTGAGACGATTCCAGACCTGTCACCTGTTTGCCAAACTCGTGAAATATCTCTGATGACCACCTATAACTCCACGTTTCTATTATCCTGCCACCTTCCCAATGAAGGGCATCGCTGAGATAAAACCTGGGTGTATCTGTCAAATCCTCTGTCTCATGAACTATAACCAACCTTTTTTCACCATATCTCTTCAGTCTTACTACTTTGGTGAACACCCAACATTCCTTTACCTTTCCATTACGGCATTTTACCTTCTTAAACCTAAAGCTCTCTGGATGGTCTTTTCTTATATTTTCTGCTACTGTATCTACTCGCTGCCATTCACCATACCACTGGATGTGCCGGGAGCATTCTATCTCACTTACCCAGTGCTTTCCACATCCTTCTATGTATCGGGTTAAGTCCAGTGTCAATACTCCATTATCAAAGGCATAGTTGGCTTCTGGAAATAATCCTTCCTCTTCTATCTGTACCACCAACTCATAAGCTATCTCTGTGCGCTTCTTATACTCCAGCTTATGCTTCTGATAATACAACAATTCCAATAGTCGCTCCTGAACCTTTGCCATCTGGTCATAACTCTCTTTAGCTGTCATTCTCAGATACTCCTCTTCAGATTCGGTTACATTAGGAGCTTGAACCACTACATCCAGTCCATCTATTATTTTATCATTGCTTATTACTGCTGTCACCAACGTCTGAAATCTGGAAGTGCGTCTTTCTATATAATCATATTCTTTCTTGTTGCCATATATCTCAGGACCACGATTGTGGTGGGAAAACGTCCAATCCAAACTTATTATCTCCCGACCTTGACCCCTATGGGATGGCGATATAATCTTACGATGTTCCTTAATCAACTCTAATGAATCCCATCCATATTCAAACACTGAACCGTGCATAGAACGTCGGCTGGGGGAATCTCCTTCCCATACCTGTAGATCATATATCCCCTGAAGTGTCTTATTGGGACTGATAATTAAGCCTGTTACATAACGACATACATACTCAAAACCTTCATCTCTACAAAAAACGCCCCTGTAATTCTCCATTCCCGTGGCTATTGTCTTTGGCACTTCTATTATGGGTAACATATTTTTTCCTTTATTTCTTTAGGTTATATTCTCTGTCTCTGTTCATCACCAGCCTGGATTTACGAGTATTATTTTACCAATTTTTCCTGTTTTTTGCAATAACCTTCCAAGTCGTGAACTGATTAAAAATTTCAGCCCGGATATCCTGGTGGTTGAGAAGTTCTACTTTGGAAAGGGCTGCAACTCTTCACTATTGAATGTCCTGGTGGACAAAATAGAGGCCATTGGAAAGAAAAACACTCTTGAAGTGTTAAGCTATGCCCCCACTACAGTAAGGAAGTTCATCTGCGGAAACGGGTGGGCGGGCAAGAAGGCGTTAAGCCAGGTCATCGTGGCCAGATACCCAGAGCTTAGAATATTTTTGACTCAAGATAAGGCGTGGAAGGAACGATACCACCAGAATATTTGATGCAGTGGCTCTGGGATTGATGGCGTTGTCTACGATTATGGGGAAGCGTAATCCTCGATGGATTTAACGAAAGCAAACCTGTCCTTTACAGCATTATATAGTTCCATATCCGCAGTCCATAGAACACATGACCTTTTTTCCGCAAGAGCGACATAGAATGCGTCATAGAGCCACCGTAGATTGCACTGTCTCGCTATTTCCCATGCACGATCCAGCAAGCGGGAGGTCCGAACCAACTGGACAGGCAAGATATGCAATTTGCCGAAGGCAATTTCAGCGATCTCATGGGTTATCTCGCCGCCATATACCTTTTTCCGAATGGCGCCGAACACCTCAGCATCAAAAAAATGAGGAGCGATCAAGTCTATTCTACTGGCAAAAGCATTGGATACAAGAGCCCGCGCCACCTCGGACAATTTCTCCTCAATCACCACCTTAACCACCACATTCGCGTCAAGACACCATTCCATCAAGCTGCCTCCTTGTTAACGGTTTGCCCTTGCCTCTCGCATCTCTCGAATAATCTGAACACTATCTGTGGTCACACCCATCTCAGACCTTATTCTTGCCCTGAGCTGGTCGCATTCTGTCAGCCATTTTTGAAGAGCATCTCTATCCTTTGCAATGCGCCGCGCCTCGTCTGATAGCCACCACCCTTCGGTGATAACCTCTACTTCAGCCCCTTCAGGCAGTTCAACGTCATCTTCCAGCACGATGGCATTATTCTTTACCACGCCTTTGTATCCCATTTTACCACCTCTAATAAATTCAACTATGAAGTATGGAAAATATAAGCTTCACCGGTAATTATACTAGCAGCAAGCAGCTATTGGCAAGGATTTTCTGAATTGACATCTGGGCGTCTCGAATTTTCGGTGTCTCATTCTCTGTGAGTATCCGTTCAGAGAGGCGTCCAGTTATCAGTCTGGAAAATGTTGACAGGTAGCGGAACCAAACGCCCCATAATGTCAGTTAAGCAGACCAAAGGCAATTTATAAAGTTAATAATGATGCGGCTCCAGAAAATCACGAAATTCACATAAAATTATATGCCATATATTTGGGAAATTGCTGGAATTTCTGGCATAAAAATGGCAAAATATGCGTCCCTTTGCATGTTTATGGCATGATATAACCGAAAAAATCCAAACCACTTCCTAAAGGGGCAAAAACATTGTAGCAAAGTTCCACGGGGTCACGCTACCATATCCTTTGGTATCAATGACGTGGAATTAGAATATTAGCCGGTAGGGGTCACATAAGGGAAGATATATGGACATAATGTCCCAACATTAAAACTTCTTTTTTATTTGACTTTCAAGTATTTTTCATGTATATTATAGTATATTGCTTGAAAGATATGAATTTTCTCGTCACTGAGGAAATTTTGGAAAAACCTTTTTTAATGGACATTTTTCCAAGACAAATACATTTTATAATTTTTTGCTTGAGGTCTGTTTATGTGTAATTACATGGAAAGGAAGGTGTATCTTCAAATTGTCTGAATTGAATTCCAAAGCTCTTCAAAAGGCAAGCAAAGGCGGAAAAACAAGTATAACTTTAACTGCTCCTTCTGACTTTGTAGAGGCCTTAAACGAATTATCTTCCGAATTAGAGCTTAAAAAATCTGTATTAGTAAGATACCTGGTTTATGAAAAACTCGCTTCTATACATAAGACAGCTGTTGGAGAGTGAAAATTATGGCTCGGATTATAGTTATTGCGAACCAAAAAGGCGGAACTGGCAAGACAACCACCGCAATGAATCTCGGTGCGGCATTCGTTCTTAAAGGTGAAAAAGTATTGTTAATAGACATGGATTCTCAGGCGCATTGCTCGAGAGGTCTAGGAGTAAGACTGAATGAAAAGGACAAAAGTATTCGTGACGCAATATGCAAACCAGAAAAAGGCTTATCACAGATTATCCGTTCTACACCAATTGATAATCTGTTTATAGCTCCATCTCATATATACCTATCCACTGTTGAATTGGAACTCGCATCTCAGGTTGGTGCGGCACAAAGACTCGCTGTAGCATTACAGGACGTTGTAGCCGAATACAATCATATAATAATAGATGCTCCACCTTCATTAGGTTTATTAGCAATTAACTCCATAGTCGCATCTGATGAAGTTATAATACCAATGGAGGCGGAATTGTATGCTCTAGACGGAATGGACGCATTGGAAGATACCCTTGCAAAGACCAAAAAGTATTTGGCAAAAGATGTCGAGATATTAGGTGTTCTTGCCACAAAATTCCGGAAAGGAACATCCATTCATCACGAGATTCTAGAACAGCTGAAAGAACACTGGAGCGAAAAAGTTTTCAATACTGTAATTAATCTTAATACGGATATACCTGCTTCAGTTGCTGATCAGTTACCCGTAGTTATTGTAAAACCCAGCTCCACCGGCTCCAAAGACTATATGAATTTGGCAGATGAGGTATTGGAACGTGAAAAGCTCACAAAGACAGAAACTATCAAATAAAATATCACAGCGCATAAAGGAGATTCAAAGGACAGACCCAGAACCAGTGGAACATACTGGAAGGGAAATTTTGAGTGTTCTTGTAGGATTGGATAAGCTCGCAACTGCTACAGAAGAAGAATCTACAGAGCCTAAGAAGGAAATAATACTGTATTTAAGGGAAGGAGTAAGTCCTGCCAGCAAAAATTATACTAAGTATCCTAATGATATCCATACATTGCTCGTGGAAAGACTGAAGGATATGTCTGAAGGGATTTTGTATATATACTTTTGGCGTGAATCATGGGGTTGGGGTAGAAATTATTGCCGATCAAGCCATCAAAAGATTTATAAAAATACTTTATTAGGATCTACAAAAACAGCAAAGCGCGCCGTTGAATCCTTAGTAAAGAAGAAATTCATTATAAAAGGCTTAATACCTTCTTTGGAACTTGATGTAAATAGACAGGGAACTCTATATAGAGTTTTGACACCTGATGAAATTTATTCTGAAAAGACCGAAGAGGGTATTTTATTAAAAGATATACCAGAATCAGGAGTAGTTATGATATCTATGGACATAAAGTCTATAGACGTAGTGTCTACAGGACATAATGTCCATGGACTTACTGGGGGTAACACCCTAGACATAAAGTCTATAGACATTATGTCTACTGATCAAAAAAATAGCGATGCTTCTAGTATTTCTGGCATCTATGGACATAATGTCCATAGACATAATGTCCAACCTTTAAAAGAAAAGAATAAAGACAAATTAAAAAACACTCTCTCTCATGAAGAAATCATATCTCACTTTTACGAGTGTGTTGGTCAGAAAAAAATTACCAAAGCAAAGAGAGAGAGAGCAAATGAATGCCTTGGAGAATTAATAAGAGAGGGTTTTAGCCTCGAAGACATACATTTTGCTATTGAATGGACAATAAGAAATTCAAAGGAAAAACCTTACGAATTTTCTATTCTGAAACACACTATAAGTCAAGCAGTAGCTGATAAAGAAAAGCTGGAAGCAGAAAATAAAAGACGCCAAGAGCAAGAGCAGATAGCCATCCAAGCAAAAGCAGAAGATGAAAGGCTTGAAAAGGAAAGAGAAGAGATAGAAGCATTCAAGGAAAGACTAAGCTCTGAAGAGAAAACAAACCTCAGACAAAGGGCTTTGGCAGAGATAGAAAAAATGGAAGGGGTTAAGAAAGAGTTCGTAACCGATGTTTTGATAAAGGTGAAAGAAAACGAGATTCTAAAAGCAGAAATGGATTCCAGAAATCGCAATCAGTGAAATAGCATAACATACGATATACATATTCTGAGCTAAATTAGAAATTGTGCAATGTCAGTAACTATCCTATTACAGACAGATTTTATTATGTTTAAGCCCCTAGCGGCAATGCTTCCGCGGCGAAATGAAGCACTGCCGCCGTCTTTTGTTTTTGCCATCCAAAGACAGCAGTCAGCACCAATTTTAGGGGACTGCAAAGGCGCTATCTCTAATTCTAAGCAAGTAAAATATTTTGGCAAGTATTAATCATTGGAGTATAACATATATGATGAATGTCAAAGAAACTACAAAGTATGGCTTTTCTGGCCATGAGACATTCGCTTTTAGATATGGTTGGCTAAAGAAAGGCGTAGATGCCATCAGATTTGACCCGAATATCTTCAACAGGGAAGATGCTATTGTGCATCTGGGTGTTGGAAAGAACATGGTTCAAAGTATCAGATATTGGTGTTTGGCCACCATGTTATTAACAACTCAAACTGATCCATCTAAAAAACACCGAATGTTACAAATAACAGATATTGGAAATAGTCTTTTGTCTGACAATGGCTGGGACCCGTATCTGGAGGATACGGCATCTCTATGGTTACTCCACTGGCAACTTATTTCCAATCCAGAAAAAGCCGCAGCGTGGTATATTGCATTTACGCACTTTGTCCAGCCTGATTTCACCAAGCATGAGCTGTTTAATTTTCTAAAGACTTTTACTGAGAGAAGTAATATCAGGATAAGTCAGAACTCCCTTAATCGTGATGCGGATTGCCTTATCCATACTTATGTTCCTTCACGAAATACCAAAGGAGCATTAATAGAAGATTCATTGGATTGCCCCTTTGTGGAGTTGGGACTAATCCAGCCCATGTATGATATTGATACATTTCGCTTCAGCATTGGCCCAAAACCGTCTTTGCCGGTATCCGTTTTTGGCTTTGCGCTTAATGAATTCTTCGATTCCGTCGCTGGTAACAGACAAACCATAAATATACATGACTGCCTGTATGGAAGAGGAAGCCCAGGCCAGGTCTTTAAATTGGATGAAAACAGCTTGATTGAGTATATTGAGATCCTTCAGACTTTGACATCAGGAGATATACAGATTGATGATACAGCAGGTCTAAAGCAGGTTTATCGCCGTAAAAGCTTTGAGTCTATCCAATGGCTCAAAGATTACTATTCAAATTTTGCTACGGCTCAGTGTTTAGCAAAAAAATAAGGTAAATCATATTAATGGATGATACAATGTCAAATTCAATTCATATCCGTAAGCGTTTCTTGCGCTCAGTCCATTTGGAAAAAGATGCTTATGATTCTTCTGGCTTGAGTGATTACGTAATCACACCACAAGCGAGACAGGCACTTAGTTTGATTGCTGATGGCTTGCCGGAAGATTCCACCTCCCGGGCATGGACTATAACAGGACCTTACGGCACTGGCAAATCTGCATTTGCATTATTCCTTAATCACTTGCTAAGCGATGTTAAAGATGACCAAAATCCAGCATGGCAATTGCTATCGCGAGTTGATTCGTCTTATGCAGATAGCCTGCGAAAAATGTTGAAAGACAAATCCAATACAGCTAGACCATTTCTGACTATTCCAATCACTGCTCATCGGGCACCGGCTTCTTTATGCCTTCTGGAAGGTTTAGCCAGAGCTTTGCAGGGAAATTCCAGCAGTAGAGAAATGAAGCGATTGCGTTCGGATGTTGAAACATACTTGCTGAATTTTCAAAAGGATGATGTAATTGATAGTCATTATGTTTCTCAGAAAATAGAGGAACTAGCAAGTCTAGCTGTTAAAAGCGGAAAATATGGTGGTGTCTTTGTAATTGTGGACGAACTGGGAAAATTATTTGAATATGCTGTATGGCATCCTGAGCAAGGGGATATGTTCGTTATTCAGGAGATAGCTGAGTCATCATGCCGAAGTGGAAAGGATTCCCTGCTATTTGTGGGAATATTACATCAATCTTATGAGCAATACGTTCAATATGCCGATATACTTACCAGGAATGAATGGGCGAAAATACACGGAAGATTTACGGATATTGCATTCATCGAACCTCCGGAGCAGATGATAAGACTCGTAGCGAATTCTATTGAGAGATCAGGAAGTAAATTTCTACCACAGTTTACTGATGAACTAAAAAAACTGGCTAAGATGGGAAAAGATTGTAACCTATTTCCTTCCTCAATGAATGAAGCGGATATATTGAGCCTTTGTATGAAAGCATATCCCCTTCATCCATCAGTGCTTGCGGCTTTGCCCCATCTGTTTCGCCGCTTTGCGCAAAATGAGCGGTCGTTATTCTCATACCTGACAAGTCACGAACCTTATGGATTTCATGAATTTGTATCATCTCATGGGCTGAAGTCAGATGATCCACAGTTTCTTCGTTTGCCAGATTTGTTTGATTACTTTATCGCTAATTTCAGCAATAGCCTGCTTCGTCAGCAATATGCAAGAAAGTGGATTGAAGCCTCTGATATGCTTAATAGTTCTAAAGAACTAAATTCAATTGAAACTAAAGTATTGAAAACTATTGGAATACTTACTATACTGGGTGAGATAAGCTCATTTAGTTCAGAAGAGAAAGTCATCCAATTCGCTATCGGAGAAAATGAGGCTGATTATACAGTTATAAAAGATTGCTTGCAGAAACTCCGAGACCGTTCCATGATAACGTTTCGCAAGTTCAACCAGAGTTATCGAATCTGGGAAGGCAGCGATATAGATATAGAAGAACGTTTATCAGAAGGTCGGCAGAAAACCGCCGGGCAACTAGGGTATGCTGAAACGATACAACGATACTTACCCCAAAGGCCCATTGTAGCCCGTCGCCACAGTTATGAAATGGGAGCGATTCGCTTTTTTAACCTAATTTATATTGATGAGCCGACTGATATATCTGAAAAATTGAATAATATGGGACAATCAGATGGTCTAATTCTGGTTTGTTTGCCCGCTTCGTTATCGCAGGCTAAAGTGTTTCAGGAATGGGCGTGCAAACAGCAAATTGCTGATTGTGATAATCTGGTGGTTGCTATTCCTCAGCGAATTGGTAGTATTTATATGGCTTTGGATGAGCTAAGGGCTATTCATTGGGTTTGGGAGAATACCCCAGAGCTAAGGGATGATAAAATAGCACGTCGTGAACTGTCAGAGCGTATGAATGAAGTTGAGTCTGCGCTTATAAGGTCTCTTGAGCATTTGTTAGATCCGCGGGGCGGCTCTCTAGGTGTCGAATGTCAGTGGTACTATAAGGGAGAGTTGCAATCAGTAAATACACCAAGGGACGTATCCCAATTGCTTTCGCAGATTTGCGATGGGCTTTATTGTGAGTCACCAAAGATATTAAACGAGTTAATCAATCGCCGGTCTCTTTCTTCTGCTACAGCAGCGGCTCGAAGGAACCTCATAGAGCGTATGCTAACTCAAGGCGAAAAGCCATTTTTAGGGATTGATGGATTTCCTCCGGAGCGGAGCATGTATGAGTCTGTACTGCTTGCATCCAAATTACATATAGAGCAGGATGGGAATTGGATTTTTGCTGATCCAGTAGAAGAAGATAAGCTTCGGTTCGGTCCATGTTGGAAAGCACTCAAGGATATTGTTTTTAGCTCAACAGCAGAGCCATACCCGGTAGATAAAATATTCGAGATACTCAGTAAACCACCCTACGGCGTTATGCCCGGTGTCTTACCAGTTTTGCTCTGTGCTTTCATGCTTGTACATCCTGACGAGATGAGTCTTTACCGGGAAGGTAGCTTTATACCAGAGCCAGGCATTGCTGATTTTGAGGTGCTGATGAGGCGACCTGAAATGTTCTCCATTGCAGGATATTATATCACCGGCCCTCGCAAAGCAGTTGTGGAGAGAATAGCAAAAGGACTGAAAGTTAAGCCTTCTATTGTTCAGGTTGCGCGATCATTAATAAGAATAGTCAAAGGCCTACCGGACTATGCATGGCGCACAAAAAGATTATCTGATAAAACCCTGGCAGTGCGTGAAGCATTCCATCAGGCCAGGTCTCCAGAAAAGCTAATATTTTATGATTTACCCCAGGCAATTGGTTTAATACCTTTTTCCGATTCAGACGAAAATTTGCCGCATGTTGATAGATTCTTCAATGAAATAAATGATGCTTTACAGGAATGGTCAAAAGCAACATCAGAGATAATACAGAAGGCCGTTGATAGCTTGTTGGATAGCTGTGGAATGGTTAATTGGGAACAATTACAGAGCAATGGGAAAAAGCTAGAGAAAGTTGTGACTCATCCTCGGCTACTGCCATTTCTAAAAAGGACAATTATGGATGGCGACGAACAGACAGTTAAAGAGAGTGTTATAGCTTTTATAGCGGATCGTCCACCTCGTAGCTGGACAGATTCCGATATGGATCGCTTTCCATCCCTTGCCAGCAATATATGCCAATTATTCACTCAGGCATTGAGGGATTACACCGCGGCTCAGGATTTAGTGCAAAAAGAGCTGATCTCTGATAGTAGTTATCCGAAAGAGCTATCACCAGATGAATATAAACAAAGCCAGGCTATCTCAGGAAGTATCAAAGAGCTTGTAAGAAGGGAGTATGAGGGCGTTATTCCCAATCGCATTATACAAGCTGCAATTATGAATTTGCTTCGGGAAATTGAGACAGAATCAAAATGAGGGTATATAATGAATAAAATCATGGAACCAAAATTAGATAATGTGCGTCATATTCTTTCCCTATCCGGCGGGAAAGATAGCAGCGCACTTGCCATTTATATGCGGGATCGTGTTCCGAATATGGAATATGTGTTTTGCGATACCGGTGAAGAATTGCCTGAAACTTATGAGTATCTGGAAAAATTGGAAGCATATTTAGGTAAACCAATTGTCAGATTGAACCCGGATCGACCATTTTCCCACTATTTGGATATTTTTAATGGTGTTTTGCCAGATGCAAGGACAAGATGGTGCACTCGTGTGCTTAAAATAAAGCCTTTTGAATGGTTTGCTGGCAATGATCAAGTGATAAGCTATATTGGTATTCGTTCTGATGAAAGTCAACGTAAGGGCTATATATCATCAAAGTCTAATGTTACTGTTCGATATCCCTTTATAGATGATGGAATCACAAAGAAGGATGTTTTGGAAATACTGAAAGATATTGGAATTGGTTTACCTGCCTATTATAACTGGCGATCACGTTCTGGATGTTATTTCTGCTTTTTCCAACAGCGAATTGAATGGATTGGGTTGTATAATAATCATCCAGAGCTATTTGCTAAAGCATTGTCGTATGAAAAGGAAAATCCCATAACTGGTGAAAGATATTCCTGGATTGAGCGTGAGAGTCTAAGGGATATCATAAAACCCGAAAGGGTTGCTAGAATTAAGGAAAACTTTATTAAACGTTCTGAGCTTCTTAAAACACACATACCTAACGCACGTCTGACTGAGGTTTTCTGTGGTGATGAAGATGATGAAACTGAGCGTGCATGTTTGATTTGCTCTCTGTAATATTACTGTTTGGATGTCTTTATCGGATTTCATAGGAGATGGTATGGATGAGGTTTCTAAATCAATAGACAAAATAAAAAATCTAAGGGTTATGCAGGTTCGTGGAGTGCGTAGTCCCCATAAATATATTCTATTACTAACAGTAGCTGATCTCTTTGATGCTAATCCTGAACGGGCTAATGAATTTCCATATACGGAAGGATTTGAAAGTGCTTTTATTAATAATTGGCTGAAGTTTTTTCCTGATACTGATCAAAAGCAAATCTTTCTGGAATATCCATATTATCATCTTGAATCTGATGGAATATGGACATTCAGATTGAAAGATGGTGCTGAACAATTGTTTCAGTTTTATAAAGAAACGAAATCCCCAAATTACCGTCTTACGGCTAAGAGAATTAAAGAGACAATTGAATATGCAAGCCTTTCTGACGATTTACTAAATTGTATGCGTTCTCATGGATCAAGAAAACTAATTATTGACTTTCTGACAGGAATTTTGCAGGAGATTAGTGGTAATTATATACAACGTTTTGTTGATCCAATAAAAATTAAAGAAGAAGAGCATCCCTTGTATATTTTAGAACCAGAATCTAATGAAAATCCATTTGTCACATACTTAAATTCATTACAAAACATTACGCCAAACAGCGAAAATGCGCTTGCCGAATCACAATCAATAAATCCATTCTTCGGATATATACATGTGGAGTCCACAATTGCGGATTATATATTAAATATACTAAATAGCACAGATAAATGTCACGTTATTCTGACAGGACACGCAGGTGACGGAAAATCCACCATAGGACTTGATATATACAAGAAATTGAAACATCTGCAACTCCAAGAACCCCTTCCTAAACCACTTGATCCCATTGAAGACATACCTACAGAAACAGGCAAAATTATAACCCTGATCAAAGATATGAGTGAGCTTTCCATTGATGAAAGGGTTCAAAGGCTTAAGGGAATTCTCGAAACATCAAAACGTTATTTTATCATATCCAATACAGGAACTCTGTTAGAGACTTTCCAGGAATACTTTGGTAAAAACAGTCCTGAAGCAATAAACTTTGAAACCAGACTTCTAGGTGTCATAGATAGTAGAGAGCCTGAAAACCTTGATTTTTCAGGTACTAAGTTTAAGATTATAAATCTTACGCAAATAGACAACATAGAGCTTGCCGGTGATATACTGAGACACATGGTAAACACTCAATTATGGGAAGGCTGTAAAGGATGCGAATACGAAGCAAAATGTCCTTTATATAAAAATGTTGAACTCATGAAAGATAGTTTTGATATTATTCGTGAGCGTATACTACTGGTATATCGTCGTATGTTTGAGTATGGGGAACGATTAACGCTAAGGCAGATTTCAGCCCATCTTGCATATATAATTACGTCAGGTTTGACCTGTGAACGTATTAATGAGCTAGTTATTAAGCCTTCGTCACCTTTGGATACTGAATATATGTTTTACAATCGTTTTTTCGGTGATAACGGCGTTTCACAGGCTCTGATTGCTCATCAACTCAGAGCAGTTCGCGCTATATCAAATCAGGAATTCGGGTCACGGCCATGTCCGTCAGTTGAGCGCAAGCTCTGGGTTCAAAGCGAAGTGAATCCCATGACTTTTTATTCGGGTCAATATGGTGAGTTTGAAGAACTCCGAAATATAGGAACAGGTTGTTCAGTTATTGATAATATCCATGAAGAAAATGCACGTCACCAAATCCGG